>Ga0209636_10005012_pt1 | contig 13522 bp, 8 predicted proteins | sample DeeMarSWOR152_54_FD_187464 | JGI IMG/M metagenome (GOLD analysis project Ga0209636, IMG submission 187464) | Marine sediment microbial communities from White Oak River estuary, North Carolina - WOR-1-52-54 (SPAdes) (version 2) | ecosystem: Environmental > Aquatic > Marine > Intertidal zone >...
CAGTCAAAAGGAGATTTCAGAGCGCTCTGGAACGGCAACTTCGCAAATCCGTGATTTCGGATCAGCAGGTCGGAGATGAATTGGATGAGATAGTGCAGTTTCTCTCATCGAAATGCGCTGGATAGCAGAACATGGATAAGAAATCAATATACGGCCTAAAACGCGAACAATTACGGCGTATTTTGTATATGGGTACGGACAAGGGTAAATTCTGGGATAGTGCTTCGGAAGACCACACTATTGATGATGTTCTGCGGGAGTGGCTCGACAGTTCGTTTGACGAAGAGTGCTCTCTGCCCGGCAATAAATCACTCATCCAGATGCTGTTAGATCCTGAATCGGATACCATTGTCCTGCAAACTGTCATCAATCACACCAAGAAGTTATCTTCGTCGGTCGATAATGAAGCTGAGCTTACGGTGGTCTTTACTATATATTACGCAGCCGCTGCGAATCTGCTTTTGTTTCACGGTCGAAAAATTGACGAATATTCTTACGAAACTCTTGCTGAATTCTTTGCTGAACTGCTTGAGAAAAAATGGGTTCCATCCGAACTGAAACAATTATTCTGTGAAGCTCAGAAAATTTGTCGGAGCAAGCAAACTGGTACTGTCGGATTAACAATAGAAGAAAATATAGGCAGTCTCCTCGGCCGCTATAAACTCCTGAGTATCCTGGGTGAAGGCGGTATGGGTATCGTTTATCTGGCCGAACAATCCCAGCCGATTAAACGCCAAGTGGCCCTGAAAGTTATCAAGCCAGGCATGGATTCGGCTCGTGTTATCGCCCGCTTCGAAGCCGAACGGCAAACGTTAGCCCTTTTGAATCATCCGAATATCGCACATGTCTATGATGCCGGGACAACAGAGGCCGGCCGGCCTTATTTTGTTATGGAATATGTAAAAGGCCTATCGATAACCGAACATTGCGACAAATATAAACTCAGTATCGAAGACCGCTTGAGTCTGTTCATGCAAGTATGCCATGCTGTTCAATTCGCGCATCAGAAGGGTATCATTCATCGGGACATCAAACCATCGAATATCCTGATTTCTGTACATGGTGAACAGGCAATGCCCAAAGTGATAGATTTTGGTGTGGCCCGTGCCATCAGTCAGCCACTAAATGAACGAACTTTATATACTGAACAGGGTCAGTTGGTCGGCACGCCCCAGTACATGAGTCCGGAACAGGCAGAAATGGCCAACGAAGATGTTGATACTCGTTCCGATGTTTATTCTTTGGGAGTGCTGTTATATGTGTTGTTAACTGGCGCTATGCCGTTTGATTCGAAGATATTTAGCGAGGGTGGCATAGATCGCATCCGGCAAACCATTCGTCAGCAAGAACCGAAGACGCCCAGCAGGCGTTTGTCGAGTCTTTGTGAAAAAGCCGCAGAAGTTGCACAAAACCGTTCCACAGAAGCCGGAGCACTCACCAAACGATTACGCAAAGAGCTCGAATGGATTCCGCTCAAAGCTATGCGGAAAGAACGTGAGCATCGTTACCAGTCAGCTTCCGAACTCGCAAATGATATACGGAGTTATCTAAGCGGCATTCCGATTCTAGCTGGTCCTGAGTCAGCTACTTATCGCACAAAGAAGTTTGTACAGAGACACAAAGCACTTGTGACGGGAGCCGCAGCAGTCATATTTGTACTACTCATTGGGATCATTGTATCGACGGTTTTCGCCATCGGACAAGCACGTGCCCGTGCTGATGAGCAAGCTGTATCTGATTACCTCCAGAATATCGTTATCGCTTCACTGAATCCACTTAGCGTTGATGGTCGGGAAATAACCAATCGCTCTATTCTTGATGCAGCATCGGAAGGTATTAAGGAAAAGTTTGCAGGTAAACCGCTTGCTGAAGCATCGATCAGACAAACGCTGGCAATCGCATATTTTGCCTTGGGTTTATATAAGCAAAATGAATTGCATACGACCCGTGTGCTCGAAATTCATCAAGCTATACTTGGAGCTGAACATCCGATTACTCTTGAGTCAATGAAGTGTCTTGGTTGGACATTCTTTTATCAGAGCCGTTATGACGAGGCAGAGCAATTATTGACCAAAGCGGTAGATGGCATTCGGCTTGTTATCGATGAGGAGCATTGGACAAGACTCTCTGCCATAGCTATGCTTGGCGCCGTGTATTATATACAGGGACGTTTCGATGAGGGCGAGCAGCTTATGTCCGAGGTTTTGGAGACTGTCCACCGTGTGCTGGGCGAAGAACATGAGTATTCCCCAATATTCATGGGCACGCTGGCGGCTGGTTATCACCTTCAGGGCCGCTACCAAGAGGCAGAGCCTCTGTTCAAAAAAGGCTTGGAGATCAGTTATCGTGTACGCGGCGAGCGAGATTGGGAGACACTGCAGTTAATGCACAACTATGGCGAGCTATGTTGGGAGCAGGGCCGATACGATGAGGCCGAACAACTCTTACGCAAAGCACTGGAAGGTAGGTGCGACACCTTGAGCGAAGAACATTCGGACACACTGCGGACAATGAATTCTCTTGGCTGGTTATACTATAGCCAAGGCCGTTACGAGCAGGCTGAAGAAATGTTTGGCAAGGCACTGGAAACTGCTCGCGGAGTATTGGGTGAGTCACATACATGTAGTCTGTCCTCTATGCATGGACTAGGCACAATTTACTTAGACCAGGGAAAATATGACCAAGCAGAGCCGCTTTTAAATAATGCATGGGACATTTTATGCCGTTTATTGGGCGAGGAGAATTGGGCTTCGTTATCGGTAGCGAACACATTGGGTAAGCTTTACGTGGCCCAAGAACATTATGATAAAGCAGAAGGGCTGTTTCTTGATACAATAGAAGCCCGACGCCGCAAGTTGGGTGTAGACCATCCGGGTACAATGGAAACTGAAAACGATCTGGCTGTACTCTACACAAAGCAAGCTCGCTACGATAACGCAGAAAAATTATTACTTAAAGCAGTCGAAGGCCGCCATCTCAAACTCGGTGACACTCATCCACATGCATTAGAGTCTATGAACAACCTGATAGAACTTTACGAAGCCTGGAACAAGCCAGAAGAAGCTGAGAAGTGGCAAGCAAAACTACAGCATGCAGAAACATTTCAAGAGTAATATATATTCCGAACAATCCTATTGTCGTGTACAAATAATCGCAAATAAAAAGAACTGGTAACTCTCTCAAGCTACCAGTCCTCATTTATCTTCTATTAAGATAATAAATGTCACGGCCTCACTGCACGGTTATAGATGCGGACGTCATCAACCAATCCAGCCCAGTAAGTTTCGGATTCCATCGCCTTGCCGGTACCAATGTACAAACCGCCAATTGAACCTTGTAAATTGGCCTGTGTGTCTTCAGCTACAAGAATGTCATCCACATAGAGCAATCTGTTTGCCCTATCCCAGACGAAACCAATACGGTGCCATTGACCATCGGTGATGATGGATTCAGATATCAGAGGCTGTGGAGTAAACCGACCTACTGCAGGGGGCATTAGCTCAGTCATTAGGCAGCCTAAGTCTGGGTCTGTCCCAAGCCAGTTGGCACCGTTAGACTGAGAAATAATTACTTGTCCCGGTACTTTGCCTTTGATCCAGCCGAATACACTGAATGGGCCATCTGCAGGACTCAGACCAAACGGGGCAAGAACATAGTCGTCGACACCGTCAAACATCAGTGCTCCACCGACCATGCCAACATCCGGCTGCCAGGCTGGATCACCGTTGAGATAGGCATCGCAAACACCAGCGCTATCGTAAGCAATAATACCCTCTGATTCGTCCAAAGCCCAGTGTGCTATAAGTGTGGGATCATCAACAGGTCGTTCCCAGTAGCTCATTAGAAGCTCCAGGTCCAAAACATCCACAATTCCATCACCGGATGGTCGGGGTGCTATGTCACACAGTGGATCAGCCTGACCCCAGGACTCGATGAGACGCAGGATTTCTTTGGTATCCACAATTCCATCGCCATTGAAGTCCACCACAAGAGGATTAGGGTAGTACTCTTCTACAGTTGCAAGCGCATCGTAAATCGTTGTCGTTCCTCCAATGACGTAAATCCTGTCGTTGAGCGCTGTGGTGGACAAGGCACCTCTCGGAGTTGGCATGTCCGCTCTTGTCGTCCAGGTGTCTGTCGCAGGATCATACTCTTCTACGTTCGCCTTTGGCGGTCCAAAATCCCCGCCAATAACATATATCCTCCCATTCACGACACCGGCGTTGGGGGATAGCCAAGATCTGACCGTGGGCGCATCGCTTTTCCTCGTCCATGAATCGTTCGTCGGATCATATTCGAATACCGCCGAACTTGCGGTCCGATTTCGTGGTGATCCGGCAATGACATAAATCTTACCATTAACGACACCGGCGGTATGAAGGTACCTTGGCTCCGGCAGGTCGGCTTTACGCGACCAGGTATCCGTGGCCGGATCGTATGCTTCTACTATCGAGAAAAATGGTCCATCCGTGTTTACTGCGCCACCTATAGCATAGATCTTCCCATCGACTACACTGGTGCTGAGAAAACCTCTTCTCGTTGGCATATCGGCCTTCCTTGTCCAGGTGTCCGTCGCCGGGTCGTATTCTTCAACCGATGGAGCACCCGCTGATGCACCCCCGATCACATAGATTTTGCCGTTTACTACGCTCGCCCCAAGACCCGCTCTTACTGCAAGCAAATCAGCTTTCTGTTCCCAAGTATTGGTTAGAGGGTCGTATGCTTCCACGTTCCGAGATCCTCTCTGAGGCGCAGGAGCTCCTCCGATAGCGTATATCTTCCCATCCACCGCGCAGCTGGCAAGTAGGTACCTTGCTGTTGGCTTATCCGCCTTCTGTGTCCATATACCTTCTGCCGCCGGACTCACGGTAGTCAGGCTGATTACAGAAGCCAAAAAGAATAATGTTTTGAAACATCGTAATTTTGATTTCTTCGTTCTCATTTTTTACTCCTTTGCAATACATATTCGTATTCACACGACTAAATCAGTTTATTTTCACGCTTTGCTTTTCCTGTCGGATTCAAATCTGAAAACCAAACGCGTTTGCATTCGAACCTTCAGTCCATCTTTAATTCCGTAAAAAATTTGTCATTCCTGCATGAATTTCTGAAAAAATGTTGAAAAAAGGCAAAAAAGTCGTTTCCTACCTCGCAATTGCTTTCATTAAGGGCACGTGAGCCCTTGCTGATGAATGTGCTAAAATGGTATCATACAACGGTGAAGAATGTATCGGGTGACAATCGGCACCCATATGGAGATGTCTGAAAGATGACATACCGCGACCGTACAGACATGGGAGGAGAAAGAGAAGCATTTCTGACGACCCATTGGTCACTCATTGAAGGGATCAAAGAGCATATAGATAAGGACTGGGCCTTGATTGGTTTATTGCTTGAGCGGTACTGGAAACCGGTTTACTGTTATCTTCGCCGCAAGGGCTATGACAATGAGCAGGCCAAAGATCTGACACAGGATTTTTTCCATGAAGTTGTGCTAAATCGTTCTCTAATTGAACGCGCTGATCAGTCCAAAGGCCGTTTTCGCTCATTCCTGCTCAACGCATTGAACAAATACCTTGTTGATGAAAAGCGTAAAGAGCAGGCCAAAAAACGAATCCCCCAAGACAAGCTGGTCCCGCTGGACATTAGTCATCCGCCCCTTTTACCACAAAAAGTGAGCCAGCTCGATCCGGAGCAGTGCTATGACTATGTGTGGAAAATTGACTTGCTGGAACGAGCCCTGGCCGAGTTGAAACAGTGGTACTTCGGACGGGCAATGGAGACACATTGGTATTTATTTCGAGATCGTCTACTGAGGCCAAGCCTGGAGGGCGTTGAAGCTCCTGCTTTTTCTCAATTATCTAAACGATACGGAATACAGGATGATACCAAAGCATCTAATATGCTGGGAACAGTCAAGAGACAATTCCAAAAAATATTGACCAAACATGTACGCCAGACTGTACTGTCAGGGGATGTGGCTGAGACGGAACTTCAAGAAATGTTTAAATTCCTGAAAAAATAATGCAGGAAATAAGATTTTTTTACGGATAAGGTTATAGCACGACGCGAATGCTCTCACTAAGCAATGGGATGTTCGCATTATTGAAAATAAATATTTTAGAATTTTCATAATCGCATGAAAGAAGATGATTCGATATTTGGTGCCTCACCTGAAGGGCTTGAACGTTTTATGTTCGAGGCATGGCAAAATCACAAACCAGACCAGCAGGATCAGCCTACAATTGCTGCTCAGATGCTTCTTGAGCAGCCCGGCGGCCAGATCGGTCGATACAAACTGATAAGCGTTCTCGGTGAGGGCGGCATGGGAATTGTATATCTGGCGGAGCAAGAACGTCCGGTTAGAAGGCGTGTTGCATTGAAGGTGATCAAGCCCGGCATGGATTCTAAACGCGTCCTCGCCCGTTTTGAGGCCGAGCAACAGGCCCTGGCCCTCATGGAACATCCCCACGTGGCCCGTGTCCACGACGCCGGTTTGACCCAGAGCGGACGGCCGTATTTCGTGATGGAGTATGTCAAAGGCATCCCCATCACAGAGTATTGTGATAAGCAAAGGCTGACTATCGAGGAACGCTTGCAACTGTTCCTGCACGTCTGCGAAGCCGTCCAGCATGCTCATCAGAAGGGTATTATTCACCGTGACATAAAGCCCTCGAACATTTTGGTTTCAATGGAAAATGACCAGGCCATACCAAAAATCATCGACTTCGGTGTGGCCAAGGCTATGTCTCAGCCGCTGACCGAGCGCACGCTCTATACTGAAGAGGGCCAGTTGGTGGGCACACCTGAATACATGAGTCCCGAACAGGCGGATATGGCCAGTGAGGACATCGACACCCGCTCGGATATCTATTCGTTAGGTGTGTTGCTATATGTGCTGCTAACCGGCGTGATGCCGTTTGATTCCAACACCTTTCGTGAGGGCGGTGTTGAACGAATCCGGCAAATTATCCGTGAAGCCGACCCTAAGACGCCGAGCACCAGGCTAAGCAGGCTGGGTGAGGAGGCCGGTAAAATCGCCGAGAAACGACGCACCGAGATTCGCACCTTAGCGAAGCGCCTGCACAAGGAACTCGAATGGATTCCGCTCAAAGCGATGCGCAAGCAACGCATGGAGCGCTATCGCTCAGCTTCGGAACTCGCCGATGACATAGAGAATTACCTGAAGGGTGCTCCGCTGATCGCCGGGCCGCCAAGTGCTTTGTATAGGCTTAGAAAGTTCATGCGAAGGAACCAAGCGTTGGTTGCGGGTATTGCAGCGGTGGTTGCTGTATTGATTGCTGGCGTTATTGTCTCAACCTTCTTTGCCATCAGGGCTGAGCGGCAAGCAAGAACTTCACAGGCGATCAGCGATTTCCTCAGCAATGATCTGCTCGCGTCGGTCGATCCCACGATCGAGACGCATCAGGGAGCTTCCCTTGAATCAATTCTAGATGTCGCATCACAGCGCCTCGAGGGCAAGTTCGGGGACCAACCGCTCATCGAGGCATCCATTCGACATACCATAGGCCGTACGTACACGCGCCTCGGGAAGTACAACGCTGCCGAATCGAACCTGAAGCGCGCCATTGAGCTGCGTAGAGAGAGATTGGGGGTCATCGATCAAGAGATTCTTGTTTACATGCAGGAACTGGGCTTTGTGTACTTCTTGCAATCCAGGTATGACAAAGCCGATCTGTTGTTGGCCGAGGCCATTGGCGGCATGCGGCGTACATTGAGCGAGGTCGATCCAATATTGCTGACGGCGGTAAGCCGGCTTGGCTGGGTATATCAACACCTGGGACGATACGAGGAAGCCGAGAAGCTACAGGCCGAAGCGCTTGAGGTTATCCAGCGAAGGCTGGGACCCGAGCACCCTTACGCATTATACAACATGGAAGGACTGGCCGCCGCATATAGTGCGCAGGGTCGGTTTGACGAGGCGACAGAGTTATGCAGGAAGGTTCTGGATATCTCCCAACGCCTGCATGGCGAGGAGCATTACGAAACACTCAATTACACTTTCACTCTTGCTCAGTTGTGCAGGACATTAGGTCAGTACGTTGAGGCTGAAGAACTGTATGTCAAGACGCTCAAGGGCAGGCGCCGACTATGGGGCGAGGAACACCGTCACACGCTGACTGTTGCTCGTCACTTGGGCTCACTATATCGTGAATTGGAGCGGTACGACGAGGCCGAGCAACTCCTGGTTCCGGCGCTTGATACTAATGGTCGCCTCTTTGGAGAGGAGGATCAGGCAACACTGCGTTCGATGGTTGATGTTGCCGAACTCTACAGAGACCAAGGCCACTACAATAAGGCCGAGCAGTTGTTGCTCAATGCAGAAGAGACGTCGCATCGGGTATTCGGCAATGATCACGAAATTACCAACATATGTGTGAACAACCTGACAAAGCTTTATGAAGCCTGGAACAAGCCGGAAAAGGCCCAAGAATGGCAAGCAAAACTGCCAAAAACAGAAGCTATGGACGAGTGACATAACAGACGCAAAGTCACCTCTTTCAAAAGCTGAAAAACACCCTGATTTACATGGTGACATTATGGTCGAGTAGACGTAAAGCTCTATCATTTAGGCATGCTTTGTATTCTCTGTTTCTCTTCTCTTTCGATTGAGGAGTGCCACAATATTCTGCCTTGTAAAAGAGCTTTACGCCCCTCGCAGAACCGGACGTGAAGATTTCCTTCATCCGGCTCCTATCATTCAAACCATATGTCACCATATGGTTCTGCTACCTCCAATGATTCCTCCTGTTATACAGTTGGTCAATTAGCTGCTGCTTGTACTTTACGAGCTTTCTTTCTCTCAGATTTCTCTTGTCGTTTCTGATACATCTGGTGAATCCAGTCTTTGACGGGCAGCTTCCACTGCTCGGTCTTGGAGGGAATATTCTTGATGAGGCTTCGCGGATTCAGCCCCAATTCTTTGGCGATCTGGATGTCATTGTCATTCAGGCGGCATCTGCGTTTTGCTTCGATCCACAGTCTGTCTCTTTTATTCTTTGGTTGTTTCTTCTTTTTGGCCATGATTAATAACCTACTTGATTTCAGGTGGTTTTGCAAGAATCCGCTTCGCTCAGGTCCGACGTCTTCAGTAAAAGACCGCTTAGAAGAGTGATGTAATACCTCCAATGGCCCCTTTTTCACAAGTTGCAAGATGACGTAATTCTTCGAAAAGTCACCTCTTTCAGGAGCTAAAAAACAGCCGGATTTACATGGTGACTTTATGACACCAAAATGTTACCACAAATCCCAATTTTGCCTGTATCGAGTCCGAATAAAAGTGAATTATTTGCGGAAATACAGATGTTTTTTGATAATTTTTAATGTCGTATCGGATTAAGTATATGGTGAGAGGGCAATGTAACTCTTTTTTTAGAAAAACAAGAGCCGGCAGCCCCTCTTTACTACCGGCCCTTTAGCTATATTGGGCGTCATTTTTTGAGTTATTCTTTTACTTTCTTCTGCTTCAAGTAAACACTCTACTCAACTGGTGGAACTTCTTCAAACAAATGCTCAGCAAGGACCTTTAAATCTTCAACATCGACGATCCCATCACCCCAAGGCATCGGGCCGATGTCACATAATGAATTGTCTGTGCCCCAATTGTCAACTATGATGATCATGTCGGCAGAGTCTACAACTCCATCGCCGTTGAGGTCGACGATGGGATTGATGGGTGACTGCCATATGTCCGAGTCCAATGAAACGAACCATCCGCTCGGATTCAATGCAAAGAAGAGTGTCCGGCCGTCAGCCGAGAGGCTCGGGGTACCCTCGCCAATTGGACTGTTAACAATTGACCCAAGATTTACCGGGACTCCCCAGTCGTCATCTATCGTTGCTCGTCTTGTGACCCATATGTCGAAGCTATGAGACCCGCCGGGCCGATTGGAATTGAAGAAGAGCATCAGGCCGTCGGCTGAGATTTCAGGGTCGCCATCGTAATACGGGGTGTTAACGATTGCCCCTAGATTCACTGGTGTTCCCCAAGGATCGGAAAGCGTAGGCCGCGTTGACACCCACAAATCCCGCTCACCATGCCCGCCGGGCCGTAAAGACTCGAAGAACAGCGACAGGCCGTTGGATGAGACTGCCGGATCACCATCGCGCCATGTGGTGTTGACGATTGCCCCCAAATTCACTGGTGTTCCCCAAGGATCGAAGCGTGTGGGCCGTGTTGATACCCACAAGTCCCGATTACCATACCCACCGGGTTGATCGGCCTCAAAATAGAGCCGTAAGCCATCTGCCGAAATGCTCGGTCCACTTTCGTCATGTGAACTGTTGATAGGTGGGCCGATGTTCACCGGAGCTCCCCAGTCATCGTTTATCGTTGTCCGAGTTGATACCCAGAGATCACTCTGACCGTATCCGCCGATCCGTTCGCCGCTAAAGAGAAGTTCCAAACCATCAGCCGAAATCTCTGGGTTAATTTCCTCAGATCGAGTGTTGACAGTTGGCCCAAGATTATTTGGAGTACCGAAGGTGAAATCCGCCTTTGCAACCTCTGCAGGCAGGACCAACGTCAAAACCAAAATTGCCAAAATCATTATCGTTCTCATGTTCTTCTCCTTTTCATTTTAAAAATTGTTAATATTTTCATGCTGTACGCTCTGCGCAGCTTGAGCGTCTCAAGCAGACAGCTCTTTGAATGTTATGGGCGATACAGATTCGGAATCCGAATCGATAGCTGTCTGTGTTAACGACAGTGTGATGGCAAATCCAATCAACACCAACCTAATCCTGTAACCATTTAATCATTTTTTGTTACACCTTACTTTCTGCCTTTAGGGCAAAATAACACAAGAAAATTGGGATTTTTTAATTCAGACACACACCATCGGAGCCTTCCAAAGTGATCCAAATATAAACACGACAAAAATTTCCAATCTTGCGCAGAAAACTAAATTTTTCTGTAATTTTTTGTTTTTGGCGATAAGCACTTGTTAAATAAACTCTTATTAGTTAAGCTAACTGGTGCATTGTTATTTAGAGCGAGCCAAAACCTGCGGTAACACCGCAGCCTAAATATTTAGCCCTGCCTTTTTTTGTGGGGTTCTGGATGCACAGATCATGAGAGGCAATGATTACACGAGTATGGGCGGAACAGGACAGGTATTTCTGACCACTCATTGGTCCTTTATAGAAGATGCAGGTTCAACTGATGAAGATAAAAACCGAGCCCTGGTAGGCCTGCTGCTGAATCGTTACTGGAAGCCGGTCTATTGTTATCTGCGTCGCAAAGGGTACAATAACGAGCAGGCAAAGGACTTGACACAGGGTTTTTTTCATGAAGTCGTGCTTGGACGGCATCTAGTTGAAAAAGCTGACAAATCTAAGGGACGGTTTCGGTCATTTTTATTGATTGCCTTGAACCGATATTTGATTGACGTAACAAACAGAGAGGTCGCACAAAAACGCATACCGATGGACAAACTCGTTCCGCTGGATAAGATCGAACCACTTGAGTTACCTCAGACTATCTTACAGTCAGCTCCCGAAGACTCATTTAATTATGCATGGGTATCTGCTTTGCTCGAGCAAGTTTTGGAAGAAGTGGAAGCTACATGTCATGAAGAAGGAAAGACCATTTACTGGAAAGTCTTCCACGATAGGGTTTTGCAGCCTATTAAAAACAGAACTGAACCACCCTCATTGAGAGATATTTGTGACAAATACGGAATTCAGGATGATGCCAAGGCCTCCAACATAATCGTTACGGTAAAAAGACGCTTCCAAACAGCTTTGAGGAAACAGTTACGCGATTCTGTTGTCTCAGAAGAACAGGTAAATGGGGAATTAGGAGAACTAAGAAAATTTTTTCCGAAAATTGCGCAAGATGGCAGATAATTCTCGTATTTACTGTTAGAACAATACGGTAAAACTATTACTACAGCGACTTAATTTTAAGAACATGGGTGAGACATCAATATTTGGCTTGGATCCAGATCAATTGGATGAGCTTCTATCGATAGGCACAGACGATATCAATGAGGCTGATACAAAGAACCAGAAATCACCGCCAGTAGATAACGTCGCTTCAGTTCAGAAGTCTGATGTGCCAAGCCCTAAGGGCTCTTTCAGCGTATTCGTCGAACAGGCTGGCAACTGGATTGGACGCTATAAACTGCTTAGTGTCCTGGGTGAAGGCGGCATGGGCATCGTTTATCTTGCCGAACAGGAAGAGCCTATAAGACGGCGTGTTGCCCTCAAGGTCGTCAAACCAGGTATGGATTCAAAAAATGTCATTGCGCGCTTCGAGACCGAACGGCAGGCTTTGGCTTTGTTGGACCATCCGAATATCGCTCAAGTCCATGATGCCGGCACAACGGAGGCCGGTCGACCTTACTTTGTCATGGAATACGTCAAAGGTCTTACTGTTACCGAACACTGTGACGAACACCAGTTTACCATCGAAGAACGACTTTTGCTTTTCAAGCAAATATGTGATGCGGTACAGTACGCCCATCAGAAAGGGATAATCCACCGCGACATCAAGCCATCAAATATCTTGGTCTCTACGGAAGGAGACAAGGCAATCCCTAAGATCATTGATTTCGGAGTTGCCAAGGCCATTGCTCAACCGTTGGCGGAACGCACACTTGTTACCGAGCAGGGCCAATTGTTTGGCACTCCGGAGTATATGAGTCCTGAGCAGGCGGATATGGCCAACGAGGACATCGATACCCGCTCGGATATCTATTCATTAGGAGTGTTGCTGTACGTACTGCTAACTGGCGTGCTGCCGTTCGATTTTACAAGTTTTCGTGAAGGTGGAATTGAACATATCCGGAAGGTTATCCGAGAGACCGATCCCAAGACGCCGAATACCAGGCTGACAAGCCTCGGTGATGAAGCCAAGAAGGTCGCACACAATCGTCAAACTGAAGTCGCAACACTTGCAAGATGCCTGCATAAAGAGCTCGAGTGGATACCTTTGAAGGCTATGCGTAAGGATAGGTTGGAACGCTATCGCTCGGTCTCCGAACTTGCGGATGATATCGAGAATTATCTAAAGGGCGAGCCACTGATAGCCGGGCCACCAAGCAATATGTATCGTCTCAAGAAGTTCGTCCGACGGAACCGTGCATTGGTAACTGGTATTGCAGCGATACTAGCTGTGCTCGCAGGTGGGATTGTTGTCTCGATGCTTTTTGCCATCGGGCAAGCGCATGCCCGTGCCGAGGCGCAGCTCGTCACCGACTTCCTCAAGGGTGACGTTCTCAGTTCAGCAGGCAAGATCAAGGGGCGAGAAGCTACCGTACGTGATGTTCTCGATGCCGCGTCGAAGAATCTTGAGGACAAATTTGAGGACAAGCCCTTGGTTGAGGCATCAATCCGCGAGACGCTCCGCATGACGTATTTCGATCTTGGCGACTTCATGGCGGCAGCGCAACACCAGAAGCGTGCACACCGCATCTATGCAGAACAACTCGGTGAGAAACATCAGCGTACCAGGGTCGCGATGAACCTGCTTGCCGTAACATACTTTTTCGAGGGC
>Ga0209636_10005013_pt1 | contig 13519 bp, 13 predicted proteins | sample DeeMarSWOR152_54_FD_187464 | JGI IMG/M metagenome (GOLD analysis project Ga0209636, IMG submission 187464) | Marine sediment microbial communities from White Oak River estuary, North Carolina - WOR-1-52-54 (SPAdes) (version 2) | ecosystem: Environmental > Aquatic > Marine > Intertidal zone >...
TCCTAATGAAGCCATTTGTTGGGTTCTGAATGAGAATCTTGATACCCTCAATAGTACGCCAATGTACCTTCTTTCCGGGCCCTGTTTAACCCTTTCCTAAACAGAAAGACTCCCATAACCAGGGCTATAGCTGCCAGCACCAGTAAAATCCACAAATAGTATGCAACGTCTGAAAGAGTAGCTTGATCAGACAAAGCGGTTCTCAGCCCAGTGATGGAATAGTACATGGGCAGCGCTTTTCCAATAGGCCGGATAATCTCTGGCAAAACCTCAAGAGGGAAATAAACACCGCACAAGAAGAGAGCAGCTCCCTGAATCACAGAGACAAAAGATCCCACCTGTTTCAAGAACACATTTAGTCCTGCCACCATCAATCCAAATCCCACCATCATCAGAACAGAAAGTCCCATCAGGGCAATGGCCAAGACGACATTTCCTGTTAATTGCACATTAAATATGGCAATCCCTATGAGAAGATGGATAATCATGGAAATGGTCCCCATAAATAGTCCCCAGATGGTGTAGGCGATCACGATAATAAATGGGGAAGTGGGGGTCAGAAAAATGGGTTCGAACGTTCCCCGCATCATTTCCTGGCGGATAGATCCAGATGCAGCCCCCATGGCACTCCAGATGTACCCCCACCCGATGGAACCAATGAGGATATACTGAATATAGTCTCCACCATAGTCCTCCAACATAACTAACATTCTCTCTCCAAACATTCTGGCAAATAGGATAAAAAGAAATAAATTCATTATCATCTGAGCATAATTAAAGACCATGGCAAATTTATAGGTGAACATCATGAGGAAATCTCTTTTGATGAATACGTACACTTTTCTCAACATGTCTCTTTCACCACCTTGATTTTATACATCAGTTTAAAAACATTTGCTCTCCTGTTATCAATGTGGAGGCTAGTCTCACACTTTTACTGGCTGCAGGAGCACCTGCTGTGGTTTATGATTATCTTTATAAGAATTGATGTGCCCTCTTTTTCATGGAACATCTAAAGCAGCTCATTGAAGCTGTTTTGTTTGTCAGTGGAAAACCGGTGAGCCTGAAAGATCTGGCCCAATCCTTTGATACACCAGCTGGTAAGATCAAGAAATTGATCATTGAACTTCAAAAAACCTATGATGAACAGGGTTCTGCGGTAGAAATCGTAGAAACGGTGGACAAGAAATTTGTGATGCAGCTTAAATCGGAACTTTCTGACGTTATCATGAAACATGCCCCTGCTTCAAGTGAATCTAGAGCAAAATTAAAGACATTATCGTTGATAGCATATGAGCAGCCAATTCTGCAATCAAAGGTGGTCAAGTACCGGGGAACTGGAGCTTACCAACACATAAAAGAACTGGAAGCGGAAGGGTTAATCCAGAGACGTCCCAAAGAGAGAACCTATCTTCTTAAAACTACTCCAAAATTTGCAGAATTCTATGGATTGAAATCAGATTCCCCAGAGTCAATTAGAAAATTCGTAGAAGAGCACCTAGAGTTTAGAAAACTGGAGAAATCAGAGGAATCGGAGAAATCAGAGGAAGAGCAGTAGATGGCTGCGAGGTTCCTGAAAAAGTTTGCCATTTAGGCCAAAGGGTTCAAAACCTAAGATTATAACCCTTAAGATCTCATTAGCCTATGATTAAATGAGCCCTATTTTCTCATTTTGAATCTGACGTACATCATTATCAGTAGGAATACTACCAGTATGAGAACACCTGAGCTAATTCGCTTCACTCTTTCTTCTCTCACCAATTTATTGATCTTGCCATTAAGGGTTGAAAACTCCACAACAATTACCTTTGCCTTCTCTTCAGCTGCTTGGTAATTGCCTTCCACAAACAATTGTTCAGCTTCCGATAGGGAATCAAGCTGGTCCTGAATATCCATTTCGAAGGCTGTTACATTTAAGTCTACTCCCCTGGCCTCTTCTAGAGTGGAAAGAACTCTTGAGTGACTCCTTTCAGCTTCTTTTATGTTCTGTCTTGCCCTTTCCCGGATCTGTCCCTCTTCTTCTTTCTTTTCTTCTGCCAGAGCAAAGTAGGTGGAAATCACGCTTCCATAATCTCCCAGAGTGTAGATTTCCATGAGACCCTTATCGGTTAGGGCCAACTTGTAAGAATACGCAATGTAGAAGGCACTCCACAAGTTGTCTGTTAATGCAGATTGAGGGTAGACTCCCACACTTTCAATTTCATTGGCATAGGCAGCCTTTAGAGAATCAAACAGATATGCACGGGCAGGCAGCTGTTCAGATTCAATGAAAAAGTTCAGAATGTATTTCTCCACTGTGGGCAGACTCTTTGCCACAGACTCTGTATGCGGTGGGTTTGTAATGTCAATGTTGGTGAGCACAATTCTGTCCACAATTTTTTCCACCTCAAAAAGGTATAACCCGTACTCGGATGAAGCATAGTCCAGGTCTGCAGAAACAGGGACTTCCACCCAGAGTTCTTTATTGGAGCCTCGTAAATACTCTTTCAAATCTTTCAGAAACTGGGTTATCTGAGCAGTCTTCCACTCTCCCACTGTGTCATCATAGATGTTGATTTCGCCATTCTGACGGGGCCAGTCCTTTACAGTGATTCCCTTTTCAAGCATGAAAGCAATGTAGGATTCAAGGCAATCAGAGCAAAAACAATCTTCTAGGTAAGAAATATTGGTAATGAGGAGCGCTTCGGCCTCATAATTATCTGCTAGAAACCTGGCCATTTCAAAGAATTCTGTCTTATAGGGATCATCATTCAATTCTGTTAAACAAACCCTATTTCGCATCACTCCCCACTGGTAGGTGATGGATGCTGCATCCTTGTACTTGGTGACATATTCTTCCGACTGTATATCAAGCTCCAGAACTGAATACAGTTCTGCATTTTGGGAGTGAAATATCATCTCCTCCACATAGTCTCGATTGTATTTCTGGGTGTACGCACTCCATTTCTCTTTATAGGGCAGGTACTTGAAATAAGTCCAGAATACATGGCCTGCTGGAAGGACAATTGTATTGGTTTCGTAGCTCTTCCATTTTTCCATGTCGTATTGGTTGTTCAAAAAGTTGATAAAAGATAATCTGGTCATTCGAACATCGGTAAATGGATTTTCTGCTTTATCGATACGCTGGAAATCGGATTCCTCCCAAGTATCTGAGTCGAAAATCAACAAATCTGCATACGCACTTTCAGAAATCAGCTGGCGAACCTCACTCACATAGTGGTTGGGGAGAATGACATAGGTTTCAGCTTCCACAGATAAGGTTAACCGATTGATCAGAGAAGAGGGCTCCTGGTCTGATTGGGCTGCCACAAAGTTGACCATGCTGAAGAACTCAGGTTCAGAATTGGAGCGCTGAACATCTTCAGGGGTTACTATAACACCCGCAGGGACTTCTTCAGGCTTTACAGCCTCGAAGAATTGGGAAAGAACTTGCTGCCGGTATGCTATCCACTGACTCCACAATTGGGTGTTTCGCTCCTTTTCCGAAAATAGATCTACAGATTCTATGTCATATCCAGATTCCTGCTTAAAATCTATCCTCATCTGGCTGCTGGATGAAAAATCGTCCGGAAATCGCAGGTAATCAATGAGTATCCCATCTGGTTCTAATGCTTCTACTTCTCTTACTAGTGTGCTGTAATACGAGGCAGATTGCAGGGGGTCAGCCCAGTCTCCTCCAATACCTAACCCTGTCTCTGAAGCGTTCTTATCGTAGAGCAAGGGGAGCCAGGCATGCACCTTTATATTTTTTTCATGTGCTTTTTGAAGGGTGTAACTGAGCACATCGAAATTGGATATTCGAGGAATCCGGGCACTGGTGTAATACACAAGTCCAGATTCTGGACCAGTATCCTGCTTCACCATTAAGAAAATAGTAGATATTCTGAATTCTTCACAGAGGTTAATCAATGTGTTTACATCCTCCTTTGTCTGGATGGTGCTCTGCGGACGCACCATAATACCCTGGGGAGCTGCTGTTGGCAGAGCAGATGAAGGGTAGGGAAGCAGAAGAAAAACACATGCTGTGAGGAGCACAATAGCTGTTCGGTTCATTGTGCTTGTCTTTCCATGTTCGTTTAAAAATCTTTTCGTTTAAAAATCATTCTTGGAGTTGAATAACCTCTAGCACCCAAAAACTTCACAACCCCTCAATGATTTGTGCACCTGAAGTGGGCCCCTTCTGGAGGCCGTGGTGATCTGCTACACTTTGCTGGGTTCTGGTTCCATTTCTTTTTTCTCTGTCATTTTCTCATCCTTTTTTCTCCTTTTTCTTTCACGTTCATAGTTTTTGTTTCCTCATTATTTCTGTGGTAACAGTTAAACTGCAGTCAGGATCACCAAGGAGACATACTTTTATATGAATAGCAAAAATAGTTTGATCATGCTCTGCGTTGTCGGGATGCCGGGCTGTGGAAAGAGTATATTCCTTCAGGTGGCTGCGGAATACAGCTACACGATTATTTCCATGGGAGATGCTGTCCGGGCGGAAACCACGAAAAGAGGACTTCCTCTTGAATGTCATGGAGAAGTAGCTGAAGCTCTGCGAAAGGAACATGGCCGGGCAGCAGTAGCGTATCTAGTGGCGGACAACCTAAAGCCGGAGTGCATTGTAGAGGGAGTCAGAGGGTTAGCAGAAATCAGGGTATTTAAAGAATATTACCCTGTGGAAATTTTGGCCATCCACTCCTCACCTAAAACCAGGTATAAACGGGTGAAAAAGAGACAGAGAGCAGGAGATTCAGAAACCTGGAAAGAATTCCAGGAGAGAGATGCCAGAGAATTGGAATTTGGCATTGGGAGGGTTATAGCACTTGCGGATCACGTTATTATCAATGAATCCACTAAGGAACAGTTAGAAAAGGAGTGCAGAACATTTCTGGATAAAAGAGGTATCAGAATATGAAGGTGAAAATCAAAATCTCAGTTGTTGTTCATCACACAGAATCCAAGCGTAACATAGAGAAAGCCCTCAAGAACCTCTTCCCCTCAATAGAATTTACACTATCGGGAGGGTACTTCATTGGAACGTCAACCGATATACATTCACTGGATCATTTCAAAGAACTGCTGAAGATACAAAGAATTCGGGATACTGCACACACCCTTTTAGAGCGATCTCTCTCCGGGAATAACCTGGTATTCTCTCTGAACAAACAGGCAGCCTTTATGGGGAAAGTGAATTTTTCTGAAGAATGCCCACTGGGTCCCGTCACTGTATCAATCAAAGGAGAAGATCTCAACTCCCTGATCAGTCATCTGTCTCCCAGAACGGCTGAACAGTAACCTACATCGGAGTTTGTGAAATTCTGTCCCCTTACAAAGGAAAAACTTTCCAATTGCACGTAACTTGAAGTGACTTAACCGAAAGACTTATAAAGGAGGAGTTTTCTAATAAAAGGTGGCTTTTGAAGCCATTAACGCTGATAAGGAAGAAGTGAAATACATTCAGCCAAAGGAGGTATCACAATGGCATTACCATTAGCATCTGTAGATAAGTTAATCCGCAAGGCTGGCGCTCACCGGGTGTCTGAAGGTGCAGCAAGAGAACTGTCAGTCCATCTTGAGGAAATGGCTATCGATGTTGCGCGAGAAGCCATCACGCTGGCTAACCATGCTGGAAGGAAAACAGTAAAAGCTGAAGATATTGAGCTGGCTAAAAAGCGGATCTTTAGTTAATCTTTCCTTTCATTTTTTTTGTTTCTTTTTATTTTTCATTTTTTGTTCATAATTCCTTTTTTCTTCTTATTTCATTTGCTTTCATTCTTTTGTTTCCTTCTATATGACAATGGGGAGCTTTTTCTTTCTATAGATACCCACAATTTCTATGTGGTCCATCAAGCCGGATGTTTTGATCTTTTTTCCCAGGACTTCCTGGATCTGGAATATTCCTGCTCGGCTGTTCATGTGTACCTCAATTTTCAAGGGTTTTTCCTTGCCTTTCGAAACGCTGACCTTCTGAATGGAAAGAGCAGATATGGAGTGAATATCAATCTTGCCCAGCTTATAGGGGATTCGAGCTCTTCCCATCTCCATGTCACAGCCGTCCGCCACGGTAACAATTCCTGCTTCTGTGGTCAAGCATTCAACATTATCATGGTGGGAATAAATGCAGTGAAGAATATCTGAAAGCATCTGAGCAGGCTGGTCAGTGTATTGGGGAAGAACCGGTATCAACAACTGGGATGCTAAATAGCAGCTGTGCATAATGTGCTCTTCTCTGTGCACTAAATTTCCAATATCATGGAGGAAAGCCCCTGCTGTCACTACCATCTGCACATCCTGGTACGTACCAAGGGTTTCCTCAACAATGTTCAGTGGGATATCATCTCTTACAATATCTAAAATCTGCAGAGCAATGCGAGTGACAATTTTGGAATGTGTTAATCCATGATCATTGTATCCCATGCGAATGATAACCATCTGGTTTGCTGCATCCAAATAGGGTGCCAAGGTCAATAACTGGTCATAAAACTGCTGACCTTCCGGGGGCAAAAAAGAATGGATATCCTTGTCTAACGTTTCCAAGTTCATAATTCCACCTCGAAACTGGTTATATCGCCCTCATCGCAGAGTGCCCAGGCCATGTGCTTGGTATTATATGCATAGGCTGTATTTCCCTGCGCGTCGATAGCAATGGCTCCAGTATCAGATGAGTGGTGAAGTGCTTTCTTGAGAGCCTGCTGTATACTAAATTCTGCTAGGAGATCATGAACTGTTTTGGCAAATACAGATCGCATTATGTTTTCCCCTATACCAGTGGCAGACAGGGCAGCTTTTTCTCCTGCATAAGTTCCGCACCCCACCATCGGGCTGTCACCCACTCTCCCTTCAAGCTTCAGCCATATCCCCCCTGTGGAGGTGGCAGCAGCAAGTTCACCGTCAAATGCTACTGCACCCACTGTTCCATGAGTTCCAAAAAGCGCAGCATTTTTTTTCCACCGGGTTTCTCCTTTCTGAAATTTCGCTTTCAGTTCTTCAAATCGTTTCTTTCTTTCTTCAGTTACTGGGTCATAGTCATCAAAGTAATGTCTGGCAAACCCATACGCACCCTCCCCTGCTAAGAAAACATGATCTGTTTTTTCCATCACCAACCGAGCCACTTTTACCGGGTTCTTCATATGCTGCAAAGCTGCCACTGCACCTATATTCCCTCGAAACATGACCATAGCATCAGCTTCCACTTCTCCTTTTAGATTGAGCACTGCACCAGTGCCTGCATTAAATAATGGGTTATCTTCCAAGGAGCATACTGCTGCCACTACTGCATCCAGGGCATTTCCCTCTTTGAGAGCTTCATAGCCTGATTGAGCTGCTTTTTCAACTCCTCTTTTGTATTCAGAGATGGGACGGGCAGCTTTGGAAAAGTCCCCCGCCCCTCCATGCACAATTACTTTCTTCATAAAAGCTGTTGATGGAGGAAATTTAAAAGGGTTTGTGAGCAGGAAGCAGTAGACAACAGACACTAAGCAGCGCGCATAAGCTGCAGAGCTGTGGAGAAAAGGATGCTTTGCTGAGAATCAAAGACACCGAATGTCAGACATGAGCTCTGCAGCACAGAAATATGATTGAGAATACCACTGGATGGAAGAAAAAAAATTGCGATAATCACAAAAAAGCGGGTTACAATAGAAAACTTCTAAAGTGCAAAATGAAATAATATGATGAGGTGTTAAAAGATGAACTGCGCAAGAGGAGTTGCTACTGGTCCTGGTTTACCAGGTTAGCCTAAATAAGGCTCCAAGAAAAGGTTAGCGATGAGAATAGTAATATCGGTAGTTACAGTACAAACTACATCCAAAGAAAGTAACTCATCCGACGTAGCTTAGGGTATGCTATTCTTCTTTGAAGTAGTACAGTACTGTGATAGCTTGATGGAATCTATTTATTATACCATGTGTTCTCATTTCATGAAGGATGTCGAAGAATCCCACGAAAGCAGATGCGATATCAGATTTGATGCTAACTGTAACAATGAGCCCTTTGTCAATATCGATACTGTAAATGCTGGTAGGTAAATTTGAAAGAATCGATGTCACAGCTTCAGCATAGTTCGTCTCAAAAAAGAATCCAAAATGAGTGTAATTCCACATTCCATCTGCAAAGAATCGTGTACTGACATTTGCTGTATCAGGAAGGGCTTCTATCCACCGGTAGAATTTATCTGAAGAAATCAAATTTTTTCTCAGAACAGGTGTAACTTTCTTACGAAAGTTGTACTTGTACTCATAAAACAGTTCCCACTCTTCTTTATCCCAGTGTGAGGGACGACGATCTGCGTAATTTGGGTCGTTTACACTATCAGGATCGAACTCGTTTATTTCTTGCTTCATTTTCTGGAAAGCAGTTTTCCAGTTACTGAGTGAAGGTACCCTTGGCGCAGTTATGTCGTACCGTTCTCCTTCAAACACTAAAGATTCAAACCCTGATATTTGAGAAAGATCATAAGGTCCATTAGATGTGACCATAATATTCCAATCACCAAAGAACATGGAAGCATAGCTTACGTTCTCGTCCATTTGAATCTGGTCAAAAGCTTCATAGGGGTCGTCAAATTTGGCAAGACATATGTATTCGTTCAAACCAGGATAATATTTCAGCCTCAATTCTGGCCCAAGAAGTATTCCTGATTCATACATGTACTTTAAATAGCTGGAAATAGTGTTTCTGGCCATTTTGAGATTTTTGGAAATCTCATGAATGTGTATCCGTGGATTCTGGTATATTTGATCATATATGGCATGGTATCTTCTCAATTTTTCCTTCTTTGAAAGTCTGCTCATTTAACTCATCCCAACATTAATATACTACTTATACATTAGAATGTTTGTCCATATCGTATGTGGACAGATGTATAGGCTATGTCCCTAAGCTATAAATACCTTTCGGCACGGATCTTTCACCCCCTTCGAGACCGGTTGTCTTTACAACCGGTCTCCCTAAACACGTTCTAAACACGATTTTTTAAACACGTTCCCTTTTCTTTTTTTGTGACAATTTACAAACGTTCGGGTGTATTTGTCAACTTCGAAACGAGGAGTACATTTTATGAATTTTATGAATTTTATAAATTTTATAGAATTCAATTGATACATGAATTAATTTCTATATTTTTTATAGCGAAAACATTTTAAATCAATAGGACAAGATTTATAAACACAAAGGGAGAGAAAACCTTTGACCCTCAGAATCAATTGAGAATGAAATTGGCCCGGAAGGAGTGAGAAAATGCAAAAGAAGGAAATCATAAATATGGATGAACTGGATCCCCGTTTCAAATACCAGATTACAGCCCAACCGGGAGGGGAGCACATCATGAAGTGTGTCCAGTGTGCTACCTGTTCCTCTGGATGTCCTGTAGCGTTTGTGAGTGAGAAATTTAACCCTCGTAGAATCATCAGAATGGCTATTTTAGGACTGAAAGACAAAGTCTTGAAAGAAGATTTTGTGTGGTACTGTGCTGCCTGTTATACCTGTTCTGAACGCTGCCCCCAGGACGTGCGAATTCCCGATTTGATGTCTGCCATCCGGAATATTGCAGTCAAAGAGGGATGTATTCACCCTGCATACAAAGAACAAGGACGATTGATCGGGGAAATGGGACGATTATACGAAGTCACTGATTTCGAGAATGAGAGGAGAGAGAAACTGGGTCTTCCCAAAGTGAAAGAAAAAAATGAAGAGATAAAAAAGATCTACAGTAAAACCGGCATAGACAAGGTGATTCTGTGAAATATGCTCTGTTTTTGGGCTGCACTGTACCGGTGAGGACCATGGCGTACGAGCTCTCCACCAGGAAGGTGATGGGCACCCTGGGAATTGAGGTGGTGGATTTGAAAGATTTCGGATGCTGTGGGTTTCCTTTGGAATCTGTGGATCATGATACGTACCTGGCTGTGGCTGCCAGAAATCTGGCAGTGGCAGAATCTGAAGGGTTACCAGTGATGACCATGTGCAGTGCATGCAATGGGTCTTTGTTGAAAGCAAACCTGGCCATGCAGGATGAAGAAACCAGAGAAAAAATAAATGCTACTCTGAAGCCATTAGGCAAAGAATACAATGGAACAACCCCTGTAAAGCATGCTGCCCGCGTTCTGTACGAGCACATGGATGAAATCAAAGAAATGGCTGACCCTGTTAAGCTGAACATTGCTGCCCACTACGGGTGTCACTACACGAAGCCTTCAGAGATCTATGAGGATTTTGAGGACCCTGAAGTTCCTTACAGTCTGGAAGAATTGATCGCTGCTGTTGGGGCCACCCCTGTCCAGTATGAAAATAAAAAGCAGTGCTGTGGAGGAGCTGTTTTAGGGATCGATGAAGCTGTTTCTCTGGAAATGACCAGACAGAAGCTGGACCACATACAAAAAGCAGGGGCCGATGCTATGGTGCTGGTCTGCCCCTTCTGTGATATCATGTATGATGTGAACCAACGACGCATTGAGAAGCAGGCTGGAGAACAATACGGAGTACCTGTTCTATTTCTTCCCCAGTTGATCGGACTCGCTTTGGGGTTGCCCCCTGATGAACTGGGACTGCGGTTAAACAGGGTATCGGTGCGCAAGCTCTTGAAAGAGTTAGGTGAGTAGCATGCAGCAGGAGCCGCGAATTGGGGTGTATGTCTGTCACTGCGGATTGAATATTGGAGCTGTGGTGGACGTGGGTGCGGTCACTGAATACGTCAAGACTCTTCCTGGCGTAGTGGTGGCGAAGGAGTCCACCTACACATGCAGTGACAGCGGCCAGTGGGCGATTCAGGAAGATATTGAAAAGCATAACCTGTCCAGAGTGGTAGTTGCTTCGTGCAGTCCCCGCATGCATGGAGATACGTTCATGAAGACCTGTGAACAAGCTGGATTGAACCCCTATTTATTTGAGATGGTTAACATTCGCGAACAATGTTCCTGGGTGCACACAGACAAAAAAGAGGCCACTGAAAAGGCAAAGGATTTAATACGCATGGCGGTGGCCAAAGCGTGGCTGCTCCAGCCATTAGAGAGGCAAAAATCTCCAGTGCACAAGTCCGCTCTGGTAATTGGTGGGGGAGTAGCAGGTATTTTTTCTGCACTATACCTGGCTAATGCAGGTATTAAGACCTATTTAGTGGAAAAAAAGCCCAGCATTGGCGGGCACATGGCACAATTGGACAAAACATTTCCCACATTGGACTGCAGTCTGTGTATCCTTTCTCCAAGGATGGCAGATGTGGGCAAACACGAAAATATTGAATTGATCACCTATGCTGATATTGAAGATGTTTCAGGCTATGCAGGCAACTTCCATGTTAAAGTGAAGAAAAAGCCCCGTTACATAATAAAAGATAACTGTCGGCTGTGCGGAATCTGTACTGAAAAATGTCCTGTTTCTCTACTCGATGAGTTTAATGTGGGATTAAAGGAAAGAAAAGCTATCTATATTCCATTTCCCCAAGCAGTTCCCAATTGCTATGTGATTGATTCTGACCACTGCCTTCATATTACTAAGGGGGGATGTATGCTGTGTGAGAAGAATTGCCCCAGTGAAGCTATCGATTTTGATCAAACTGCAGAAGATATAGAGGTTGATGTGGGTGCTATTATCGTGGCTACTGGATTCCAGCTGTATGATGCCACCCAGAAAAAGGAGTATGGATATGGAAGATATCCCAACGTGATCACCAATATGGATTTTGAACGGCTGGTCGGTGCAGATGGTCCCACCCACGGGAAGGTGCTGCGGCCTTCTGATGAGAAACCACCGCAAAAGATTGCTTTTATCCAGTGTGTGGGTTCTCGGGATAAACAGGAAGGTGCAGAATACTGCTCCCGGATCTGCTGTATGGCTACAGTAAAACAGGCCACCATGCTCCGGGAGAAATATCCAGATGCAGATATCTACGTGTATTACACTGATATGAGAACACCAGGGAAAGGCTTTGAAGAATTCTACCAGAGAGGCCGTGAACAGGGTATTGTCTTTATACGGGGAAAACCAGGGGAGATTGAAGAAGATGAAAATCATAATTTAATCATTATATCTGAAGATATAGATTCCGGGCTCATTTTGCGAAATACGCTCGATTTGGCAGTATTAGCCTGCGGGCTGAGACCGCCTGAAGGTATCGACCAGCTGGCTCGAATGCTTCATCTATCTAGGAGCCCTGATGGGTTCATCATGGAAGCACATCCCAAATTGAGACCTGCAGAAACTGCAATACCTGGTGTATTACTGGCAGGCTGCGTTCAATTCCCTAAGGATATTCCAGATACAGTAGCTCAGTCAGGAGGTGCAGCTGCAGTGGCTGCAGAGTTATTAACCAAGGAGGAAATTGAGCTTTCTCCGGTGAGAGCTTCTGTGGACACAGACTTATGTATTGGCTGCGGGTTGTGTGAACTGCTGTGTGATTATGGAGCAGTAGAGGTGAAAAGAACTGATGAAGGCATTAAAGCCCAGGTTGTGGAAGTGGCCTGTCAGGGATGCGGTGTCTGTGCAGCCAGCTGTCCTCGAAAGGCGATTACCATTCATCACTTTACCGAAGACCAACTGATGGCCCAGGTTAGCGGTGCCCTGGTCCCCGAGAAGGTGATCTCGTGAAGGAGTTTTCTCCCAAGATTATCGGATTCATGTGCAACTGGTGTTCCTATGCAGGAGCAGATCTGGCAGGAATCTCCAGAATCAAGTATGCTCCTAATTTGCGGATTATCCGGGTTTTATGCTCAGGCCGGGTAGACCCTTATATTGTGTTGACTGCTTTTGAAAAGGGTGCAGATGGCGTACTGGTGGCAGGATGTCACCCTGGAGACTGCCACTACATTTCTGGCAACTACCAGGCAGAAAAAAAAGTGAAGACTACCAGGAAAATTTTGAAGAAAGCAAAAATAGATGAGAGACGGTTAGGACTGGAGTGGATTTCTGCTGCTGAAGGACAGCGATTTGCAGATGTGGTCAATGAATTCACCGCATTGATTAAAAAGTTAGGGCCTCTGCAAGCAGAACCTCAGATGGTGAAGGCAGCCAAAGAGGAGGTTGCGGATTTCAGGATCAGATGGTTGGTGGGTAAAGAGATAGATCTTCTAGAGAAAGGAAATGTCTATGGCGAAGACGTACTCCAGGAAGAATTTGACAAAGTAATGGATGACATCATTGGCACCCAGTTTCTGAGGAACTCCATTCTGGCAGCACTAGAAGAGAATCCCATGTCAGCAAAGGAACTGGCTGAAAAGCTGGGAGTGCCCACCGATTCTGTTGTGGAGAACCTCATTCAGTTGAAGAGGGGCCAGAAAGTGCGCTTGATTGAAGACCATCCCCTTCGCTACGAGGTGAGCACATGGTAGGATCTGTCATGGTAGTAGGAGGAGGAATTGCAGGAATGCAGGCCTCATTAGATCTGGCTGATTCAGGATTTAAAGTATATTTGGTGGATAAAAAACCTACTATTGGAGGGGTTATGGCCCAATTGGATAAGACATTCCCCACACTGGACTGCTCCATGTGTATTATGGCTCCCAAACTGGTAACAACAGGAAGACACCACAATATTACC
>Ga0209636_10005015_pt1 | contig 13519 bp, 6 predicted proteins | sample DeeMarSWOR152_54_FD_187464 | JGI IMG/M metagenome (GOLD analysis project Ga0209636, IMG submission 187464) | Marine sediment microbial communities from White Oak River estuary, North Carolina - WOR-1-52-54 (SPAdes) (version 2) | ecosystem: Environmental > Aquatic > Marine > Intertidal zone >...
CAGATATAATCATTTTATCCATAGCAGCCCCATCGCCCATCACGCAGTCGGAGAGTAACGATCAATGGCTTCCCTTTCATCAATCGCGAAAAACCGAATTGGAAAGTATTACCATGCCAATGCCGCAAAACGAATTTCATCACGCTGCAAAGCCGTACCATTCTTATGCCAATATTCGATCTCAAATCCTGCTTCCCTATTTAGATCAAACCGAAAAAGGCTGGCAGCCGGGATTTATCAATCTTTCCGCTGATCCGCTGGGAAAACACACACTATTGACCGCAGCTACCTATCGGCATCGACTCCACTTTTTTGTCGATTATGTCAATCAACAGTTTAATCCCACGGTTGAGATCACTGCAAATAAAACCACCATCGATCACGGCAATTTTGTTACAGTTGGTCATCAAAAAAGCGGAACAAGGAAAGTATTACCGCTGTATGAAAATTTCTGGTCCGGATCGGTTTTTCTCTACTGGAATATTAATTTTGGCAGAACTTTGCTATCCAATCACCTGCTATGGCTCAGCTCGACATTCACCTACCGGGATATCATCAATTCTGCCGATTATGAACCGATCAACACAGACACATGGCGATATCCCTTGCTCCAGGGTTGGACCAATTATTTAACCCTGGGTTATGTCTGGCAAACCTACCGTCCCGATGTTGGCTATGATATCCACCCTAAATCGGGCTGGAGGTTCAGCATATACACCCGTCGTGCCGACAAATTGCTGGGCAGCAATCTGAAATTCTCACAGCTCGGAATGACAGCCGTTATTCGTCGTGAATTCCCCTTTCCAGAACACGTGATTGCCGTTCGCGCCAGTGTCAGTTTCCAAACTGGAAAGCAACCGGTTCAAAGTCGGCTGGCTATCGGAAGTACCGTTATTCGTGGCATCTCCAATTCACAGGAAGGCGATCAACAGTTGTACAGCAATATCGAATATCGCTTTCCACTCATCAGAGACTTAGGCTTAAAAATTTGGATTCTGTATTTTGAACGGTTTTGCGGCGCACTGTTTCTGGATCTGGGAACAGCCTGGGGGAATGAACTAGTAAAATTAAATGAAATCCGTCACCGAAGCTTCTACACCGTTCCCTGGCTAAAAACAACTGGCCTGGAATTGCGACATCGGTTCTATATATTTGGAAAAATACCTGTGGTTTTCAGCGGGGGATATGCCATTGATCCCTCAAATCCTGATCAATCAAATTTTTACGTGCATATTGGCAATGTGTTTTAGGAGAATTTTTTTGCTGAATTCGAAGCGTAGTGCGTAAAACAAGTTCTTCTATTCCAGGTGCTCTATAATATTACTGAGCAAATCTTTGTTCTTCTGGCAAAATCGGAACACTCCAGATTTTTTTCCCATTCATATTAGCGGGTTGGGGCAAACCAGCAACCATAGCATTGGTAAGATTCATGAAAATGTAATGGTTGGCAATTCAGATAAATTATTGTTTATTTTTATAAAAATAACGGAATGAACATACCAGATATCGGCTTTAATTTTGAAGATGTTTGCGATAGACGGGTTACATTGATTAAGAAATGATTTTAATCCTTCCAAATTAGAAAGTCCAATATAAATTTCTATACCATAAGATTGGCAGCATTCTACTGCGTTCAGCGAGTTTGCACCGGTTAATTTAGTCTTACATTTTACTCTTATGGCTGCTTCACTGTCAATGAGGATGTAGATAAATTTTGATGAATTTCTACTTCCATTCACCGACTAAAACAAACGGCGCCCACAAATACGGCTGCGCAAAAGAAAATTCCTTCTCGGTTGTAAACTTTCCCCTTGAAGATAACATCTTTAATTTAGCCTGTCGCAATGCTTCCGCTTTCATCATCCCATCCTTCAAATTCTGGTAAAAATATGTCATCAATTCCGCCGTGGATTCATCCACACTCCATAAACTGACAACAACCGAAGGCGCACCAGCATACATAAACGCCCGAGTTAATCCAATAAGTCCTTCGCCACGACTCAATTTGCCCAAGCCTGTCTCACAGGCGCCTAATGTCACCAGATCGGAATTGAGCTTCAGATTAAATACTTCATAAGTATGTAAAAAGCCATCTTCTATCGAATCATCATCCTGGGCAAATACGATGCGGGAGTACATCGGCTGGTTTTCTTCAACGATGCAGTGCGTGGCTAAATGGATATTGGCAAAGTCACCTGATTTTTCTTTGAAATTTTCTTCCTTTGCGTCCTTGCCTACATAAAGCTGTGATGGTATCAAAATTTCAGCAATTGCCCTGACTTCTTCCTCTGCTTTGGGCAATTGATCAAAAATACCACCTCGGCTGGATCGGGATACCAATGCATAATAGTTAGATAAAGCTTCTTCTTTTTCATCCTTTACTAATTTTATCGTTTCTCTTGCCCTGCCAAAATCAGGGTTGCCAAAAGCAATAAGCCTACCTTCTTTTTTAGACTTTTTATTGCTATCGAACAATTTTGGATCCAAAACACTGGCAGAAGGCGAATAAGAAATAGCATACTTCTCCACCAGATAATGCGCATTTTCATAGCGTGAAAAAATCACATTCCGATCAAATTCTTTCTTCTCAATTTCAGTGACCAATGCTTCAAACGGCAAATAGTGTAAAATCCCATCGGGAACAATGATGAGGTGGTTGTCCTTTTGCAAATGTTTCTCAATTGGCAAAAAGATTTGCTCATACAATTGTTGAGACAATTTGAGATCAAAACCAACATTGCCGAGATTTTTGATTTTACCTTCTTTCACATCTCGAAATGGCTGAAGCAGGTCAGTAACCCTCTTTTCAAGATCTTTACGTTTTAAATCAAGCTTTTCATGGACGAAAGAATTTTTTCCGATGACCCAGACAATGCTATGATCCTCTCCAACCAGGTATTCAATGAGAAATGTGCCTGGCTGAATCACTTTTTGCTGAATTTGTTTTAAGGTCAATGGCTCTGTCACTCCTGTTAAAGGGGCATACCTGGGATGATTCAGCTCGATCTCCTGCAACAGCTCATTATATTGCTGTCTTGCCTTTTTCAACATGTCCTCAAGTGAAGCGATTTGTTTTTCATTTTGCTCGTTTTCACTTTTTGAATATTCGTTTAAAAGCTCCTGCTGGACTGTATTTAATTCTCGCTCAAGTTGATTCTTCCGTTCCAGCCGCTCTGGCGAAATGCCTTCGGTGATATTGATTCTGCTTGTTGAAAGGATGTCTAAAAAACTTCTGGCTTTGGAGCGTTCCAGGTATTGGTGGGCTTCTTTGTCTTTGCCCATTTTGAGGAGAAGGTTGATGATGGCTTCATAAACCTGTAATTTCTGTTCCATAAAACTTTCTTTATAAGACTTCGCTTTGAGTTTTGCTCGCATCGTTTCAATCGTCTCAATGGCTTGTTTATAGGCGTTAAACGCTTCCTCTCGTCTATTTAGACTATCCAGTACATTTCCTATTCCACATTGCGCTTTCCAAATTCCTTCAGGTGATTTAATTTCCGAGGCAATTCTCAGACCCTCTCGATAATTGTTTAATGCTTTATCATATTCTTTTTTCTGGGAGAAAAATTTTCCCAGTTTGGTTTGGATTGTCCCTTCTTGTCGCTTTTTGTTTATTTGTCTACTTATTTCTATTGATTGGGTATAAAGCTCAAGTGCTTGTTGATAATTTTTCAATGTAACCTCAATATCTGCCATATTTCCCAGGATATAGGCTTCCTCCGACTGAAGATCTAGTTTTTTAGCAATATCTAAGGCTATATGATAATAATCAGAGGCTTTGCGGTATTCTCTTAATCCTTTATAAGTTTCCCCAAGATTCATCAATGTCTCCACTTCTCCCTTTTTAACGCCAATTCTACGAAGGGTATCAAGCGCCTGTTGGAAATAGGGAATAGACTCTGAATACATCCCAATGTCAACATAAGATGCAGCAATTTCAGAAATTTGATTTGCCATACCCTTAACGTTTCCTATTTCTTTTGCAATTTTTAATGCATTGAAAAAATATTCTAATCCTTTAGCATAGTCTCCTTGATTTTTGTATGAAATTCCTATATTTCCCAAAATATAACAAACATGATAGTTTTCTTTATACTCGGTTTTTATTTTTAATGCTTGTTCAAAATACTTTCTTGACTTTTCATAATTGGCATAAAAGTCCATGTATATATTTCCAATACTGTTGAGAACGTTCCCCTCCTCTCTTTCATTTTTGATTGCTCGGTCTAATTCTAAGGCACGATGATAATAAGAAAGAGCTTGTTCGGGTTTTCCTAAATTTCGATAATAAATACCAAAGATATTCATTGTTGTCCCTAAAGAACTGCTGTCTCTGAGCGCTTCATAAATTTCCGTCGCCTGTTTCCAATAAGTAAATGCTGCTTTAGGATTACCAGTAATATGGGATATTGTGCCAAACTCCCTCAAAATATCAGCTTCTGAAGCTTTATTTTTTGTGTTTTTAACCAACTCTAACGCTATATGCAAGGTGTCAGTAGATTCTTGATACTTGCCGAGATAACGATGCGCAAGGGCAATGTTCTTTAATGGGGAAGGCAAAGAAAAACGATCTCGAATTTGATTAAAAATGAAAACCGATTCTCTCCATTTGGTCATAGCGTCTGGCAACTTGCCTTGCTGTGCAAATTTAACACCATTGTTGTTAAGTGAATCCGCTTTTAGAAATAACGCCTTTTCTTTTCGCTTCCAATTTTTATAAAGATCGATATATTCGAAAAAAACTCGGCTATTGAAATATTGTTGATATAATTTTGCCAGGTAGTTCGCATTGGCTAAATTTTCATTGGCACTTTTTGTATTTGATGAAATTTCATCCTGTACATATTTTTTCAGAAGAAGACTAAAGAAGCCAAATAAATGAAATTCATTGTCCTTGACCAGTTTAGAAATTTGGCTTTTGTCATCACGAGTCAGAGCTGCTTCCAATTGAAATTTAAATTTTTTCCCACTTAAATTCTCTTTTAGTTTATTGTTATCAACTTTATTACTAAGGAGAATTAAAGAAGCGGTAATGAGTATCAACGGAATAAGATTTCTTTTTTTCATATTTTCCTCGCATTTTGAAATATGAAAAATAAAAGACACAAAGAGCATATTAACTCTTTGTGTCCAGATATTTTTTTTAACATTAACGGACTAAAATCATCTTTTTTGTCTGCACACAACTCTCTTTCGAATTCTTTGCTCTGATTTGGTAAATGTAAACACCGCTAGCGACCTTTTTTCCTATCGCATCTTTACCGTCCCAAATGACTGAATAATACCCTGCAAGTTGATTTTGGTTTACTAAAGACTTAACCAACTGACCTTCTATGTTGTAGATGTTGATAGTTACTTCAGAAGGTTCTGGGAGTTGGTATTTAATTGTTGTTTCAGGATTGAAGGGATTAGGATAGTTCTGAAACAATGCATATTCAGTGGGAATTGCTGAATGTAAATTTAATGAAGATTCTTCAATATTGACAATAACTTGACCTGCATTTACAACAGCATCAGCAATAACTATCGGCGTTGTGAAATCATTTGTTTTTTTCAAGACCTTACACTTTATTTTTGCAATGGCACCCCCTCCGTTCAAAGCTTCAATTCCTGCTAAACCTAACTTAATCTTATTTCCTTTAACATTATGGGCAATAGAATAGTTATCGGTCAGTTCGCTGGTGGAAACATCAAGTACCTTTAATATATCAGAATCATATTCAATAGTAATTCCTGCCGAGATTAATTCACTACCATCAGTAACCTCGATGGGAATCGTAAAAATTCTATCCTGTATCCAGGTTGCTTCACCAAGACTAAATGTTACAGAATTTGTAGCAATTTTGCTTGATGATGCCAATACACCAGAAGGATTCCAATTACCGCTGGGATCACCATAAATAATCCCCAGAAAATCTTGATCCATTTGATTGGAATTCAAAGGTTCATATCTCAGACTGTCTGGAGCAGTGAACCAGTTGGATGTACTAATGGGAAAACTCACCGGAACAAAAGTCCAGAAGCGTGTCGAATCAGACATGACTGGAAATTTTTGTATTAGTCCAACGCAATATTGGAGGATAAAAGAAGCATCATAAGCAGTAATTGCGCCATTACCAGAAACATCAGCAGCTATCATCTCGTAAGGTATAAAACTTTTTAAACCCACTACATGTTGAAGAATTAAAGCAGCGTCATAAGGTAAGATGGCTTCATCCAGATCATCCTTCTTACTAGGCATGGATGTGTAATTACCAGCCCCTACATACAAAAACTTGTAATTTCCATTCACATCAGTGGTATCTTTATAATTGGTACTCCCTAATAACAAAACTACTACATCTTTTACTGGAAGATTGGCAGAATAATAATTGATCTTTCCTGTGATGTCGTATCCCTCAACTACTGTGAAAAGCCCATCTTTAGTTATTGCCTGTGGTTCTCCTTCATTAAATAAGACTTTTGCTAAATGAATTAAGTTTGTATCTCCAACAGAAGCATTGGGATTTACCAAATATTTTAAAAAGATAAGTGGACCACTCCCATTCAAAGGTGTAGCCCCAGACATGGCAATTACAATTTGCCCGTTAGATATGTTCCAGGTTGGAATTCCCCAAATCTCTGCTATTGAATTTGTAGTGGAGACAGTTTGTGGAATTAAAACACTAGTATCTGTCTTAACAGTGAGGATAACTGAAATAACACCTTTTCCTGTAACATCATCAACTAAAACTGGTATGTCGATGGTATCTCCTGGAACTGCATAGGTATCTGGGACATTTACGGAAACAAAAGAAGTCATATCACTAATCCAGGTATAGGCCCATTCTGAGCACCATCGCCACGCGTTATCTGTATTCTTCTTCGACCATCCCAAGTTACCTTCCCAATCCCAAACTGTTGATCCATCATTATCATGGAAGTAAAGCTCGATAGGAATTCGCAATCCATCTTGTGGATGAAATCTTTCATCATCCCCAATAACCAAGCTATCAAATGGAATTTTAGATTCGCAGATATAATTATTACCATGATTCACAAAATAGTAATTTTCGTCACTGTTCGTATAAACTATGTCATTATCCATACCGCCTTCTCTAAACTCGTTAAAGAATCTGTCACACTGGAACACTAATTTGTAATCAGGATTATGACCACGGTTTGCCCAAGGAAATCCTTTATGAGCCCCAAGCAGATCATATAAGCCGATAAATAATTCAAAACCATCCCAACTAAACCAATTGCCTACTGAAGAATAGTTAAATATATCATCTATTACATAAAATGCTACATAGAAAAATTCATCATCCATTGCTAAATACACTGTGGCTTTTAGGTCTATACTATCTGTAACTGTACCAATCGCTACATTGTCTGTTTCTGGTTTTAATACCCAGGGTACTATACCACTTGCTTTCCATTCATTTAAATCTGCATCTGCAACGAAATTGGCAGGAGGTTTTAAAGAAATTATTGGCACTCCTAAACCAGTATTAGTAATTGCACTTGATACTTCTGCAAAACCTTCATTCCCTGATTTATCTACACAAGTTACAGCGTAATAATATGTTATCTCTTTATCCATCAATGGAGAGTAAAGCAAATGTATTGCGGTTTGTGTATTTTTAATAATTCTTGTAGCAACGAAATCAACTTCTGGTGCATAAATATCAGTGATAGGATCAGTGCTGGTATATACGTTGTATACTTCATCTGTTTCTCCTGCCACATCATTCCAGGAAACAATATTGTAATATTTATAAGGTAAAATGGTAACTCCTGTTGGTGTTGGAGGTGGATCGAAGTCGAATTGAGGATTACCTGTCCATATTTCATCAAGATAAACAATATTTCCCTTCCATCTTGTTTGGCCTGTACCTGAAATAAAAAAGTTGCCTACTCTTGAAAAATCAAATTCACCAGGAATTGTTTTTTTCAGATCATCATCCCAACATCCAGCATATCGATTAAAATTTTTTAGTGCAATCTTAACCAGTTTCCAGGTTCCATCAAATCCTACATCAATTTCTTTAAGAATATAATCTGCAACAAACGCATAATCCATTTTCACAGCACTATCTTCATCAACGTCCGCAAAACATATCCTTAAATTTCCTAAACCGCCAGGTGCCTTAATTTTGAATTGCAATGAATCAGTTGACCAATTTAAGGATAAATTTACTGGATATATCAAACTAAAATTAGGTCCATCCCAACCCTCCCCTGTCATCCATTTTACAGAATTAGTACCAGGTAAAAAAGCCTCCTCCGCTGTTATGTAGACATTACCACTCCAACCAGGATGTAGATTCACGTAATTTGGAATTGTTTTTCCATTGAATAGGGTGAGCGCAATACTACTAGTATCAACATTAATGTAATTATACTTTGTCTTGATATCTGATCCAGAAGGTCCATTTACTGTTAATTTTATTGTATAGCTACCAATATTTTGGTAAGTATGGGATGGATTTATAACAGTACTGCTATTTCCATCACCAAAATCCCATAAATAGTTAGTGATGTTCCCTTTTGATTGGTCCATAAACTGAACATTCATCGGAGGAGTGCCAAATTTTGGCGTGGCAGCAAAATTTGCAACAATTATTTCTGGGAATAATAAGTAAGAATCAACTTTTCGATAGTCTCCCCATAATACTCCACCTCCATCTCCACTAACGATTGTAATACGTAATACAAACGCATCATACACAGAGAAATTGGGATCTATACCAGTTATCCATCCCGTTCGATAGCTATAAATAGTAGAGCTTGCTGAAAAATTAGTCGAGGCAATTACATTTCCTCCAATAAGAATCTCGAATTTAAAATTAGTCGTCCCAAAACTTGCTACATAAATTTTATAATAATATCTATTCCCTACAATATCTCCATCAAAAAAATAACCATTCCACTCACGACTACCACTATTCCAAACAACTTGGTAATGGTAACCATCGCTTTGATATTGCTCGCTAAGGTGTCCTTCATAATCAACAAGAAAAAGCTTTAATTCGTTTTGAGTTGCTTTGTTAGATTCTTTAGAAAAGTTACCATGGAAATCAACTTGCTCTATTCGAAATACAGATTGAGTGCTATCTATCTGGATGTCGCTATTTTGAAAGTTTTGACTCTGTATTACAACTGGATACGCGGGACCAACATAATGACTTCTCCCAGTGTGTTGCACATCATGACGAAACATTGGCCATGGGCTGTCGGCCAATTGGGCCTGGGCTATGCTTGCAAATAGAATTAACATGATCACTGCAAGTAATATTTCCCCCATGCGAAAATCTTTTTGGAGTTTTTCCATTTTTAATCTCCTTTCAATGAAAAATTAAAGGTTGACGAAAACTACTTTTTCATCTTTGCTATCTTCCCAATCATCTCCCTCGCCTCCCACTCAAAATTCCCTTCCATCGTCACAACTTTCTCAAACATCTCCAGGGCTTTCTTTCCATCATTTTTCAACAAATAAGCATTCCCCAAATACCAGTAACATTTCTCAAACAAAAATTCACCCTTCAATTCAATCACCTTTTGCATAAAAAAAATAGCCCGATCGGCTTTTTTTGTCAACAGATAACACAATCCAACATAAAAATTCGCATTTATATCCTCAGGCTGGCTCTTGATAACTGATAACAATTTGTTAATTGCTGATCCATAATCTTTCTGCTGATAAAAAGTCATCCCATGCTGGAATAATCTTTCGGTTTCGGGTAGACTTTCTTTGCCACGAGTCTCAATGGGTTGATAATAGAGCGGTTCGATTCGTGCCAGGTCAGCATATTTCTTTTGAGTGGTTGGAATACTGAGAAACAAGATAATAGCCATTATCATGATTGGAATGGCGACTCTCAGCGGGACTGGTATCGGCTGAACAAGTCTTCCTAAACCTGTTATAAAATTATCCAATTTATTTTTTACTTTTTCTAAAATTCTGGCTGGGGAATGCTTTTGTTTAACAGCTTCTGCTGTTTCCGCATATTCGGTTACAATTTCTTCCGTTAATTCTTCATATTTAGTAAATAATCTGCTCATTCGGGAACAATACGTGCACTGCTTGATATGCTGCTGTTGTTCGACTGAAAATACACCCGCTTCAAATTGAGCAAACGAGAGGCAGGCGGCTGTTTTATCCAATGGCATGGCTTGAATGCTTCTTCCTTCGTTTTCTTTCCAGATGTTTAGAATTTTCTGAAAGGTTTGTTGTTTCATGCTTTTTAACTCCCAATAGTATATACGAAATTTTTGTTTATTTTTGCAAAGGGCGCTTGGCATGGAGTAGAGCGCATAGCGTACACTTTGCGCTACAATTTTACAAGTAAAATCTTTGTTTTTTTGGCAAGACCTTTTTTGTTTGTAATTTTATATTTGAAATTTGGAATTTATTTGGAATTTGGTAATTTTGGAACTTGGAATTTGCAGTTTACTGCGCTAAGTTCCATACCTTATGCAATTTGTCAATATTGTTCATCAATTCCTTTGTTCTCCAGGCATTCCTTCATTTTCTTTTCCCCAGATTTAATTCGGTTTTTGGCGGAATTGGGAGAACTCAAACCCAGAATTTCAGCGATTTCTTGTAATATGAATCCTTGAAGGTGGCGCAAAGAAACAGCAATTCGTTCTTCGGCCGATAATTCTGCTAAACAGTCTTCGATAAATTGCAATAGTTGCTGATATTCCGATTGGTTGTCTGGGTGTGTGGAATTATTTTCTATAAAATTACGCTCATCTAAAGATTGAGTCTGCTGTCGTTTGCGTTGGTTGACGCTGTCAATGAAATCAAAGCATAAGTTGGTAGCAATAGCGAAGAACCAATTTCTAAAATTGCCTTTTTCAGCAACGAATTGGTTGCGATGGAAATAGGCTTTGACAAAGACTTCGTTGCAGAGTTCCTCGGCGTCTTGTTTGTTTCTTACGATGCGATAACAATAGCGGTAAATTTCACTAAAATACTTCTGGTAGAGTTCATCAAAATTTTCTGTTAGCATGGGCGGACCCCGACTTTTTGAAAAAAGAACTTTATTTGGATAGATCAGTGAAAGCTAAGCGGGATGATAGATTCGATTCTCAGTTCGAAATTCGGTTTTTTCAGAGTCGTCAGAGAAAACTTAATTAATTTGGGCTAAATTAGTAAATAATTACAAGAAAGTCAACAAGAAAATTAATTGTGAGTAACAATACACTGAGTCTATCAAATATCTTGATTGACTTTCGTCTTATTTTCTATTATACATTCAATTTTAGTTTTTCAGATACAGAGTTACATCTATGACACAAACAAGATTGTTTGCGTTAGTATACTCGTTACGGATTAGAATTTCAGTGCTGCTATCATTCCTGCGAATGTCGAAGATGCGCCTTGGCGTGCAGGAATCTCCTTATTTACAAACAAGTAAGAGATGCCTGTATGCACAGGCATGACATGAGAAAACAACCCGTAACGAGCATAAAATCTGTAACATTTTCATCTGCTCATCCGTCTATTAAATTTTATAATCAAGACAGAATGTTGGACTTTGTACTGATAGCAATTGGGGAAGATGACGAAGCCGTTTTTATTAATATCGTGGGTGAAGCTGATTACAGATCGATTCGTAAAATCGATCGTAAGTTTGACATTGATGAACTGGAAGACTTAGACGAAGATGAATTGGCTCGTGAAAGGAGGAAATAAAAATGAAAAATAAAATCTCAACAATGTTGCTAATCTTTCGTTTGCGTGTCCGGCCTTTCCCGGGATGTATATTTATCAGTATTGATTTTCGATCCACAAAAAATTTAATACTTTAGGAATCAAGTACTGCGAATGTAAATACAGAAGTTCAAATCCAAATCGGATTCGGCTTAATATCTCCTGGAAAGTTAGCCGCTTCTTTCACTAATTCCAGGGATGGGGCATTAAAATATCTAAGAGATAAAGACGACTTTCTAAATAATTGATGCAGAAATCAACTTTTTCCTTAGCAATGCTTTAGTGAAACCACTGTTGATATTGCTATCTGTTATTTCAAATTTTTCTTTTAAATCATGAGGAGCATTGGCGACGACGAAGCTTTGTTCAGTCCAATTCAATAAATCCATATCATTATAATCATTTCCGATTCCTAAAACGAAATCGGGATTACACCCTAATTGTTCGCAGAGCCAGGCTGCTGCGGATGCTTTTGAAACATTAATTGGGAAAATTTCAATCCAGATTGAATTTCCATCCAGCGGTGAAGTCGTACGTATCACCTTAAACTGAGACAGTTTGTTTTTAATATGTTCATAAATTGATACATCCTTCTGAACGATCGCCAGAAGCTGGCAGGCGTTTCCAAATTTCCTGGGATCAACTGATAGTGGTTGGGCAAATTTTTCGTAAATCCGAATTCTTCTCATAAAATCTGGATTTTCACTTCCAGTTTGATAATAAACAAAGTTGTGATTGTCAGGAATCGGTTCATGTATCATGAAATCGATATTCATTCGAATTAAAAGATTAGCAATGGTTCCAACCTCATCTGGTTTAAGCGATTGATCATATAAAATTTTTTTTGATCCCCAATTAATAATTCCAGCCCCGGATGAAAAAATTAAATAATCAATCGGAAAATCAGGCAGAAGTACTTTATTTACCGAATATAATGATCGACCGGTAGCAACTACACGACAAATTTTATACTCGCCAAGTAATTTAAGTGAATGAAAATCCTTTTCACTGATTTGATGCTGAGGATTAAGAAGCGTACCATCCAGATCGGTTACAACCATTTTGAGGTCATTTGAAGCCATGTTTAAATCCAAAAAGGGATAAACTCAACTTCATATTTCATTTCATGTAATTCCACTTTTCTCTAAAACTTCATCAAGAGATAATTCAGGTTCTTCTTTTTCCCTATATTTTAATATAATTTAAATATCTTAGAAAGTCAACAAAAATTTATTTCTTAAGCTTTCCTATATTAAAAGGTGTTTAAACAAATTTTTTTAAATTTGAAAAATTCGTCTCCCGTGCTATTTTACATAAAATTTTTTCAACTCTCAGCCAGCAATATTGTAAATTATGGAAGTTTACTTTGGTTTTTCAGCCTAATAGCTGCTCTTATTAAAAGCTTCTCTTATACAATATTACTTTTCGGGAGTTCATCATTATAAAAAGGAACAGTGACACAATAATTTTCAAAAAGCAAAATAACCATGAAAATAATATATCTATAATTGCATATATATCAAGTTACTAGGCAGCTTTTTTTATAAATTCAAATGCTAAGTTTTCATCTTGTTCTTTGTTAGTTTTCACTTTTTTACGGTGACCCGCAATTTCAATCAATAAGGTTGCTATATTGGCAATCGTTGCCACCACGGTTGAATTATGAATCCCTTTGGTGCGTAACGGTTCTAAACCATCGCGGTGTTTGATCAAATTAAACGGTCGTTCCGCCACTTTGCGCATCGCAACAATCTTTTGGGCACCGTCTAAAAAGTAGGGTATTTTCCCAAAAATCCCGGTATCGACGGGAATATA
>Ga0209636_10005016_pt1 | contig 13518 bp, 12 predicted proteins | sample DeeMarSWOR152_54_FD_187464 | JGI IMG/M metagenome (GOLD analysis project Ga0209636, IMG submission 187464) | Marine sediment microbial communities from White Oak River estuary, North Carolina - WOR-1-52-54 (SPAdes) (version 2) | ecosystem: Environmental > Aquatic > Marine > Intertidal zone >...
TCGAAGGAGGGAACAAATCCTAACTGAAGTGTGGAAATCCGCTGAATCTGGATAGAGTCAATATTTCAAACGTTAATCAATAGGGTGGAATAAAAATTCCAAATTTTGAGCCGGGCTATCTAAATTTGTATGGCTTCACTATCATGCCTTACCTTTAGCCCTACGCCTCTGAAGATCAACGAGTGCCTCATAAATGACGTGAACGTTCTCTGTTGAAAATCCTGTTAAAAGTCGCTCTTTATCCACGTCAATTGCCATTCCGGTATCCAGCGCAACCAACGCCTTGAACTTTTCCATGGTTTTCATCTGCCTAATTTCGTCATCAGTTAAACTCTTCAAAATCGTCTGTTGCTTTTAGAGATTTACTTCAAAGAAAAACTTCCCTCTTTCAGATCCCCCAATGCACTCAAATCCACTCTTGGAAAAGAATCAGCGTTCAGGAGGAAATTTGGCAAATACTCACTTGATAAAGTCTCAAAGAGTGATATGGAGGGATTCCGGGATCTGCTGTTTAAAAGAAATCTCGCATACACGAGCATCCGCCGAAAGATGGCTACCATCTCGTCATTCTTCAACTGGGCAAAAAACCAAAAACCTCCATGGTTAACGGAGAATCCGGCAAGTTGTCTTTTTGCCTCATGCAGAGCGACGACGACAAACCCCGGATGGACTAAACACATGCTTGATTTTCAAGAGGTTAAAAAAATCCTCGCCCTCGCGAAAGAGGAGAACCCCCAACGAGCGGATTATTACTTGTGGCTCTTTCTGGCAATGCAAAGACCTTCCGAAGCAAAGCGAATCCGATTTGAGGATTTCGACACGGAGAAATGGACGCTAACCATAGCTCAAACAAAGAGGGGAGGCAAAGCCAAGATAATCCCGATTGACGGTGAGCTGCGGGGAATCTATTGGAGACAGCTTGAAAGGAGAAAGGATAAAGACGGTTATTTCTGGCCTCAGACTTATTTTAACCCTCACGACACGGTATTCAAAAAGTACTGCGCCAAACTGGAAATCAACCTCAAACGCGGAAACGGCATCTACGTTTTAAAGCATTCAGGGGTCAGTTACATGATCAACGTCCTGGGGGTTCCCGTCAAGATCGTGAGCGATATCTCCGGCGTGAGCATCCCAATGATAAACCGTCACTATCTAAAGGCCAACGAAGCTCAGCTTCGACTTGCCTTCCAAAACGCTTCTCGGCACTTTTCCGGCACTCAAGAAGATCAGCAAATTCCCACCTCTCTCAAATCCTTGTCAATCAACACTCCTAGCCCTATCAACCAAACAGCAGCAGTTCAGCCACGTTGACCTGATATTCGTTGGGATCGAGGGGCCTGGAGATGGTATTCCTGTACTTCCCCGTCTCGTCATCTCTCTCCGCCAAATCGAGCATGCCCCCCTCCCTGTACTCTCCGGCCTGAAAACGGATTAGCAGTATCCTCGGCCGATCAATAAGCTTTGTTTTCCTGCTTGACGCCTCAACGATGCCCATTCTTCCATCTTCAAGGGCCACGAGGGTGCCAACCGGAAAGAAACCGTTGGAACGGATGAAGAGTTTCACCAACGTTGGATCGAAATCCCTGCCGCTTCGCTCCAAGAGGAGGGTCGTGATCCGATCGGAAAAGACGGGGAAAAGACGATATGAGGCAGAACGTACGACGTTATCGTAGAAATCGGCGATGGCGATTATCTTGCCAAACAGGGTGAGTTCCCTCCCGGATGCCAACTTCGGATATCCGGTTCCCCCCTCCTTCATGTGGTGTTCAAAGGCCGTCTCTATCATCCTCGCCGTGGTTTCGTTCCAACCGTTTGCCTGGACAATAACCTCGACACCCCATATCGGATGCTTTTCTATGACATCCCACTCCTTGCCAGTTGGACCATCCGACTTGCTCAGGATCGATTGAGGAATGCTCGTCCTTCCGACGTCGTGGAAGAGACCAGCAATCCCCAGGTGAACAATGTCCTTTCGAGGAAGTCCCACCTCGTTTCCCAAGGCGATGGAATAGAGGGCCACGTTCACGGAATGGTTATGCAGATACTGGCCGTAGTCCTTAATCATGGCAAGGCCCAAGAGCAGAGAATCATCATCAATACCCACCGTAACCAACTCTTGTATCAACCGCTTGGCCTTCCGCATGTTGAATGCTTTCCCATCGGCTCCATTCTCCATGATCTCCCGGACAATCCCAACAGCGGCGAAATAGAGTTCCCTGGCATGTCTCTTTTTCTCAGGCGTCTGGGCCAGGGGCTCCTCCTCCAACTCCAGCCTTTCCGCATTAATCGAATCGATCTTTCGAGCGCTCAACTCCCTCATGAGGTGGAGATGGTTGTTCTCAACCCCTTCCTTCAGAGCGCCCAGGAGGGAAATAAACTCCTTCAATTCCCACTCATCTAGGGGATTGAGAACCGCGAGCCTCCCGATCCGGCAGTCAATCATACTCCTCATGAAGGATTTGAGAACTCCGTAGTCCTCCGGTTTGCCCCGAATCTTTCGGGTATTCAAGAGGATGCCCTCATTTGTAACCTCCAGGGCAATCCCCCCTTCAGCAAGGATGAAGGGATTGACCAGGCGAAGGTACTGAGAGATGGATTGATCCACGGCAACGGCATCGATCCCATAAACCTGTGCTGCCCTTATGAGTCTATGGAGGCTCAGGATAACCTGACTGTCCAGCTCTCTCCTCTCCCTAACTGGCGGAGTAGATTGCGCCCAATCGGGCGTAACGAACCTTACTTCCTCCTTCTTCTCGGCCACTTGACAACCTCGCTACGATAGCTCCTTCAATGCTCGGTAACACCTTTCGCGTACGAACTCATCCCGCGAATCCATGCCAAGCGCCAGGACTTCTCTCGCCTCATCCGTCCCAATCCTGACCAGGGTATCTATGGCACAAGCACGGATTTCGTCAGCCTTGGCGCGGGCAAACCACTTCTTGCCCTCCAGGAAGGAGGACAATCCCGGAATGGAATCACTCGATCGAATCATCCCGACCGCCTTGAAAAAGGCCCTTATCTCCTGCACTTCCCTCTTGTGGAACTCCTTGGAGAGCATTCTCTCCATTAGGGGGGCCAGGGCTTCTTCCCCCATCCTGCCGAGATTGAGGGCTGCGATTCCCCGTATCTTGGGATCCCGGTCCTCCAAGGAGTCCATCATGTGTTGCATTGCCTCGGATCCCCCGATGAATCCTAAGGCCTGAAGGGCCTCTCTCCTCACGCGCACGTCGGGGTGGCGCAGGGCTTTCCCCAGATATTGAACGGCTTCTTGTTTCCCGAGGCGTCCGAGTATGTACACGATGTTCCGAACGAGATACCACCTCTTATCCTTGAGAAATGGTACCATCAGCTCGATGCCATTGCTTCCCACCTTTGACAGGGCATCACAGATGATCCTTCTCGGCTTTGAGCTGGAGAGATCGCCCAACAGTTCGCAGAGATGGGGAATAGAATTGCGCTGGAGGAGGAGGAAATAGTCGAAGACACCCTTCAAGTCCGGGAATTCATTCTTTTTCAATATATTACCGATGATCTCTATTCTCGAGGATTCTCCCGCCTCAATGATCACATTCTTGATGAGATTGCTCTGCCAATCCTGGGGTTCGTAAGAGTTCAGAAGCATATAGAGCCGTTTCAGGATCTGCCCAGCCTCCCTGAAGTCACCATCCCCCAAGAGCGAATCGATAACCCGGCTGAGAAAGGAAGTTATGGCCCTAAAGCCCTCGGGGTCCGTTTCGAGGCCCATTAGCTCGAATAGGGTCCCGATAGCATGAAAACGGAATATCGGCTCAGTCTCAACCTCCATTTTCTCCTTCAAGATGTCCATCGCCTCGGGTTGAATCCGCAGCTGACCAGTGGAAAGCCTGGGGGCTTTACCTCCCAATCGTTGATGCGGGAAATCCGAATCGAGCCCATACTCCCTCACTAATTCCCCCTGCTGATAGGTCGGAAGCGGTGTGGGGCTCAATGCCTTGCGAAAACCTTCTACATTTTCGGCAAATTCGATGGGTGAATTCTCCAGGGGATATTGACTCGCAACATATTGAATATGAGGGCTTTCACATTCCCACAGCAGGGTGATTAAGTCATCCTCCAGGGGATCGAGCGTATCGGCTTTTGCCACTGCATCCATGAAATCTACCACTTCCCAATCCTGCAATCCCTTTTCAAACCGTACCTTCTCGATGCCCTCTCGGTACAACCGAAAGGCCAAGCTGCTATTTTCCTCTGTGTTCTCGTAAATTATCTCATCCTTATACGAAATCGCGAACTCTGCGATATCCCAGGTGAGGCAGCTGACCTTTTCGAGAAAAAACCGAAATTTATCCATCAACGTATCTTGTAACGTCCTCATGGCGGGGGCATCCAGAGGATATCCCTCATAAGCACTGACGGTTTTGGCAAAGTGGTTGGTAAGATCCCTCGCCCAGACGAGTTCATCTTCCCTCCGAAGGACGGTGGACGGGTCGATGGAATTATCCCTTTCTTCCTGCTTCTCCTCCACCATATCGGCACCAGAGACCGAAGAACGTAGCACTTGATATGATGTCTTCTTGAAGGCGATTTGTCAACTTTTTACTTTAATTTCCTCAATTTTTCCCGTTAGTTATAAACTCTCCGTTGAAAAAAATAGCCTGAGATGATATCAAGGATGATAATCTCGTAAAAAGTTAAAACTCGATGGCAAAGGAAAAAGCTCCAAATTCAAGGCGCGCAAATCCTGAGGAATGAGGCGTACTTACAGTGCGCTGCGATGACGAAGGACGCAGCGCAACGCAGTCCTTCGGCTTTGCTCAGGGCCGTGAGCATATCGAACGGCAGTTGGACTTTTTACGAAGCCATCAAGGATGAATGGACCGCATTTCAAGGGGAAAGGGCCAATGGGCAAGGATACTCCGGGAAAAGGGATTCTGTTCGTCGTTTCTACTCCCATCGGCAACCTGGATGACATTACCATCAGGGCTCTTGAAACCCTGAGACGTGTCAGTCTCATCGCTGCAGAGGATACCCGGAGGACTAGGAAACTCCTTTCCCGCTTCGATATTCATACCCCCTTGATGAGTTACTTCGAGCACAACGAGGTGAAGAGACTGGATAAACTCTTGGCTCATCTGAAAAGGGGGAAAGAGATTGCCCTCGTATCCGATGCGGGAACCCCCGCCATTTCGGACCCCGGATACCGACTCATCCAAAAGGTCATTGAACAAGGGATTCCCGTCGCACCGATCCCGGGACCATCGGCTGTCATTGCTGCTCTCAGTGTCTCCGGCCTGCCCACGGACAGGTTCTCCTTCGTCGGCTTTCTCCCGAGAAAAGGTAGTAAGCGAGGGAAACTTCTGGATAAGCTGGCGGATTCGGATGCTACATCGATTCTCTACGAATCCCCTCATCGCCTCGTCGGAACGCTGGAGAACCTGTTGGAGGTCTGCGGAGACCGGCAGGTTGTCATCACGCGTGAACTGACCAAGGCCTTCGAAGAGGTGATCCGGGGTAAAATCAGCGACGTTATGGGTACCCTTAAGGCCAGAAGGGTGAGAGGCGAGATTACCATTGTGCTCGCAGGAAAGGGAAGGAAAGGATAGGGAAACCTCGGTTACCTTCCTCGTCGAGTGTGCGCAGAGCATCATCAATGTTTCCATAGGGGAGTAGACTGTGAAATTCAACCTCCGATTTCAGCAGGACAAACCCTTCGATGTCGTAGGTTTCGGCCTCAATTCCGTGGATTTTCTCTGCGTCACCCCGAGATTCCCGGCCTTCGGGGGTAAGGGCGAAATTGTGCGCTACGAAAAGCATGGCGGGGGGCAGGTAGCCACGGCCATGGTTGCCTGCTCGCAATGGGGTTTGAAGACGAAATATATCGGTAAAGTGGGGGAAGATGATTGGGGGTCATTTTCCCTGCAAAGCATAAGGGAAGCGGGGGTAGATGTCTCCAGCGTGACTATTGAAGGGGGTGCTACCAATCAGTTCGCCTTCATACTCATCGATGGAGAATCCGGAGAAAGGACCATCATCTGGCATAGGGACAGGAAGTTGCTTTACAGGAATGGCCAACTTTCCAAGGAGGACGTATGCCAAGGGAAAATCCTTCACGGTGATGGGCACGATATCGAGGCCACGATACAAGCCATACGCTGGGCAAAGGAAAGAGGCATCGTTACGGTACTCGATGTCGATAAGATGGAGGAAACTACCCCAGAACTCATCCGGGATGTGGACTTTCTCGTCACATCCGCCACCTTTGGGCCAAGATTTACGGGAATCGAGGACAGGGAGAAGGCCCTTTTGGCTTTGAGGGAATACAGCAGTGGATTTCTCTGCGCCACCCTGGGGAGGGAAGGAGCCATGGCGGTTGTGGGAAATCGAATCGTCCACTCGAAGGGCTTTGCCGTGGATGTCGTTGATACAACAGGAGCAGGGGATGTCTTCCATGCCGGCTTCATCTATGGACTCATCAAGAACTGGGACCTGGAGGAAATCCTCCGATTCGCCAATGCCGTGGCTGCCCTGAAGTGCACTCGCATGGGAGGAAGGGCAGCTCCCACTCTTCATGAGGTGCATTCCTTCTTCGGCTCTACGGCGAACACCACCCGCTGAATACCCGGGTGAACCCACCCGATGGGCTGCCTGGGCTCAAACAGGCTCCCTCTCCATGGTTCACGACTCATCAACCATGCCGAGAGGACTCTCTTTCCCAAGGAACTTTGCCTCTGACTCAAGGTTAGTTTGTCTCCCATAATGGGGACATTTTACCTTGGCAGTTAAAGGGGACATAATCGCTAGGCTAACACACACTCGATTCGGCAGGTTGACAATTTGAAAATTATCGGGGAAAATGAAAGGTTAAATTGGTTAAACGGAACCATAGGAATGGTGCCAGCATGGGCAACGGGATTATGGATTCGAGACAAGACGTAAGAATAGGGCTCATCTTCACGGGGCAGGGATTTCAGCGCACCGGGATGTACAGGGATCTCTATGAGAAATATCGGGAATTCAGGGATACCTTTGAAGAGGCCAACGGCGTCCTCGGCTATAAATTGCAGGATATCTGCTTCAAACAGACCTTTATGACCCGCATTGAGATGAAGCTGGATCATATTTCCGAGCGGGCTGGACATTTCTTCGAGGAAATCATCAAGGTTCCCAAGATCCATCAGACCGTCTATACGCAGCCCATTATTTGTGCCGGAGATATCGGTTGTTTTAGGGTATTGTTGAAGGAAGTCCCGAACCTCTACTACCATATCATTGCGGGCCATAGTTTGGGCGAATATCCGGCTTTCATCGCCTCCGGCGCTGTGAGCTTTCAAAACGGAATGAAGGTCGTCAAAAAGAGGGGCGAATACATGCACGATGTCTCGAAGGACATCGATTCGGGACTGTTGGCCGTCGTGAGCAAACAGGGAGGGATTCCCAAGAGCTATATCGAGAGGATTTGCAGGAAGTATTATGTAAATCTTGCCTTACACAACTCTGATTCGGTATTCGTCCTCGGGGGCATGAACAACAACTTGAGGCAACTTACTGATGAAGTAAGGCGGAAGAAACGCTTCACACCCATACCTGTCCAAGTGAGCGGGGCGTTCCATACCTACCTAATGCAGCCTGCAGCGGAAAGGCTGAGGAAATCCTTGGAGAACATCCCTTTCAAACCAACTCACACCCCTATTCTCGCCAATACCACTTCCGAAGCCATCTCGGACCCCAAACACATCAAGGCCGAGGCATATCAGCAGCTGACCCAAACGGTCATCTGGAGGGATATCCTGTGGAAGATGTACGAATCCGGGATCAACCTCATCATCGAATTGGGCCTGGGGTCCACCCAGAAGGGAAATGAATCGGCTTTGAGCAGGTACACCAAACAGACATATCCCGCCGACCAACTGCCTGAGATCTTAACCGTGGACGACAAGCCCTCCCTCGATCGGGCCAAAAAGAGGTTGAAGGATCTGGGGTTTTAGCTCTCCTTATACCACCTTCGCTGTCTACCCACAAAAATCCCCAACGATCTTGGCGGAAGGCCGTGTTTCACTACCTTCAATCACTGAGGAGTTTTCCGGCGTGGGCCAGATTTTCAGCGGGGTAATCATTGATGACAATGTTGACACTTTCGGGCTTTGTTCCGGCCACCCGAACCACAGCCTCCGTGATCTCCTTTGCCAGCTGAGCCTTCTGAGCCTTCGTTCTCCCCTCTTTCATACAGATCGTAATGATAGGCATTCGCTTCACCTCGCTTTCCGTGGGTATTTAGGCCAAAAACTTCCCATATTTGCCCAGGAGTCCAATAATCCGTTGCGTAACCTTCAGACCCTGTTCCGCGGCTTCGACCGTTTTGTCGAAAACCTCCACAAGGTTTTCATGCTTGGCAACTTCTTCAGTGGCATCCCTCAGTAGATCCTCAAAAGCCTCGGGTGATTCCGGGAAATCGAAGCCACTGGCCATAATATCAGCTGCCAGGTCGGCGGACATGAGGGCAATATCCTCATTGATCCTCTTTCTCTCCTCAGGGTCTGCCTCAAAGATCTTAGCCTTCTCGGCCGCGGCGATCAGTCTTCGGAGGTTCTGCTTGTAATAGTTATTGATATCCATGCTGTCCCCCCCGGATCAGCGCATCCGGTTTCCCCTATTCGTCCCCAAACTGACCCCTTGCTTCTTCCACGATCTCCTTCGCCAATTCGAACTGCTCCTGTAGCATCTCGCTATTTTCCTGCAACCAACGGATCGCATCTTCAAAGCTCGTTATGGAAGGAGATGCCGATTTTCCCTCCAGGTGGGAATGAATCACCAGTTTGTTTTCGACGATCACGCGCAAGGATCGATCCAGAGCCGTAAAGGTCTCCGAGATGGCCTTCCGCCTGACTTCATTTGCCTCATCCAGGGCCATTAAGTGTTCGGTAATACGCCGGTCTATCCTCACGAGTCCATCGATGGCCTTGCGAACCTCCTCCGTGGAAACCTTTGGGGATGACAACGTTTTGACCATAGACCGGAACACCTCTTCCCTCTTGGCCAATGATTCATCGATCAACCGATTTTCCTCGAGAGCGGCAATCGACGTATCCAGAGCAAAGGAACTCCGTTCGAAGGCAGTCTTGGCGGTTCGCAGAGCGGGGCGTAGGTCCTGATAGTATTCCATCTCAGCCTGCGACAACTCGATGACCGATTTGGGGGTTCTTAAAGTGGCGCAGGCCATCAGAAAAAACACTGATGCCATGAGCAACAGGGCTGACAACCATTGGAGGAGACTATGCCTTCGGGTGTCCGACTTTTTCAAGGGCCTCTTTCGCATCTTCAATCGTCTCCTTTGCCTCTCGGATCAACTCTTTCGCTGCATCCACCCGCTCTTCCGTCAGCTCGAACTCGATCTGAAGGAAACGGTCGATAAGCTGGTGGGCTTCTTCCATCTCGTCCACTGTTTCGGCCAGCTGGTCGAATCGTTCCGCGACTTGGTTCCGTGCAGCCTGGAGTTTTCTGAATACGATCAAATGCTGATCATCACATACCTCCGCCTGGCTCTCCAGAAAATCCGGCCGGAACCGTTTGTCAAGTTCACAATACTCTTCGTCGAAATAGATCTTCGGGAGCTGGACGAGATAGTTGCTGGCTTCGTTGAGATATCTCCTAATCACGGCTTCCCTCTCTTCCGGAAGTGCGTTGGGATTTATTTCTCGAAGGGCCTTCTGCAGGGCTACCGTCATCCGGAGCGACTCACTGCACAGCTTTGCATCGACCAAATCCTTTCGGAGCTCACCGATTCTGGAGTCATAATACTCCAAGAACTTGATTCGCAGTGCAGCTACCGCATGTTGAAACTCGGCTAACAGTTTCCCCTGCTCACGTGAGATCCTCTTGATGGGATCAGGGGTGATACAGCCTGTCGGAAGCAATATGCAGCATGCGATGATCAACCATCTCCGCATCGGAATCCCACCATTGTCTTTGTACGCAAGAGCCCAAAGGGGGAGGAGAAGCCTTTTTCGTGGTTGCAGTATAGGGAGAAGGAACCCATGGTGTCAAGGAAAACCGTGACCCCCGTGACCGGGACTATAGGGATAAGGGGAACCATCGCCCCTCAAGAGACGGTTACGAATGATTTTCTCGGGAAGATCTCCTCGCGTTCATAACGGTCGGATACCGGTCAGGTAGCCACCGCACGACCGGCTGGTACCTTTCAGGCTTCGAGCCATAATGTGATGGACGTCCTCACCCTTTTGCTATATGATAATCACAATTGTCTCTCTGTCATAGTGGATACTATCCTTCTCGTGCGTTCCGGCATGCCGCTATCTACCTCATGCTGATGGAACTCTTCAACGGGAAATCCTTTTCCTCGAAGAGAGGAACCCTTTCTCACGATAATCCAAAGAGGTATAAGAAATGCTCATTTTTATCAGTGATTTACATTTCATCGATGGCACGGCTGGTAACCACAACGTTCCTACCGATGCCTTTCAGATCTTCTTCAGAAACATCGCCGGGATTTCCGAGCGCCTGGGAAGAGAGGGCAAGGAGATAGAAGAGATACAGATCGTCTTTTTGGGGGATCTCTTTGACCTGTTGAGGACGGAGAAATGGTTTGACTATCCCGAGGAGGAAAGGCCTTGGGGAGCTAACGAGGACAAGATTGAAGAACATGCCAACGCCGTCTTCGACGGCATAATCCACAAAAATCAGGAAACCTTCAAACTGCTGAAGGGAAACCTCAAGGAACAATTCGGTTTGCCCTTTGAGCCGAAAAGGGTGTACGTGCCGGGAAACCATGACCGATTATGCAATAAATATGGGAGCCTCAGAGATAAGGTACGAAAATGGTTAAAGATTCCCAAACGAGCCTCTGAACCATTTGACCATTACGTTGAAGGCATCGAATATGGGGTCTTTGCCCGGCATGGTCACGAGTATGACAAGTTCAACTACGAGGGGAGCATTTCTTTTCGTCATAAGGATTACATGCGGGCACCTATCGGAGATCCCATCACGACGGAACTCGTGACGAAGCTCGCCTTTGTCCTGAAGGAAAAGGTTGACTCCTTGCCGTTACCGCCGGAGGAAAAGGAGAAACTGAAAAGAAGGTTTGAAGAGATAGATAATGTGAGGCCGCTTTCTGCTATTTTGGAATGGCTGCTCTATCAGGTTAAGAAGGATCTGACCCTGAAGGAGATTATCGAGGATTCGGTGGAGGAGGTTGTAGAGGAGTTTAATGGGCTTGAGTTCGTTAAGCAGTGGTACAGCCATCACGACAAATGGACTGACTGGTGGGATGAGGCAGATGTTATTCAATCCGTCCTGTGGCTGTTCGGGAACTTCAGGAGATTCCCCTCGGAAGTCCTCACTGCTTTCTTGGAAAGGGTGGCGAAATACCTGGATCTCTCGGAGGCAGCCTCCAACGAGTATTCGCACTTGGATAGTCGCATTCTGTACATTGCATACGGACACACCCATGAGCCGGTCCAGTTTCCCATAAGAGTAGTTGAGACTCAGGGCAAGGAGAAAGAACACGTTTACCTCAACACCGGTACCTGGCGCACGAAACATCAAAAGGTCAGGGAGGGCTTGGGTTTTATGGGCTTCAAGAATTTGCGATACGTGATTTTCTATACGAAGGGGGAAAGGGAAACGGACTTTCCCTCATTTGAGACATGGACGGGGACACTGAAGACCATGTAACCTATGACCGAAACGAAAGGGACAACGGATCGATGAACAGTCATGGCGGGACGATGAGGATGGAGGATTATACCACGAGTGAGAAAGCCCTCACCTATGTGATGCGGGTGTACGCCGTTCTCTTCGCCGTTGTGGGATTTGTCTTTCTTCTCTTTCCCTGGTTTACCCTTCACCTGATTGATGAGCTAAGCGAAAGCGCGTTGGTCTTGTGGATTCTAAGTGACAATCCCCTCTTCAGGTGGTTCGGGTGGGAACTCCCCCATGCACCGGTCAATGCCCTGGGAACGCCAGCCGAATACTTCTGGGTCTTCCTCAGCTTCTCGATGATGATGACCATTGCCAGCTGTAGCTATGTAGCTTCACGAGACATCAGGAAAAACCGATCCGTCATCATTCCCCTGATTCTCTCCAAGCTCTCCTCATCCCTTTGGGCACTCGCTTTTTACGGTGCCAGGGGTGTTTTCGCCCACCTTGTTATTTTCATATCTGACTTTCCCCTGTTTCTCCTAACCCTCTACCTCTTCTTGAAGGCGCACACGGGACGCACTCCCGAGGCTTACCAGTCGTGGAAGATCGCTGAGGATCAATACCCAGAAATGTGTATCGGCCAGGATATGACGAAGGTGGCGTGTATTAAAGATGACGATAAGTTCAAAGCCCTGGAGAGGGTCCTCGAAGCGACTCGCTTCTTCGAGGTTCTCGATGGAAGATGGAGGAACTCCGGCAAGGAAAAAGAGGATTTCCTCATCGCCATCAAATCCAACTTCATGATGACCTACAATAGAGAGGATAGGAGTACCTACACGGATCCGGAGCTGGTGGAATATTTCTTCAACAAAATCCACGAGCGCGGCTACTCCAACCTTGCCCTCGTTGAATCCAGGAACACCTATGGGATCTACTTCCAAAAGAGAGAAGTGGCAACCGTTGCTCGGTATATCGGCCATCAGGGTCAAAACTACAGGATATGCGATTTGACCGAGGAAAAGGAGGAGTACGACTATGGCGGCCCCCTTGGTCGTCACTATGCGGGGCGAACCTGGCGCGAAGGGGACTTCAGAATATCCTTCGCGAAAAATAAAACCCACAGCTTCTGTTATTACACCCTTACCCTCAAGAATGTCTATGGAACACTCCCGCTGGAGAACAAGCTCCTCGAATACCATAAGAAAAGGGAGTTCGATTGGCCCACCGTCGAAAGCCTCAAGCATTTTCCCGTCCATTTTGGATTAATCGATGCCTACCTGAGTGCCGATGGCCCGATGGGGGTTGTCTCGGACATCAAACCAAACCTCACGAGGACCATCATAGGGGGAGAAAAGCTTGTGGCCGTTGATTGGGTGGGGGCTCGTAAAATGGGACTCAATCCGCTAAGGAGCCGATTCATGAAAATAGCCGTCCGTGAATTCGGCAATCCTGAGGAGAAGATTGAGCTCATCGGGGATGATACTCCGTATGCCCCCTGGAAAAACGCCGGTCGATTGTTGGCCGAAATCCTCGCGCTGGCAGAGGAGTGGTGGGTTTTCAGTCACAGCTTTGTATCCACGTTTATCTTTGCCGAGCGCTTCTTTCCCCGAAAGCCGACAAGCATCGTGTTTGGGTGTTTGCGATTGCTCATCATTCCATTCCTACCCCTTTTCTTCAAGACGGAGCACCGACTGCGGAAGGCGAGGAGGAGTACGTAGGTGCGTGAAAACGCTATACTGATCCCGAAGATACTCGTCGTTATGGGTCTCAGCGCATTGGTCCTCATATCCGCAGTGGTTGAGGGATATACCAACTATCTACACGGCTATGTTATCGTTTTCCTCGGCTTCGTTCTCGCCGGCTCCATCATAACCGCACGGG
>Ga0209636_10005017_pt1 | contig 13518 bp, 13 predicted proteins | sample DeeMarSWOR152_54_FD_187464 | JGI IMG/M metagenome (GOLD analysis project Ga0209636, IMG submission 187464) | Marine sediment microbial communities from White Oak River estuary, North Carolina - WOR-1-52-54 (SPAdes) (version 2) | ecosystem: Environmental > Aquatic > Marine > Intertidal zone >...
AAAAAGGATATTTCTCAAGAAAAATAAAGCGCCTCCCTGAAAAATTAAATCCAACTTAAGTCGTGTTTTTTGCATATCCTACTTTCGTTGGATGAAATTCATTTTTTATTTTCGTATTTTAAACGTATGAACGAGTTAAGCTCGAAAACGAAACCAAAAAATAGGAGGTTAACATGAATAACTGGAAAGAAGAAAAAATGAGATGGATAACGAAAATGGAAATTTTCCTTATGGCTGTCACTCTAACCTTTTTCCTGTTCAACATGATGATTCCTTCCACTGCTGTAGAAATAATTAAGATCGGAAAACAAGCTGGCTATGAAATTATTGCAAATGTGTTAAATTGAAAATTATAAAAGAGCCTTAAAAAATTACGAGGTTAGGGAATAAAGCTTAGAATGAAAAAGGAGGTTAACATGACTAATAAAAAAGAAAAAGCTAATGCATCGGTCATTGTTCCAGAGCCTTTCGTTGGTGCAGTCTATAGCTTTGGCTGGCAACGGATGAAAAAATTCTTCCTCGATCTTTTACTGATAACCATCATTGTTGGCGTTGTTTGGATTCCGTTCAGTACAATTACATCTCTTGATGGAAGAGAGACTCCAGGGGGCGCCATTTTAAATTTATTTGCCGCTGTTTACCTGCTCCTTCTCTATAATCCGATCGATTATGGTTCGGCTTTCGTCTTTCTCAAGGCTGTCAGAGGTCAACAGTTTGAGGTAAAAGATATGTTTTCTGCTTTCGAGAATTATTGGAATGTCGTCCTAGCTAGCTTACTTGCTTCTGCTATCACTGCCATTGGAATCGTTCTTTTTATTGTGCCAGGTATCATATTTGCCTGTAAGCTGGCCTTCGTGAAGTACCTGGTCATGGACCGCAAGATGGATCCAGTGGAAGCTGTAAAAGAAAGCTGGAATATGACGAAGGGATATGCGTGGAAAATATTTCTCATGGGATTGCTGGCCGTACTCTTAGGGATTGCAGGCTTGATTTGCTTTGGAGTTGGAATTATTCCCGTTATCATCTGGGTCCGCTGCACTTTTGCTTCGATGTACTATGCTGTGAGCAAACCTGCAGAAGAAAAAGCATAAAATGATTGGCGAGTAACCGAGTCAAAAATGGAGCGAAAGAAACATCTATATTTTTAGGAGGTAGCAATGGATAGAAAAATTATTTTGACTTTAATAATCAGTTTAATTTCAATTCATGGTCTGCTGGCTGTAGGGGATTTGGATAAAAACATCAAAACGAACTGCGAAGCAACAATTGATTCCAAAACCAAAGCTGCTGTTGTAGATAGTATCAACAGATTGCTTATCGAGCAGTATGTTTTTCCTGACGTGGCAGAACAAATGAAAGCTCATCTCAATAATAAATTAAAAAATGGAGATTACGAAGAAATAAATGATTCGGCCCATTTTGCTAAAACTTTGGAACAAGATTTGTTTAAAATCAGTAAAGACAGTCATTTCTTTATGGAGTTTAATCCTGAACGAGCTGAGCTATTAAAAGCGAAAGAGAGCCCATCTAAAGAAGAAGTCGAAAAAGCCAACAAAAAACTATTTGAAGATGCCAGGTGGAATAACTTTGGACTTAAAAAAATAGAAATATTAAAAGGCAATATCGGTTATTTGAATATTAGTTTTTTTGCCAATCCTGAGCATGGTGGTGCGACAGCTGTGGCAGCCATGAACCTTCTTGCCCACTCAGATGCCGTGATCATCGATTTAAGGAACACGCCCGGAGGTTGGCCGACTATGGTTCAATTGATCTGTAGTTATTTTATAAAGGGGATAGATACTGAGGGTAGAACTCACTTGAATAGTTTTGAGCGTAGATTTGATAATAGCCTGGAACAATTCTGGACTATTTCATACGTTCCAGGTAAACGTATGTATGAAATGGATTTGTATATTTTAACCAATAGGTATACTGGTTCAGGGGCAGAAGAATTTACATATAATATGAAAAACCTTAAGAGAGCTACAATAATCGGCGAAACAACCGCCGGCTCAGCACATAATGTTGAATATAAAGTTATCCAGGAATGTTTTGTGATGCATCTTCCTACTGGAAGGCCAATTAATCCAATCAGCGGAACAAACTGGGAAAGGACAGGAATCGAACCTGATATCAAAGTTAAGGCTGAGGACGCTTTGGACAAAGCTTATCTTCTAGCTTTGGAAAAATCCCTAAAAAAAACTAAAGATGAAAATCGGATATTCCAGATAAACTGGGCACTCGACGGCTTAAGAGCAAAACTAAATCCAGTTGAAGTTGACCTGAAAATCCTGAAAAAATATGCAGGAGATTATGGTGAACGAAAAGTCCAATTTGAGAATGGAGAACTTTTTTATCAACGTACAGGACCCAAATATAAACTGATTCCTCTCAAAGAAACCCTATTCGCTCTGGAGGGCTTAGACTTTTTTAGGATTGAATTTGTGCTGGATGCAGCTGGCAATGTGACTGAGTTGATTGGATTATATGAAATTGGTTTTAAGGATTCATCGAAAAGGATTAAATAATCGATTCGGTTAGAGGTGGTTTTTTTCCTAGCTGCCGAGCTTTACATGGAAACCTATCTCTTTAACTAAACCTTCCAAATTCATAAGCTCAATTCAAACAAAAAACACGTAGAAACGTTGACTTTTTATCCGCATTAAAGAATATTATTGGGAAATAAATCAAATGATTGGCGTTGTTCATTGAATTAAAGAGGAGGAAAAATGAAGAGAAGAGTAATTTATGGGAGGTTATCATGTTAAAAACAGTCTTCATAGTAGTTATAGTCCTAGGAATGATGGTGTTTTTTGGTGCCTGTCAGAGCAAAAAAAGCAATAAAGAACAGGAGGCTCTTGCCGGAATCAAAGAGCTTCACCACAAAGATATTACCGCCTCTAAAGCCAGAGATTTTAAAACTCTCCTTTCCTTATGGACAGAAGATGGAGTGCTGCTTATGCCTGGGGAAAAGCCGATTGTGGGAAAGGAGGCACTAAAAGCTTACATGGATGAACAGGCCAAGTTCAGCCAGACTTACAAAATCAGAAAGTATGAACATGAGTGGGAAGAGATCAAGGTCATCGGCGATTGGGCCTTTGAATGGGGATTTTTCCAGGCAGAGGCTGAAATAATCGAGGGAGGAGAAATCACCAAAGAGCAAGGGAAATTACTCAGGATTTTAAAGAAACAAAAAGACGGCTCCTGGAAAGCTGCTCGAGCCATCGGCCACTACGACGGACCTTCTGACGCTGAATAAGAATGAGTTCTAAAGATAGAACCATCTTAGATAAACGAATTGTTTTCGATGTATTTTAAGGAGGCGGAAAATGCCAATTATCCATGTCAATGTTTGGGAGGGATTCAGCCAGGAAAAAATCAAAGCCGTAATCCGGAATATTACCCGGGTCTTCGTCGATCTGGATATTCCTGCGCAGGCTGTGGAAGTCATTATTCATGAGATTCAAAAAACGCACTGGGGAATTGCGGGGGAACAAGCTTCAGAGAAGTTTAAAGATCTTTCTCCTCCTGAGTAATCATCTCTTTTTATGCTACAGTTTTAGGAATAGGCTGATGAAGCTAGTCGCTTAATTGATTGAGCTTTAGATTATTTAGGATAATTTTCAATAGCGACATTCCAATAAATTGAATACTTGCTTCATTGTAATCATTAATCAAAACAGAGACACTCACCTCATACTCAGGTAAATACCCTGCGAATGCATAATATCCAATCCCTTCGCCAAGATGACCCCATAATTCTGTTCGCTCTCACATGAGTTACAACGTTTTTACTATCAAAAAAGTTCATCCCTAAGAAGAATTATTTTAAGGCTCGTAAATTTAAAATTGAAAAGAAAGCCTCTATCATCTAGTAGATGACTATGCGGTCTGCTTAAAGAAATTAAAATTGACAGATTAATTGATATTTAATAAATTCTATATAAAAGATGTATTCACTCAAAGAGGTATTGAAATGAAAAAAATATCATTTATGTTTCAAATAATTCTAATCTTTATAACATTCATGGTAAGCCCTTTCTTAGCCGGACAAGACCAGAACTCCAATAAAGAAGATATCAATTCACAAAATTCTAAAATATCTCAATCAGATCAGAAAATTATCATCGATGGAAAGCTTGATGAATGGACCAATGTGAAAGAAATTCCGGTCAACCTATCTCCAACCGGAGAAAAAATCGACCCTTCAGCAGATTTAACAGTAAGCACTAAATTCAGCTTCGATTCAGAAAATTTCTATGTGGCCTTAAGAGTGATCGATGATAGATTCGAATTTCCCGACAGAAGCTGGAGGTACGGTGATGGGTTTTATCTAACCTTCATTGATCCTTATCAGGGAGATACGAGTGACCGATTTTATTCCTTTGGATTCTCTCTCCAAGGAAAAGAACTCACCAAGGTTCTTGTCAACAGAGATGGAGAATATTTTCCAAATATAGCGATAAAAGATATTCAGTTAGAAATCCTGACTGACACCCTTCAAAGATCCATAAATTATGAAGTCTCGATCCCCTGGAAATATATTCCACCTTTCAGACCTTTCATCCATCAAAAATGGGGAATAAATCTCATTTATGTTGACCGCGATTTGGACAAAAGAAAAACCCTGCAGCTTTATCCAGATACAGGCTATGACACCGAATTATCGAATAAAAGGAAAGGAGAGATTTTTCTTTTCATTGTCCATTCACCTGAGAAACATGAGTTCCAAGCGTCCATGAATGCTTCGCATTATTACCATGACAGTGAAAAGCTAATAACCTGTGCGATCAATTCCCCCTCGCAAAACCCTGACTGGAAATTTAGCTATGTCCTGAGTTCTGCTAAAACAACGGTTTCTTCTGCCACCAATATCTCCTTAAAGAAAGGAATGAATTTATTCAAATTCTTCCTTGAGGAGGAAAACTTATTCTCGGGTTCATACGATCTCAGTCTAGGGATAATCGATGATCAAGAAAAGCTAAAATACAGGGAGGATCTAAAATTCTTCATATTGAATCGAGACGAACTTGAAAAGCTAAAAACAAAACTCATCGAAGTCAAAAGCAATGATGCTTCCCTTAAAGATTTGAAGTTCAGAGAAAGCCTGCCGACCCTGGAAATAAGATTTGAGTGGATTGAGAAATTTATGAAAGATTCATCCCCCTTTGCAGATATAAGCTCTTTGGATCAGTGGTATCAAGATCTAAACCTTTTATTTAAGAATGTTAATGAGGGAAAACCTGCTCTCTTTCTACCCGGAAGAATTGCAAGACTCGCGCACCGGTCTGAAATTGATAACACGCTCCAGCCATACTCGGTTTTTGTCCCTCTTGACTACGATGAACAAAACCCAACTCCTCTCTTTGTGACTCTGCACGGAAGTGGAGTCGATGAAAGAAGGATAATATATGATATAACCAGGGCTCTTCAATTGGGGAGAGTAAGAAAAAATTTGAGCAAATTCATTGTTCTCTCTCCAAAAGCAAGAGGACTTTCTGATTGGTATCTTGGCGACTCAGGAAAAGATGTTATCGAGTGCATCAATCATGTGAAAAAATTGTACAACATAGATGGACGCAACATCATTCTGGGTGGATTTTCAATGGGTGGTTATGGAACCTGGCGCTTAGGGCTTCTCTATCCGGAATTATTCAAGGCTCTCATCATCGCGTCAGGCGCAGTCTCTCCACCTGAGAACTTGAAAGGGGAGAATATCATTGACCTTCTCGATGAAGCGAAGGCAAAAAAGATGAATATCTTTATCGTCCATGGGGACAAAGATAATGCTGTCCCGGTTGAGAATGCAAGAATGGCTGTACAGAAGTTAGAAGAGATGGGAATTGAATTCAATTACCTAGAAGTAAAAGATGCAGGCCACGGAGGATACAATAAATGGGATGAAATTTTTGCCTGGTTGAAAAGGGTAATGGAAAAATAGAAAAAATACTACTTGATTTCTACTCCATCCCAGCAGTAGGTGCAAATTTTCTCCTTAGGGAGCCCGATGGCCTTAACAAGGTCTTCCAACCTTTGATATCTCAAGGTTGTCAATCTCAATCTTTGTCTTATTTTATCAACCATGGCCTCATACTTCTCGGATCCAACAGTTGAATACATATCTAGGTCTCTGTCTTCTCTTTCCAATTCATGTATGGCTTTTCTTGCAGCCAGGTCGAGTTCTGACCTTGACCTCGAGAAATTCAAGAATTTGCACCCAAAGGTTAAAGGAGGACAGGCAGGACGCATATGCACTTCTAAGGCGCCGAAATCATAAAGCCGCTTAATGGTATCCTTCAGCTGCGTGCCTCTTACGATGGAATCTTCGCAGAACAACAGTCTTTTGCCTTCAATGATATCTCTGATGGGGATAAGCTTCATTTTGGCCACCAGATCTCTCACTGCCTGGTCTTGAGGCATGAAACTGCGAGGCCAAGTAGGAGTATACTTAACAAAAGGCCTTTTAAAAGGAAGGCCGGCTTCACTGGCGTATCCTAAGCCGTGACCGACACCAGAGTCGGGAATTCCTGTTATCATATCAATCTTAATATTGTCACGTCTCGCCAGGAAAGCTCCACACCTGTTTCTGACAGTTTCGACATTTACTCCTTCATAGTTTGAGGCAGGATAGCCGTAATAAACCCATAAGAAACCGCATATCTGCAATGTTGGGCCTGGAGGTCTTCTCTGCTCAATACCATCCTCGGTCATCCAGACAATCTCACCGGGCCCCAGATATTTTTTTATCTTAAATCCTAAGTTAGGAAAGGCGCAGGTCTCTGAGGTGGCGGCGTAGCTTCCTTCTTTTTCACCGATAACAACAGGAGTCCTCCCTAGCCTATCTCTTGCAGCATAAACTCCATCCTCAGTCAGCAAAAGCAGCGAGCAAGAGCCATCTACCGCTTCCAGAGCACTCTGAATTCCCTCTTCAAAAGTCGACTCCTGGTCTATCAAAGTGGCAATGAGCTCTGTTGGATTGATTTCCCCTCCACTTAATTCCGAAAAATGGGTAGTTCTCTTCCCGAATATTTTCCCCACAAGCTCCTCAGTGTTATTAATCTTCGCGACTGTTGCTATCGCATATTTACCCAAGTGCGACCCAATAAGCACGGGTTGATCTTCATTGTCGCTTATAATTCCAATGCCTCTATTGCCGTGCATCGTAGTAATATCCTGTTCAAACTTTGACCTGAATTGCGCATTCTCGATATTATGGATGAACCGAGTAAATCCATCTGGATTTTTTACTGCCAGACCTCCCCGGCGTGTTCCGAGATGAGAATGATAATCAGTGCCATAAAAAAGATCGCTGACGCAATCTTCTTTAGAAACGACTCCGAACAATCCACCCATACTCTCCTCCTTCTGCGAAATAATGTGTGTTTTCTTGATCAGTTCTCATTTGAAGAAATAATTGCTTCAAGTCCATAAAATATACTTCCTTGTGGATAAGGAAAGAAGAAATAAAAAGCATCTTGGGCAAGGCTTTTATACCAGAGTTTAAATATTACAAATTTCAAATTTCTATTCAAGAAAAAAATGGGGTCAGACATTCAAAAATTTCAATATTTATATTAGAATACAAAATCAAATGATAAAGACTCAAAAAATGTTGAAATTTTTGAATGTCTGACCCCATGATAAGAAAGGCAAATTCAAAGGATAACCAGATACTCCTGGACATTTCCCGCGCGGAACCCATGGAAAGCTCGGTCGTTCTCTATGTCGATCGGTCACCAGATTACTTTTACCTTCCCGGTTTGCAGGGTTATGATTCAAAAGTCTTCGTTGCAGAAAGAAATAAGGATATTAAGGGAATCATTGGAATTTCTTATAGAGACGTCAGGCTTTTTGGAGAGCTACAGCGAATCGGTTATGCAGGGGGATTAAAGATCAAAGAGTCTGCTCGAGGAGGATGGATTCTCTACCGGATGATGAAAGCTGTAGCCGATGAAATGCTGAGAAGGAAGGTGAGCCTCTGCCTTCTGACTGCCCTGAAAGAAAATCAAAAAATATTAAGAGTCATTACTGGACGATTGAATATTCCCCCCTTTTATCCAATCGCTAAGTTCCGCGTTTTCCATCTCATTCCCATCCTGAAGGTTAAATATTCCAATCGCTACCAAATCGAGAAACTCTCTGCATCTGATTCTGATGAAACGGTGGAACTCTTTCAGCGCCATTTCAGTCAATACGAATTAGCAGAGGAATTCGATGAGGCAAAAATTGAAAAAATGATAGAACAGAGTCAGGATTTTACTTTAGATAATTTTCTAGTGGCCAAACACAAAGGGAAAATCGTATCCGTCATTTCTTACTGGGACCAAATCAACTTCAAAAAGACGATCGTTCAGAAGTACAACCGACTTTTCAAAGGGCTCTATTTCATTCTAAGACCCTTTGGTATTCTCCCCGAAAAGGGAAAACCTTTAAATATTTTGAATATTCGTCACCTGATCTGCGAGAAAAGACACGAAGATGCAGCGAGAGATCTTCTAAGATATACCATAATGCTCTTTCGCCCTCATTACAGATTGTTTCGTGCGGGATTTCATACCAAAGATCCTCTCCTTCAGGCATTAAAAGGAATCCCAAGGATTGGAATGGACATCATTCTTTATGCCGCTTTCAGGAAGGAAGATCAGGTTCTCATCCAGAAATTACAGGATGCCTTGATCTGGGAGGATATGTCTCTCCATTGAAAAAGATGCCATCAGGAAAGGTTTTTATTATCTGTAACCCAGAAGCAGCTGGCGGTCTGGCGCGCAAGAAATGGAAGAAATTTCAAAGCCAACTCGAGGCAAATCGCATTCAGTTTGAATGCCAATTCACTGAATACCCTGAACACGCCACCGAGATTTCCTCTGCTCTCTTTGAGAGAGGATTCAGGCGGATCGCGGTTTTCGGAGGAGATGGTACACTCAACGAGGCTCTTCAAGGTGTGTTGGCAGAAGACAAGGTCAAATCCCAAGAACTAGAACTGATATTCCTAGGTGCAGGCAGCAGCTGCGATTTCGAAAAGATGTTCCCTCGAAAACAGAGTCTAATAGAAAGGCTTTTGAGCAAGAAATCCTTCATAATTGATATCTGTAAAGTCGAATGCCAGGATTTCAACGGATCTCCAACAGCCCGCTACTTCCTGGTCAATTCTAATATCGGGGTTATCAGTCTGGCCATCCAGAAATTTGATGCCGCCAAGCTTCTGGTCAAATGGCTTAAACAAATCAGTGTGGATGCCGCTGCTCTGACTGCAGGCTTGAGTGCCCTCCTCCAATTTGGCGAGCTGTTGTGTGATATTAAGATCGACCAAGAAGAGCTAAAGGAGCAAAGACTGAAAAATCTAACAGTCTTCAAATGCCCTTATTTTGGGGGCGGAATGCACTACGGGATTAAAACTCAGCCAGACGATGGTCTTTTTTATGCCACCCTTATCGATTCTGTCTCTCGATTCAGACTCTTTAGCATGATACCGGCGCTTTATACAGGAAAAATCTTCGAGAAGAAAGCGGCACACTATAAGGAGTGTAGTTCGTTATATCTCTCATGCCATCAAAAGGTATTCATCGAAGCGGATGGAGAAATCATCGGATATCCCCCCGCAAAATACTCCATTCTGCAAAAGGCAATCAAAGTGATTGTTTGACTCACCCCCCTACAATATTTAATTGAGAATCAATTCATCTTGATCTTAGTTAATCTTCGGCTTCTTCCTTGTGCAGTATTTGATCGATATCTCTTATACTTAATGGAACAGGTGAAGGATGATGAGGATCGAATTTTTCCTGTATATACTCGGATACTTTTTCTCTTTCCTCTGGAGAGAGAAGTTCCTTGGTGTCATCTTTACTGAAGAAAAACTCGATGGCTTCATCTGTGATTTCGTATGTTTGGCAATGTGGACATTCGACCAATTTGTGCTCCGTTTTATCAGGACTATCCATCTGTAAGGCATTCTTTTCACAAAAATAGCATTCAATTTTCTCCATCATCTCTCTCTCTCTCGCTTCTCTCGCTTTCCGCTCTCTCTCCTTTCTCTCCTTCTTCTCCTTCTCCTCTCTTGCCTTTCGCTCTTTCTCTTCCCTCACTTTCCGCTCTTTCTCTTCTTTCGCCTTCCGCTCTTTCTCTTCCCTCGCCTTTCGCTCTTTCTCTTCTCTCGCCTTCCTCTCTTTCTCTTCTCTCGCCTTCCTCTCTTTCTCTTCTCTCGCCTTCCGCTCCTTCTCCGCTTTTTCTTTTCTTTCTCTTTCTTTCCGCTCTCGTTCTTCCCGCTCCTTCTTGAATTGCTCCGTCACCTCTTTCTTGATCCGCTCCCTAATCTTTTTCCGCGCTTCCTCTTGCCTCTCTCGCTCTTCTATCGCCTTTTTCTCTCGTGCTTCCCTTTCTTTCTTCTCTCTTTCTTCCCTTTCTTTCCTAAATTGCTCTTCTAATTCTTGTCTAGCTTGCTTTTGCCTCTCTTTCCATTCTCTCTCTTCCTTCTCCCTTCTCTCTTGCTCTTCTCTTTCTTTCCTTTCCCTTTCCTCTTCCATCTTCCTCTTTAAATCTTCCCGCTCTTTTCTGACTTGCTCTTCCATCTCTTTCCTGATTTGGGTCTCCATTGTTCTCCGGGCTTTCTCCTGCCTCTCTCGCTCTTCTTTCTCTCTCTTCTCTCTCTCCTCCCTCATCCTCTCCTCTAGCTGCTCCCTCTCTTTCTTGAGTTGTTCTTCCATTTGCTCTCGTGCTTGCTCCTGCTTCTCCATCCATTCTTTCTCTTCTTTCTTTACCCTTTCCTTTCCAGCTCTAATCTGTTCCTCCAACTGCTTACTCATCTGTTCCTCTATCTCTTTCCTCAGTTTTATTTCTACATCTTCCCGGGCTTTTTCTTCTATCTCTTTCCGTGTTTCTTCCAGCTTTTCTTTTTCTAGCTCTATTGTTTCTCTTTCTAGTTCTAGCTTTTCTTCTTCTAATTCTAGCTTTTCTTCTAACTCTTGACTTCCTGTCCTTTTAACTTGCTTGTCTTTTTCCATATCATCAAAGAAAATGACATCGCACTCCGCACAATCCTTAGTTCCGCTTATCGGACAATAGGTAGAGCTTGCCGTTACAATAAAATTGATTTTCCCATACCCTTTGGGGCATTGAACATGAAAGGCTTCCATTTTTTTCCCTTATTCTTATTAATAATCTCGAATATTATCTATTTTTTTTAGTCGAACTTTTACTCTTCAAACCTTTTCTTTATCTTGCTTTTTCAGGCAATTTCATTCCCTATTATTATCCTAAATTCTTCAAAATATTTCAATTAAGTTAAAAGTCTATTCAAAAAATTTTTCAATTATGTTATTTAAATTATTCAAGATGAAAAAATTTGCTATCTGGGTGCTCGCTTTTATCATCACAATTGCTGCAGCGGTTTATCAACGTGCAACAGGCCCCACTTATCCCGTGAGTGGCAAAATTAGCCTGGCGGATTCCGAGATTCATTATAGATTAGCACGGAGCCACGGAGGAGAAGAGGATCACGAAGTGGCGATTAAAGTGGATAATCGTGATGTGAATGGTGCTGTTCAATACAAGAGGTTTAAAACGGATGATCCTTGGACCACCTTATCTATGGTCAGAAAAGAGGACCTTTTGAAAGCCAAACTCCCTCACCAGCCGCCGGCTGGAAAACTGGAATATAAAATCATCTTAACCCATGAGGAAGAGCAAATTTCGCTGACAGGCGAGCAGCCAGTGATTATCCGGTTCAGAGGAGATGTCCCTTCCTTCATCCTTATCCCTCATGTCCTCATCATGTTCTTAGCCATGCTATTTTCCAACCGAGCTGGCATTGAGGCGCTTCGTGTCAAGGCGAATCCCCGAAAATACGCCTTATGGACATTAGCCCTTCTTTTCGTCGGAGGAATAATTCTCGGTTCAGTAGTCCAAAAATTGGCTTTCGGTGCTTTCTGGACCGGATTTCCTCTGGGGTATGATTTAACAGATAACAAGACGTTAATCGCTCTGATAGGCTGGCTTGCAGCTGTCATCGCAGGACGCGGGGGAAAGCCAGCCCGCTGGTGGGTATTAGGAGCCGCAATTTTATTATTAGCTGTGTATCTGATCCCTCATAGTTTATTAGGCTCAGAACTAGATTATTCTCAGATGAGCCCTTCCCCATAAAGACCAGAGATGAAAAGCCCACTACCTTAGCTATAGAGCCTGACGATAAGCTCAAAATGCCCAAATAAACCAGAAAAAGAAAACCCAATTATAAAAGTTATAAAGGCCTGACCCCAAGTTGAGAATTAAATTATGGCTCTCATGGCTCTGGGTAGTCCTGTGCACCTTAGCCATTTTTCTGGTTGTGCCCACTGCCAGAGCCATTCAAAGTTTCGTCTCCACTCGTTGGGGACGCTCTCTCTTTGGTTATTCAGTGCTAATCATTACGATTTCAGCTTTTATCATTCTCGTCTATGTTCTTTTTTTTCGTTTCAAAATCCGATCTCCGTCAAACTACATCTGGCTTATCATCGTGGTTAGCCTGTATGTCTATTTCACCTTAAAGCTCTGGCATACTCCTGAGGAAGCGATCCATTTTTTAGAATACGGTCTTCTCGGTTTTTTTCTTTTCAGAGCTCTAAGCTTCACCATTAAAGACAAGACTATTTATCTCACCGCGATCCTCATCGGGTCTCTGGTAGGCACATTTGATGAAATTTTGCAGTGGCTTATGCCTTTTCGCTACTGGGATTTGCGCGATGTCGGTCTTAATGCCTTCTCGGTTGTATTGTTTCAAGTGGCACTCTGGAAAGGATTCAGCCGAATATTATTTCTGAAAAAATAAAATCAAAATCTGTCAGGCTTGTTTCTTTACTTTTAGCGACAAATCTTTTGCTACTTGGTTTATGCATGTCCAACACTCCAAAGCGAGTTATCCGTTACACAAGACTCCTTCCAGCCTTATCTTACCTTCAAAAAGAAGAAACCATGACCGAATTCAGGCATAAACATCCAGACCTTGAAATAGGCGCTTTCTATTCAAGGTTATCCATGGATGAGCTTGAAAAAACAGATAGGAAGAGATCCTCTGAATATGCTCAAATCCTTAAAGAATGGATGGAGAAGGATTATGATAAGTTTCTTCGTGATTTCAGTTCCTCGACTCATCCTTTCCTCCACGAGCTGAGGGTTCATGTCTTCCGCCGAGACAAGAAATATGAGGAAGGCTGCGTGACCAAGGATGAAAAGAAGCAAAGAGAACTCTTTTTCATAGCCTACAAAGAAAATCTTATCCTGGAAAAATATTTCACCCGGACTTTCCAAAAATCTGAATACGAATGGAGCAAGGAAAGAATCAAGGAGACAGAAGATTCAATCAATAAAAGCTGGCCTTATGTGAGCCCTGTAAGCCATGGCCTTTTTGCGTCTTTTGGCGAAAAAACGATGTGGCTTTCAATATTCGCTTTTCTAACACTACTAGTTCTTTTAAACATCTGGATAACTCGAAAGTTGTGTCATTAAAACCTTGACGAGCAAAGCGTGAATTAAAAGGACCATTGC
>Ga0209636_10005018_pt1 | contig 13517 bp, 15 predicted proteins | sample DeeMarSWOR152_54_FD_187464 | JGI IMG/M metagenome (GOLD analysis project Ga0209636, IMG submission 187464) | Marine sediment microbial communities from White Oak River estuary, North Carolina - WOR-1-52-54 (SPAdes) (version 2) | ecosystem: Environmental > Aquatic > Marine > Intertidal zone >...
GGTGGTTGCCGACGACGACCAAGAGCTTGCCGATCGCATCGCCGATGATATGTCGGATTATATCTGGAGGGTGAGAGAAGTTTTTGCAGGAAAAAAACTTCCCAAGACCAAAGAAGGAGTGGCAATGGCCATCGCTGCTGCAGAAGCCGGCCAAACGCCTGTGGTTATCGCTGACCACAGTGATCGAACCGGAGGTTCTACTCATGTCCTCGAGGAGTTGATCCTTCAAGGAGCGAAGAATTTTTGCATCGCCACTCTCCGTGATGAGAAGGCGATCGATGAAATACGAGAAAAGGCCAAAGTGGGTGAGGACATCAGTGTCGATGTCGGGGGATGGACAGACAAATATGCAGGAAATCCAGTCAGGATCGAAGGGCAGGTGGAATTCATGAGGGAATATGGAAGAAGAGGAACCATAATCGTGCTCCTTTTCGGAGAGAACAACCGCGTCATCCTCACTCCTCAGTTGACCCAGGTAACAACACCAGACTTTTTCGATCCTCTGGGAATCGATGTGAAAAACCTGGATATCGTGGTTCTCAAATCCCGGGTGCATTTCCGAAGAGGCTTTCACGAGACCGGACTGGCTGGAGCCATCTTCGAGGTGGATGCTCCTGGATGGGGACCGGCTGATTTGACCACTCTCCCTTACACGAACATCCCAAAGGATATTTACCCTGTTTACAAAAAAGACTAACAGCTTCCTCGCCAGATTACCGAGCATGGAAAGAAATTGTTACACCTGACCACTAGAGAAACAGCCACAGGTAAGGAAAAGCTCACAGAGTTGTGAACACAAGTGGCTGTTTTATGGTATAGTCCTACCGAGGAGAAACATGATGTTCAAGAAAAGTGTGTTGGTTTTTGTTTTATCGGCATTTGTATGCTGCGGTCCTACTGTACTGGTCCCTCCGGAGATCGACCTGATTTCTTTTGAACGCGTGGGGTTGATTTCCTTTTCGTTGGAAGGCGCGGAAGGCCGACTCGATGAACTGGCTACACAGCGTTTGCTGCAGGAGATCACCTTTCATCAAAGGGGAGCCCAAATCATCGAGATGGGAACACTTGGCGATGTTTTGGAGAAAATCGATAAAAATTCTCTCGATCAAGAAGCCGTGACTGCTATCGGTGAGCACTTTGGTGTAACTTCCTTTATATATGGGAAGATCAGCGTTTCCGAGGTCAAGCCTCAAGTGGATATTGGCGCATTGATCCGAAGGCTGAGCATCAGTGCAACTTTCACCATATCTGCAACAGCCCGGTTTGTCTCCACTGAAACCGGTGCGACTCTCTGGACCGACTCAGTCAGCAGAAAAGACTCCTTGGCCTTCATGAGCATGGGTGAAGACCAGATCCCCTACTTCGATGTTCGAGATCAAGAGGAAGCTTACAGAGAGCTTATCGAACGTTTGATTCACGATCTGAGCCGTGATTTCCGTCCTACAAAAAGGCGATTGTAAGCAGGTGCAGAAATATGGCTGATCTGATGGAATTTCACATCATTGACTTAGCTGTTTTCATCATTGCTAATCTTGTGAATCTCTTATTAGCCGGCATCTTTGTTTCTCGGGCAAAGGGACTCAAGCGGGTCGAATATGTCCTAGGCCTTATCGTGGTGGCCATGCTTCTGCCCGTTGGCATCATCGTCATCTTGAATATCCTGGGAAAACGGGATTGGTGGACGATCGTCCTGCCTTTGATTTTCTTTTTATTTTTGGTCATAGAGCTTCTCTTTGATTACACCTTGAAGCTGAATTTTCGAAAAACCAAACTGCTCTGGCCTTATCTTCTTGTTTACTACCTGGCTTTGATGGCTGTAATCGGCTATTCATTCCTGATAGGCAGAACCTACGGATTTATCACTTTGAGCACTTACTTTCTGAACCTTTTCGCAACCTGGTATTCCTATTCAAAAGTCGGCCACGGCTGATCTCTTATTTTTTCTTATTCGCCACATCATTCTCCGCTCTTAACCAAGAGGATGAGCTATACGGCACCAGACTTAAGATTCGGATTCTCGCTCCGACTTCAATCCTCTACAAAACGGACCAGAGATATGGCTGTCTCTGGAAAAGTCTCCAAAATCTTTTTGTCTAAGGTAACAAGAGGGACAGCAAGCTCCTGGGCCAAGACAATAAATTCTGCATCATAAACTGAACAATCAGACGAGGATGCCACCCTGAGTACATCCAAGGAGCCTACTGCATACTCAAATGCTTCCATCAGAGCTTCCGCCTCTCCCATGATTTGAGCAGCATCCTGGAAAGTGAAAAATCTTTCCCTAAGACACTTTACCAGAACGCTTCGGAATTCACTTCTCCAAAGAATCGGTGCTGTCCATTGGTTATCTTTTTGGAAAACTTTTTCTGCTATACCTGTATACTCACTCCGGATAAAAAAATGTGCGATGAGATTTGTATCCACAACGATCACGGCCGGCCTTCCCTTTTCGCCCGGTCGATAAACTCTTGTGTCAACACAAAGCCACGGGTCCTTTCCCTGAGTTCCCGCACAGAGATCAGAATGTCTCCAGGATTAATCCGCCGAACAGTCAAGACTTCTTCAAAGATGGCGATAATTTCCCTGTTGATGCTTCTGTGGTTCAGGTCTGCGCGTCTCTTGATCTTTTCGTAGAGATCTTGTGGGATGTTTTTTACTGTAATGTTGGCTGCCATTGATTTTTCCAAGTGGTTGTATAACGGTTTCATTATGGTTGCTTTATTTATAAATGTCAATATTTTTTTAAGGATAAACGGATCTGCACCGATACGCATAAATTATCCTTCTGTGAATAGAACATTTGACTTGAAAGCAACGGCATTTTTTTATGAATCACTCAGGTCATTTGCTCTCTAAAGTGTACGAATTGAAAATGAGCACTTAAAAGAACGTATATTTATTCAGGATTATCTCATCTATGGCAATCCGTATCTGCATGAATCAATGTTCTTTGCCAGAGGTATTTTTCGGCACATATAAGCCAACCTCACGCGCTTGCCATTAAGAGATATTGATTTTGGTTCAGGAGCTCCTGAAGATTTTTTAACATACGCAGAAGTTTTGGCCAGCGCTGCCATTCTGCCAGCAGATCGAGGAGCAGAAATCTTGGTCGTCCATCCACCCGAGGGAAATGAGCCACCTCATGGGATGAAAGCTTCATTCGTAGCGTAGCGAATGTGCGGGATTGGTCCAGGCAGCTTTCAAAGTCTGGGATGATACGGCCAGAAAAGCTGTCATCAGGGATAAAGACACAGCCAGAATATATGTCCCAGCGTTGATATCGGTGATGAACAACAATCCGGTCTGCAAAACCCTATGCCAGCCATAATAGATAAGCCCCAAAGCAATGACATTGGCGATGGCAACCAGGACCAGGAATTCTCGGGTCACCCTCCACATGATGCCTAACGATGAGGCACCCAGAACCTTTCTGATTCCAATCTCCTTTGTCCGCTGTTTGACCAGATAGGTTGTCAGCCCCAGAAGGCCCAGACAGGAAAAAAGCACTGCCGTCATCCCGATCATATTCAAAAAGCCTGAAAACTTGCTGAGAAGCCCAAAAACTTGGCTGAAATATTCGGACATCATCATGCACTCAAAAGGTAGATCCGGCGTCAGGCTCAACCACTGCTCCTTGATGAATTTGCGAAGTTCGGGAAACATCTCTACAGAAGAGAATTTGACCAGAAGGACATTGAGCTGTTCAGGTTCCAAATACAAGACTGCAGGAGGGATTTGGAATCCGATATCCGCAAACAGAAAGTCATTCACAACTCCGATGACTGTGCCTGTTTGGTCTCCCACAACCAATTGCCTCCCAATCGGATTTTCCCACCCGAGTTTCTGTACGGCCGTTTCACTGAGAATGACGCTGTTTTTGTCCGCAAAATCTCGTGAAAAACTCCGGCCTTCCTTTATCTCAAACTCAAGAGCTTCAACAAATCCATAATCTATGCCATAGGACTCCACGGTCAACGCCTCATCTTCGCCCGCCTGGGGAAGGCGAACCGGAGTGGGAGATTCCCAGACTATCGGAAGACTCGAAGCCGCAGAGACTTGAACGACATCCGGATGACGGGCAATCTCGGTCTTCAACACATCAAGCTTGCTCTGTGATTCCTTTCCAAGCTGGACGACCGCGATCTTCTCCCGGTTAAATCCGAGATCGGCTTCCAACAGGTGTCCAGACTGGTATTTCAAAAGACCTGCGCAGGCGATAAAGATGACTGATAAAAAAAACTGAAACACGATCACGGCTTTACTGCCTCGCTTCTTCTTCCTCCCTGGCCGGAAGCTCTCCTTCAGCACATGGAGCGGCTGGAAACTGGAAAGGAAAAAAGCAGGGTACAATCCGGAAAAGGCCCCTGTGAGTATTGCCGCAACCAGCAGGTATTTCAGAAGAAATGGATAGTTCCAGATTGAGTTAGAGACTTGTGGAGTAAAGACAATGAGTGACAGATCTCCCATATATGCGTAGAAAATCGGGTGGATGATTTCATAAAGGATAACAGCCACAGGTACTGCGATAAAGGACAACAACAGCGACTCTCCTAAAAACTGCGCAATCAACTGGGGACGCCGAGCTCCGATCACTTTGCGCAGTCCGATCTCTTTGATCCGGTGCATGGAACGGACGGTCGACAGGTTGATAAAATTGATGCTCACCACCACAAGCAGCAAAATCCCGATTGAAAAAATGATGACCACACTGGCTGGACTGGTGCTTCCCATAAGCGACGTGATGTGTGTTGATTTCAACCGAAAATCGAGAAACGGAAAAAGATATATTCTCCGCGGTGATTCAGGAGAATCGTCATAATACTTTGCCATAAAAGCAGGGAGTTTCTCTTCCAGTCGAGAAGGATCGAATTTGTCAGAAACAAGCAAAAAAGTGGCCATTCTGTGGGACGTCCAGTCCTCCAAGACATCAGAGAGACTCCTGAGCGTCTCCAAAGAAATTAAGAAATCAAACCGGATGGAGGAGGTTCGGGAAATGTTTTTCATGATACCTGTCACCGTAACATTGACATCTCTCTGAAGGGTCAACACTTGGCCGATAGGATCCTGGTCTCCAAAATATTTTTCTGCTTTCGCTTCAGAGAGGACCATCGAATACGGCTCAGAAATCGCAGTTTTAGGATTTCCTGTTATCATGCCAAAGGAAAACATGGAAAGAAAATGAGGATCCACAAAGAGCAGGTTGTTTTCAAAAAAGGTATCTTCCCCTCTCCTTAACGTCATCCGTCCGGAAGGATAGACCCTGACTGCATCTTCAATCTCCGGAAATTCGCTGCGCAGGGCCTGTGCCAGCGGCCCAGGAGCAAAAGCAAGGTGTTTGTCTTCTTTGTTTTCAGCACGAAAGACTTGAACCACGCTGTAGATCCGTTCGCCACGTTCATGAAATTTATCGGCTCTGAGTTTTACTCCTGCCATCAAAGCAAAAAGAGTGAAACCTGCCATACCGACGGCCATTCCGACAATATTTATCAGAGAAAAAACCTTGTGTTTTTTGAGATTTCTCAAAGCGATCAACAGGTGGCTTTTAATCATGATGGATCTCCTTTTGTTTTCTCACCAGCATGAATTTGGCGAGGCGGCCGTGAATCTTTCCGATAAATTTAGCCAGGTGCAAAGTCAAGAAAATCATCAAGATCCCGGCTGCACTGATTAGGGGATAGGTCCAGGCTGGCGGATAGAAAGGTTGGCTGAACGTGATTAAAGGGCGGCCTAAACCCCAGTACCAAACAGGATAAATGGCACATTTGATCGATAGGGCAAACAGCCCTGCTAAGGCTGTAAAATAAATGAGGCCTAGAGGAAGATGCAGGATCATGTATGCAAAGATCTTCCAAGTGTAAGATTCTGTGATCAAGGCCTTGTATTTCTCTCTCCAGTTGAGCCCCTTGTGCATAAAGACTGGCTTTCGAGGCATCCGGATGCCCAGTAGGGCTTCGACGATCCGGCCTTCAATCAAGGCAATCCCACGCAGAGAAAGAAGAAAAAAACCTGTTATAGGAATTCCGATGATCAGAATCATGGAAAAAAGGGAAATGGCGCCTCCAAAGAGAGCCCACAGACCGAAGATGAAAGCAGTAAGGCCCGAAAGCAGAGCATATAGAAAAGCGCCCCATGTGCGGGCATCCGCTGCAACACCAAAAAAACTCTCCCAAAAAGACCGAGAGACTCGAGGCTTCTGGACCGCCAAGGTCGGTAAAACATGGGATTCGATCCTTTTATAGGCAGAAGCAACTTCAGAAGGCGTCCCGTATTTTTCAACAAGGGTTTGTAGCGCTTCAGTCTCCGATAGGCTCAAAGCTCCCTCAGTCGCCTCTTCCAAAGCAGTTCTCAGATGATCCTCGGTATCGGACAGGGCATCCTGGATGAGAGCCGGGTCACTTCCGCAAAGCTCTTTTTTGAGCTGAATTAAATATTCATCGATTTTTTTATACATCATTCTATCCTTTTACTTCTTCACAAGCATGGATTTGGCGAAGCGGGCGTGGATCTTCCCGATAAATTTGGCGAAGTGAAATGTCAGGGGCAAGAGAATGAAACCGGCGATGCAGACGACGGGCAGGAACCATACTGGGGTAAAGACATTATCACCGAATAAATCCAGAGGGATGTGAAAAACGAGCTCCAACACGGGACTTGTTATAAATATGAGGGAGAGGACAAAAAGCAGACCAAAGAGTCCATAGTAGATAAGCCCTAGTGGAAAGAGAAGCACTGCATACAGCAAAGATCTCCATGAATACGCATCCCTAACCAGGGCTTTGAACTTATCCGTCCAGCCTAGATCTTTTTTAAGGAACAAGGGTTTTCTAGGCATCCGGACACCCAGGAGAGCTTCGACGATCCGGCCTTCCAGGAGGGCAATTCCGCGGATTGAGAGAAGAAACAACCCGAATATGGGCAGTCCTATAATGAACAGGAGTGAGCACGCGGAAATAAATCCGCCCAGCAAGGCCCAACCGCCAAAGATAACACCTGTGAACAAAGCCAGCAGCATGTAAGAAAATGCGCCCCATGCTCTTGCCTCAGCCAGCACCCCGAAGAATCTCGCCCAAAAAGATCTCAATTCCTGCGGCCGAGCAGGTGCGAGGGATGGTGCGATATGCGGTTCAATGGCCCGGTAAGAGGTGGCGATTTCAGAAGGCGATCCATACTTTTCGATGATCGGTTTGAGGGCTTCGGTTTCGGATAGGCCTGGTGAGTGAGCAATCTCCTCTTCAAGTCCTGTACGAAGATGTCCTTCAGCATCTGAAAGAGCATCCTGGATGAGTGCGGGATCAGCGCCTTCGAGCTCTTTTTTGAGTTTTTCTAAATACTCTTGGACATTTTTATACATCGGTTTTTTCCTTGAGGATCCTGTCCACAAAAGCTTTGGTTTGATCCCATATCCCTATCCAGCTTTTTAAAGCCTCGCGGCCTGAGTCTGTAATGTTATAATAGCGTCGGGGAGGCCCGGACACAGAAGGATTGACAAAACTTTCAAGTAAGCCGCTGCTCTCCAGGGAGCGGAGCACAGGATAAAACGCTCCTTGCTTCATCATCGGAATTTTTTCATCATGTGTTTCAATGAATTTGGCAATTTGATATCCATACATCGGATCTTTGGCTTGACCAAGAACACCGAGAAGAACAAGGGCAGCAATGCCTGAGTTCAATTCTTTTTGAAATTTTTTATTGGCATCAGTGATATCAACCAAATCTCACCTCCTTAAGGAGTTTTTCTCATGACTTGAATCAATCTTTTCCTATAACTAATATTTAATTAATGTTATTATAAATCTATTTATATTATTAATTAATCGATATTATATATCTAATAATAGTGTGAAGCTATTAATATGTCAAGGAAAATTTAAATTTTTTTATGTTTTTCTGTGGATTCTCTGCCGATTTTGTATCTTTCGTGTCTCTCCACATGAACAAAACCACACAGCGATCAAATTGACCCTTCTGGTTTATTCTACTTGGAGTTCACAGACGTGGATTTTTTTGTGGATATCTGCCATATTTTGTAGATCATCAAGCTATCACGAACCTCTGTTCGAGGAAAGCCGACAAAACCAGTCGGCAAGCATGTATTTGTTGCAGCCTAACATAAGATGTGAGCTCCCTATAAACAAAGGCTGCTGTCATACCGCAACTCTCTTGGCCTTATTCGGGAACAATCTGGATTATGGGATTTGCTCTGATGCGGGAGGTAACGACAGGAACTTAGGCCTAGTGAAGGTCGAAGAATTGATAATGCTGAGTTTGGAAATAAGATAGCTTGGTCTGAAAGTAAAAATGTGATATAAACAGATGATTTTTACCGATGAAGATTGCAGTCACAGGCGGAAGTGGACACATCGGAGTCAATCTTTGCCAAAAACTTGTCAAACAGGGCCATACCATCAGGGTTCTTGTTCACAAGAACACCAAGAATCTGCAAGGGCTTCCCCTTGAAACAGTTCAGGGAAGTCTCGGAGAACCTGCCTCTCTTTCCTTGCTGGTTCACGATGCTGATATTGTTATCCATCTGGCTGCGGCAATATCCATTCAAGGTAACAAAACAGGTGAGCTCTTCGACATAAATGTCGACGGAACAAGGAATATTCTCGAGGCCTCTCAAAAAGCTTCCGTCAAGAGGTTTATCCATTTCAGCACCATCCATGCTCTCGAACAGTCTCCGTTTGATCAGGTCCTGGACGAGAATCGTCCCCTTGCGGTTAAAAATAAAATGGCATACTGCCGTTCCAAAGCTCTGGCAGAAGAGATCGTGATCAAGGCTACAAAACAGGGTATGGATGCTGTCATACTCAGCCCCACAGCCGTGATCGGTCCCTTCGATTATGCTCCTTCTCTGATGGGCCGGGCTCTCATCCTTCTGGCTAGAGGAAGGCTGCCCGCTCTCGTTCCAGGAGGATACGACTGGGTAGATGTCCGGGATGTGGCGTGCTCTATCCTTACTGCTATCGAAAAAGGAAGAAATGGAGAGCGCTATATTCTCTCAGGACATTGGAGGACTTTGGAACAAATTTCTGAGCTTGTTTCTATTCTCCGTGAATACCGCTCTCGGAGGGTTATCTGTCCTCTCTGGCTGGCACGGCTCGGTCTCCCTTTTATCCGTCTGTATTGTTCTGTATATGACAAAGATCCTCTGTACACCAGAGATTCTCTCTATGCACTTCGCATGAGTCATAGAAATATATCCCATGAAAAGGCCGCCAAAGAATTGGATTTTAAACCTCGGTCTTTTGAAGAAACTATCAAAGACACTCTGGCCTGGTTTCATGAACAAGGATTTCTGGATTGACTTCTTAGGACCAAATCTGATCCCGAGATTTATTTTGAGACAAACTATTTGCTAAAAAAATAGGTAATCGCACATACTCTCACCAATTCAGTGTCCGCAATTTAGATAGTTCCTAATGATCTAGCGAGAGAATTAAGTAATCGCGTATACTGTCTCTGAATTAGGGGTCCTGAATTAGGGATCAGAGAAAGATTGTGAAGCGGCACTGTTTGCCGCCCTTCATGATGGAATCCTCCAGCTCCACCTCAACAGGCTTCTCCATCACAGTCTCGAAGACCTCCTTCAACCATCCCAGCGAACAGTTACAATATGTCTCGGACAGAAGAGGCGGGGCATCTTGAACCAGAGGGCAGAAACATTTGCTGTACATCACACGAACATGACTCTTATTTCTTTGAACATTGTCCGTGCCCACCCATTTTTTCATGGTGCCCAGCCAGCCGTCCAAATCCCCCTTGAACTTCAAGGCCTCCTTCTGCGCATGCCTCTTTGCACAAGCCCGTCCGCATTCTTCTAGAAGCTTGGTCCTCTGCTTTTCATCCAAATGGCGTTCCATATTTTCTATCAGGCTAGAAATCCAATCGTGCAAAAATCTTATTTTTTGGCTCATTTTATTCTCCTGATCTCCTTTCTTGGAATTTGGAAGAAGGAAGCCGGTCCTGATGAAGGAAACAGAGGTCCATACTGCCCATACCAGCTTCGGAGCCTCAGCCAGGAATTCTTTCCGGTTCAACCTCATGAGATATGGTGCCTCTCCACGTATTTCGATCGTATTTTGTAAAACACCAACGGAGCTATAGCAATCCAGATCAAGACAAGCACCCAGGTTCTTCCCTCCAGCAGATTATAGTCATGGAAGAGTCTGCTCCAAGGATGGCCCATGATGTAATGGCCAAAAAGAAATTCAAAGGCAATGGTCAAGTCCAGCCAAATCATGCCTATGATGATTGCCTGAGTCGATGAACCAATTTTCCATTTCCCGGTAAGCCACCATATATAACACCCCATCAGGATAATTCCGATGAGAGTCGATATCTGATGGGCTGTCAAATCGCCCACATATTTTTCATACACTATTCCTCGAATCACTCCATTTAGAACTCCTATCACAACTAAAGGCAGCCATCCGATTATGTATTTCCAAATCATTTCCTCGTGCTCATCCCTTTTCTTGTTATGCTTGTCAAAGCGGAAAGACCATCCTCTCTATTCATTTCCATAAATTATGACAGGCTATGAAAAATTGTCAAAGCAAAAGAGAAGATAAATGCGGTTCGCAATAAAAACACAAGCTGTTGAGGAAAATCCGCAAGCTGATGAATTAGCTTTCCTGGCTGTTACTGTATCACGGTTTTGGGTACGATCAAAATGAAAAGCTGAAACCGAATCTGTAGCCTGGCGTCCTTTCCTTTTCCAAAGGATGGAAAATTTCGGCAAATAGAAACAAGAAATTTGTTCCTACAACGACATAGGGATACATCACTCCACGATTGCGAGATAATTCCAGACCACCTCCACCATACAGACGGAAAAAGAGAACTTTTCTGGGTATCATGTAAACTGCCCCTGCCTGGAGCAAAAGCTCTGCATCCGAACTCTCATAATCCAAATTCCCGGTGAGAAAAACATTTCGATAAATGGCATGTTTGTAGCCGAAGCTATAAGGTTGAATAAAGAATGAAAATGTGACGTAGTTATCATGCTTCTGATACCGTCTGCTTTTGGCAAAAATGTCTGTAGCCCCACAGGTCAATATGAGCGCCACCAAGGTGCTGATGATCAGAGATTTTTTCATCTTCTTCTCCTTTCCGATCAATCTCTCATCTCCTCTAACTGCAAAAGCCATGCCAAACTGATTCGCCATAGAAAGATAAAATATCATGTCCTAAAAAAAGGACAATTTATGCTCTACTGGGGACTTTTTGAACAAACAATCAAAGAAGGATGAATGGGTTTATGACCAAAAGCGATTGACTTATTCATTGAATAGGTTATATTAATAAAGGGAACGAAAATGCGTATCATTAAAACAATTTCAGCGGCAAGTATTTTTCTTTTCTGTGGATCTTTTCTCTTTTCTCAAAATTTGGTTGACGTGGCAAAGAAAGAAAAGGAGAGGCGAGAAAGCTTGAAGGGAACACCCTCCATAATCGTGACCAACCAAGATCTCAAGAGGGTTCCAAGAGAGGAAACGGCTGTATCCGTCTCACCTAAAACACCTCCTCAGAAAAGCCCCGACACAATCCTTACCGCAAAGACTCCTGCCCAAAAAGCACCACCTGCTAAACAGGTTGAAATTTCAGATCAAGCCGACCAGATAGATACAACAAGCTTTACTCTAAATTATGCCACCCGGATTTTAGAGTCCACACAATTTGTGGAAAATGCTCAATTCGTATTGAATAAGCCCGACGGACAGTTTGCCGAGGTGGGTGAATTCGGATTTCTTGACCTTGAAATCGAGGTAAAAAACAGGCAGGGCAACGATATCGCTGTCTATGCAAGAAGACTGCAGGAAGGCTATCAATCCATGACTATGAATTATGGTGTTTTTGTGGAAAACAGGGGCGAATGGGAATTCATCGGATTTGGCGCAGGAACCAGCAGTCCAGAAACGTTCGACCTCGGAGATATTCGATCCGCAAACAAGATCCGAATCATCTTCAAAGACTTTACACAGGACCTGTGGTCCGCTAAACCTTACAAACTCCATACTTTAGAATACTCGATGGGGATCGATGCAGTGGAGTCTCTGCATCAATAGCGAGGAATCCGAATCTTCTTGACCTATAATCCTGAGACAGGGTAATATTTCAGGGAAAAGATGACGATGTGAGGGAAAAATCAAACCAGCAGATTTTATAAAGGAGGTTGCAATGCCTGGGGAGAACAAACCCAAACTCACCGAAGAAGAATTCATCAGGAAAGCCATAAAAAAACTTCGGGGACAATACAAAGGCATTCACAGCGTTTACAGCGGATTCAATGCTGCCTTTAAGAAATATTTTGGAACGAATCCTGTAGAGACAACCCAAAGGCTCGCCAATGAAGGAAAGGTCAATATCAGGCCTGTTAAGGGGGGCGTGATGCTCTATCTCCCTGAAGATGCTCCCAACACAGCAGAGGATGTCCTGAAAAAAATCTTAGAGGATGAGAAATAATTTCAGAACTGAAAAGCCACTCATCCCTATCGCTTAACGCTTATCACCGCGTGATCCGAATAAAGAATTCGTCTTTCAATGTCTTCGCCTTTGCTGTCAGCAAAATCCTGTACAGCATCTTCCCCCAGGAAGATTGAAGTCTATCGTCCTCGAGTGGGATGGTCTCAAGATCTGCACGGAATGTGTCATTATCATATTTGATATAAACAGGTTCGAGATCTCGATTCTCTTCCGGGTTTTCTAATCTGATAAGGCCTTCTGCTTCCAACTCCGGCCTGCACCAGCTCATCAAGGTCATCTGGAGGTTCTGGGTCACCTCCCCTAACTCATATCGGTCATGAACGAGGACATCTTTCCCTCTGTTCAGGATGATACTGCGTTTCCAGGATTTGACTCTGGCCTCATCAGGATAGGCCTTTGAAATGTCCAGGCTAAAGGTGACTTTTTTCTCCTCACTCCTGTAATTCACATCAGCAGCCCGATATTCACTTCCATTTTTCTGCATCACACCGTTTATGGTCGGCAGATTATGGAAAGCCGACTGCATGGTCCAAATCTCATAGCGCTGGCTGCTGAACGTCTTTGCCGTGTAAGTCTCAACTCCCACATCGATTACTGCCGGGTATCCATCCGCATAAACAATAAAATTACCCACGTCGTTGTGGTTGTGGCTCTCCGCATTGTGGCCCCCTTTTGCGGCCACATAAAAACCTCTGTTCGATCCCTCATAGGAGCGTGCTCCCATCACCTGCAGTTCTGGCAGCCAGAAATCCTGCACCAACGGCTCTTTGGGCTCTGACTCCAACAACTCATCAAGATGGAACACCATTGGCAAAATCCTTCCCAGAGTCCCAAAGCTTCCTCGAATATAATCCCTCCCTAAGTTTTGCTCTTTCGCCAGAAATGATCCAAAACCCATCATGTCTCTATCCCCGGTGCTCTTCCCGTACCGAAAGATCAGGCTCGGATCCGCATTGATCTTGGCTGCCGCATCGGCGAAATTGATGAAATAGGGGTGGCTGATGTAGACACGATAGATGTACCTGCCG
>Ga0209636_10005019_pt1 | contig 13515 bp, 16 predicted proteins | sample DeeMarSWOR152_54_FD_187464 | JGI IMG/M metagenome (GOLD analysis project Ga0209636, IMG submission 187464) | Marine sediment microbial communities from White Oak River estuary, North Carolina - WOR-1-52-54 (SPAdes) (version 2) | ecosystem: Environmental > Aquatic > Marine > Intertidal zone >...
GTGAAGAGGCAGAAGATAATCAAAGTGACAAACTTGGTCACAATGGAAGGCACCCTCTTTAACGAGTTGAGGTCGAGTAGACCGATGCAGGTAGGAGACAAGTCGCACGAAGAATTGAGTCAAACCATCACCAGCAGCCTGAACGACCCTTTCTGTCGACCTAGGGAGATGACGCCTGAAGACATATTCGGGAGAGTTAAGGGCAAGCACTGCATCACAGCGAGCAACGTCGCAAAATTCGACGTTTTCCATGGGCTCGTTATCTTCGACGAGCACGACCCTCTAAAGTTCACGGAGGAAGAGGTAATCGACTACATTGACACAGCGCTTAGGTGGGCCGCCGAAGTCAACAAAGCCGACCACGACGCCAAGTACTTCTTCTTCATGTGGAATTGCTTGTGGAGGAGCGGGGCCTCCGTGGTGCATGGCCACTTTCAGCTGACAATGAGCCGAGACATGCACTATGGAAGGGTCGAGCATCTCAGAAGAGCTGCATTGTCATATGAGCAAAAGTATGGCTCGAGTTACTTCGAAGATCTTTTTGAAGTCCATGATTGCTTGGGCCTGGCAATGAAGAACGGCGAAACCAGGGTTCTCTCCTATCTCACCCCGATCAAGGAGAAGGAGGTGTTACTGATCGCAGATACCTTGAATCGGTCTTTCAAAAAGACGGTGTACAAAGTGATCAGGTGCCTCGTTGACACCTTAGGAACCGCTAGCTTCAATCTTGCGGCCTACATACCTCCGATGTCGTCGACGAATGAGGATTGGACGGGCTTCCCCATCATGGTCAGGATAGTAGACAGGGGTGACCCATCAGTCCGGACGGCGGATATAGGAGCCATGGAGCTCTACGCAAGCAGTGTTGTCTCAAGTGATCCATTCAGGATTGTGGAATCCCTCAGAGCATACGTCGATCGATCCCAGTAAACGAGAGGGAGATCGATCGCAAGGCATAAAGCCACCTCGACGGTGACTTCTCCTGAGAAGCGATGGCCTCGGAAGAGCGTTTGCGTGAAAGCATCCTTCAGAGCGATGTCGTCGAGACGATCAGGAACCTCACGGATCAATCTTTCGATAGACTCATGCACATAGCGAGAGACTTGATGGAGGCGCGGCAATTCACCCCAGACGTCGACACCCAAACTCAGTCAACTATCTTGGATGTCTTGTTTGAACTGTACTTCAGCGACATGGAGCGAAAGAGGGACGCATGGAAAGAGCTCTTCCTATGACAACTCAGCCTCGGTTTCAAGCAAGGTTCAACCAGAGTTTCTACACTGTTGCCACAGTCGATCGAATCAAAACTGATACTCCGGAAGTGGCCGCCGTGGCGCTCTCGGAGCAAGCGCCCTGAAAGGTATGGCTGTGATGAATCCGGCTAGGAAGCCGCCTATGTGTGCCCAGTAGGCTACGTTTCCGCCAAAGGGATCGACAAGCGCGGGCAGCAACTGAAAGATGAACCAGAACCCTATGAAGAAGATGGCGCGGATCCGAGCTGTCGTTGCTATGTAGCCGAGGAAGACAAGCGAAACGACCCTTGCAGTGGGGTAGAGAAGGATGTATGCTCCTAGCACACCTGCGATTGCCCCTGACGCCCCTATGGCCGGGATCAAAGCCGGGTTGACACGTGGGTCCAGGGGCAGCCCCTCAGCGGGTTGAGCCACCATCCATGAATTGGCTAGAGCGCCGCAGGCGCCGAAACCAAGGTAGAGCACAAGGTATTTGATGTGGCCGAAACGGTCCTCTACGTTGTCGCCGAACACGAAGAGGAAGAGCATGTTGCCGACGATGTGCAGAATGCCGGCGTGCATGAACATCGATGTGATGATCGTCACCCAGGGCCATGGAAAACCAAGGGGACGATTCAGGTAGTACGATGCCGCAGTTGACTCTCCGGAGACGATGTCAAGCGGAATAGTGCCAAATCTCACGACATCGATCCAAGATTGCTCCGAGTTGAAGAGCAGACCTTGCGTGAGCTGCCAAGCGAAGACCAGAACGTTTATGACTATCAAGGTCCAGGTTATGACCGGTCGAGTTCGACTCCTGTTCTCATCATAGAGAGGCAGCAAGATCGGTTCCCACTCCGACCCACAGGAAGTCTTCCTCGGTCCCTATTATCGCTAGTGCTTGGATCGATAGCTAGACGTTCCTCTTAGTAGATGAGTCTTGAGCAACTGGGTGTTGATACAAGGAGTGGTTCTGCCTTACCTCGATTGCAGAGTGGCAGTTGCTGCAATAGGCTAGGTAGCGGTCGTATCTCTTTATCCAAGTGACCTCAACCATCTTTCGGCAGTAGCCACACCTCATCGATCCGGGCAGCTTCACGACGCATCATCGGGTGTTCACGCCAGATAAGCGAGAGAGCTGAGTGAAAGTATCGCAGTGCGCAAATTTCGGGGGGCCCAGAGGACCCGTAATTTGGCTTCGGGCCTTCAGGTGAGGGTTTATTTCGTTGTCAGCAGCTTGGGAGGTTCACCGAGGGGCGTGAGGGGTCGACGCCGGATGAGGTATAGGCTCGTTGTCTTCGACATGGACGGCACCTTGGTCGAGGAGAGAAGTAGTTGGTGGAAAATGCATGAATATTTCGGAACAACAGAGGGCGCCGTCACGAACGCAGAAGACTTCGGAAGAGGGGTTATCGACTACGAGCAGTGGATGATCAGGGACCTCGCTCTGTGGGGGGCAGATGCAAGCATCAATGTCATCGACAAGGTTCTGTCGAATTACACTCTTGCGAAGAACTCGAAGCTAGTTGTGAAGGAGCTCCAGAAGAGAGGATACGAGACAGCGATAGCCACCTCTGGCCTCAAGGTGCTCGCGGATAGAGTGGGAAAGGACCTAGGCATCAGGCACGTCGTAGCGAACGAACTGCTATTCGATGATGAAGGATATCTCACGGGGGAAGTGGTGGCGAGCGTAGACCCGAGAAAGAAACACGAAGCCTTGAACCCGCTCCTCGAACTTCTGGGTGTGTCGCTGCGTGAGTGCGTGGCAGTAGGAGACAGCTCTTACGACAGAGAGATTCTGAGAAACTGCGGCCTAGGAATTGCTTTGGGCTCGGGCGAAGGCTTACGAGATGTCGCTCAAGTTGTCATCGAGGAGCTCATCGAGCTCTTGCGGATACTCTGAAAGGCTCAAGAAACAGCATGTGTGTCGACGAGAAGTGATGTCAACGCACTTCGGAGTCCGAGTGTTTCCGAGCATAAGACAACTTGTCAATGAGAGGTATGACTTCAGTGATTCTGTGCAGCAGAAAATCTGGGTGTTGAGCCTGGAGCTCGTCAAAACTCGAGGCTCCAGAAGCGACTCCCGCCGTTCTCATTCCAGCGGACTTGCCAGCGGCCATGTCGTAGACGCTGTCTCCGACGACGAGGATGGTTGATGGCTGCAACCCCATCCCTCGCGCCGCCAGAAGGAGGATATCTGGAGCTGGCTTTCCGCGTCTGACCTCATCCATGGAGACGTAGACATCGACTAGACGGATCAGGCGAAACCGCTTCAACAAGGTCTCAACAGTTACGCGAGGATTGGACGAACAGACGGCGATCGTCATTCCCTTACCCTTAAGAGATGACAGAGTCTTCCTGGCTCCGGGGATGGCCTCAGCGCTCTCGTACCCCTTCTCCAGGAACAGGTCATCTTTTCTCTCTGCCACTATCCTCGCGTTTCGCTTTATTCTGCTAGGAAGCAGACTCCGTGCTATGTCCTCTGAGCTCTTTCCAAACTGTCTCCGGATCTCACGGTGGCTCTTCTTCACACCTGACTCGGAAAGAGCCTTTTTCCAGGCTGCGATGTGGCATTGCGAAGTATCCACCAGAGTTCCATCCAGGTCAAATATGACAGCTTGAACCATCCTTCCCCTCATCTCTCCAATGAAATTCAAATGCCGCAGCCTTGGCATACAAATCCTTGGTCAGTGAACAGTGCCAGGCGCTTCGATGAAGTCTACGCCGCATATCGTACACTTCGATCGATCGAGAGCTAACGCTTAAGAAATATAAGCTGAGCTCGAAGCCGACTCTTAGATCGCTTTGACGATTCTTGTAACGGGAGGCCTCGGATTCATTGGGTCACGGCTCACCAGAGAGCTGGTCGCGCGGGAAGAGGAGCTAGTGGTGTTGGACATTTCATCGGACACATCACGACTATCCGATCTTATCGAAGGAGTGAAGCTCGTGCAGGCAGATGTCTCGGACCTCTCTGAAGTCCTCAGCGTGGCAAAGGAGAACGGTGTTCGGCGAATCTTCCACTTGGCGGCTTTGCTGACTCTAGACTGCGCAGCCAACCCTGTGAGAGCCTACAAGACCAATGTAGAGGGAACTGTGAATATCCTCGAGGCTGCAAGACTTATAGACATCGAGGAAGTCGTCTTCCCCAGCACCAGAACAGTTTTCGGAACCTGGAGTTCCGATCCATTGGAGGACGATTCGCCGAAAGATCCGACGTCCTTCTATGGAGCCACGAAGCTTCTGTGCGAGTTCTACGGCTGTCAATACTGGAAGACGTATGGGGTTAACTTCCGCGCCGCGCGCCTGGTTATGGTCTTCGGACCGGGAAGAAGAACGGGGGGAAGCGCATTCGGGAGCCGACTAATCGAAGACCCATTTCTCGGGAAGGCCGCAAACGTTCCTTACGATGCAATGGAAAGAACGGACTGGCTCTTTGTCCAAGATGCGGTCAAAGCCCTTCTCATGATGAGCGAAGCATCGTTGGGTGACAGGAGGATATACAATATCAACGGAGAGAATCACACACTGGGTGAGGTAGCCGATTTTGTGAAACGAGAGCTCCCAGGCGCAGAGTTCATCTTTGTGCCGGGTCCTGTTCCGCTCAGCAAGATCTATCCACTGCTTAATGACCGGAGGGCAAGAAGGGAGCTGAACTGGAGGCCCTCCTTCAACACGGCTGAGGGAATACAGGAAACCATTCGTGAGATGAAGAAAAGAACGAATGTCCCAGCATTATAGGACTCGCAGCCGAAGGCGTGGAGACTATGGCTATCTCCTATTCAGCAACCAACACGTTGAGAAAAACGCTCTTGTAGTCAGCAAATCTCGTTTGAGGAGGCTCTGTCGACCATGTCCTCCGTATTCAACCTCGGCCCTACTACTGCACTAAAGTGCCTGCCTGTCGGCTTGGCATACGCCAACTGCTATGTCATCTGGGATCGCCGTATGCTTGAGGGGATTTTGATAGACCCTGGCTCATTCGCACAGGAAGAGCATGAGAAGATACTGGCTTCGATCAAAGAGGAGAACTTGAGGATAAGATGCATAGTCAACACACATGGCCATCCAGACCACTTCAGCGGAAACAAGGCGGTCAAGAATGCCACGGGGGCACCCATCTGGATCCACAGGGAAGACGCTGCCAAGTTAACTGACACCTCGCTAAGCTCCTCAAGGCTAATGGGCCGCGACATAGTCTCTCCTCCCGCGGACAGGCTGCTTGAGGAGGGAGACACCGTCGAGGCTGGATCTGTCAAGCTGAGGGTGCTTCATACCCCGGGTCACAGCAGAGGAGGGATCTGCCTTTTGGGTAGGGGCTACGTCTTTACGGGAGATACCTTGTTCGCTGGCTCTGTGGGCAGAACGGATCGTATCGACGGCTCTTTCAATCCAGATGCCTCCTGGAGAGATGAGCTGAACTCGATCAGGAACAGACTTCTGAAACTGCCTGACGAAACCGTTGTCTACCCAGGTCACGGACCGCCCACAACGATTGGACGCGAGAGGAGGACAAACCCTTTCCTCACAGATCGGCAGTTCTACTGAACCCATCACTGGATCGAGAGCGCCGTGTCTGAACGCTGGTCGAGAGACTCGGCTATCTCGGTTTTCTAGGGCTTGGGGGCGGAGGACCGCCTGTTCTCGGAGGCTGAGTAGGAGGAGCCTCTGGACCGGGTGGAGGATTGTCGAGAGCTCTCTTCTCCTCTGCCTCCTTCCTCCTCTCCCTGAGGTCTAGCATGAGCAAGAGCGTCCCTAGGATCAGGATCACTATGCCTATGAAGAATTCCACCGTGTACACCTTGTCCATCATGTATTGTGATACAATGAGGGCCAAACCTGTCAAGATCGTCAGAACACCTATGAAGTCGTAGTACCGGTATGCCACCAACGCTGACCCGCCTCCTACCACCGCTACGGGCTTTTTGCTATAATAGGCTTAAGAGCATTTCTCGATCGATCGACTGAGGCAATCAAGGTTGTAGTTTGTTGCCGCAATAGGGGCAATAATTCAGATTTGGCTCAGGCAGATTCCGGTTGCACACTGGGCAATAGCCGTACACCACAAATTCCTGCGGCTTGAATAAATAGCCAACTGTCCCCGAGACACTTTCAGCTATTCCGGCAACTTGCGGAATGGTAAGAGTTCCAGAGGCGATGATCCTGGGACGCTCTTTTTCCCCCTTATACACGCCGCCTACGGTGCCACCTATCAGACCAACGCGCCCTCCAGCGCGTATAGACACTCCCTTTACAGTGTCCTTCTTTGGAATCCAGAACTTGGCTTCTTTGTTTGGCCCCCACTCCACGATGTCCCACTCTCCTGTTCTGACTATTCTCATGTTCTCGTCTATCTCTATCGTTTCCGCCGTCCCCTTTTTCTTGCTCCTTGGATATTCTTCCTCATTCGAAAGCATCGATCATCCGCCTCGCTCCTTAAGCAGCCATGTAGTAGGTTTCTTCTCCAGTAGGTGTTTTAACTATCCTTGCGTTGACAGTCCCTTCGCTGATCAACGTCTTTAGGGCGTTCTTTACCATCAAAAAACAGCAGAAGCACCCAGAAGGCTCCAAAAGTCCATTATTTCGGTGATGTATCCTAACCCGTGCACTATTTCTGAAGAGGTGAAAGCCTTACCTCGGTTCTTCGTCAAGAAAGCTAGAACCCGCGCCTCATCCGTCTCCCATGTCCTTCCCGCGTCCCACTCCTCTTTTTCTATTGGCACTTCTCATCCTCTACTAGCTGTTCAGCAAGGTTACACTGGCCGTTAGATGCTATTTTAGTTTTCGATCGATCCCGCTAGACAAAGCTTTTCCATAGATCAGACGCTATTTTGGCGTGCAGAAGGGATGCAGATGGCTCGCCGGCCTTCACCAGCTGTCTTCATCTCTAAGGAACTTGAGGACTTCTTGAAGAGGCTCCGCCCTGACGACAAGCGGAAAAGATGGATCGATGACATGGTAAGTGTTCTCAAAGAGAACATGTTTGCGGGACATCTGACAGATAAGAATCGGATTCCCAAATACTATCGCAGGCGTTGTAGAGTGGACAACTTATCCGTTTATGATCATCCGGAAGGCTATCGCTCGTGCTATTCGATTGACAATAGGGATGGGCTGGGAGCGTGCCCAACAATTTGGGACCTCATGTCTCATCCGGAGTATGAAAAGAGGTTTGGGTACAAGAAAGGGTGATCATCGGACGCGAACGCTCGAATCCAAGAGGGCTCGTAGCTTAGGGTTGCTGACTCCAGTGTAGATAATCTTATCGTCATTGAATACTATCTTTCCCGATGCCTCAAGATAATCGAGTATGCGACAGAAAGTCTGGTACTGGACGCCTCGCGGAAGACTTTTCCAGAGCCGTGTTCTTGTCGGATACTCATCCGCCTCTATGATGGTTTTCTCGACCATCATAATCGTGTCCAATTGAGGCTCATGGAGCACGGGCTTCATTTCCTTTCTCCCCGTATCTACATTGTAGATCCCTCTTATATAAATTTATATAACCACGCCCCCCGTGATCGATCGACCTGAACTTCAGCGTCAAGGCAGGTCTTCTAGACAGGTCCCTACGGGCTACCGCGCTGCTTCGAGTCTCTTCCAAGGTCCCCGACGGTGAAGATGCCATCTCCAAAGAGATCTCCTGCCTCTCCGCCCCTCAGCGAAGCCCAAGTTAAGCTATAACAAGGGGGGATTCTAGACATTTTCTAATAGAATTAAGGGCTTCCGTTGGGGGAATCATCGACGCTTTGCTCAGCGACCCTGACTGGCAGATAGGCAAGGAGGCTGAGATTGCTTTTTCGGTTGATCGATGGAGAACGGGCCGGCGGCTCGGATCAAGCTTATCTCAACCCTACTTGTAAGGCCTGCGCAAATAGGTGTGCCGATTGACTGTGACTTGTGACGACCGCAAGATGCTGGGTGAGATGCCTCGAGAGAAGCTGCTAGACCTGTTCTTTCTTCAGATAAGGAACATTTGGAGGGTTGACGGCTTGTACTTCCTCGGGATAGAGAAAAGGTTCGGGACACAGGCGGCTACAGAGATCGACCGAGAGTGTTGGAACACAATGGCTAAGCTTGAGTCTCGTGCCCTGAGCAAGGTTTTGGGCTTGAGCGCGGACAACATCGACTCCTTCATGACACTGCTTAGGAACAGCAGCTGGGCACTTGACATAGCCAAGAAAGAGGTGGAGACGTCCAGCGATAAAGGTGTACTCAGGGTTGCCGAATGCCGAACCCAGAACACCAGAATCGCCAAGGGGCTGGGTGAATTCCCCTGCAAACTGGTGAGGCAGGGATATCTCGAGAGCTTCACTAGGGAGTTGAACCCCAAGATTCGGGTACGGTGCGTTACCTGTCCACCCGACGAACATCCTTCGGGTACATGGTGTGAGTGGGAGTTCACCATGGGGTCGATTGACCGTCAGCAACCCGGTCATAGAGGAGATAAATAGGAGAAGGAATTCGACTCGGCGCGGCAAATGGTTCTGTCGGAGAGCAGGGTTTCCACGGGGATTCCCAAGCTGGACATGATGCTGGGCGGCGGTCTGATTCAGGGAGGAACCCACCTGATCAGCGGTGAGACCGGCACCGGGAAGACTGTGCTGAGTCTCCAGTTTCTCCTGCAGGGCTTGATGCAAGACGAAACCTGTGTCTACGTCTCCCTAGATGAGAAGATAGAGAGGGTGTTGGACGGCGCCCGGTCACTGGGCTGGGATCTGTGGTCCTACTATCGCACGGGCACACTGTTCCCGGTGGAGGCAAGGATAGACTCGGCGGAGCTTAAGAAGCGAGGCAAGGAAAGCAGCTCGTTCCTGAGGCTGATCCCCGAAACTGCGAAGGCGCGGGGGATCGCAAGGACGGTGTTAGATCCCATCTCCGCTCTGGCTCCGGGTATCGGTGATGAGTTCTTCGTGAGGGAGTATCTCAGGGAGGTAATCATGCACTTCGAGGGGCTGGGATCAACTCTTGTGCTTACCTGCGACATACCCTCTGGGTCAAGTGGGTTGAGCCGATACGGCTTCGAGGAGTTCCTGGCATCGGGTATAGTGGTCATGGGTCTGATGGAGAGGCAGGGAAGACTCATGAGAACCATGCATATAAGAAAGATGAGGTGGTCCCCCATGGACCCCAGGGTATACGTGTTCGATATTCGACCTCAAGAAGGAATAGTAGTCAGTAAACCCTTGGAGGAGTTGCAGCAACCGACATCTCAGAGAGGTGTCTTCTAGCCGAGCATGGCAAGATCGAGGGTTCTGAGCCAGCAAGCCTTATCACAGACCTTCCCCGTATTTCTGCCTGATGGCTAGGTTGAATGCTAGAGCCTTGGGGTTCAACTTGGCGTTCTCGCTGGTTCTTCTCTTGTTCTGCGTGCTGCAGCCCCTGGGGAGTGGAACCTCCATCGAAGACAGCGGCGAGCTGCTGGTTGTTGTTGTTCCTCCCGTGGGGGAGAGGCTCAGCTTCAGGACCAGCCAAGAAAGAATTGTTCTTTCCGAAGTCGTCCCAGGAACGTACACAGTGTACACATACTGGCAAGGAATCCAAGTCGGCGCTCAAACCGTTGGAATCACTCAGGGCAACGCCGCCATCGACCTGGAACTGGCCATAGATGATTTGACCCTCACCATATACGACGCAGTCGGGCAGACCAGACTGGAGAACGTCGAGGTTAGTATAGATCACCCCAATGGCTCGCGCTTCGTTGAGATGGCGAAGGGTGGTGTGCTAAGTGTTCCTAGGCTACCAGAAGGCACATACACGCTGAACGCGGCTTGGGTTTCACCCTACAGCGATCGATCTGTCAGGATAGGAAGCGTTACTTCGAGCCTGAGCAGCCTGAACCAAATGGCTGAGCTAAGAACCGATGTCTTCCGAGTCACTACTAGAGCCGTTGATGCCAAGGGCAGAGCGGTCGGAAGCTTGAAAGTGAACCTCGGTAAGGGGACCGCTGTTACAAGCCCTTCCGGTGAGGCTGGGTTTGACCTAGTTCCAGCGGGTCCCTATCCAGTCACCTTCTCCAGCAACGGCTCGCAGATAGGTGAGGAAACAGTAGAGGTAGGTCCCTCCACAACAAGCTTCACGATCCAGGTCGATCTCTACGACCTCACCGTCCGCGTGATTGGGGCCCAGGGGCAGGGCCTACCCTTGACAACGGTCTTCGTCAGGAAAGACGGAAAACTGGTTCAAGTCTTGAATGCGGATGAGAATGGGATAGCGACGGCTATCCAACTGGTTCCTGGGGACTACGAGGTTTCAGCCGACTATAGGGGTTTCACAGGCTCAGCACAAGTCTCGAGCTCTGACTTGGTCTCTCAGAGGACGATTACAGTACAGCTTGAGCCCTACGCCGAGGTTCTCGGGATCACTGTCACATTCTGGGTCTTTGTCGCCCTGATCGCCCTGATCGTAGTTCTAGTGTTAGTTGTCGCTGTGCTTGTAGTCGAATACTCCCATTGGCGTCGTAGAACCATCACTGGGCGTGAGCTGAAAGCGGTCAAAGCCGAGAAGTGAGGCAAGGATTCCGAAACCATGCATCGCGAACAGAGCGTTTAGTGGATACATCGACCGATCTCTAAAGGACCAATTGGCCACTCCTCATGATCTGCCTCTCGACGCCGTCAGAGTAGACGGCTATCACATCGGGCTTCGAGATGAGGAAGTCCATGTGGTTAGAGGAGTCGTTCCTAACTTCACCTGGATAATCCAAGTTGTGACCGAAAGCCACGTGAGTCGTTTCCGCCAGCTTCTCTGTCTCGAGAAACTCCTTCACAAGCCTGGCCTTCGGGTTCAGACCTATCGCCCATTCTCCCACATACCGCGCCATCTGATCGACGTTCAGAGCTTGCATGACCCTCCTCAAAACCCTGGCATCGCTGCACCTCACTTTCTCAGCCCGCCCCCCCGAGGCCTCAATCCTCACCGGGTGGGTGAGTGGACCTATGCCCCCCACGGCTACGTCAGCGACGACAACTCCGTTCAACGAATCCTCGATTGGTCCGACGATCACCTCCCCGGTAGGCAGGTTTAGCCATTGTTTGGTCTTCCAGTTGAATTGAACGTCCGTCCAGAACACCCTGCCCTTCACACTCAACTGAAAATCCGAGCCTCCGGGGGACGTGACCCGTATCTCTTCGCTTCCTTCAAGTAGATGGACGAGGCTCAAGGCGTGACTCTGCATCCTCCGGTGTTCCTTTAGAGACAGAGCAAGAGCGCCGTGCGTCAACATATCTGCGTCTATGCCGGGACAGTGACCCAGCCTGGAGAACCCTGCTCTCGTTTCCAGGTTGATCACTCTTATTCTGAACGGCGTCTCCTCAGCCGGGCCTCGAAGGATGTTTACGAAGATGCTCGGCTTCGAGGTGGTGAGAGCCTCCACGAGGTGGGTCGAAGGCTCCGTCCTATGGCGCCTTCCCGTCTTGAGAACAAGCCGCCTTACCCAGAGACCCAGCTTCAACCCTCCTTCCGAGAAGGCTTCAGCTACATCTAGACGATTGTCATCTGCCAGTACCAGGAGAGACTCGCCTGGTGTGGCCATCAACACCGCCTCGAGAGCGTTTGCGGCGGCTTCCTCGGGTTTCAACTATCCCCGCCTGGATCTCAACCACTGCCCATTTAACCCTTGGCAACCCCGTACAGATCCAGTTGTCGCTCGGTCCGCAGGCAAGTTACTTAAGAGAAGTGCCTCTACATCTGCTGGGGCGTGATTGTGGTGGCAAGAGCGTTTGTGTTGATCAACGTTGAGGCAGGCAGTGAAGACGAGGTGCTGAGTAAACTCAGAAACATGAAGCGAGTGAAGGCAGCCTACTTTGTCTACGGCATCTATGACCTGATAGCAAATGTCGAGGCAGAAACTGTCGAAGAACTGAAGGACGCCGTGCTCATGGAGATCAGGGGTTTGGAGAAAGTAGCTAGCACCGTGACGCTGATCGAAGTCGCCTCTCAGTAGTCACACAGCATTCTGGCGACCGACCTGGCTTCTCTGCGATGTGAAGTGGTCCGAGTCGGGCACGATCGGGAAGCCCGCGTCAAACAACATAATATCGATCGATCATCAGCTCTAGCCTAGAGCCTGGGCTGAAGTCTTAGAGGCAACTCTGATGAAGATAATGGTCGTCTCGGAGAAACCCGACGCATGTATGAGGATTGCGAGAGCCCTAGATCCCGGTGCAGTGAGAAAACGCGTTCAAGGCATGCCCTTCTGGATCGGAAAGATAGATGGAAACACCGTGATCTTCGCCTCGTCCATAGGGCATCTCTACACCCTCTCCACCAAGCAGCCGGGCTATCCTGTCTGGACCTACAGCTGGAGGCCTAGAGCCGAAGTTGAGAGGATGCCTCGTCGGCTCAGGGAGTCCATGAACGTCTTCATGAAGGGGCTCACTGCCCTAGACTCGGGAATTGACCTCTACATCAATGCCTGCGACTACGACTTGGAAGGGAGCCTCATAGGCTACATGCTTCTGCATCGTCTTCTCCGAGGGAAGCACCAGAACGCAAAGAGGATGTTGTTCTCTACGCTATTGCCGGAAGAGTTGAGACAAGCCTTTCGGGGGCTGCAGCCCATCGACACCGCCAACGTTGAGGCAGCTCAGGCGCGGCACGAGACGGACTTTCTCTACGGAGTAAACGTCAGCCGAGCCCTGACTGCGGCGCTCACCTCCGTGGGAGAAGATTTCAGGGTTCTTAGCGCAGGAAGAGTCCAAAGCGTAGTGCTCAACTGGGTGGTTCAAAGAGAGCGTGAGATAAGAAGCCACGCCCCGCTGCCAACCTGGATTCTGAGAGCGAAGATGAAAGCAGATGGAGCATCATTCAAAGCAACCTACGCGGGCGGCGCCCTTCTCGAGTTGGCCGCCGCCGAGAACGTTCGGGCCGAGTCGACCGGTAAGTGGGCCGAGGTTGTCAGAGCGGAGAAGGTTTTGGAGCCCGTTGCGCCGCCACCTCCTTTCAGGCTGGGGACTCTCCAGGCCGACGCCTACAGGTACTTCGGCTTCAGCCCTGACAGGGTCTTGAATGTGGCCGAGAGGCTCTATCTGGACGCATTGATCTCCTATCCGAGAACCTCTAGCGAGAAGTTTCCCGCAGTAGACGTCAAGGGCATCCTCGAAGGCTTGTCACATATACCCCCGTTCAAGAGGCTTGCCGAGGACCTGCTGAGGAAACCCGATCTAGGGCCGACTGAAGGGAGAGGGGTGGATAGGGCGCATCCCTCGATCTACGCAACCGGAAGGGCGCCGAAGGGCAGAATGACGGGCGACAATTGGAGAATCTATGAGATGGTTTGTCG
>Ga0209636_10005021_pt1 | contig 13515 bp, 7 predicted proteins | sample DeeMarSWOR152_54_FD_187464 | JGI IMG/M metagenome (GOLD analysis project Ga0209636, IMG submission 187464) | Marine sediment microbial communities from White Oak River estuary, North Carolina - WOR-1-52-54 (SPAdes) (version 2) | ecosystem: Environmental > Aquatic > Marine > Intertidal zone >...
CCCAGGCACCAGCCGTTGACCCGAGGCAAGAGTCCACAAGCAGGATGATGACGCTGATGATGCCCCTCATGTTTGGCTTTTTAACCCTAATGTTTCCTAGTGGCTTGGCTCTCTATTGGGCAGTTTCCAATATAATTGGTATTATAACTCAATATTTCGTCACCGGCGGCTGGGGATACCTTAAATTGCGTTCTCCATTTCAATCAACACCAGTGAAGTGAAAATAAACCGGCATTACAGAGGCGGTCACAGATTGTGCTGGTAATAAAGCAAATTGCTAAAGGGAAATCGGACTATGGAAGGGATTGAGATAACAGCCGCGACAGTAGAACAGGCAATAGAGAAAGCCGAGGCACAGCTAGGGCTAAGCCGAGACCAATTGGGGGTGGAGGTTATTAAAGAGGGCAGGTCAGGAATTTTAGGAGTGGGAGGCAGAGAAGCTGTAATCAGGGTGAGTCCGATGACTCCGCCAGAAAAGGATGTGCTCGAAGTGGCCACTGAAGTTTTAGATACGTTGCTTAAATTGCTGGGTGTAATAGGCGAGGTTGAAGTGCTATCCGATGAGATGCCTTTAGCTCTGGATATCAAAGGTGACGATTTGGGTATTTTGATTGGCCGGCGAGGTCAGACACTAGCTGCCTTAGAGTATATTACCAAACTTATGGTGGCTGGACAGTTAAAAGCTTGGCTGCCGTTAACAGTTGACGTTGCCGGATATAAAAAACGCCGTCGTGATTCCTTGCAAAAACTAGCCCTATATCTAGCTGAGCAGGTGAAATCAAGACGCCATGCCATAACTATGGAGCCAATGCCTGCCGACGAACGCCGTATTGTTCACTTAACTCTGGCTGATAATCCCGATGTAACAACGCATAGCATAGGTGAGGGTGATAATAGGAAGGTGGTTATCTTACTGAGACAGGGTTAAACTAACCCAAGAAAATCTTGCGATTTTGTTGGGTATCCAGTTAACATTTAGGCCAGACTTTTTGGGGTTGATTTAGCCATGTTCCGAGAAGTTAGTAGTAAGGTCAACTTTGTTCAACTAGAAGAAGATATCCTTCGACTCTGGAAAGAGCACGAGATTTTTAGTAGGAGCATCAAGACCAGAGAAAGAGGGCTACATTATGCTTTCTACGAAGGTCCACCCACAACTAATGGTAGCCCGGGAGTTCATCATGTGCTGTCTCGTCTATACAAGGATGTTGTTTGCCGGTACAAGACAATGAAGGGTTATCATGTGCCACGAAAGGCAGGGTGGGATACCCACGGCTTACCCGTTGAGTTGGAGGTGGAAAGCTCTCTTGCCCTTACCAGTAAGGCCCAAATTGAAGAATATGGAGTAGCTCGATTCAATGACCATTGTCGCCAGAGCGCTTTCAAATATATTAAAGAATGGGAAGCTATGACTGAGCGCCTTGGCTGCTGGTTAGACATGGCGCATCCTTATATAACCTTAGACAATAGCTACATTGAATCCTGCTGGTGGATAATAAAACAGCTATGGGACAAAGGGTTGATTTATCAGGGCTATAAGGTAACGCCGCATTGTCCTAGGTGTGGCACATCCCTCAGCTCCCACGAGGTGGCTCAGGGCTACCGAGATGATGCTGAAGACCCGTCAGTATACATAAAGTTTAGGGTGCCAGAAGAAGTGGTCAGTGGATATCTAACTAAGTTCGGTGCCGATCCCAATCTACCCACTTACCTCCTTGCCTGGACAACTACCCCATGGACTTTGCCCGGCAACACTGCTCTAGCAGTAGCTCCCGAGTCTGATTATGTTTTTGCGAAGGTCGGCGTTGAAAATCGGAGTGAACAACTGATATTGGCTGAGGCTCTTCTTGATGCTGCCTTAATTGATAGATACGAAGTTCTGGGCACTTGTAAAGGGAAAGAACTTGTGGGAGAGCGCTTGAAGGGGAAAGGGCTGGAATATGAACCGCTCTACCGGCTTCCTGAGCAGCTATATCGTAGTTGGAAATTCGTCTTTGAACAGCTTAGTGGGCCCGGTGGACTTGTACAACGGGCTCCAGCTAGAGGTGAGAATTTTTGGGTCATCATAGAGGACTTTGTATCTCTGGATGAAGGCACAGGAATTGTACATATCGCTCCAGCTTTTGGTGAAGTGGATTATAAAGCGGGTTATTCTAACGGGCTCTACTTTGTCCAACCTGTAGATGAGCAAGGGGTTATGATGGGCGATCCCCTTTTTGAGGGTAGGTTTGTCAAGGCTGCTGACCCGCTCATTATCAACGACCTCGGTTTAAGACGCTTGCTTTATCGCAGCGAGAAGGTTATTCATACCTACCCTTTCTGCTGGAGGTGTGAGTCACCTCTTCTTTATTATGCTAAGCAAACTTGGTACATCAAAACAACGGCAGTGAAGGACAGGCTTATCTCTGGCAACAACGAGATAAACTGGTATCCCGATTACATCAAGCACGGTCGTTTTGGCGACTGGCTGGAGAACAATGTTGATTGGGCTTTTTCGCGAGAGCGATATTGGGGGACTCCGCTCAACATTTGGCACTGTTCTTCCTGTGACAATTGTGAGTGTGTGGGTAGTGTGGATGAATTAAGGGCACAGTCAAGTCTCAGTGGCTTGACCACGCCTTTGGATCTACATCGCCCTTACGTAGATGAAATAACATTTGCCTGTCCCAAATGTGATGGCAAGATGCAGCGTGTTCCCGAGGTAATTGATGCTTGGTTTGACTCCGGAGCTATGCCGGTAGCTCAGTGGCATTATCCATTCGAGAATGAAGATAAGTTTAAGCAAAATTTTCCCGCCGATTTTATTTGCGAGGCTGTGGACCAGACTCGAGGCTGGTTTTACAGCTTACATGCCATATCCACTCTACTTTTCAATCGCCCTTGCTTCGAGAATGTCATTTGCTTAGGACACGTTGTCGATGCTCAGGGTGAGAAAATGAGCAAGTCCAAGGGCAATGTGGTCGATCCCTGGGCTGTGGTTAATAATTATGGTGCCGATGCTCTAAGATGGTATATGCTGGTTTCTACTCCAGGAGAAGATAACCATCGTTTCTCCACTAAGATGCTTGAAGAGACGATACGTAAATTTCTCCTTACTTTGTGGAATACGTATTCCTTTTTTACTCTTTATGCCAATATCGATTGCTTTGTTCCTCAGCCCTTGGCGGCTGATAGCAATCAGCCAAAAGCTTTCATGGAGTTGGATAATTGGATTATTTCCGAACTTAATCGCCTGGTAAGTGAGGTTTCCAAATTGATGGATAGCTACAATCCTACTTCTGCAACGCGTAGGATTGAAGAATTTGTAGACAACCTTTCTAACTGGTATGTGAGAAGAAACCGCCGCCGGTTCTGGAAAAGCGAGAACGATGCCGATAAATTGGCTGCATATACTACGCTATATCAATGCCTGGTGGCTTTATCTCAATTGTTGGCTCCCTTTGTGCCATTTATTGCCGAGGAGCTTTATCAGAATTTGTTTCGTTCTGTTAATCCTGAAGCTAGAGAAAGCGTTCATCTAACTGATTTCCCCATAGCGGATGAGGCGAAAGTCAATGACAAGCTAAACAGCTATGTTGAACTAGCTATGAAAATATCCAGCTTGGGCAGGGCGGCACGGGCTAAGGCAGGGATCAAAGTGCGCCAGCCAGTGGCTAAAGCCGTGGTCGGGGTAGAGACCAAAGAAGAGAAAAAAGCTTTGGAAGACTTAGCTACCGAGATAATGGAAGAGATAAATGTTAAGCAACTCGTCATATTGAGCGAAGCAAAGGAGCGAGAAGAATCCCGATGGCATCGGGACATGCCAGATTACACCGTGGCCAACGATGCTAGATATTTGGTGGCCATAAGCACTGAACTAACTCCAGAGCTAATTGCTGAGGGAATAAGCAGAGAGCTCGTGCGTTATCTTCAAAATATGCGTCGTAATGCCAGGTTCGATATCACAGACCACATCATTACCTATTACCAGACCAGAGAACCACTCATCAAGCAAGTGATGGATACTTTTGCCAGTTATATTAAACAAGAGACCTTATCTCAGGAGCTTATAGATGGTTTGCCTCCTGACGGAGCTTATAGTGAGAAACACCGCATCTCGAATAGCGAGGTCTCTTTGGCAATTAAAAAGGCAAATCCCAAATCCTAATTTCTAAACCCTAGGCAAATCCTTTAAAAATGCAAAAATGAAAGCGCAAAATGACAGACCAAAAGTCAAAGATTGTGCATTTTGAGTTGTCATTTTGATTTTTGACCTTTGATTCTTAAATTTTTGTGTCATTTGTTGTTTCGCATTTAGTGCCTGGGGTTTGCTTTAAGCAAGCTTGTCCTAGGAGGTCGGTCGTTCTACCAGTCGGGTCGAGGTTGTTTTAGTATCTTCGCCTCTAACAAAGACTATTTCTACATCTTCGCCAATTTCGCTGTTTCGAATAGCTCGGACGAGGTCGGCAACATTGCTTATTTCCTTGTCCCCAAAGCGGATAATGACATCGTTCACTTTTAATCCAGCTTCCTCTGCCGGGCTGTCAGCAACTACTTCTACAATAAGCGCTCCCCTGTCCACAGAAAGATTCTCTGACGCAACGAGTGAGGGATCTACCGTATATAATGCCACTCCCAGCCAGGCATAGGTCACGTGACCATAACGAATTAAATCCTCGATGATAGGCTTAGCCTCATCACTGCTTATGGCAAAGCCCATACCTTCCACCTCGGACGCAACTATCTTAACGCTAGTAATGCCTATCACCTCACCAGACATGTTCACCAATGGGCCGCCGCTATTGCCGGGATTGACAGCTGCTGTGGTTTGAATTAAGCCGTAAAGGGTATTTCCCTCAATGTTCACAGATACATTTAAGCGGCTGACTATGCCCTCAGTCGCCGTTATTCCTTCTCCCAGAGCATTGCCAATAGCTAGCACCCACTCGCCAACAGATAATGAGCTTGAGTCGCCCCAATAGGCATAAGGCAAATCTGTGGCATCTATCTTTATCACGGCAAGGTCAGATAAGGGATCAGTGCCCACTATATTCGTGGGGAACGTTCTGCCATCGGCCAATTCCACGTAGATGCTCTGGGCATTTTCAACTACATGGTTGTTGGTGGCAATATATCCATTATCATCGATAAGTATCCCGGACCCAGCAACAGATTCCGTATACTGACCGAAGAGACCAGAGACGACTGTCTCTGTAGTCACGGAAATGACCGAGGGCATTACCTCGGCAACTACCGGGCAGAAATCAGGCAAAAGAGAAGCTGGCTCGCTTTCTAATGGGAATGTCCAATCGGGATCAGTGTGTTGGGCTGTGCTATTATCAGACTGGGGTGGGCTAGATGCTGGGGAACGAGATAGAGCCCAAATACCGATGCTTAACGTTAACGTTACCAGTATTACGACAGCCAGAATGTATTTTTTAGACATTTTTCGCTATGCTTATTATAGCATTGCTACCTTTCTCAGCAAGAAATGTAGGCGTTGTTGTTCTTCCTCTTTGAGCTGGCTTCGGCAATAGCTCTTGCCATTAGCGGGTGGGCTAAAGCAATATCATTCAATATTTCGCTAATCATAGATAAGTCCCAATTTCTGGTTATCTCTAAAACTCCTTTACTTGGCTGATAAGGCTTGAGAAACACTTGGAATTCCTCTCTGGTTTAATTTCCCTTCAGAACAGTGAAAACCAGACTATATTTTAAAAACACCCCGTTAAATTTCAGAGATGATTCCAATCGGCTATTGACACATGCCCTGCAACGTGGTATCATCATGCCCTGCGCTAGAAACATTAAGCTAAAAGGAGGTGATAGCCATGGCCGTAGATGGCACTTACGACATCGAAATGACAACCCAAATGGGCAAACAGACTGCCAAACTCACGCTGAAATCCAGCGGCAATGTGCTGAGTGGTACGCTTGCTAGCAGTCTAGGTACGGTTAATTTCGACGGCGGAAAGGTGGACGGCGATAGTGTTGCCTGGTCAGTGAACGTCAGTGGTCCCATGGGCCAGATGAAGTTGGACTACTCTGGAAAGGTTGAAGGCGACAACATCTCGGGCACAGTCCAGCTGGGGCAATATGGGTCCGCGCCGTTCACTGGAAAGCGTGCCGCATAGAGCCCGTCGCACTGGCGTGCAGTTGCTCGTAACTACGTAGGCACAGGTTGTAAGTAACAGTACGCTGAGAATTTTGCCCTGCAACAAAGAGGCAGAGCCAGATTTAGAGCTTACTCGTAGTTGCAGATTATCACCTTTTATTGGTTAGTGCGGCAGGGGTTCTGTGTTCCTCAAGAAATTTTCGCAGGAGTCCTCTGCTGCAAGAATGAAGCTGACCTTTTCTGTAGTCTCCAAGATGCAAAAAGGGTAAGGGTGATTTAAAACTGAATAGTGATATTCAGGAGCGAGCTTCAAAGTTAGAACTCGCTCTTTTTATTATTTGTGATGTCACTTTGGCATTTATCTAAATAGATGGATGACAAAATTCAGAATGATGGTGAGCACAATCTTCAAATTTTTGTAGTTGCCCCGATTTTATCGGGGCTTCACCTTTTCGTCATTGCGAGCCCCGACTTGTCGGGGTGCAGCAATCTCATTGCCTTCCCACCGAGATTGCTTCGTCGCTCTGCTCCTCGCAATGACAGAAGGAGAGCCGAATAAATTGGACTCATAAGACCCTTCTCCCTCGACGGGGGAGGGGTCTAGGTGAGGGGGTGAGTTTCACCCTCAAGTGTACTCTGAGTCTCCACCTCGCCGTCTTGTCGCCCATGCCGCCAGCGCAGCTGAAATCAGCGTCAACAAGCCTATTATGATTGCCTTCTCGGCCGGAGTAGTGTTGACGGCTACGGTGCTCATAGCCACAACAGGCACCAAGCCAGCTCTCACTATTGGCTTCAGGATAGGATGCTCAGTTATGAACTCAGCTATCGGTGGGCTGACCCTGTAGTATAAATCTACGAAGGCTCGTCCCAGCGGGTTAGTGAGCAGGTATTCGTCTCTGAACTCACGGAGGATTTGTATTTCCTCGGCCATTGGTGTGCCGTAAGCTGCAGTAGCAATAAAACAATATCCCCAGGGTGGTGGGCTTGGGGTTGGAGCAGGAGCAGCAGGTGGTGGAGAGCTAGGGGAGCCATAAGGAGCAAAGGGCGTGCCCTCTAATTCTGCTAGAGTTGGCGTGGTACCCGTAGTTCTTACCTGTGCCCAGACGTAGTGGGGAGTGGCAGTGGTATTGACTCCGCTCGGGTCGCATGTCTGCCAGACAGCGCCATTCCACCAGAAGAGCTTGAGCGAGTTTTCGTCGATGTCTGCTGGTACTTCGTCGGGCGTATAGTAAAGCCTTATCTCGACCTCGCTGACCTCGCCAGCATAGGGAATATAGACATCGATGTATTTATCCAGTGAGTTGAAGCCGCTCGGCGAATAGCCGCCTGGATTATCAGCATATTGAGCCACAGTTACCGTAGCATTGCCAGTTACCTCAACCTCGGTGTCAGCTTCGCCCGTGGCATTAACGGTGCCGCCACCGGTTATCGTTTCTGTCTTAGAGTTTACCACAGCCGTGAACGTCGCAGTGATTGAGTAGTTGTTGTTCATGGTGATGGTTGTTGCGGCAGCATAGACATTAGCGATAGTGCCGACATCACCAGTCCAACAGACAAAGCGGTAGCCTTCCTGCGGCTCAGCTACCAGGTTGCGCATTGTTCCCTCATCATAGGTAAAAGTCCCATCTCCCGGTTCGGTTACATTCCCCCCAGCGGTGCTGAAGATAGTGAGGGTAAACCTTCTTGTCGGGGTCTCATAGAGATTCCAGCTAGGAGGCTCGGTCTCGGCCCCCACGGCAACCACAGTGCCGTCGGATTTAAGCCCTACTGTGTGAGTGTAGCTTGCTGCGACCTGGATAATGTCTGTCCAGCCGCTCACATTACACTGCCCGTGGTAGTTCTCTCCCACAGCGACCACCGTGCCATCTGACTTAAGCCCCACTGTATGCCAGGCGCCAGCAGCGACTTGGTTGATGCCCGTCCAGCCGCCGACATTGCACTGCCCTTCCAAGCTTCGTCCCAGGGCGATCACGGTGCCGTCATTCTTAAGCCCCACTGTGTGCAAGCGACCGGCCGAGATCTGGGTGATATTCCTCCAGCCTAGGACATTGCACTGACCGAAGCTGTTGTTTCCCCCCGCTACCACGGTGCCATCGGACTTAAGCACCACCAAGTGCCCCAGCCCTACATCAATCTGGATGATACCTGTCCCGCTGTAACTGGATCCCGTGCTCAGAACTATTGTGCCGTCGGACTTCAGCCCGGCCATTAAACCGGCAAATGTGGCGACCTGGGTAATATTCGTCCAACTTGTGACATTGGACGCTTCTGAGCCGTAGAGAAGTCCCGCAGCGACCACCGTGCCGTCTGCCTTAAGCCCCACAGTGTAGCCCCAGGCTGCGGCAATCTGGATGATACTCGCCCAGCCGCCGACATTCAATTGCTCCCAGTAATTGCCTCCCACGGCGACCACGGTGCCGTCGGCTTTGCCCCCCACCGTGTGATAAGCTCCTGCGGCGGTCTGGTTGATGCCCGTCCAGCCGCCCACATTACACTGCCCAGGGTCGATAATTCCCGCATGGAGCACAGTGCCGTTGGTCATAAGCCCCACAGTGAGGGACGACCTTGCGGCGATTTGGGTGATGCTTGTCCAGCTGCCGACGTTGCACTCCCCACTGAAGTTGGCTCCCACTGCGACCACGGTGCCATTGGATCTGAGCCCCACCGTGTGACCCCAGCCTGCGGCGACCTGGGTGATGTTTGTCCAGCCTGTGACATTACACTGCCCATATTGGTTCCAACCCACAGCGATCACGGTGCCGTTGGACATAAGCCCCACCGCGTGAGCATCGCCTGCGGAGACCTGAGTGATATTCGCCCAGCCTCCTACATTACACTGGCCGTAGGTATTGGATCCCATGGCAACCACAGTACCGTCCAAGTTAAGCCCCAACGTGTGGTTACTGCCTGCAGCGACTTGGATGATGCCGTTCCATCCGCCGACATTGCACTGCCCCGAGCTGTTGTCTCCCGCGGCGACTACAGTGCCGTCTGACTTAAGCCCCACAGTGTGACCGGTGCCTGCGGCGACCCGGGTGATGTTCGTCCAGCTGCCGACGTTGCACTGCCCGAAGATCTCCCACCCCACGGCGACCACGGTGCCGTCGGACTTAAGCCCTACAGTGTGCACGGCGCCTGCAGCGACCTGGACGATGTCCGCCCAGCCTGTGACCTCGCACTGGCGAAGCTCGTTGTATCCCGCAGCAACTACCGCGCCGTCGGCCCTGAGCCCTACGATGTGATGCCAGCCTGCAGCGACCATGGGCGTGTATCCAGACGCAAAGTTGGCTGTTATAGAGTAGTTGCCATTCATGGTAATGGCTGTCCTGGGGGCGTTAACATTCGCGATGGTGCCCACGTCGCCAGTCCAATTGACAAAGTGGTAACCTATATCAGCCTCAGCCACTAGTTCAACCAGTGTTCCCTCATTGTAAGTAAAAGTCGTCTCGCCAGGGGCGGTTACATTACCTCCGGTGGTGCTGGAGATAGTGAGGTCATATTGTAAGGTGCCTAGCCAGAGATAGGTCTGACCAGCCCAACTTCCGCCGTCATCATCACCGTAGGCACCGATGAGGAAGTCATCGCGCCCATCGCCGTTGACATCCCCGGCAGAGGCAACTGAAAAACCAGAGTAATCACCTATATCCTCGCCCCAGAATGAGGCATCGGCATTTGACAGGTCGAAGTCCATCGCCCAGTCGGCAGCAGCACGCCCCAGGATGAGATAGGTCTGACCAGCAAAAGTTCCGCCACCGTCCTCATCACCGAAGGCACCGATGAGGAAGTCATCGCGGCCATCGCTATTGACATCCCCGGCAGAAGCGGCTGAAAAACCAGAGTGATCACCCGCGTCCTCGCCCCAGAATGAGGCATCGGCATTTGACAGGTCGAAATCCATTCCCCAGTCGGCAGCAGCACGCCCCAGGATGAGATAGGTCTGACCGGCATCAGTTCCGCCGTCCTCATCACCGTAGGCACCGATGAGGAAGTCATCGAGCCCATCGCCATTGACATCTTCAGCAGAGGCAAGTGAATAGCCAGAGTAATCACCCGCATCCTCGCCCCAGAATGAGGCATCGGCGTTTGACAGGTCGAAGTCCATCCCCCAGTCGGCAGCAGCACGGCCCAGGATGAGATATGTCTGACCAGCATGATCTCCGCCGTCATCATCACCGTGGGCACCGATGAGGAAGTCATCGAGTCCATCGCCATTGACATCCCCGGCAGAGGCAACTGGATAACCGGAGAAATCACCCGCATCCTCGCCCCAGAATGAGGCATCGGCGTTTGACAGGTCGAAGTCCATCCCCCAGTCGGCAGCAGCACGCCCTAGGATGAGATAGGTCTGACCAGCATTAGTTCCGCCGTCCTCATCCCACATGGCACCGATGAGGAAGTCATCGAGCCCATCGCCATTGACATCCCCAGCAGTGGCAACTGAGCCACCAGATTTATCACCCGCATCCTCGCCCCAGAATGAGGCATCGGCATTTGACAGGTCGAAGTCCATTCCCCAGTCGGCAACAGCGCGCCCCAGCATGAGATACGTCTGACCAGCACCAGTTCCGCCGTCCTCATCACGCCAGGCACCGATGAGGAAGTCGCCGAGCCCATCGCCGTTGACATCTCCAGCAGTGGCAACTGAAAAACCAGATTCATCACCCGCATCCTCGCCCCAGAATGAGGCATCGGCATTTGACAAGTCAGTGTCCGGGCCGAAGGCATAAACGACGCTTACAGAGGCAAACAGAGAGCCCACTAAAAGAAACGTCACAAGCAGCCAGGCGATCCCAAAGAGTTTTCGCTGATTCATTTTACCCTCCTTTATAACACATCAGTTCTCTATAGAGTGAAAGTTTAGTTTCCACAAAATCCTTAACCTTCGACAGAACTCCAGCGGGGAGCTCAACCGAACGCTCCGGGCATGCTCTTATTCTTTTCGCTTCAATAAGAAAGGATTGCCTCGGCTATGCTTGGCAATAATCCTGGGTTGCAAGGAAGATGGTAGATTTTGCTATGGCAGGAAAAAAGAGCCCAGTTCACATTTCTATATGTGCTGGGCTGAAGATAATAGCCACTACCGCAATTCTCTAAGGCACACACTTGACCACCCACCTTATGCTGGTCTTAAATCACTATCTCTTATGGGGGCTACTCTTGCAAATGCTATTATACCGCCTCTTTAAGAGATTGTCAATAGTTTTTGGGGGAGGATCATAATGATTTATGCAGTTAACTATATGCTATCTTTGGTGTAATCTGGCTTGTATAATGATAGTGGCAAAAACAAGAGATGCAGGCATGATTACCTCATACAGTCGCGAGTTAATGTTAGGTATCCCCCGGGGAACCTTGATTGACATAGAGACCACCGGTCTTGATGTAGACCATGATGAAATAGTGCTCTTTGGCTATATTCAAGGGAGTCGCCTCGAAATAATTTGCCGGAGTTCGAAAGAAGAAGCACCATTTATCGTTCAGCTTGCTGAACTCGTTCCGATGCTACCCAAGCCATTTTACGCCTATAATCTCTCTTTCGAGAAGGGATTCCTTCGGGCTAAGGGGATTGATATAGAAGGGATAGACTTATTCCAGCCCTGGAAGGAAAAAGCAGAGGCGCTTTATCTCAAGTGGCCTAAGCTGGACGAGCTGTTTTCTCACGCGGAGCACTACTTTAACGAGCCAGTGATAAGCGGCAGAGACGTCCCTTTGCTATGGCAAAGATTCCTTTACACAGGGGAGGATAACTATTTGCAACAAATCATAAAGCATAACGAGTCTGACCTGCTTAGAGAGCTATATTTGCTGGTGTATTATCGAGATAGCTACAAGGTTTAAACGAGTCGGGCATTTCATGTTACAATATGAGCTAAATCGGAAAGTATTATGAAAAAGATTGGCGTCTTAACCAGCGGCGGTGACGCTCCAGGAATGAATGCCTGCATCAGGGCTGTTGTTCGCTGTGGGGTTGGCCGTAAGCTGGAGGTCGTGGGAATCCGCCGAGGGTACTGCGGTATATTGGAGGAGGACTTTGTAAAGCTAGGCAGCAGGTCGGTAGCCAATACTATCTACCGTGGGGGCACTTTCTTAGAAACAGCTCGCTGTGAGGAAATGAAGACTAATGAAGGCATAAGGAAGGCAAACGAAATTCTCCAACGGGAAGGCATCGAGGGACTGATAACTATAGGCGGCGATGGCACCTTTCGCGGTGCAGTAGCCCTAGCCGAAGCTGGAAATGTAAAGGTGATTGGTATTCCCGGTACCATAGATAACGATGTCTATGGCACTGACAATGCTATTGGCTTCGATACTGCCATAAATACAGCTTTGGATGCCATAGATAAGATTAGAGATACTGCGGGGGCGCTGCAGCGCCTCTTTTTCGTCGAGGTCATGGGAAAGAGCAGGGGATTTATTGCGTTGGAGGTGGGAATTGCTGGCGGAGCCGAAGATATCTTGATTCCGGAATCAGAGACAAAAGTAGAACAGCTTTGCCTTGATATAAGGCGCAGCTTCAAGAGAGGTAAAAGAGCCTCTATTGTGATAGTTGCTGAAGGAGATGAGGCAGGCGGTGCGTTTTCAATTGCTCAACAAGTATGGGAGAGATTAAGGCTGGAATACCGAGTTTGTGTGCTGGGACATGTCCAAAGAGGCGGCTCACCTACAGCCAGGGATAGAGTTCTGGCCAGTAAGTTGGGAGCGGCGGCTGTGAATGCTCTGGTTAAGGGCATGGCAGGTTACATGGTAGGGGAGCTGAAGGGAGAGATAGCCTTCACTCCTCTAAGGGAAACCTGGGAGAAGAGGAAAGAATTGGATAGCAACTTGTTACGGTTGGTCAAGGTATTGGCTGGATAGGAATGTGATGAAGCGCTCTACAGGCAAAACAAGGGGCTGGCAACAGCGAACCGCAATGAAATAACCATCTCTGGGCAATCTCCATCCTATTTTCCTCTGAGAACGCCCCCAGTTAACTTGCTGTATACCTCACGGTATCTTTTCGATGTTCTTTCGATTACCTCCGGTGGCAACATGGGCGCTGGCGGTTTCTTATCCCATCCTGAATCTGAAAGCCAGTCGCGGACTGGCTGTTTATCGAAGCTGGGCTGCGAATGGCCAACCTCATATTGGCTGGCATCCCAGAAGCGACTTGAGTCCGGCGTTAGCAGCTCGTCAATAATGGCTAATTTGCCATTGATGAAACCGAACTCGAACTTGGTATCGGCAATTATTATGCCCCGGCGTTTGGCATAATCCCAAGCATAGCCATAGATAAGCAGGCTTTTTTGTTCTAGTTCCCAAAAAAGGTCTTCGATGCCCAGACCTTTTATGTCTTTACTGGTTAAAGGGCGGTCATGTTCCGTGTCGCTTTTAGTAGTGGGGGTAAAGATGGGTTGAGGCAATTCCTGGCTTTCCTTCATTCTCGA
>Ga0209636_10005022_pt1 | contig 13513 bp, 13 predicted proteins | sample DeeMarSWOR152_54_FD_187464 | JGI IMG/M metagenome (GOLD analysis project Ga0209636, IMG submission 187464) | Marine sediment microbial communities from White Oak River estuary, North Carolina - WOR-1-52-54 (SPAdes) (version 2) | ecosystem: Environmental > Aquatic > Marine > Intertidal zone >...
CCTACGGGTACATCGACAAGATCGAGGAGATGGGCGGGGCCACGGCGGCCATCGACGGGGGGTTCTATCAGAGGGAGATATCGGAGAGCGCGTACAGGCAGCAGAGAGAGACGGAGAGCGGCGACCGGGTCGTCGTGGGCGTCAACGCCTACGCCGGCGAGGAGCGGATCCCCATCGAGCCGCTGAGGGTGGACCCCGTGCTGGAGAAGAAGCAGATCGAGAGGCTGAGGGCGTTCAAGGCGAGGAGGGAGAGGGGGGAGGTGGAGAGGGCCCTCGGCGACATGAGGAGGGCCGCGGAGGGGGATGAGAACCTGATGCCCTACATCATCGAGGCGGTCGAGGCCCGGGCGACCAACGGCGAGATATCGGACACGCTCCGAGGGGTGTTCGGCGAGTACAGGGCCGCGACGATCGTCTGAGGAGGCCGGGGGCATGGAAGGCGGAAGGAGGATAAGGGTGCTCATAGGCAAGGTGGGCCTCGACGGCCACGACAGGGGGGCGAAGGTCATCGTCAGGGCGCTGAGGGACGCCGGGATGGAGGTGGTCTACACGGGCATCAGGCAGACGCCCGAGATGATCGTGGAGGCCGCCATCCAGGAGGACGTGGACGTCATAGGTCTCAGCTCCCTCTCCGGCGGCCACATGAGCTTCTTCCCCAGGGTGTTGAGGCTCGTGAGGGAGCGCGGCGCGTCCGACATCCTGGTCATCGGCGGGGGCATCATACCCGAGGACGAGAGGGAGAGGCTCAGGAAGGAGGGGGCCGCCGAGATATTCGGCCCCGGGACTAGCCTCAAGACCATCGTCGACTACATCAGGGAGAACGTCGCACGCTGAGCTGCGGCGATGTCAAAGGTCGCAGATGAGGATGTCTCGTAACCGACTTCCTGAGCGTGCGATTTTCAGGGCTGCGCTGAATAGAGTATTCGCCTTTTCTTGTTGGCCCTCATAAATTCTTTCAATCGGGGGTATGAGAACGTGTAGAACCCCGTTAAGCCCAGCAATAAAAACAGCGCGGAGGTTATGCCCGAAAAATAGTTTATGGAGACATATACGGTGAGAAGACAGAGGGATGCCGTCAAAATCGAGAAAAACAGGCTTCCTCTGAGCATTGCGTCGAGACATTCCCGGGGATATATCCTTCTCAGCAGAGGCCTGTCGATGTTGACCCCTGCGTGCTGATAAAAATCCTCGATTATTTCTATCAGCTTTCCATTCTGATACTCCAAAAGGGGCATCAGGCGCGTAACCAGCACTTTCGGTATTTTCACCCGAATTCTTACTCCATCTTCACATGGCTCCAAATCTATCATGATGCTATTTGAAATGGTCATATATCCTTGATATTCAATATATCTCTCGGCTTTCAAATATTTTGGAGGTTCTTCTTCAACAATTCTAGCTCTTGATTTTTTTATCCATTCGATACATCTCTCATAAACGTCGTGAATATCTTTATTTTTTATCACGGCTTCGTCTGAGATATAAATTTCAGAATCATTCATGATCCGGAGTCAGGAATATTTCCATCATCCGATATAAATAGCTTGGGATTGACACACGGGTTAAGGCGAATCGTCAGCCTAAAGAGAACCTGGCTGAGACGGGGCAGCGCCTAGCGCTCATCGATCGCATGAGAAGTACGGGAGCTGCGATGGAAAAAGGGGGGTTGTCTGCCGGCTTGCGATGTCGCTCAGCCCGGGATGATGGGGAGGACGATGTGGCTGGGGCGCGCCGCTTCGTGGTGGATGGTGTTGACGGCCTTCACGGTCGTCGTGCTGAGGCCCAGGGGCTCCCCGGTGTTGGGGTTGATGTCGAACCTGGGCCAGTTGCTGCTGGAGATGTCGAGCCTGATCCTGTGGCCCCTCTTGAAGAGGTTGCTCGTCGGGTAGGGCTGGATGGCGAACCTGTAGACGGCGCCGGGCTCCATGAGCTCCGCCTTCTCGAAGGAGTTCCGGTACCGGGCCCGGATGATGCTGTCGGCGAGATTCATGGCGTAGCCGTTGGGGTAGTCCTCGTTCGGCGGGTGGACGTCGATGAGCTTGGCGGTGAAGTCGGTGTCGACGGCCGACGACGAGGCCCAGAGCTCCACGTGGAGGGGGCCCGTCACCTCCATGTCCTTCTTCAGCGGCGGGGTCTGGAAGACGAGGACGTCGCGCCTCGACGACAGCGGCAGGTACGGCGGCTTGGCCCCGTAGACGTCGGGGGCCTCCACCTGGTCTTGGGCGCCGATCTTCGCCAGGGGCTTGTTGAGGACGGCCATCTTCTCGTGGTTGGACAGCCCCTCCATGGCCTCGTAGCCCTCCGGCATGGGGAGGATGTAGAGGAGGGTGGAGAGGTTGCCGCCTATGGTGGGAACGGGGTCGTCGGGGTCGTAGACGTAGCTCGTCGATGAGCTCTTCTCCTTCGGCTTCTCGGGGCTCAGGCCGCCGCCACCGTGGAGGTAGTATTTCTCGTACTTCGTTCGGGCCAGGGGCCACTCTTTCTCATGCCTCCACCGGCCGCCGTGGTTCAGCCTCCCGTCCTTGTTCCGCCTGCTGTCGCCGCCTCCCATGACGAAGATCCTGATGGGGGGCTCCTTGAGGATGTCTGTGTCCTCGCCCTTCAGCGTCTGGTCGAACCACCGCAGCCTCAAGGCGTTGTAGTCGATGGCGGCGTCGGGGCCGAAGTCGACGTCGCCGGAGTAGGTCCGGGCGAAGATCGCCGCGTCGCCGTGGGTCCATGGCCCCATGATGAGCTTCACCGGGCTCTTCTTGGCCTCCGACATCTTGACGTAGAACTCGGGGGTGCTCCTGCAGTAGGAGTCGTACCAGCCGCCGGAGTAGTACATGGGGACGTCGGCGTGGTCGTCCAGGTACTCCTCCACGTCCCCCATCCAGCCCCGGCCGGTCCTCCTCCAGAACTCGTCGTAGTCGGAGTGGGTGAGGATGTCGAAGGCGTACTCCTCGTATATCGGCGTCAGGCTTATGGGCGTCTGGCCCCTCTTAATGGGCCAGCGGGTGATGAGCTCGTCGAACCTCATCTCGAGGAGGGCCTTGGCGATGGCCGGGTCCGCGGCGGCCTCCTTGCTGTCCGTCGCCCGGAGGAAGGCCCACGCAAACCAGCGCATCTCCAGGGCCCCTGCATGTCTCACGGAGTGGAGGCCGGCGTTGAAGATGCTGACGTTGGGGAACATGGAGGCGAGGTGGGGCGGGTTGAGGAGGGCGAGGGCGCTCTGGACCCAGCCCATGTACGAGGTGCCCATGGTCCCGACCTTGCCGTCGGACCAGGGCTGCTTCGCGATCCACTCGACGGTGTCGTAGCCGTCGGGGGGGTCGTCCCGGTACCCGTAGAACTCCCCCTCGGACTTGAAGCGGCCCCGGCAGTCCTGCACGGCGAGGACGTACCCCCGCCTGGTGAAGTAGTTGCCCTTCTCCGGGAAATCTCCCCGCTCCTTGTTGTAGGGGGTCCTCTCCAGTACGGTGGGGAGCCTGCCCTCGGCGACCTCGGCGCCCATCGCGGGGCGGTAGATGTCCGTCGCCAGCCTCACGCCGTCCCGCATGGGGATCATGACGTTCTTGAAGGCTACAACGTCGTACTCTGCTTTCGACAAGAAGACACCTAATTATGCGTAGGTGTTATTCTTAAAAATGTTCTCAGCCCCTGGGATACGAGATATCGTTGTATCGCCCCACGGCGAGGCCCAGCCAGGAGGCTCAGGCTTGACGGCGATGAAAGAGCTCAGCCTCGATGAGATACGGGCACGCCTCAGGACCGCCCGTCTGGGGCATGTAATCCACCTCATGGAGGAGGCGAGCTCGACCAACGAGGTGGCGAAGGGGCTGGCCCACGCCGGGGCCGAGGAGGGCTGCGTGGTCGTGGCTGAGAGGCAGAGACAGGGGCGGGGCAGGCTCGGGAGGCGCTGGCACTCGCCCGCGGGGGGGCTCTGGTTCTCCGTCATCCTTCGACCGGAGATGGATGCGAGGGAGGCACCGAGGCTGACGCTGACGGCGGCCGTCGCCATCGCCAACGCCATCCGGGGAGCCCTCGGACTGCAGGCGGAGGTGAAATGGCCCAACGACATCCTCGTACGGGGGAGGAAGGTCTGCGGCATCCTGACGGAGACCGTCCTCAAGGGAGGCGAGCTCTGCTTCGTCGTGCTGGGGATCGGCATAAACGCCAACATCGACAAGGGCGAGCTTCCCGGGGATGTGGGCGAGTCGGCCGCCACCCTGAGGGAGGCATCCGGAGAGGAGGTCGACAGGAACACGCTCCTATGCCGCTGCCTCGAGCAGCTCGAGGCCCACTACGCCATGCTGGGGGAGGGGGGGATCAATTCCATTCTCGAGGAGTGGCGGAGGCTCGCGCCGCTGCTGGGGGAGGAGGTGGAGGTCAGAGGCCTCGATCTAAGGGTGCGCGGCAGGGCCCTGGACGTCGATGAGGATGGGGCGTTGGTGCTGGAGCTGGATGATGGAGCTCGCTACAGGGTGATCTCGGGCGACGTCTCCCTGAGGAGCCGACGCGATCTCGGGGGAACGACGCGCGGTCGCGTTGACGAAGCCGTGGGATGAGGGATGCTCTAGGCTGTTACCTCTATCTCGTGTATCTTGACCTTGTTGTATATCACGTCCAGGACCTTCATGACGGCGCTGATCCAGACCAGGTAGATCAGAGCGCCGAAGGCGTAGGTCTCCAGGACCCTCCACGTCCAGGAGGATATCGCCTTGAGGGCCGACGTGAGCTCCGGCACGGCGATCACCAGCAGGGCCGCCGTGCTCTTCGCCAGCGAGCAGAACTCGTTGCTCCACGCGGGTATGACGATCCTCAGGGCCTGGGGGAGCACGACGTGCCTGATGGCCTGGGCCCTCGTGAGGCCGAGGGAGAGGGCGGCCGTCATCTGGTCCTCGAACACCGACTCCATCGCCCCCTTTATGTAGCCCTTCTGGTACGCGGCGCTGTTGAGGGCGAAGACCGCCAGGCCCACGGTGAAGCTGTCCAGGAGGATGCCGAGCAGGTTGGGAACGCTGTAGTAGAATATGAAGAGCTGGACGATGAGGGGACTCCCCCTGAAGAACTCGACGTAGAGCTTGATCACCGTCGAGATGACCCTCCCCCCGTACAGGTCCCCTATCGCCAGGAGGATCCCCAGCGCGAGGCCCATCAGCACGCCGAAGAAGGTCACCTGAACCGTGAGGACGAACCCCCTGAGGATCATGGGGAGATACTTCATCAGGAAGTACATCCGGTCCTAATCCTCCCTCGTCCGCCTGATCAGCCGGGCCATGAACCGCCGCGCCCTGTCGCTGGAGGGGTTGGTGAAGAAGACCTCGGGCGCGTCCCTCTCGACGATGGCGCCCTCGTCCATGAATATCATCTCGTCCGCCACCTCCCGGGCGAAGGGCATCTCGTGGCTGATGACGAGCATGGTCGTCCCCCTATCCGCCAAGTCCCTCAGGGCGTCTATGACCTCCCCCGTCAGCTCCGGGTCCAGGGCCGAGGTCGGCTCGTCCAGGATTATGATCTCCGGCTCCATCGCCAGCGCCCTGGCTATCCCGACCCTCTGCTGCTGCCCCCCGGACATCTGGGCGGGATAGTGGCCGGCCCAATCCTCCAGCTTCACCTCCCTCAGGGACCGCATCGCCCGCTCCCTCGCCTCCGCCTTGGACATCTTCAGCACGCGCCTCAGCCCCAGCTCCACGTTTCCCATGGCGGTCAGGTGGTGGAAGAGCCAGATCTGCTGGAACACGAAGCCTATCCGGGCCCTCGCCTTGTTGAGGTCGACGCCAGGCCCTGTCAGGCGCTCCCCCTCGAGGAAGACATCCCCCTTGGTGGGGGTGGTCAGCATCGCCAGGCATCGGGCGAGGGTGCTCTTCCCCGATCCGCTCGGCCCGAAGACGAGCTTGATGTCGCCCTCCCTGATCTCGAGGGAGACGTCCCTCAGGGCGACGACGTCCCCGTAAACCTTCCAGAGGTTCCTGCACTCCAGGACTGTCTTCGTCATCCTCCTCCCCCTATAACCCCAGCTGCCGCTTCTTTCTGCTCCCCCACATGTCCAGGTAGGTGGCGAGGGGGAAGGTGATCAGTATGTAGAGGAGGGCAGCGGCGAGGTAGGGGAAGACCGTGTCGAGGGTCGTCTTCCTCACCGTGTCCGCCCTCCTCATCATTTCGATGACCCCCAGGATGAAGGCGTACGAGGAGTCCTTGACCAGGAGCGCGTACTCGCTGCCCAGGCCCGGGGTGGCCACGATGAAGGCCTGGGGGATCATCACGTGGACGATGGCCCGGAGCCTGGAGAGGCCTAAGGACCTGGCGGCCGTCATCTGCGCCTCCCCCACGCCCCTTATCGCCCCCCTGAAGACCTGGGACTGGTTGGCCCCGCTCCTCAGCCCGAGGGCGAAGGTCGCCGCGAAGAAGCTGTTCTTGAAGGGCTGCCTGAGGGCGGGGATGCCGCCGACGCCGAAGTAGAGGAAGAGCATGGTAACGATCTCCGGGACGCTCCTGAGCACCTTCTCGTACCCATCAACCACGGCCTGGAGGGGCCTGGACGAGTATGTCCGTATTAACGCGAGGGGGAGCCCTATGGCGAACCCCAGCAAAAAAGAGAGGATCGATATGGATAGCGTCGCGGGCAGCCCGGACAGTATCAGGAACAGCTTCTCAGCTAGGTCCACTTTTCACCACGAGCGGTCAGGATCTCCACTTCGCCTTCAGCTCGTCCAGCTTGCCCTCGGCAATGATCTCCGCGAGCGTCCCATCTATCTTGTCAACGAGGATGTCGGCGTCCCGGTGGGCCACAAACGCCACGGGCCAGTACGGCCTCCGGTAGATCACGACCAGCTGCTCCTCTCCCGCCTTCTCCGCCTCGAGCATCCACCAAGATGTGACGGGGGTCTCGGCGTATATGGAGTCGAGAGCGCCTCTCTTCAGGTCCTCGAGGGCCACGAGGTAGTCCTCGTAGGTCTTCAGAGCCCTCGGCGCTTCCTCCTGGAGCTCGGCCTGCTGCGTTGTTCCCACCTGCGCTCCGCATGTCAGGCCCAGGGCGTCCAGCTCGGCCACCGAGGCGATCTCGGTGATTCCCAGGGCGTCGCTCTTGCTCTTCAGCGTGATTATCTGGCCCTCCGTGATGCTGTGGGGCATGGTGAACTGGACCACCGCCATCCTCTCCGTGTAGACCGAGAAGCCGCTCACCCCCAGGTCTATCGCCATGTCCTTCACCTCCGGTATGATCAGGTCGAAGCCCATCTCCACCCATTCGACCTCGAGCCCCAGCCGATCGGCGATCATCTCCAGCAGCTCAACCTCGAAGCCCGTGAACTCGCCCGCCTCCAGGTACTCATATGGAGGCCAGTCCGGGGAGCTCCCAACTCTGATGACGCCTCTATCCACGACGCCGGCCCAGACGGAGTCCTCCGGCTTTTCCGGTTCAACAGTTGGTGGGAATATGTACGGGTGTGAGTAGACGCCTACGACGAAGGCCACGATGACGGCCACCACCAATATGGCGGACGTAACCCCTTTTGACATCGCCATGTTTCTCACCTAACTCTAATGCCTTGGATACATTATTTAAATTGTGTACTCACAGCCAAGATCCACTGCACGCGAGAATCATCTCGTTTCCAGCCAGAGATGTCAACGACCGCCATGCCGATCGGGGATTAAAAACGGGGCGTCGGGTTCACCCATGGGACATCGGTTCCAAAAGGTCTATGCCCTATAATTGGTTTCACGGCATGAGAGTAACTTACCCGTGAGTTGACGTATGTATAAGGATGTCACAGCGTCTGACTTGGTTAAAAGTTGTACGGGCTGAAGAGGGGGCAGGGAGATTCATCACCCTAAACTCCTGACATCGTAAGGTCCGAGGGACATACCGATCTCCATTGAACGATATTTTTTAAGTTTCTACTCGCAGGAGAACATGGTTCCGTCATCCATATCCCTATTATATCCCCTCTTTTGCCGATCATGCGGATATGATGAAAGACGACCGGAGCGTCCCCCGGCCGGGTCACCCGAGGATTCTCATAGCCATCGTCGACGGCGAGCGAGGGAGGGTGGTTGAACAGTATCAGAAGGATGTCGAGGATCTGGACCCCTTCGAGCTCAAGAAGCTGCTTCAGAACGTGTGCGACAGGATCATGTCCGAATACAGGAGAGACATGCTGCTCGGATACGCCCACGTGCAGAGTCATGATATCGCGCACGGAATCGAATCCAGCCATATGTAGAGGCGCCTCCGGCGGGCGGAGGGACCTGAAGGTCACATACCACCGGCTCGTTCCAACCGAGGTTTCAAAGAAGCCCATTCTCCGTTATTATGCAGGCATCGGAATAGATCGATGGCTGCTCGGATAGTTCTCAGAATATTAGAATTCTCGAATGCCGTTTCAGCCTCCACCGAGCCTGAAATGCCCTGGTTCCCCGTAACATTGACAGGAGTAGAACGATTCCATGAGGCCTCTGAGAGCCGGTCAGCCGAGCGAACGGAGACAGGTGAACAATCCAAAAAGGGGGCTTATCGATGTGGGTCCCGTGCTATTTAGCCGTCTGTAATCGGAGCTCCTCCTGCCTCTCAGGGAGCTCGCGCAAAAACATAGATTTAAAAAGAAGTATGCACACCCCAGTATGAATACGAGGAATACAATCTTTGTATTCTAAGTATATCAGCGAAAAAGGAGTGAAAGAGATGGGATATAGGGAAAGGCGCAGCTACGACCGTGGCCCCAGAGAGATGCACAAAGCCGTCTGCTCCGACTGTGGTGAGGAATGCGAAGTTCCGTTCAAACCCACGCCGGGCCGCCCCGTATACTGCAAAGATTGCTACGAGAAGCACAGACCGCAGAGAAGATGGTAGAAATCTTCAAGATTCACCATTGATCTTCTAATGTGCACATTTTATCTCTTTTATCATAATTATTTGAATATTTATGCTTGTTCTGATTCGAGCATGATAAACTCGGGCGCGCGGGATCGCGCGCTCCGCCTCTAGGGGCGATATGAAGCCGACGCTCAGGTTTTTACGGCTTCCACCACTTGAATCCCAGGTATCTCACGTCGTCGCCGTCGATCACGGCCAGGATGAAGATCTTCCGCACCGTCGTCGCGAGCCTCCCGGCCTTCACGATCTCGGAGGCGGACAGCTCGTCGCAGAGGCCCTTCACCTGGACGATGTAGGGGGCGTGGTCGACGCCGGGGCCGTGCTGGTAGACGGCGAAGTCGCAGCCGTACTTGATGCCTGGCGTGACCACGAGCCCCCTCTCCCGCAGGTCCCGATAGATCCGGTACTTCGCGTCGAAGCCCTCCATGGTCTGACGGGCCCTTTCCGCGAGCTCCTCGACGCGCACCTCCCTCTTCTCATCGGAGACGACCCTGATGAGTCCCCTCTCGAGGAGGTAGACGCCCTCGATGGGGTCGAGGACGAGGGGCGCCTCGAAATCCTCCCTGGGCTTCGGCACGCCGAGGGGCTTCCCGTAGTACCCCGCCCCGTAGAGCCTCCGGCCCTCATCGGTGGACCAGATGATGAGCCGGCCGTCCCTCAGCGCCTCTACCTCGGCCAGGTGTTCCGCCAACGCGTCCGACCTACGACGCCAGGATCCTTATGATGTCGGCCTCCTCCTCCGCCCTGTCGATCATGTCCTCGATCTTCTCCGCTATGTCCCGCATTAGGAGGATGATGGGGAGGCCGCTCTCGCTGGTTATGATCTCCAGGTCGAGGGCCCTGTATAGGGCGTCGACCCTCCGCTCGCCCTCGTCGACCCCCTGGGTGAGGGCTATGACCTTGTCGGAGTCGAAGCCGAGGCTCATCAGGCTCTCCCTCAGCCTCACCAGCGTCTCCAGGGCGGCCTCGGCCATGTCGGCGAGGCCCTCCCCGACCTTCCTCGGTATCGTCCACCTCCTCTCGCCCATCTCCCATAGGCGGAAGCCGATCCCCTCGATGTGGTCGACGACCTCGCCCGATTTGCCTATGAGCCTGTAGAGGCCCTCCTGGTCGACGAGCATTCCGCCGGCGCCGTGGAGCTCCTTCATCATCGTCCTCCGGACCTCCCTGGAGTCGTAGTAGAGCTTCTCCACCTCCTCCAGCCTCCGGTCCAGCTCGTCGAAGTCGCCTTTTATGATGTTGTCGATCATGAGGAGGATCTTCCTGAAGACCTCCACGACCAGCCTCGCGTGGTCCTGGCACAGCATGAGCTGGTTGCGCATGATCCGATCCTCGCTCTCAATGGGGAAGACCATCCGTCCGAACCGCCCCTCCGACCTCATCGATGAATATTAACCGTGAGCCCTTTTAAACATTAAATCCTCTCATCGATATCGATGAGCGCCAAGTATATATGATCAATATCTGTGTCCAGTATTAAATACTATGTAGGGAGATGGATCGCCCGCGAGGCGCCGGAAACCTTGAGGATCGAATGGAGCCTTCTCCTTCGTCGGGCAGAGGGGGCCTATGCGGCTGCGGCCGCTAGCCGCGCTCCTTCTTGTCCTTGAACCACCAGTCCAGATAGTCGCGGTGGCGGCGGCTCCTCCTCTCCTCCTCGTCCTCCGCCGGCGTCCGGCGCCTGTCGAGGGCCTCAGAGAGCTCCGCGTCGGTGAAGGTCATGCCGCAGCTCTGGCAGCTGTAGATCCTGAGCTTCCGATCCCAGTTGAGCTTTCCGCCGCACTCGGTGCAGTAGGGCATCTCCACCGGAACCCATAGGATAGGGGAGGATAAAAAGTTAGCCTCGGCCGTTGGGCGGTTAGGCTCAGGCGGGCTCGGGCGGGGGTGGATCGATGAGGCCGTGCTTCATCAGCAGGGCGACGATGTCCTGGGTCCGCTTGATGATGGACTCGGCGCTGTCGAAGATCTCCCGCCTGGAGAGCTTCCTCCGGGCGACGCCCTGCTCGATGGCCTTCAGCCCCGTCGCCGTCGCCTGCCTCGGGTAGATCTCCCACTCATCCATCGTCGGCAGGATATACCCCTCGCTCAGCCCCCTGTCATCGGCGTACCCGGCGAGCTCCGCGGCCGAGGCGATGCACATCTCGTCGGTGATGGTCCTCGCCCTCACGTCCAGGGCCCCCCGGAAGATGGCGGGGAAGACGAGGCTGTTGTTCACCTGGTTGGGGAAGTCGGAGCGGCCCGTCGCCACGATCTTCGCCCCGGCCTCCTCGGCCTCCCAGGGCCAGATCTCCGGCACGGGGTTGGCGCAGGCGAAGACGATGGCGTCGTCGGCCATGCCCTCGACGGCCTCCTTGGAGATGACGCCGGGGCCGGATTTGGAGGCGGCGATGACGATGTCGCTCCCCCTCATCGCCTCGGCGTTGCCGCCCTCCCTCCCCTCGGGGTTCGTCTTCGCGGCCAGGTCCCACTTGTAGGTCCCCTTCAGGTCGCCGCGGGCGGTGGTGAGGATGCCCCTGCTGTCGGCCATGATGATGTGCTCCGGGTTCACCCCCGCCGCCTCCAGGAGGTAGAAGGTCCGGGTGTTGGCGGCGCCGCTGCCGATGATTGTGAGCTGGGCCTCGGGCATCTTCTTGCCGACGACCTTGAGGGCGTTGATGACGGCGGCGAGAATGACGGCCGCGGTCCCCTGCTGGTCGTCGTGCCAGACGGGGATGGGCATCTCCTCCCTGAGGCGGTCGAGGATGTAGAAGCACTTGGGCGTGGAGAAGTCCTCGAGGTTGATGCCGCCGAAGCTCGGCTCGATCCACTTGACGGCCTGGATGATCTCGTCGGGGTCCTTGGTGGAGAGGCAGATGGGGAAGGCGTCGACGCCGCCGAGGTACTTGAAGATCATGGCCTTCCCCTCCATGACGGGCATCCCGGCCAGGCCGCCGATGTCGCCGAGGCCGAGGACCCGGGTGCCGTCGGTGACCACGGCCAGGTAGTTCCACTTGCTCGTCCCCTCGTAGGCCAGCTCCCGGTCCCTCTCGATGTCCCGGCAGACCTGGGCGACCCCCGGCGTGTACCAGATGGAGAAGTCCTGGAGGGTGCGGATGGCGCACTTGGGCATCACCTCCACCTTGCCGCGGTAGAAGGCGTGGAAGGGCGGGGCGATCTTGCTCCACCGCGAGGCCTTCGCCAGGAGCTCCTCCGTGGTAACCCTCTTCATAAACTATCCTTCCTTTCTCATAAACTAGCCCCGGATACTCTATATAATGGTTGAGTCGGGCGGGCTAGCCCACCTTCTCCCTCAGGCTCTCCCGGGTCTCCTCGTCCAGGGGGCCCTCGTCCTCGATCATGCCGTGGAAGGTCCTGAAGACGATCTCCAGCTTCCGCCAGTCGGGGACGTAGACCCGGCTGAACCAGAGGCGGACGCTGTCCACGCCGTGGTCCTCCAGCTCCCACTTGTAGTCGTCGGCCCGCTCCTCCGAGACGACGTGGGCCGCCCCGTAGGGGCCCTCGTGCTCCGGGGCCTCCAGGAGCATGACGCCGTCGGCTCCGTATGCGAAGGCGTGGAGCAGGTGGTCGAGCTTGAGGCGGCTCAGGGAGGGGAGGGGTATGACGCGGATGCTGCTGGGGTAGGCGAGGCGGGCCAGCCCGGCAAGGTCGACGGCGGTGTAGGCCACCTCCCTCTCCACGAAGGCCAGGACCTTCACCTCGGTCCCATGCGGCTCCAGGGTTCCGCGGATCTGGGCCCTGAGCTGGGCGTCCGTCAGGCCCTGCTGGTCGAGGGCGCCGCTGGGGCAGGCGGGGATGCAGGCACCGCACCCGGTGCAGAGGGCTCCGTTGATCTGGGCCTTCCCCCCGGCCAAGGCGATGACATCTTCTGGACAGGCGTCGACGCACTCGCCGCAGCCGTCGCAGAGGGCCGGGTCGGCGAGGAAAGCCTTGTTGGGCTCGATGAGCCGCTCGGCGGAGAGGAAGTTGACCACCTTCATGGCGGCGCCCTCGGCCTCGGCCGTCGTCGTCTGGATGTCTTTGGGGCCGATGACGGCGCCGGCGGCGAAGACGCCGTCCCGCTTCGTGGCGACGGGGTCGAGCTTGGGGTGGCGCTCCAGGATGAACTGGTCCTCGTCGACGGGGACCCGGAGCATCTCCGCCAGCTTCAGGGTCTCGTCGGTGGTGACGATGGGGGGGCAGAGGACGACGAGGTCGACCTCGTTCTCCACCATCCTGTTGATCATCATGTCCTCGCCCCGGACGAGGGCCCCGCCGCCCTGGGGGACGATCTCGGTCACCTTCCCCTTGACGAAGAGGGCGCCCTTCTCCTGGGCCGTCAGGTAGAACTCCTCGTATCGGCGGCCCGGGGCCCGGATGTCGATGTAGTGGACCCAGACCTCGACCCCCCGGTCCCTCAGGAGCTGCGCCTGCTTCAGGGCGTAGAGGCAGCAGACCCGGCTGCAGTAGGGCTTGCCCACCTCGGTGTCCCTGGACCCGGCGCAGAGGACGTAGGCGACGCTCTTCACGTCCCTCTTCGTCTCGGGAACGATCAGCATGCTCTGGGTGGGGCCGTTCACATCCAGGATGCGCTCCATCTCCAGGCTCGTGACGACGTTGGGGTACTTACCATAGCCGTACTGGGCGAGCTGACCGATGTCGTAGAGCTCGTAGCCGGTG
>Ga0209636_10005024_pt1 | contig 13513 bp, 12 predicted proteins | sample DeeMarSWOR152_54_FD_187464 | JGI IMG/M metagenome (GOLD analysis project Ga0209636, IMG submission 187464) | Marine sediment microbial communities from White Oak River estuary, North Carolina - WOR-1-52-54 (SPAdes) (version 2) | ecosystem: Environmental > Aquatic > Marine > Intertidal zone >...
ATCTGATCGAAACCAAGGAGGTATTCGAGAAATTCTTGATGAGATACGAAAACGACGAGGAACTTCGAGTGATCTGCGATAATTTCATGGAGTATATATCTACGAGAGACCGGGAAATGCTGAGCAGGATAAGATCCAAGTTAGAGAAACTAAAAAATACCCGTAAATTGGAAACTAACGGCAGTATAGGGCTATGGTATGGGAACAGACGCCCGGGGATAATGCAATCTGTCATGGTGATGTAAAAATTCCCTCAATATGTCTTAGCAATTCTCACTTCCCTTCCGGGGTTATTACAGATTATACATTTCGTTGGATTTTCATCTGTACATAAAATGTCGGCATATTCTTCAATCTTCTCTGCGCATTCTTTTTTGTTACACCAGCCCACTGAGATGATGCCCTTCCCCACGTAATTTTTAATATCTTTTAAGCTGTTGGCCTTGAATAATCTCTTTTCAAATTCCATTTCTGCTCTTTCCCTTAAATTCCTAGAAATATCGTCAAATGTCTTTTCAATCTCTCTAATCTCTTTAAATTTTATCTGCGATTTCTCTCCAGTGTCCCTCCTAACAACAGTTATCTTCTTTTCTTTCAAATCTCTTGGACCTATTTCCAGCCTTACTGGAATGCCCTTCATCTCCCAGTAATAGAACTTTGCGCCGGGTCTTTCTTCCCCACTATCTATCTCTGCTCTTATTCCAACGGATTCTAATCCCTCTTTGACCCTTCCTGCATATTCCAGAATTTTTCCAGTATCCGATTCCTTGAAGACTATCGGGATAATTATCACCTGCAGTGGGGCAATCCTTGGGGGCAGAATTAGGCCTTTATCGTCCCCATGGATGCAGATTACAGCCGCCAAGAGCCGACCGAAACTGGGGCCATAAGATGTCTGATAGACATACTCATGCTCTCCTGCCTCGGTTTCATACGTAATCTCAAAAACCTTGGAGAAGTTCTGTCCAAGATTATGCATAGTCGCTATCTGCAGGGTTTTTCCATCCGGCATTAACGTATCGAAGGCATAGGTGTCAACTGCTCCGGGAAAGCGGTCCCACTCGGGTCTTTTATTTATACTAAAAGGGATGCATAGCAGATCTTTAATTAATTTACTGTAAATCTTCTGAATCTCTTTTATATTCCTCTTGGCATCCTTTTCGTCTACATGGGCAGAATGACCCTCATTCCACAGGAATTCTCTCCCGCGAATTAAGGGCCTGGTATGTTTTGTCTCGTATCTATAGACTGCACAGCTCTGATAAACCTTTAACGGTAGATCTGTGTGGGATCTGATCCAGAGCCTGAACATTTCATAGATTGGAGTTTCTGATGTGGGTCTCAACGCAAGTCTTCTTTCCAGTTCATTCTCTCCGGCAAGGGTTACCCAGAAAACCTGTTCCTCAAAGCCGGCTATGTGCTCCGTTTCCTTTCCAAGCGTTTCTTCTGAAATCAGAACCGGAAAAAGCGTTGGTTCATGATTACTCCTTTCCAACATCTTTTCGAGATATCTCTGCATCTCCCGGATGATGAACAAACCCCATTTCCTATAAACGAGCATACCCTTTATCGGGTATCTGGAATCTACGATCTCAGCATCCTCAAGGATCTTATGATACCACTCCGAAAGGTTTTTCTTTTTAACCATCTTGTTCACATATTTGATTATCTATAGAAATCACGGAGTGATTTCCCTTTCTTTTCGCCATCGAGCTTTAGAAAAGCTCGAGCAAAAATTTAGGCTCAAATTTTTTCGCCAGCCTTTTTCTAAAAGGCTGAGCTTGACCAAAAATCTTGGTGGAATTTTTACCATTTTTATTCTATAGAAACCACGGAGTGATTTCCCTTTCTTTTCGCCAGCGTTTTCTTTCCTAAAGAAAAGGCTGCTGTGATACCACTCCGATAGATCTTTCTTTTTGATCATTTTCCTTTCTTCCATTCGTTCATTGGGACTGAAAATTTTTCCTCCAAGGCCTTTCTGTGGAGATTATTGTAGGAACAGAAGGGTACAATCCTTCCGTCTGGAAGTGAGTAGTGTATTACACATCTTTGCACCCTCTCCAGATCGAAATTCCAACTATCCATGAAGTGCATGCAGCCTATCATCAATATAACCTCTTTGTGGAAATTTATGGTCGACTTCAGGTTACCTTTTTCCAGTATCCGAGTTATTAATTGTCTAAGTTTTTTGTCATGAATATGTCGGATGATCTCGCTCAAGAGTTCAGCGGCGATTTTGAGTTCTCTGATATTCTTGTGAAATTTACCTTTTTTTTTCAATTCTTCAGCACCCCTGTCCAGAATATTAAAGAATCTATCCACATTTATAGCATCATTTATCGGGAAACATTCTCCCTCCTTGTCAACTATTAAGTAAGCTCCAACACCGCAACAGGGATGGGTGCTTAGTCGGATAATTGGCTTCTGTTTGTACGCCTCTATGAACTTGGATATCGGAACCATGGCAGGCACCGGATAGAAATGTTCCCTCTTAAGCTTTCCCCGGGTCTGCTTTTCTACCCGCTCTACGAATTCTGGTGTTGTTATTCTCCTCTCTCGTATTTCCATCTTGGATGCTTTTCCCGCAAAGGAGATCGGTTGGAAATTAACACATGTAATGACGTCACTATTCCTCATTGCAAATTCAATTATGCCTCCAACTTGCTGATCATTTATTCCCTTGACCAATGTAACAACCAATACCACACATCGAGCACCTAATTTACGGCAATTTTCAATGACCCTGAGCTTGGTATTCAAGAGTTTTTTTCCTCGCAATTTTTCATAGATTTCATCGTCTAAGCCGTCAAACTGCAAATAGAAGGAATTCATACCAGAGCTCTTTAATTTTTTCAGGTATTTTATGTCCTTAGCAACCCTTATCCCATTAGTGTCGACCATTACATAGGTAAAACCCTCCTCTTTGGCAATTTTTACCAACTCAGGAAGATCATCCCTTACCGTTGGCTCGCCACCCGAGAACTGAAGAGCGAAGGAGGGGATGGGCTTGTTATTTCTCAGATTTCGTAGCATTTCCCTTATTTGTTCCTTGCTTGGTTCATAAACCCTTCCGGTAGAATTGGCATTCGCAAAACATACGGGACAATTCAAATTGCAACGATTTGTTACATCAACTATGCCAAGAACAGTCTGACTTTTATGCTCATCACATAAACCGCAGTCATAGGGACAGCCTTTATCTCTCTCGGTTCGGGGGTTGTCTACACCAGTACCATCATTCTGGAATGTCATAGTTCGCTTATAGTTATCTACATCCCACCAATAGATGTCCTCGAATTTTCCATGCTCCGGACATTCCTTTTTGATAAGTATCTTGTTGTTCTCTTCAACCAGATCGGCGGGAATCTTTTTTAAACATTTGGGGCATAAACTTTCAGTTGTCTTTACCAAATTTTTCGTCTCCATTCTATCTAAGGTTATAGAATAGAATTCAAACAAAATAAAGAGACTACTTCCTTATTTCCGGTAGAATAATGCTCATAAAATTTGTTACCAGCACGACTATTATTGGACCCAAGAATAAACCCATAAATCCAAAAACGATATAACCAAAAAGGTAGGCGAGCAACATTACCCCTGTATGTACCTTTTTTGCACTTATATATGGTCTGAGAATGAGATCAGGAGAGAGATCTACCAAAAAGAAAACAGCAACCAAGAAGACGAGAAGGAACCACCACCCCGTAAATAGTATATTGTTAACATATGCCTGGATTACGAGATAAAGGGCCATTGGCACCCACACGATTTTTATACCTATTCCCGGGATGAATATTGCTATTCCACACAATATTCCCAAGAGGAAAGGATAGGGAATTCCCAGGTATTGGGGAGCAAATAAATTCAAAATGTAAAACAGGGTAATCGCAATCAAAGCAGTAAATAAAGCAACTAATATATTGCCGAAGAAAACCCTGTTAAGATCCTCATCGATGGAATTAAAGAATCTCTCGGATAATTTTACATCCTCCCCAAGAACTTTCTCTGAAAACCATTTCCTCAGTTTATGACCGTCCTTTAATAAATAAAAAGCTATCGTGAACATTAAGAATAATTTAAAGAGAATATTCACCAAACCGGCTATCGGTACGATCAAAATGTCCTGTAGACTTGGATTCTCTTTTATAAACTCCCAGAGTTCCTGTGGTGTTAACTGTTGCCCTATGGAGCTCAGTTCTTCTATTGCTTTATTCAAATAGCCCAGGGGTATCGTATAGTCAATTCCTTCCATGAATCTCGTCAGTTCAAAGGAAGCAATACTGGATGTGTAAATGGCAATTATGATTACTGGTAGAATAAGCAGGAAGAGGGATACAAAGGCGGATACGTTCCTCCTCTTAATCCTATCGTCTATCCTCTCATAGATAGGTCTCGTAACGTAGTATATGAAGATCCCATAGATTATTACATCGAGAAATGGAACTGACATATAGAGCAACAAACCAATTGATATAAGCCCAAGTATCTGCCAGTACCGCCTGCTACTTTTCTTTATTAGTTCCATTTCTATTGTAGGTATATATTCGGTATAAAAATTAAAAAGCAGCTACGTTATCCGTCCAGTATCCGTGATAAGGAATAATATCGCGGCAAGAAACCCCATCACGGAGCCATAGATAAATGTAGCTTCTGGGCTGAAATACTGCCAGAGATACCCAGAAATGACGCTTGCCGGCAGGGTTGCAAAAGCGATCGCCATGTGGAATGTCCCGAGTGCCGTACCCCTCAAATCCTCCGTGATTAAATCAGATGCAAAAGCTCTCTGTGTACCATCTACCAATGCAAAGAATAAGCCATACAGTCCAAAAAGAATAATTAACACAGGGAAAGACCCAAAGAAAGCAAATCCGAGACATGTAACCCCAAAGATTCCGTAACCCATGATCAAAACATTCTTCCTCCCAATTCTGTCGGATAGAATTCCCGATGGTATGGAGAATATTGTATAGACCACATTGAACCACACATATAACAGCACTGGCAGAGCAATTGCCATCCTTGGATCTGGGAAGGATTTTTGCGCTTTAAGGATAAAGAACATGTATGTGAAATTGCCAAGGGCAAATACAGTTACAATTAAAAGAAACACTCTGAATTCCTGTGGCAATGCCCCAAGACCAATTTTTAACGTTAATTTTTTTGGTTTCCTCCTTTTCTCCCTCACATAGAACAAAGGAATTAATGCAAGTAAGCCAATAAATCCAGCAATCAGAAATATTGTCTCAAATCTCATAGTTAAAAACCAGAGGAAAATAAAGGCCATTATTGACCCTATAATCGCCCCGGAGGCATCCATGGCTCTATGTATACCAAATGCCTTGCCCCTAACTTTTTTCTCAGAATTTGCAATAATGGCATCCCTCGGTGCGGTTCTCAGCCCCTTGCCTGTTCTCTCCAGAGGTTTTAGTATAAGGATATGCCACCATTGAGTTGAAAATGCAAGAAGTATCTTTGATATGGAGGAAATTCCATAACCAGAAAATATGAAGGGCCTTCTCTTTCCAGACCTGTCGGACCAGTAGCCAGAAAGTACGGTAAGAATACTTGTGATGGAATCCCCCAAACCACCTATAATACCAACAACCAAGCCAGTTCCTCCCAGAGCGACAATGAACATTGGGAGCAACGGATGGATCATCTCGGAACTTATATCTGTCAGAAAGCTAACTATACCCAAGAGAAGGACATTGATACTCACCCCCTGTAGAAATCTGTTCTCTGATTTTTGATTCATTTGATCCTCTCTTTAATTGGAATTATAACAGAGATATCCATTCTAAGGTTCATTCAGAAATTTGAGGAAAACGTCTCTTGATCACTATGCAAAATTCTTAAGCAATTTCAGAAGTCTTGGGTGTTTGATTATCTTTTTAAATGCTATACTGTACTCCCCACCACATATTTTAACTATGTCGTCGCCATCCCAAATCTTGGCCAGATAATTCATGTCATCATCCCCAAGTTTTTCCACAAAATGTCTAACTCTCAAGATTTTTTCCAGTTTTCTACCTTCTGATGACCACCACTTCGTTTCGTATTCTTTGAGTATATTCAAATTCCCAGAATCTATGGCCTCCCCTGCCTTAATTCCTGCCAGTTTTCCAGCCAACATAGCCTCGTTTATTCCGCCGCCGTGAATTGGATTTACCTGTCTCGCCGCATCTCCAACTACTATTAGGTTATCTTTAACCAATTCTCGTAAAAAGCCGCCAACAGGGACACAACCGACATTGACCTCCAGAATGCTCCCCTTCTCTAATTCTGGTTTCGATTTAATGAATCTATCCAGATAGTATTTTGCCGTTCTTTTCTCTCTTCCGGAGATTCCGACACCTACATTTGCCCTGTCATCGTCCTTCGGGAATATCCAGACATACCCTCTTGGTGCCAATTTATTTCCCATAAAGATGTGAATCATCTCTGGCTTTTCGATCTCTATCCCAGACATCTCGTACTCAAAGCAGGAATCTACATCATCAGGATTTATAGTTGTATCAATACCAGCATGCCTAGCTATCTGTGAATCAACACCATCTGCTGCTATAATAACCTTCGCTTTAATCTCCTTTTCCTCCCCCCGATGTTTTATCTTAACACCAATGATCTCTCCATTCTCCTTTAGCAGAGAAGCCTCTGCATCAGCTAGAACCTTCGCTCCCTTTCTCGATGCTTCCGTGGCGAGAAATTTATCAAAGATCTTCCTCTCAATTACGTATCCCGAAATTTTATCGTATTTTATCTCTACCTCACTACCATCTGAAGTATAGACTACCGCACCATATATCCCCCTGTTGATGAATCTTTTATCTAAGGGAATCTTGAATTCCTCAAATGCTCTTAGACCTAAACCCTCACCACATCTCTTTGGAGAACCTATCTCACGATGCTTATCCACAACTAAAACCCTTGCCTTTTCTGCCGCAAATTTCGCCGCAGTAGAGCCGGCTGGACCGGCACCAATAACAATTACATCATATTCATCTTTCATTTTTTATCGCGATTAAACCGGCGGGACAAACAAGTTCGCACATCCCGCATTTAATGCATTTCTCAGTTATTATCTCAACTTCATCCCTGAGAGTTATCGCTCCAGTCGGGCATACTGCCACACAACCACCGCATCCGTAGCAATTTTTGATTTTCATTATTTCCCCACCCTATGAAATCTCCAACAGTCTTATATTTAGTTCGATAATTACAAAGAGGACGTACAGGATTATTAATGCTATACCTTCCTGCACCAGTATGTGTTTTTCGACATCTATAAATGTCGTGAATAAAAATGCAACAATTAACATAAAGAAGGAGCTTGTCAGGAATAACAGGAAATCTGCCTCTATTGGATAGATTATTGCAGTTATACCCAAAACCAATGTGGATTTGGCAACCACATTGCCTATAAGATCACCCAATGCCATATATCTGTGTCTCGTTAGAATGGATTTAGCCTCGAATGTCAATTCCGGCAAAGTAGTACCAAATGATATAAAAAACAATCCGATTAAAATTGGTGGCACCATAAGATCCATTGCTAATGCAGAGGCATATTTTACAACCCAACCGGAACTCAGGAAAAGGAACACGATGCTAATACAGGAGATTATTATATTCACCAAGAATTCTTTTTTGAGTATTCCTCTCAACCTTTCTTTAAATCTCTTTTCCTGCGCAATTAATCTCAGGACATACAAGGAAAATGCTATCAACAAGACACAGCCATCGAACCTAGATATCTGCTGGTCTAACATCAGGATTAATGGCAACATAACGATGAAAAACATGTATAAAGTATCCGTCCTTACCGCCTTGGTCTCTACCTTGATCCCCCCCCTCAGGATCGTAACGATTCCAATAACCAGTGTTAGATCTATTATATTCGCACCGATGACATTACCCAACGCGAGGGCAGAATTCTGATTCAATGCGGAGGTAATGCCGATGAACAACTCGGGCACGGTGGTCGCAAATGCTACAATCATAAACCCAATGACAAATTCACTTAACCTGTAGTATTGAGCTATCCTCAGAAGAGCCTTCGCTAAGAGCTCCGCGCTGATTACCAGCACTATGCATGCACCCATAAAGTATAACAGGTTTATGCTTGAAAATGGCATCGTCTATCTGGTATATAATATGGTCTTGTAGTAAAAAATGTGCCAGATTTCACTCATACCTCAAAGCATCCAAACCGCGGGGAGGGCCCCCCCAGTTCTAACGTGCACCTTTCTTTTCTACGGAAAAGAAACGCGCCCGAAAGAAAAGACGTTGACTTCGCCATGGCGAAGTCCTTTTGATCAACCTTTTACAAAAAGGTTGCCGCTAGTTTTAGGTATTTCCTGACCCCCCCTCATCATAATTACCTTCATTCATACCTCAAAGCATCTACCGGCTTCAACTGGGATGCCTGCCTCGCAGGCAGTACACCTGAAATACTGCCTACCAGAAAAGAGAATGCTAAAGCCCCAAGAATAAGCTCCGGCGTGATGCTTGCCTTGATCAGGACTATGTCAAATTGCGTTACAGCAATATACTCAAAACCTTTACTTATGGATGTCCCAATCAAACAACCAACGGCGCCCCCAACCATTCCGATGGTGCCTGACTCTATAAGAAACAGAAGCAATATATCAGAGTTTCTCGCCCCCACAGCCTTCATGACACCAATCTCCTGAGTTCTTTCAAGTACAGAGGTATACATGGTATTCATTATCCCTATGCCTCCCACAAAAAGCGAGATTAACGCTATTGCAATAACAACCCACTGCACAGCATCTAAAACAATGGAGGTGGCTTCCATCATCTGCTCCAGGCTCTGCACCTGAAAGTCTTCATCTCCCTCCTTGAGGCCTCGATCCCTCCTCATCGCTTTCTCTATATCCTCTGCGACATCGTCTGTTTTATAGTTTGCCTTAACCCTTACAATTATAGTGATATACTCATCCTTGACATCGAAGAGCTCCTGCGCTGCCTTAATCGGGATATATATGTTCTTGTCGTCTTCAGGGTTTCCTACCCTACTCATCTCACCAACCACATCGAATCTTTTATCGTTCAATGTGATCCTATCACCTACCCCGACGGGCCTATCAAAGACGTTACCTATCCAGTACTCATAGCCTACAACGGCCTTGTACATGTCGTTTTCCCTGAACTCCTTCTGACCTCTCAGGACCGTTAGTCCGCTGCTTTCCAGTATGATCTCCTGGGTTCCGGGGTCTATGCCCCCAACATATGAGTACGCAACTTCGTCCTTGAATTTTACCTTAGTGTACATGCTTATCATACCACCTACCTGATCAACGCCGCGAACATCCTTTATAACCTCTAAATCGTGGTCATTTAGTGATGCTGTTCCCCCTGAGAATAGCTCGGCCAGCCCCCCTGGAAGAACATAGATCATGTCTTTTCCAAGCAGCTCAAACTGTTCATTTATGGCTGCTTCTAAGCCATCCCCCAGGGAGATAAGGGAGACGATTGCGGCTATGCCAACAAAGATACCCAGCATAGTCAGCCAGCTCCTGATCCCCCTGCCCGTTATACTCCTAACGGATAGTGTGAAAAAATCCTCGATCATTGTCTTAGAGCCTCCACTGGATGCATTTTAGATGCCCTGCTGGCAGGTAGATAGCCTGAAAAACAGCCAACAAGGAATGAAAACAGTAAAGCCCCTATGACAAGGTCGGGGCCGGCATATATCCTGAATATATCTATTCCTCCATAATTCACGACAAGATATTCTGCGCCTATGCTAATAAGCAAGCCAAGTATCACACCAATTACCCCCCCAACGAGACCGAGCATACCGGATTCTATGACAAACATCAGCAGTATATCCTCATTCTTGGCGCCGACGGCCTTCATGATGCCTATCTGGTTTGTCCTTTCAAGAATCGAGGTATACATTGTGGTCATGATCCCGATCCCTCCCACGATAAGGGAGATTGCTGCGATGCCTGCCAAGAAACCCGTGACGAGACCAAACACGTCTTTAAATACACCCACAACATTCTCGGCGGTTTCAACGCTGAAGTCCTCTTCATCCTCTTTAACATCTCTATACCTTCGCAGCTTCTCTTTAATATTTTCAGCAGCCTCATCTACATCAGAGCCCTTTTCAACCTTAGCTAGAATCAAAGAATATTCATCGCTTTTATTGAACAACTCTTGTAACGTTTCAATTGGTATTGTTATCTTACGGTCATGGAATGGATTGCCTGTCTTCTTGTTCTTTCCTACAACATCAAACATTATTCCCTCCATCTCTATCTTATCCCCTACGTCAATATCCTCATCAAAGAAATCACGTGTTCTAAACCCCACCTGTGCCTTGTATCTATCCCCCTCTTCTAGATACCTACCCGCATCCACAACAAAGAAGTCGATCTGCCTTAACAGCTTTTGTTGTTTTGGGTCTGTTGGTGCTCCGAAGATTGGGATAGACTTCTGTTCACCATCTGTCTTTGCTTTTCCGGTCGTAGCAATAAAGCCTATTGCAGAATCAACGCCCCGTACCTTGCTCACGACATCGAGGTCTCCTTCACGTAGTTTGGCTGCGCTAAAGATTCCCCCCGCCCCCGCCCCGGTGAATGTTCCACCCCCTCCCGGGCTTATCACGATTCTATCACCACCAACCCTCTCAAACTGCTCGTCAATGACCTTCTGCAGTCCCTGACCTAGGGAAACCAGTGCAACGACGGCAATGATCCCTATGAAGATCCCCACCATGGTCAGCCAGCTTCTAAGCTTCCTGTGCATGATCCCATCTATTGCTAGCTTAAGATAATCCTCTAACATCTCCCTTCTATGAAAAATTAAAGGTAACAGGAAATCTATCTGGAGAAGAGTTTCCTGTTTAGGTAGTCCTTGACCAAGTCAAAGAGTTTATAGACGAACCACAACACCAATACTGCGATGAAAATCACCGGTATCGCTATCAGAACCCCAATAATCATTGAAGAGGTACCATCTCCCTGGAACTTTGCAGCATAATCCTCCTTTGAAAGAATATTAAGGTCAATTGTACCCTCTTTTGTGTATTTTACATCACTTCCCTCTCCTTTATACTGCAATTTAACCTTCAAAGGCAACTCTTCTTTATCTACAGAATCACTTATCTTTATAGTGAAATCGTCTGTCTCAATATCATCTGAATCAAGATTTCCAATGTAAAACTCATTTATGGAGACTACCTCGTAGTCATCGGTTGGCTCAAGGGTCAATTTTACAAATTTAGCATCAACAAAACCCTCATTCACTACCTCTATCGTTACCTTACCTGTGCTTCCCTGTGTAAAGGTATCTGCGCTTTCTAAACCAATTGTCATGTCGGGTGTCGCATCCATCTTCACTCCAATGTCTCTACTTACTTTCTCCTCTGTTCCATTATCCCCTATATACGTTATCGTCAACGGAATCTTGTACACGAGGGCTTCCGTTTCACTATCAACTGAAACCTTGAACGTTATATTCTTGCTTTCTCTGCCCATGAAATCCCCAACATACTTCTCAGAGGTTCTTACAGGGGTGAATGGTTTACTCAGGTCTAATTTGATCATCACATGTCTTGCATCTCCTGCCCCTTCGTTTTTAATATTAACTGTTATGTCGCTTATGCTACCAAGCTTTACCAAATTGTCCGAATCGACATCAAACTTAACCACTCCTTTGACCGGGAGGTAGAATTCATAGAACTTAACTACCTCCTCCTTTGCTCCATCCATGTCTGTCTCTATAACGGAGAACCTCATCTTATAGGAGGTTGCGACTGCGCTTTCCCTTATTTTTATATCAAATGGTGTCGTCCAGCTTTCTCCGGTGAAGAGATGTCCCACATTCTTTGTGTCTTTCTTTATGATAACATATCTCTCAGCGAGATCGTCCGCCAGCTCCAGTCGAGCCTTATAGAAAATGCTGGGATCCTGTGCCCTTGCTATGTCGTCAGGGTTTTCAATAGCCCATGTTCTTTCAATAGGGCGGTTAACGAATTTCACATATACTGTAACTTCGTCTCCTGCCTCTATGTAGGATGGATCCCACATTACAGAGTCAATCCTTATCTCTGACTTTACGTATCCGTTAACAGCTCCAATCAAACAAAAAGCCAGTATTCCAAAAACAAAAAATTTTTTCATATTCATTTTATATACCTCCCTCTGTTGTTCTACCATCTCTCAAGTGTACAATTCTTTCTGTATATCTTGAAAGGCTTTCATCGTGTGTGACCATAACAATGGTCTTCCCATTACCGCTGTGTAGTTCTGATAGCATCTCCATTATCTCTTTCCCCATTTTTGAATCAAGGTTTCCAGTGGGCTCATCAGCCAAAATAACCTCGGGATTATTTGCCAGGGATCTTGCTATAGCGACCCTCTGCTGCTCTCCCCCTGAAAGCTCGGTTGGCTTATGATACATCCGCTCTCCTAAACCAACCTCCTCCAGCAGTTTCTTTGCCCTCATCTCTCTCTGATACCTTGGAATGTCCTGGAAGGTCATCGGCAGTATCACATTCTCTACCGCTGTTAATCCTGGCATTAAATTGAATGTCTGGAATATGAAGCCTATTTTTTTGCCTCTAATCTGAGCGAGGTCAGATTCAGAAAGCTTGGATATGTCCTCTCCATCCAGATAGATTTCACCTTTAGTGGGGACATCAAGGCAGCCCACCATGTTCATTGCTGTAGACTTTCCACTACCTGAGGGCCCCATTATGGCTACAAACTCATATGGGTACACCTTCAGGCTAAGTCCTCTCAATGCCGGAACCTCTACATCCCCCATCTTGTAGATCTTCCATACATCTCTTAGCTCGATTATCGGCTTCTTTTGTTTTTCCAAAGCCAAAGCCATTTTTAATTCCCCCATAAATAATAGGGTATCGAATGCGTAAAAGCCACCTTTCAATCAAATTTATTGGCTATTTCTTCAAGGTCTTTCACCCATCCCTCTGTTATCTTCTCAAATTCAAGCAGTTGCTTATAATAGTTTTCCACTATCATTATCTTTTTCTTTGATTTTTCATCTCTGGCCCTGCCCCTATACCTCTCTATTAAGGCAGGCAAAATATCCTTGTTCGGCTTGATGAAATTGTTAATTACTGCATTGAGTTTCATCACGTTCAACTTTGCGAGATTTTTTTCCATGTAAAAGAAGACCCTCTTCGTTCCCGGTTTCTTTATGCGCTTGACCATGCCCATGGCCTCCAGCGTTCTCATTGTGTTTGATATTGATGCAAGGCTGTAACCCGTCCTATCTGCAACTTCTTCCATTGATATATCCTCGGGCTCGATATATAGCAATCCGATAACCTTTGATTGCAGTTCTTCAAGTCCATAGGTTCTGCCCAATTTAGCCATAAATTCCATTGCAGCTGCATCGAACTCATCCATTTTTCACAATTTTTAGTATTTTTTAAAAATAATAAATTTTTTAAATATAGGATTCCATCTATAAAAATGTGTTCTATCCAGTGACATACCTTACACTTTCTCATTAA
>Ga0209636_10005026_pt1 | contig 13511 bp, 18 predicted proteins | sample DeeMarSWOR152_54_FD_187464 | JGI IMG/M metagenome (GOLD analysis project Ga0209636, IMG submission 187464) | Marine sediment microbial communities from White Oak River estuary, North Carolina - WOR-1-52-54 (SPAdes) (version 2) | ecosystem: Environmental > Aquatic > Marine > Intertidal zone >...
CGTCGTAAAGTAACGGGATTCTGTTGGCGAATCGATAAAGCACGATGTCGTCTTTCCTAGGCACGTTCCCACCGTATGCTATCGCTGTCTCCACGACAAATGGGTGGCCAGAGTAGGTGGAGGGCTTGCGTTGGCAAACCGCTATGAACTCCGGCTTCAGCTCCTTTAAGATGCCAGCCTTTAACAACTCCTCTCCCAAGGGTGAGAGACAGCTGGCGTCTGGGGCACGAAATCCCTCAAACTTCTTCATCGTCCGCACAAGTTTCACAATTTCGTGAGGTTCTAATTTTCTCGGGTCTTTCTTTTCATCCATTCCGGCGAACTTTAGAAAACTGTGAGAAACTCTTTCACCGATTCTATGAAAATGTGTTTTCATGAAGTCTACCATGTTGCGGCACTTGGTGATCTGTATTAGACGTCGAACGGTTTCCACGTCCACCCCGTATGGATGGGGAAGCGTTTCTTTTGGTGGACGCGGCATTTTGGAGGTGACTCGGGTGAATTTGTAGAGGCGTCCTTTTGGGTCAACGAAGGTGATGTTTGCATACGGAGTCACAACCGCCGTCTGTTTCAAGTATTCCAGTATCCTTGGCATAGCTCTTGAATAGTCTCCCTCCAGCCAAAATTCCACCATAGTTCCACGCCACCTGTCCTTGTTCACTTGGATTTTGCGATCTAGAATGACCGGTCGGTTTCTCTGAATGTCTATCATCAGCTTACACCTGTAAATCCTTGATGTTCCCGTGCTGGAGGCTACATGCACAGGTTTGTGAGTGGTGATTTGTCCGTAAAGGATTGCCATGGTTCCGCCGAGGCCGAAGGTGCCTCGAGCCTGTTTTAGCTTATACTTTGAACCGAACAAAACCTGTCCAAACGCTGACGGTATGTGGCGGGGTGGTATTCCGGATCCGTTGTCTTCTACTCTTAACTTGTAGACATCCGCCTCTTCTGAGCTTTCCTCACCGTCGTAGGATAACCGAACGTAGATGTTGGGAGGAACACGGGAATGATCGGAGGCGTCGAGAGAGTTTTCCACGAGTTCTCGCATGGAAGAAAAAATCGCCCTAGATGGATTGGTGAAGCCGGCTATGTCCCGGTTGCGGTAGAAAAAGTCTGCAGGACTAATCATCTCAAATGTTACCACACCACTTGCCTCCCCTGCAGTAAATAATAATAAAAAATGAACGTTTTTCTTTTTCCGTCACTTTTTGGGCATATTCTGTTAAGAATTCGTTAAAACGTGCCAGCATGAGGAGCATAGCTTAACAAGTTTGTTTTTAATTTAATATGAGTTTCGCTTTCAAGTTGACTCTATTGCGGCAAAGCGAACTCCCACAGAGAAAGTCTCAGAGAGCCTGTCTGGGTTCCCAAAGTTCTAACCGCTTTTTCTTCAGCTCTCTTCTTTTCTTGTGGAGAAACCCGTATACTGTTCTGTGTTGGCTTCCTTTGATGAACATTTGGATCGCTTCCCTCGCCACTTCAGCCTGATCCATGTCTCCAATGATAGACACGGTGTGTCCGTGCACAGAGATGCTGACATCGGTGAGCTCTTCTATGATTCTTCTGGTCTTGCCTTCCTTCCCGATGATTCTGCCTTTTAATCGTTTTATGTCTGACTGGGATCTCCCAACGATATCTCGAAGGTCGATGACCACTAGAATGGTGTCATCGTCTTGAAGGAGTCTGGAGGCGCGTTCGGGTGAAAATCCTCTTCCGATGGCAGTGATTACTTCCTTGGCTCTGAAGAGGAGGGAGGGGTCTTCTGCGGTGGGGCTCAGGGTTATTGTGACGTTGCCGGTTTGGCTTTCTATCTGAAGCTCTACCGAGAGTTGCTTCTCAACGCTTTCTTTTACCCGGCCATCAGGACCTATGAGGGCTCCGATGCGTTCACGCGGAACCTTGACGAATGTGCTAGGTCTTGCCACCTGTAACTCTCCTGTGCGTTTCTTCCACTGACAACACGTCTACGCCCAGTTTCTTGAAGTATTTGCTTAGGTTTTCCAGGTCTCTTAGCAGGAACTGGTCAGCCATAGGATGCTTAAGGGACACGGCTTGTGAGACATCAAAGACCACGGGTTGGTTCTTCCAAATCATGATGTTGTATTCGCTGAGGTCTGCGTGTACCAGTTCAGCCTTTTGATAAAGGCTTTTCACGTAGGCTAGCAGTCGTCGATAAACTTGTCCAGGGTTTCTAAGCGATGTTTCTTTCATGAGAGGTGCGCTGACTCCTTTCTCTCCGATGAACTCCATTATTAACACGTTTTTGTTGACCGCTATGGCCTCTGGAACCCTAACTCCCACCTCATGTGCGCGCTGAAGGTTTTTGAACTCTTTTCGGGCCCAGGCATAGACAAGGGATCGTGTGCCTCCTCGAACATGGGCGAATCTTGGATCGCCCCTGATGTAGGGGAGCATGCCTCTCCTAAACTCGGCTGAGGCTGTTAAGTAGATTTTGATTGCGAGTTCTCTTCCATCTTGGTTTTTTCCCCAGTAGATTCTGGCTTCTTTTCCGGCTTTCACTACGCCGTAGATCTCGTCGATTGTTCCTTTGTTCATGAGGTCGTAGATTGTCATGAGGGTGGAGCGGTCGAAAACTTCTTCCATAACCTCTCGTTCAGTTGAGAAGTCTTTGATTAGCATCTTGTCTCTTTTTTCCACTACGCGGAGCTTGTGTTCTAAACGTTTTCTTTTTGCTTGTTCACGTAGACGTTTGTCTTTAGTCATGAGTTGATCCTATAGGCAAGGTGGCTGCACACATTTAAAAGAGGTTTGTTTCAGCCACCGCAGGTGAACTTATGGTGTCTGGGCTACTGCCTTTTTGTCCCATGTTTCCGGACTAGGTTAATGTACTCTGTGAGGCGTTCGAAAGAGGTTTCAGGAGTTATGGGGCTTCCTACATCCATCACGAACCTGCCTCTGTATTCATCCCGGCCGATATCGATCTGCCGCCTAATCTCACTCTTCAGGTCCTCGCTTGTGCCTTCTTGCACGATGTTTACGGCGTCCACGTTGCCAAAAAGAGTAATCTCGTCTTCGAGCCCTCTGGTCTTCAGAACGTTAACTTGCCAAGATAGATCGGTGTCGAAGCCTTTCTTGCTCTCCTCAAGGTGTATTCCGTCAGGTTTCATGTCAAGTATGCTTTCGAAGCCGGCCTGCCAGTCCTTTCCCACCCCAGTTGGATAGAAGATGTACTTTAATCCCAGTTGTTGAGCGGCACGGATGCACCTCTGAATAGCGGGCTTTCCGATTGATTCGAATTGGGCGGGAGATATTATCTCGCCTGTGTACCATTCCCAAGCCCACATGCCGTCAGCCCCCATTTTAGCATATGCCTTGATTTGCTCAATAACTGCATCCGCCGTCCTATCGACAAGTTTTTTGAGTAGCGTGGGGTTTTTGATGAAGAGTCTAATTGAAGGCATGGGACCCATGAAGTCGCATGCTGCTTCGAGGGGGCTTTCGATTTCTGACAGGATGAATTTTTCGTTGCCAAACTTTTTGACGAGCGCTTCAACCCAATCAGTTTTTCCTTCCTCAATGAGCTTTTCAGCCTTCTCCACATAGACGTACTTCTCTACGTCCTCCTTGGTCTTGATGATTGCCGACAAGTCTACATTCGGGTATGCGGAGTGGATGCCTTCTGGGGGCGGTTCCTCTATTATGTACTGCCACACTTCAGCGCCGGGAGTTATGTCTCTCATGTAGACAGCCCTCGCAGTGGGAACGACTATGTGGTTTTTTCGCCACTCCCTACTCGGACATAGAGTGGCACCCCAGACCCAGTCTATGTCGAGTTTTCTTTGCATGGTTTCCTCAACCTCCAGCAGCTTGGCAATGTCCCAAGCATCTTTGATCCACCATGGTTTACCCTCAGCGAAGTCGTTCCAGAAGTGAGGCCCACGCCATAAGGCCAGGTTTGCATAGTTTAGCACGCTTGGAATGTCTTCTGGGCTGCCTTCGCCAAAAGCAGCTAAAATTTTCTCTTTTCCAGTCATCATTTCAAATCACTTACTCTCGCGGTCACTTCATAAGTTGTTTCGCCAGATTGACTGCGTCCTGCAGGTTCTTGGCATACCCGTCTGCGCCCACCGTTTCAGCCCAAGCCGGATCAACCACCGCGCCCCCGATAATTATCTTTGTCTTCAATCCTTTTTCTCTAAACGCTTTTACGATCTTTTCTTGCTCCAATCTCGTTGTTGTTGTCAAAGCCGAAGCCCCCACGATATCTGCTCCTACCTCCTTGGCCTTCTTGACAAAGGCTTCTGCTGGTTGGTCCTCTCCGATGTCGTGCACTTCGAAGCCGTTAGCCTCTAGCATCATGGCCACAAGGTTCTTGCCTATGAAGTGTATATCTCCATATACGGTACCCATTACCACCTTTCCTAGAGGCTTGACGTTCGCGCGTATCTCCGCTTTGATCTGAGGCTTCAATATGTCCATCCCGGCCAAGCACGCTTCCGCCGCAATCATCAGCTCCGATAGGAAAATCTCTTTCGCTCCGAATTTTTCGCCGACTTGGTTTATGCCTTTGACTAAGCCTTCTTGAATTGCCTTTAGCGGGTCAACGCCCTTATCGATCGCCTCCTTCGCCAGCCTCTTGGCGCCTTCATCATCGTAGTTGACGACAGCGTTTCTCAGTCCGTCAAAAATTTCTTCTTGTGACATACTTGTTTCCTCTTTTTTCAGAGTTTTGTCTTTCATAGCGTTGCGCTTATTTATCTTTAACGGCTTCACAAAACTGGCAAGATTGTTCTGGGTTTTAACATGTTACGGGCGGGAATGGACTGTTATAGTTAGACTTTTTTTGAGGGCTAGATATATGCTATTAGCACCTCTATCAAACTCAACCGAACATAATCTCCGTCCTCAACGTCTAACAACTCCTTAACCCTCTTTGGAATAGTCACCTTCCCACCCTGAAAAACCCGAGCCACAAACTCCTCCACCAACTCAATCACCAAAAACAACAAAAAGCAATTAAAAGTTACTAAAAGTCACCAAATTTTATCCGCAACCCTCCAGATAACCTCTCCCAAAACCAACTCAAATATTCCTCTCAGAATAAAACTTTCAGAAAACAATTAATAAGAGAATTAATTTGGCTACATAACCATAAAACCCCATAGGAGGATGACAAACACTCAAAACCAAAAATAAACGTTCAATAGCTGAAATCAATGACAAGATAAAGAACGGAGACATCCAGGTTCTAACCGTACAAGAAATGAAAAAACTAGTAGAAAGCAGCGGTCTAGAAGTCGCCTACAAAGAAATAGACGTAGTCACAACCGGAACCTTCGGAGCCATGTGCTCATCAGGAGCCATCATCAACCTCGGACACTCAGACCCCCCAATAAAAATCAGTAAAGCCTGGATAAACAACGTTGAAGTCTGCCACCCAGGCGGAGCAGTAGACCTCTACATCGGCGCAACCCAAATGTCACAAACCAAACCCTTCGAATACGGAGGAGGCCATCTAATAGAAGACCTAATCCGAGGAAAAGAAGTAGAACTCACAGCCACAGCCTACGGAACAGACTGCTACCCAAGAACAAAACTAGAAACCACAATAACAAAACACGACCTAAACCAATTCTACCTCGTAAACTTCAGAAACTGCTACCAACGCTACAACTGCGCCACAAACAGCCGCAACGAAACCATCTACACATACATGGGAAAACTACTACCCAACTTCAAAAACGCAACCTACTCAGGAGCAGGAGCTCTGAACCCGCTAACGAACGACCCAGACTACGAAACCATAGGCATAGGAACCCGAATCTTCCTAGGAGGAACCCAAGGCTACGTAATAGGAGAAGGAACCCAACACGACCCCAAAAACCGCTTCGGAAATCTCATGGTAAGAGGAAACTGCAAAAAAATGAACCCAGACTTCATTCAAGGAGCAGCCTTAACAAAATACGGCACAACCCTCTACATAGGCATAGGCATACCAATTCCCATACTAAACCAAGGAATAACCAAAAAAGTAGCCATAACCGACGAACAAATCCTCACCGATATAGTAGACTATGGCACCCCAAGAAGAACACGCCCAAAACTCGGAAAAGTAAGCTACAAACGGCTCAAATCAGGCACCGTAACAATCAACAACAAGACTGTCAGAGTCAGCCCGCTATCAAGCCTAAAAAAAGCAAAAACGATCGCACAAACACTGAAAACCTGGATCGAAAACGCCACCTTCTACCTAACAGCCCCAGCAGAACGCCTCCCAACCGACACCACATGCAAACCAATGAAACAAACCAAAGAAATAACCTTCGTAGAAAACCTCACCCACCCAGCTGTTACCTGCACAGAAAACGAAAAAATAAAGACAGTAGCCCAACGAATCATAACCCACTCAGTCAACCACATAGTCGTGGTTGACAACCAAGAAAAGCTAAGAGGCATCGTAACCTCATGGGACATCACCAAAGCAGTAGCAGAAGGAAAAGAAAAACTAACAGACATAACAATCAAAAAAGTAGTAACAACCGCACCAGACGAACCCATAGAAGCAGCATCAAGAAAAATGGCACAACACAACATAAGCGCACTGCCAGTAATCAACCGAGACAAAAAAGTTCTCGGAATAATCACCTCCGAAGACATATTAAAACTCGTAGGGAGGTAAAAACTTGGTCAGACTCCTACTCAGATTCTCCGAAAAAGAGGTCAGCCAACCCGTAACCGCAGAAGTAATCCTGGAACAAGGCGTCCCAGTCAACATCCTAAGCGCCCACATCAACCAACTAGGTGGAGAAATACTCGCAGAAATACCCTCCAAACACCTCGACAAAATAGTCAAAGCCTTCCGCGACAGAGGAGTAACCGTCCAAGTCCGCAAACTAATCGAAGTAGATGAAGAAGAATGCTTCGACTGCGGCGCATGTCTCTCCCTCTGCCCAGTAAACGCCATCACATTAGAAGAAGACTTCTCAGTAGCCTTTGACGAAGGAAAATGCATCGGCACCACGTGCGGCTTATGCGCTGACGCTTGCCCAGCCAGAGCCATAAAACTAACCAGATGAAAGAAACAAAATGAAATACAAACGTGCTTTCAAACACAAAGAGACAAGTTGCAACATAACTGCCGACAGCGAAGCCACCATCGAAGCCGCAATATCATCAATCAAACATCACAGAAGTCAGTTGGAAAGATACATTCGAACCAACCCAAAGTTTCTTCATTCTCTGAAACCCATCCATGTAGAGAAGGGCCCCACCATAGTCAGACTAATGGCTGAAGCGGCAGAACGTGCTGATGTGGGACCCATGGCTGCAGTCGCAGGAGCGTTAGCCGACCTCGCTGTCGAAGACATGATTTCAACCGGAGCCAAGATAGCCGTCGTTGAAAACGGAGGAGAAGTCTACGCCGTATCCAACAATCCTATAAACGTAGCCCTCGCAGCCGGCGACTCACCGCTCTCAAAACGCATAGGCTTCAGATTAGAAGACTTCCCCATAGGTGTTGCCACAAGCTCAGGCCTGTACAGCCACGCTTTAAGCTTCGGTGAGGCAGAGGCAGTAACGGTTTTTGCTGTAAACGCCGGAGTAGCTGATGCCGCTGCCACAGCTGTCGGAAACCTAGTGAAGGGCGAGGACTGGCGCAAAGCAGTTGAGTGCGGAATCGCCAAAGCCCTGTCCATAGAAGGAGTTAAAGGGGTGTTAATTCTCTACAGGGGGCTCGTTGGAAAGGCTGGGCAGATTCCTAAAATTGTGAAGGTAAGTAATGAATCGAAAAGTAGTAAGAGTGTTCTCTAAACTTGTAGAGTTAAATATCGCTTCTTTCTTAGCCACTCAGCCTGATTTCTTTTGTATCGCCATATGACGTCGCCCCGCTTGTCAGACTGGAAATCCCAAGGGGAAACCAAAACAATGTCTCCCTGCCTAATCCACACCCTTCTCTTCATCTTGCCTCGAATCCGGCAGAGGCGCTCATGACCATCCTGACACTTTACCAAAACCCTGTCGAAGCCCAACATTCGTATGGCTATGCCGAGCACATCGTTCGCAACCGGGAGCATCATGTCCTTGATCTCTTCTTCACTTATGATTTTCTTCTTGCCCAACGAGCTACCTCAAGGACTCCTTGTTGTACTGAGAAAAGAGAAGGTTCCTTAAATAGCTTTAAGAAAACGTCAGTTCAAAGTTTGACAATCTGCGCGTGGGGGACTCCTGAAATCTGCAAAATCGCTTCGGGGTGAATCATTCCCTTCTCCAGGGCTTTGTCTACTATGCGTTTTCCAACCATGTTCACCACCGTGGATTGCCTCATGAGGTCAATTGCCTCCTCCATGCTCACTTTCGATCCTTTGTAAAATTCTTCTCGCACCTCAAAAACGATCTTGCCTTCCCGCAGAACCTTGCCCAGCAGTTCAGCGTCACACGTCGCAAGAAGCACGTAGTGGCCCCATTTTCGCATGTTCACGTAGACTTCCAACGTTCAGCACTTCTACACGGATCTTACAGATGATCGTGCTCCACACGCCTCACATATTAAAAATGATAGGCGTTTCTCTTTTACAATTTTCGTGTCTGGACGCTTACAGACAGGACAAAGAACGAAGTCGTCAACGTATCTTTTGATCAACCTCTCAAAGGTGTCACGACGAAACTTCCCTTGAAAAATAGCTCGCGTCCTATCTATGGTCCCGGCGGTAGCCATCTCCTTGGATAAGAACTTCAGCATGTGACGTGGATCTCGGTTAAGTGCGTCGCAGATTTCCTTGTAGTTGTGAAGGATAGTTCGCATTCCGATAGTGGAGCCGTAGGGTCGGGGAAGTTCAAACCGTTTGCGCTCAAACACTTCGTGTGGAAGCTGGGCGCGTGCGCGTTTCAACATTTCCTTGTAGTCCAGGTTCATAGTTAACGTCTCACGCGGTTGTTTTAGCTCTACTTTTTAAGTGGGAGTCCGCTCGTTTAAATGTTTTAATACAAAAGCCTACAATTTTATTAGGATGAGCAGCCTTCTATCTGTTTTAGAGCTTCAGCGAGCAAGAATTGTGATGGGTTGAGAGATTTGACAGACCGAGAAAAAAAGGTGCGAGCCGAGGTGGAGAAGCTGGTGGACCCGGAAACAGGGTTAACTTTCGGCGAGATGAACATAATCACCGATGTAAAGGAACAGGAACCCGGAGTCGTAAAGATAGACTTTGTGCCGACAAGTCCGTTTTGTCCCATAGCATTTAAATTCGCCATAGACATCAAAAAATCCGCTATGAAAGTTAAAGGAATCAAGAAGGCTCTAGTGTATTGCCACAGTCACAACATGGAAGAGACTATCAACAGAACAGTTAACCGCGAGGAAACCACGAAATGAAGGTGACAGTGAAGTTCTTCACCACCCTACGAGAAATAACAGGGAAAAGAAAAGAGGAAATCAAATCGTCAGAAGACCTCACCGTAGACAAACTTTTGGAAGTACTCTCAAAAAACCACGGTAGCCAGTTCATTAACTACGTGTACGACGAGACTGGAAAAATGCGAAGTTACCTGCAGTTTCTAGTAAACGGCAGGAGCATAACAACAATGCAAGGTTTCAAAACGAAGTTGACGGAAGGAGACAGCGTTGCAATCATCCCTCCCGTAGGCGGAGGCTAAACACCACTCACCTAGTAACTGAAAGAATACCTCCTTTTCATTGCACGCGCGCAACGGAAATGCACGTTATTTTTCTTTGTATTGCTTAGCCACAATCATGGTTGTTGTCAAAAAGATGTTGGGCAATGCTCTAAGTTTCTCTGACAAGAATTTTTCCAAGTCTGACAGCTCCTCAACCTCCACCTTCACGATGGCATCGTATTCTCCATACACCATATCTACCTCCAGAGTTTCCTTGAAACTGGAAACCTTCTTTAACACTTCCTTCTCCGAGCCTGACTGTATTGTAATCAAAACATAAGCAAGGGCCATCGTCTAGTCACCTTCTTAAATCATGTCTGTTTGAGAGAACTTAAGATTTTCCATGAAACGTTAGGGCCAAAGATACGAAACTATTTAAGCGCTTTCAGCTAGGCCCCAACGTAAATTCGCTTAGGTCTCTTTAATACACGACACTATTTGGGTTTTTGGACTTTGTGTTCCAAAATTTAGTCGAGCCGAACCCCTTGCTTCACGGTATCCACAATATTGTTGAACCTAGCCATGTTGTTAATAAGTCCTGCAAACCTGTAGGAGCTCTTCATCGTCCTCAATATCTCCGTTAGCAACAGCTTCGGGCGGAGATAGAAGGCTCTGAAATAATCGTAAATCATAGAGCGGATCTCTTCAAAGGGAACAGCGTGAGGTGAAACCTTTGGAACGTAGACTCCGGTTTCCCAAAGTTGATCCTCGTCAACATAGCCTTTGGCCACCAAGTCGCTCCAGAGGTCGGTCCCCGTGAAGGCTCCAAGAATATTCAGCTGGGGCACGTCGATGTCGAGTTCGTGCGCAAACTGTAGGGTGTTCTGGATCTCCCTCTTAGTTTCGTCTGGAGCCCCAAGTATAAAAGAGCCTACAATAACGTCGACGCCTGCTTTCCTAGCCTTTTGAACCGCGCTTCTAGAATCATCTGCGGTGGTCCCTTTCTTGTAGTAGTCTAGAATTCTCTGGTTGGCGCTTTCCACGCCAAAGTAGAGGATTTTGCAGCCGGCCTTCACCATTTGTCTAAACACGTCGTACTGGCAGTTGTCCACCCTTGAGTCGCAGAACCACTGAATGTCCATTCCCTCCTTTTTCACCCTTTGACAGAATTTCGCCACCCGCTTCTGGTTTAGGGTGAAGTTGTCGTCTACAAAGAGAAACTGCTCGTAGCCTTCACTCAATAGAAACTCCAGTTCTGCCACGATGTTCTCAACCGATCTAGTCCTCCAGATTCCTCGAGCAAACTTTCTACATCCGCAAAAGGTGCATCTAAATGGGCAGCCGCGTGACGAAACCAGAGTGGAGAATTTTTTGGTGGCAACCTTCACCCCGTAGATTGTTGAGCTGTATTGAGCGTCTATGAGGTTCCGATCTGGGAAGGGTAGAGCATCCACATCTTTGATCAGTGGTCTCTCTGGCGAAGACCCAACTTTTCCATTCTTCCTAAACGTTATACCCTTGACCTTTCGTAGGTCGCCACCCTTTTCCAAACACTTCGCTAACTCAAGACAGGTGAACTCCCCCTCCCCTCGGACGATCACGTCCACGAAGGGATATTTGTTAAGAATTCTTTCGGCGTTGAAAGTTGCGTGGTAGTTTCCGAAAACTGTTGTTAGGTTTGGGTTCTCCGCTTTCACATGTCCTGTAAGCTTTATTGCCTCTCCAGCTGAGCTGTTCAGAATTGAAAAACCGAGGATGTCCGGGTTTTCCCTCTTCACCCAGTCCAAGGTCTGTTTCATGGAGAATCCCTTGGCCGCCTGATCCAGTATGGATACCTCGATTCCCTCATTCATTAAAACCCCTGCACAATAGAGAATGCCTAATGGCGGCCACGCTGTTACAACCATGTCCGGGGTGCCCGGAGCTGGACTCGGGTTTATGAACGAAAACTTCATCTCAAACCGCAACTGCAATCCTTTTTGAAGCTGAAATAAGATAAGCTTTGCTAAGAACCGTCTATAGAAAGCTTCTCCAGCTGTTTCAGAACGTACCGACGGATTTCACGGGGCTTCGGAAGCTTTGCAACGATTTTTCCTTTTTTTATGAGGGGTTTCAGCATGGACTGCGTTTTGCCTCCGCATTCTGGGCAGCTTGGTTGAGGAGACGTGAAGGGTAGCACGCTGTCAACCATACATTTCTGGCACCTCCAAACCTGCTTTTTTCCACCAAGCTTCCCCCTTTTTGCCACAAGTTTTCCCTCGCGTTCTATAATATCCATGGCAAAGTCTATGGTGGGGGCGTTGCTGACGGAGGTTCCGACGCCAAAGGCGTCTGCTCCAGCTTCGCTCAGAACCCTAACTTTTTCTTCGTTGAGGCCTCCGGACACGAAGATCTTGACATGTTTATAGCCCCTCACGTCCAGCTCCCATCGAACTTCTCGAACGAGTTCAGGGAAGTCTCCCTTCCTTGAGCCGGGTGTGTCAAGTCGCACGCCGTACAGACGGTCTTTAAGGGCTTCGGCGGCCATTATCGACTCAATTTTCTCGTCAAAGTAGGTGTCCACCAAGGCCACCCTCGGAACTTCCGGCGGCATGACCTCGTCGAAGGCTTTCCAAGCCTTCACCTGATCGCGAAACGCGATGATAAGCGCGTGGGGCATGGTTCCCGTTGGCTTGGCTCCTACAGCCCTAGCTCCTGAGAGGCTAGAAACTCCGTCTAGACCGCCTATGTAGGCGGCTCGATCCAGCATTGGAGACAGGGCTGGGTGCATGCGGCGAATTCCAAAGGCCACAACAACTTTCTCACCCGCAGCCTTTTTTACCCTCGCAGCTCTTGTTGCCACTCCCGACGCTTGACAGATCAGGCCTAGCAAAGGGGTCTCGAGGAGACAAAAATCTCCGTAGGGGCCTTCAATAAACATGAGGGGTTCTCGGACTCCCCGACTGTCATTATGGAAAAAGATGCTTCCCTCAGGCATGGCATAGACGTTGACAGGGCATCCCTCGAACAGGCGGGCCTCCTCCTCGATGCCGCAGAGAATTCCCCAAGGCCACCCTCTGGGAAGTTTGCCGGATGTAACCTCAGCCAGAACTCGAAGTTTGTTTAACTTTTTTGCTTCAAGAACCTGTTTGGTTCTGGCGAAATAAACATCGGTGGTTTCGCCTTTCTTTATTTCCTCGTCACTTGCACAATGGAACAGGCGCGTTTTTTTCACCTCCTAAAGATTTTGCGTTTCCATTAATTTCATCAACTCTTGAACATTAAGGATTTCAGATCCGTAATTCGTTTTCAAATACTTAATGGCGGTTTTTTGAGCTTCCTCGGTGGTGGCTTCCACGCAGTCTTCAGGGACAATGATTCTGTACCCTCGAAAGAAGGCGTCGGCGGCCGTGTGTTGGATGCATACGTTGGTGACCAGACCTACGAGCACCACCGTGTCGATCTTTAACTCCCTCAAGAGGGGGTCTAACCCTGTTTCGTAGAATGCACTGTATCTCCTTTTCTGGAGGGCATAGTCGCCCTGAACAGGTTTTAGCTCTTCAATAATGTCTGCTCCTTTTGTACCGACTATGGCGTGGGGAGGCCACAGTTTCAACTCATTGTCAACGCTGGGCAGGTGGGCGTCGCTCACGTAAATTACTGAAATCTTTTTCTTTCGAGCAACATCGAGCAGACGTTGAATGTTGAGGATGATCCTTGATGCACGTTCGCATTTCAAGGCGCCTGTCACAAAGTCGTTCAGCATATCCACAACGATAACACTAATCCTCATGAAATAACTTCCAAGCGTTCGTTAGGTTTTCATCATAGTAAGATATAAGCATTTATTTAAAAGGTTCAAGCAGACCTAAGTTCCTCTATGACTCTTCATCTCAGAGATGCTCGCAGCGCTTCTACATATCCAACCTCAATGATCGCTGCCATGAAGAAAATTGAGTAAA
>Ga0209636_10005028_pt1 | contig 13510 bp, 12 predicted proteins | sample DeeMarSWOR152_54_FD_187464 | JGI IMG/M metagenome (GOLD analysis project Ga0209636, IMG submission 187464) | Marine sediment microbial communities from White Oak River estuary, North Carolina - WOR-1-52-54 (SPAdes) (version 2) | ecosystem: Environmental > Aquatic > Marine > Intertidal zone >...
ACCGTATAAATCCATTAGACTAAGCTTGAGTTTAAATGCTTCCACAAACTGGATGCAAAGGTCAAGGTGCGTGAAATTAAGCTCTAACCTTACAGAAAAAGGTGGGTTTTCGGGGGATGTCTCCATCGTCTTCTTTTTAAATACTTAAGACCTGCCAGCCCTGACAATCAGAACTACGCTTTTTCAACGTAATAGAGCAGATTTTTCTTTATTTGTTGCTCTGCTGTTTTCACATACGATTCGTCTATCTCAAAGCCTATGTAGTCGATGCCCAGCTTTAGGCAGGCGATAGCTGTGTTTCCGATTCCAATGAACGGGTCTAGAACAAGCTTGGTTTTCTCTAATCCGTGAAGTTCTATGCACATCATTGGAAGTTTAGGGGGAAATGCAGATGGGTGTGGTCTCTGTTTCTTTCTGGACCAGATTGTTTCGTAGGGGATGAACCAGGTGTCTCCTCGGTCTCTGAGGTCTCGAACTGCTTTTTTCCATCTTCCAATGTTGCTTTTATCTTGATATGGCACGCCTATTGCTAGTTTGTCGAGGTCTACTTTTCCGTGTTTGGTAAAATGGAAAATGTACTCGTGGCATTTGTTTAGGAAGCGGTTGCTGTTGATGGGCTTATAATGCCCCACTGCTATGTCTCCTGTAATGTTCGGGTAATCTCCAGCGTCTTCTTTGGGAATCGCTATTGATTTTATCCAGTGGATGACGTTTTGCAAAGCGAAATGTTTTCTAAATCTGAAAGCAACTTCCCATGCAACCCAAAGGTCTGTGGATTTGTATCCGATGTTTAGAAAGAAAGAACCGTCGTCTTTGAGAATCCGCTTACATTCCTCTGCAACATCTTCCATCCACTCAAGATATCGTTCTCTGGAAATCGTATCATCATACTTGTTATATTTTATTCCCAAATTATATGGAGGAGACGTTACAACTACGTCCACTTCTTTATCTTCAAAAAATTCTCTCATTCCTTGGAGGCAATCCATAACATATATCTTGTTTTTTTCACATCTCACCAAAACCGCGTCACCCCTTCAAGATTTATTTCTGTTAAATGTTTCCTCCTTTATGTATGATTTTTCAGACAGATACGAAATCACAATGTTTCTAACAACTTCAGAGTCAGTGTCCCCTATCGTTCCCCTTAACTTTTCAATGAGTTTCCATTGTCCGTCAGAAAACGTGACTTGAACCTTTTTTGCCACATTGACTCCTCCAATACATTCTCCGTAGATTCTGTTTGGATTCTAATAACATTCTTTTAGTTTAAAAAGATTACGGGTTCTACACCAATTCCGATTCTATTGACATTCTGTTCTGCAAATCAATAGTCGCATGCATACAAGCGAGATCAAAGAAGAGTTCAAGGAGTCATTAACACTCTTCAAGAGAGCACTGAGGTTAAGCAATTCTACTATTGGCGGCTGAATATGGTTTCATAAGAAAGTCCCTTCCAACCTCTTCAAGTCTATATATTCCAACCGCCTTGAGAGGCTATTTGCCTCAGGATCTGTAAACGTTTTGTTTCAACATCTATTCTATGTTCCATTGACGCTACAGCTTCCCTAGCATCATATATTGTCTTTATGAAAAACATACCTACCGCTGGTTTAGACGCTATGAAAACACCATTATCGCGTAGTGGTCCTAGAACATTGATCTGCCATTTTTCTCGATAAATTGCATGCCCCTTACTTTTCAGATAATCAATTATTCTATCAGTAGATATTGCATTACTTATCCCAACGGCATTGTTAAGCAGATACTCAACAGTATCTCGCATAATTGAATAGTATGGGTGAGTTCCGAGAATTCCTGGATTGGTCAGGAAGTTACGAGCTTTAAGCAAAAATGGCATCAAACAACGCCTCTGAGCCTAGGCTATCTTGCCCTCGGCGAGAATTGCTTCCTTCCTATAGATGTCTTTGTTACTAGCGTTAAATTCATGCTTGACACCAACTTTCATCGAGTGAATAGAGACTAATTTCCAAGCTACTGGAATGTAGCAACGCCTCCCGTTTCTTTGGGTCTGCTTTATCTCAAAACTCATAGCTACATGAGGAGCATCGTATATTATCTTCGATTTCCCCTCTTCTGCCGGAGAGAAATAGAACGCCCTTTGGGTGGTGTTAATGTTTGCTTTGTTGTATGTTTTACACTCCAAATAGACATGTCTGCCATGTTTGTCCCTAAAGTAAATGTCGGGGTAACCTACAGCCTTCCTTGTGCCGTCAGCCGTCATAGGAGTCTCCGGGTTAAATCCAGCACTCTTCAGAGCTTCCCTCACAAACTTCTCAATGTCATTTCCAACCTCGTTGGGCCTATTCCTAAAAATTCCCTTTCTATCAGCGTTCTCACCAGAAATTTGAGCAACCTTTGACAAATCCTCTATTAACTTAACGTCTTTCTCATCTTTCAAGTTAAGAGGAATTACTTGGTGTCCATACAATGCCTTTATCGCAATATGAAATGGAATATCTTCTATAGGCTTCAAGAACTTTCCTATTGTCTTCTCCAACTGCTTTACATAATCCTCGTCTCTAGTCATAATATTGGTTATCTCACTGAAGGCTGATAAGTTTTTTAGTCTCTTCGGATTATAAGCGCGCGCGATGATACAGAAAATGTGAAAAGGGGCAATACACATTCATATTTCACTTGTCTCCATGTGTCGATGTGTGTGTGAAAAATGGTGAATAAAACTTTCGTATTCCATTCATACAAAGGAGGTACTGGTAAGACCACAATTGCTGCAAACCTAGCGGTTTTTTACGCTAAAAGAGGAAAAAGAGTGTGCATACTCGATTTCGACTTTCGGGCACCAAGTTTACATTTCATGTTTGGAATCAAACCCAAAAACGGCACTTGGCTAAACGATTTTCTGAATGGTAAATGCAACATTGCTGATGTGTTGTATGAGGTAAACGTTCGTAGTGATGGAAAACTAGCTGTAGGATTTGCAAATCCTTCTTCGGATGCAATGTGGGATATTACCAGAAAAGAGCGAAAATGGTGGGCCAAGATTCTTCGTCACCTATTAGACACGAAAAGAACGCTTCTCAGAGACTCAGGATTTGACTATCTGGTTTTTGACACCAGTCCAGGAGTGCAAGACTCGTCGATGAATGCTCTCGCCGTCTCCGACGTAGTTGTATTAACTTTAAAAGGGGACGAGTTGGACGTTGAAGGAACAAAGGAACTAATGAGATTTCACAAGAAACTGGGACGTCGAACATCAATGGTGCTTAATAGAATTTTGTTTCAGCCTTATGAACCGGTTTCAAGCGAGCAGGAGGAAAGTCTATTAGAAAAAGTTCACGAAGAGTTTGAATTTCCTGTGCTCGGGATCATTCCTTGCTTCTGCGATTTGTTGATCGATGGAAGTCATATTCTGTATGCTCTGGAAAAACCAAGTCACCCATTTGTCAAAAAGATTTCAGCGATCGCGAATAGCATAGAGAAGCTGTAGAAGTATTGGAGTTAAGCCTCTCGGGGATAGCTCGCCTTGTATATACTACAACGAGACAGTAAGAATGTGGATGGAAAAGCAGTCCTTGGAACAATATTGGCACTGTTTATGCTTAGCCTCTTGCTATCAGCGCTTGACGTTCATCCAGTTAAAGCATCTAGCACTATTTATATAAGGGCTGATGGGTCGGTTGACCCTCCGACTTCACCAATTCAGCGTAATGGAGACGTTTACACCCTCACAGGGAATGTTAACGATTCCATTGTGGTTGAGAGAGACAATATAACTCTTGACGGAGCAGGGTATACGGTTGAAGGCGCAAGAAATGGAATAGGAATAGCCTTGTCTTTCAGGAGAAATGTGACAATCCAAAATTTCAGAGTAATAGAGTTTTGGACGGGAATCACGCTCGAAAATTCTAACGAATGCATGGTTTTTGACAACAATGTAGCAGAAAATGGTCAGTATGGAATCTACCTCATTTCTTCCGGCGACAACCTAGTTTTTCTCAATAACGTAACAAACAATGGTCAATTCGGGATATACCTCAAATCTTCTGGCAACAACCTCATTGACGACAATGTTGCGGCAAATAACGCACAGACAGGAATTCGCCTTGAATACTCCAGCAATAACACTGTTTCGTTCAACACGGCAAAAGAAAACATGGGCTGGGCTGGTATCTGGCTCTTCGATTCCCCTAATAGCACAGTGTGCTGCAACACAGTGGTAAACAACAATCGAGGAATCGGTCTCGGCTTGTCCGGTGGTAGTGAGGTTTATGATAATGTCATGTTAGGTAACCGTTACAGTTTTGACGTAAACGGCTATTCCAGTTCTCATTTCGACATTAATGTTCACCCCGACAACATCGCTGACGGAAGGCCAATCCTTTACATTGTAAATTCATCAAACACTGTAATTGATTCCTCTTACAGAGCATCTGCTATTTACTTCATAGATTCAGTGAATATCACCATAAGAGACATTACTTTGGGAAATAATGTGAAAGGAGTTTTCTTCTGGAAAACAAACAATTCGAGGATAGAAAACGTCCTGATCACAGGGAACGACTATGGAATCGAACTGGAATATTCTAACAACATAAATATTTCTGACAATACCATAGCAAATAACGGAAGGTATGGAGTTTACGGCTCCTCCTGCGACAATATCACCTGTTCGGGTAACACTGTAACAGACAACGCTAATTGGGGCATCTACCTCTCTGAGACGTCTGGCAGCATTCTGTCGGATAACACTATAACGAAAAATGCCTACGGTCTCAACTATTTAGCGGATTCTGGCATCCGTCTATTGGGTTCCGGCAATATATTGTCGGATAACATAATAGCATACAATGCCCGTGGCGTCTACCTAATAGGCTCTGACAATGTTATGCATGGCAACACAATAGCAAACAATGAAGAATATGGCATCTCCCTCTCGGATAGTAGCGGTAATAACGCGATTTTCCAGAACAACATCATGAATAATCACGTTTTTGACCCTTCTGAAGCTGTGCGTATAAACACTTGGGATGACGGCGCTACCGGCAACTACTGGGGTGACTACGAAGAAAAATATCCAAATGCTACGGAAGTAAATGATTCGGGTATTTGGAATACATCATATGTCATTGATGAAGATAGCCAAGACAACTACCCCCTCATAGAACCGTGGAGCAGAACCAGAATCTTCAACATCACATGGGGCGAAGAAACCTTTATGGTAGGTACTCTAAGCAACTCTTTGATAGCCAGTCTTACTTTCAACCAAACATACAAACAGATTAGATTTAAAACAACTGGGTCAAACGGCACAGCTGCATTTTGCAACGTCACCCTCCCAAAGGAATTGCTCGATGCCCCACCAGACCAATGGACGATCACAGTCAACGGCGAAGCAGTGAGCTTAAGCATCGCCGAGAACGCGACGCACACCTTCATCTATTTCCTCTTCACCCACAGCACACAAATAGTCAACATAATAGGAACTGATCCAATCGACGACACCAAGCCATTGGCAAACGCCGGACAAGACCAAACAGCCAACGAGGATACAATTGTAACCTTCGACGGCTCAGCTTCCACAGATAACGTCCGCATAGTAAGCTACATTTGGACATTAATAGATAATACGCCACAAACACTAACAGGGGTCTCTCCCACATACACCTTCCGAACGCCTGGCACTTACGTGATAACATTAGACGTTACGGACCCTAGAAACAACTCGGATACCGACTCGGTCAAAATCACAGTCTTTGATACAACACCACCAGTAGCGGATGCAGGTCCCGACCAACTAGTTGATGAAGACGTGTTGGTTATCTTTGATGGCTCGGGGACAACAGACAACGTTGCCGTCACGAGTTATACGTGGACGTTCATTGACGTAACATTTCAAACGTTGACTGGGAAAAATTCAACCTATGTGTTTCAAACACCTGGCACCTACACGGCGATATTGAACGGTACAGATTCTGCGGGGAACTGGGATACCGATGACGTCACAGTAACAGTGCGTGACATAACAGCTCCAATAGCCGTTGCAGTAGATCTCAAGGTTAACGAAGATGCTCCTTTAAGCCTTAACGCTTCTGCTTCTTCAGACAATGTTGAAATTGTAAGCTACGTTTGGACATTCATCGATAAAACACCACAAGTTCTCATCGGGCCAAATCCTTCTTATGTGTTTACCACTCCAAGCACGTACAATGTCACTCTAAACGTCACGGATGCCGCTGGGAACTGGCACACCGCCCTAGTGACAATAACCGTTCGAGTTGTTCCAGTATGGACACAATCGTGGTTCTGGGCAATGATTTTGGCTATACCAACAACTTCTGGCCTTTCATATTTAGGCTTCCGGTATGCGAGAAGGGAAATGGTATACGAACAGTTGCAGAAGCTTGTCAGACAATACGTTAGGAAGGAAATAACCGAAGAAGTTTATGAAAAAAGATTGAAAAAAATCGAGGAAAGATTCGGTGTTGACTCACGCGTGCGGTTCAAGGAGTACCTTGATGCTATCATGACTTATGAACGCGCGGTCTCATACATTGACAGACGAAAAATGAAAAACAAATAACCTGAGTATGCATATCTGCGTCTCAAATATTGAAGAACACTGTTCTTCCCTTTCTTTCCTTTTTCAAATAACCCATTTTCACAAGTTGATTTAGGTAGTCACTTTCTGCGGCCCTGGTGCGCCCAGTTTGAGTAGCTACTTCATCTGCTGTTGCGGATCCCAGCTCACCCACGACCATCGTTGTTCTTCGTAGATGATCTGGAAGGGTAAGCAGTGCGTCCACATCAAGGGGCAATTGCTTTGATTCTTCAGACTCCGACCTTTCTAAAGATTCTAGAATCAAAGTCTGCGCATTTGCTATTCTTTCCAGTTTCTTATTTGTTTCGTTGAGCGTCTTCACAATTTGTTGGAGGAGGTCTTTTATTTCCATCAACTTTCACGTTGCTAGTTATCACTACCTAAGAATGTCCGTCCACGTATTTATGTGTTGTTGTGTAACACACAGAAACATTTAAATATGAGGACGCTCTCTTAGACTAGTGTTGTTGTGTAACACACATCTACACTATTACCTGAAGAAAAGGAGGGTGTGAGAAAGATTGTGGAAGTTCCGTAAAACTGGAAGGCCAAATGGTGAAAATGTTGAAGGGCAGATTCAGAAGTGGCTTTGGGAAGAGGGTTTTCAGGTTAGAAAGGTACCGGATGGTAATGCTACTTTCAGATATTTGGCGAGTAAAGATAGGCTGCCAAGATTTTCTATTGGGCAGCTCAGTCGCAAACCAGACTCAATTGTCGTCGAAAGTGGATTTAGTTTCAAGGGCTTCGAAAAGGAATCACTCGCAAAGGTTTTTGATCAGACCGAAAACCTGTCTTGGGATTTACGATTGCAACTGACATCCAAAGGCTTCTTCTACAAGATACGACCTCCAGACCCGCATTCCAACAACCCTGGAGGCATATTCTTGGCAAAGACGATATACCACGATGGGCTATCAAAAGACAGACTCCTAGATACTACGTTCCAAGTTGTGAATACAACCATCTTTGTCATCTTGACTCTGCAGCGCCACCTAACCGTATCTACCTCAAGCTTGAGTGAAGAGCGTGCCAACCTGCCTTACATAAAGTAAGAAAGCATTAGGAAAGTGGAATGTTTGGTATCTTGGGGGACAAGTTTCTACAAAGGCTTCGTTATTCTCCTATGGTGCATAGTGTGGGGGATTATTGGAGGAATCATCGCAGTTGCCTTAGGTTTGGGCTCGTTGTGGGTAAATTTTTCCCAACCAGATTTCTGGCAGTTTCTTCTGCGAAATCCGGAATATCTCTTGACTATCCTAACAGAGTCGCTTGTTGGATTTCTCATCGGTGGCATCATTGCTTTCATAGGACAGTTCGCCTCATTTTTCAAAGTCACCGTTGACGGTGCAGCAGGTGAAGTGAAAAAACTAAAGGACGAATTAGGTCAGCTGAAAGACAACCTCACCAGAAGAGTAGCCGAAGAACTAGCGAAAAATTATGAAATGACCAAACAGTTGGAAAAGAGAATACAAGAAGTGAAGAATGAAGCTGCCGAGGCGGTAATCAAGACCAGAGAGATGTTGGCACAAGTCCCCATGAGTGGAGGAGAGAAGAGAAACCTACCCAATAATGGAGAACTGGAGAGGCTCAAGGTAGATCTAGCGGAAGACATTGCGCGTAGGATTGTAGAAGAGGTAAGCAAAAACTGGCGAAGAGAAAAAGAAGCAGCTTTTGACTCGCGTTTTGGAGATGGCAACTTTGAGTAGGGGGTATTCTACAAAAAACGTGCGCGCTATGACAGATATGAAGACCAGATACGAGCTTTTGTATCGAGTTGCCTCTCTTCTTATCGTGCTTTCTTATGTTCTGCCCCTCTGGCATCTTCGGGTTCCCGGAGGTGATTTGTTTTCCTTTATAGTGACTAACGTAAGTGTCGGAGGAATTGCCGCTAGGGATGGACTCAGCATAAGCCTTCTCGATTTCAATATCGTCTCGTTAATTTTCTGGATTTTAGGGGTGCTTTCGTTCGGGCGCGGAATGGAAATAACGGATTCTGGCAAAAAACACGGAATATCCTTGATGATGATAAGTTGTATCTTGTTTCTCGTTTCCTTTTTGAGTCCTCTATTCTTCATTCCTCCGTCCATGCGGAAATGCCTAACGCCAATTGGATTGGTCGCCGGAATATGTGCTGTCATTGTCATAGCTTTTGAGGCACATGTATCTTCTGAAGTGAGTGCATCACTGACCCTTTTGGAGCATGCAAAATGACTGAAAAATCACATTGCCCGCTAGGCCTAGTACCTCCTCGTGGTGCGGGTGGTTCACACCAAAACTGGGCAACACAAACAAAAAGGAGTGAAGAAAAATGAAAAAAGTAATAGGCCTTTCAATGATTTTTCTGACTGTGCTTTCAGCATTCGCAGTGTTTGCAACAGGAATACAAATCAAAGCTAACTCTGAAGTCGTTCCTTTGCCCGCTGGAGCATGGCATCCGGGCGGAGGAGTTGCTTCTAAAGCGGGGCTTGACCGAATTGACATGGACTTGACGTTGGTCGGTGATCAGCAATTGGTTACTGTTTCTCCTGGAGAAACTGTTGCTTTCAACTATTGGGCTTGGGTTTATGGCTGGGGTAGTGGTGGATACGAAATTAGACAATTGTGGTTCGTTTACTCGTGGGCTTCTTCATGGCCGCCATGGGATGCATACACAGGTATTTACGATGACATACCTCACGGAACCAAAAACGTGTATGGAAGCGTTTCGGTGGTAGCTCCTACTACACCTGGAAAGTACGAGGTTTGGCTTTGCGTTGAGTCTCACTATTCACTGTCACGGGCCGTTGCTCAACTTAAAGAAGAACCAGCCATGTTGGCCCATGCAATAATAACGGTTACAGGGACGCCTCCACCGTCACCTAAGGAGATTGCCACTTTGCCTGCAAACGGATTGTCTCATCCTCCCAATGGAGGTTACGACGGTGATCTTCTGCTGTATAATATTGACGTTGATCCCCACACTGCCGGAGACCAACAGACCTATGTGGCTACTGCTGGTGAGGCGATAACGGTTCCATTTGTTTTCACGATTTCGGGGGGAGCACCAGGAATAATCAGACAAGCAATATTCGTGAGTTCTTGGTCGCCAACATGGAATCCGCCAAGCAACGGACATTATTATGTCGCTTACGAAGGTATACCCGGAGCGTCTCCTATTACCGTAACCGGCAGTTTTTCATTGACTGTTCCCAGCGAAGAAGGAGAATACTACATCTGGCTTTGCGGCGACGCACAATACAACGTACCTGACGCTCTGAACCTGATAGGCGACCCAACACTTCCACCAGGACCCTACCCCGCCCACGCAAAAATAACTGTTGGACCACCATTATGGACAATCAAACAATTAACAAAAAACGATGTGGACGACGTTATTTGTACACCCAACATCGCGAAAAATGGCAAAATAGCTTTTGACCGCCGACCATCCGATATTCCGTATCCAAACTATGGATTAGATTGGGACATCTACGCCATGAACATTACTGATGAATGCGGACATGAGAAACAGATGACAGATGCCTATGGAGAAGAAGTGGACGCCAAAATCAGCTATGATGGGAAAAAGATGGTGTTCGCGTCCGGAAGGTTTAATCCAGGTGATCCTTGGGATCTTGAGATTTTCGTTATAAACGTTACAGATGCGCCGGGACAGGAAATTCAAGTGAGCAACGACAGCACCTTCTTTGATGCTGATCCGGAAATCAGTGAGGATGGTACAATTGTGGCTTGGCTGAGTGGACCAGATACGCCTTTGAAGCATACAGAGTATATCATCGTTGCCAACATCAACGACATCAGCAACGTCATCTACACGACTATTGATACACCTGAATGGGACCAGCAACTTTCTATGACACACGACGGCAGCAAAGTTTGCTTCAGTCAATACGCAGGTCCACAATACGTTTATGTGGCAAATACCGATGGAACAGGACTTACACCAATACCTGGCACTGGTAGCAAAGAGGCGATTCCGCTGATCAGCGGTGACGGCAGCAGAATAGCGTACATGTGGAGGACCTCATTGGATGGTGGTGACTGGGAGATCTCTGTTTATGACATGCTTTCTGGTACAACGACGCGACTTACAGACAACAATGCAGAAGATTTTCTGAGCTCAATCACTGCTGATGGAACCTTAGTGGCGTACACCAGAGGTGGAGAGATCTACCTCCATAATTTGTCCCAAGAAATTCGAATCACAAACGACCCATATGAAGACTGGAATCCCAAACTCGATGAAGATGGGGACACTATTGTCTTCCACTCTTTGGGGAGGGACGGGGATGACTATGACATATTTGTAATGACGCGCGCGCACGTGCGTGCTCCCCCTCCTGAGGAGAAGTTTGATCCCAAAGTGAATGGCTTTGGATTTCCAAATCCTCCGATTACACCTAAAGTGATTCAGTCCTTCATAGACATACTCAGACAATTGCATGAATCTCCAGTTACTCCAAAGATTTCTCAGCCAGTGTTGTCTTGGGCAATTCACTATATGGAAAGAGATAGCAAAGGACTCTGCGGGGGGATGGTTGATGCAGCTATCAACTACTTTGAACATCCTGACAGAATTCCAAGCGGATACAACCGACTCGTTGACGTCCCAAAAAGTCAAGTACTAGGTACTATAGAAGAGTTCCAAGTTGCTCAATTCCTAGATACTCATGGTCTCTTGAAACACCTACTATTGCGCCTCGGCGACGATCCCTGCGGATTACTTTCATTGGACGACGAAGTTGCTTGGATCAAACAACAAACGGACCAAAACAAACCAGTCAAACTTATTGTTATTGACCCAGATTTCAGTTTCTTCGCGTCTCACGCCGTATTGGCATACGACGTCTTAGAGGAAGAGAACAATCTCATCATTAAGCTATATGGTCCCAACAGACCTAGAGAAGAACAGTGGATAGAACTGACATACAACGGATTGGGCAGGTTGGAGATAGTGAACGGTATGTATCCTGTTGACGGTTTTGTTGTTAATCGCTTCGCAAGTGAAGACGGGCCAACAAGTCTAGATTGGGATAAGGTCGTGGAATACAAAGACACTTTAGTAGCTAGACTTTTGGAGAGGCTGAAGGAAGCGTTTGCTAGAGTAATCTCACTGACTTTGCATTCTCCAGCCCAACTCCACGTGTATGATCCTCAGGGAATGCACGTGGGCCTAACACCTGGAGGGGAAGAAGAAGTCGAGTTCGATGCCTTGTATTGCTTTGACTGCGAAGGAACACAATATTGTGTTATCCCAAATCCTCTGAAAGGAAGTTATGAAGTAGAATTGCTTGGCACCGGTAATGGAGACTTTACTTTAGCTATTTCATCAACGTTCGATGGAGCAACTGTTGAGGAAGAAAATATCCCAGGCGAAATTGGACAAGGCATCACTCGCAGCTACAAAGTTGACCTATCAGATGATGGAACATTGACAGCGTTAGAGGTCACCCCTCACGAAATCATTCCACTATGGATGGTAGGCGTAACCATAGCAATAGTAGCAATAACCACTGTGACAACAACGGTTCTCCGGAGAAAACGAAAACGTCTCTCCACAAAAAGATAAGCAAAACTACATCTCATTTCCTTTTTTTTATTTATTGCGCCCACCCTATGTCCCGAGAGATTAGATATTTATGTCTCTGATTGGAACAATTATTGGTTCAAAAATGTCTTCCGGAGAAATTAAGACAATTTACAAGAAGTTAGTTCAACGTTATGGTAGTGCTTATTCTCGTAATCCTCTTTCAGTGTTGAATACCCGAATCGAAGCTTATGTTCGACATGAATGGAAAGCTAAAGAACCGGCAATTTTAGACCTTGCTTTAAGAGAGGGTGTTGAAATACCAAAAGTAAAAGAGCTTATCGAAAAGGGAAGAACGAGGAGAGAAGCCATTCTAGAAGTTTCAAAGATAATGAAGTTTCGCGTATCAGAAACAGAAGCAAAAAAGTGGTTAAAGGAACTGAAGAAGAAAAAGCCTGGAACAGAGGTTAAGAAAGTCGCAGAAAAAGAATTCGTGAGGAGAAAAGATGCGATAGAGAAAATGCAACCACTGTATAGAAATACACAGCGATTAGACTATGCTCAGGCGGCTATTGCGAAAAAGATTGCTCGTTATGAGAGAGATTTAAGGTATGTACATTGGTTGTTTCTCGGCGGTCTTGGTGTAATATTGCTAGGTCTCTTCAATTTTTGGTTAATAATAGCGCGTGTAACATTGTTTGTCTTTGGTAGAACACGATTCATAGCAGATCCACTTACTTTTGGAGCATGGGGTATTATCTTTGTATTTTCGGGTTTAGTTATGCTAGTGTCTTGTTTTTATGTGAGAATTCGTTATCCGTCCAAACTACAGAGACTCAGAGATATTCTTCAGAAATTGGGCAACCATAAAGCTTAACTCATCCAAGCCCACTCTGTGCGCGCAGTCGACAGAAATGCGTGTATGAACGTGCTACTCCAGAACTCAGATGCATGAATACAAATCTCTCCCGGCCCACTTTTGGATACACCCGGACCACTTTTTCATTTTAGTTTCCTGAACATTGTATGCATGCATGGATAAATGTGCTTCACAAACCAATCCGGGGACCCCCTTCAAAAAACATAAAAAAGGGGGGTTTTCGGGGGATATCACCACTAAACGCTAAAAGCGGGTTTTTGAAGGCTTTTTCCGTTTTTTGGTACGCTTACTTGCTTTTGCGAAAGAAAATTAACCCGTCTTTTTCGAATACATATTCGAAGCCAACTCCAATTAAACCTTTGATCTCCTCTAGAGTCTTGGGAACTTCGGCATGGAACTCGTCCGGTCTCTCTTCATAGAATAGAGCGAGCTTTCTCGATGTTGATGTAGGTCATGGTGGATTTTATGGTTGTATGCGTGCGCGAAACTAGCCAAGTTTGTCGGGGTGGTTAGACCGGAG
>Ga0209636_10005029_pt1 | contig 13509 bp, 9 predicted proteins | sample DeeMarSWOR152_54_FD_187464 | JGI IMG/M metagenome (GOLD analysis project Ga0209636, IMG submission 187464) | Marine sediment microbial communities from White Oak River estuary, North Carolina - WOR-1-52-54 (SPAdes) (version 2) | ecosystem: Environmental > Aquatic > Marine > Intertidal zone >...
TCTGAGGCGCAAATAAACAACATGTGGCATTTCCTGATAAGCACAGTCTGCTCGTCGGACTGTTTCGACTCTTCGAGACCCTGAAATCGCTTTATGACAATCTTTTTGCCCTTAACCTTCTTATTTTTAATAGGCTGGAAGGCCTTTTCAAATGGGTCTTCACCGATGATGCCTATAATGATTGGCTCATTGCTATCAGCGGTTTTTTCTTTGGGCCAGTCCACGAACTTGATGAAGTTGTAGAGGAACGCGGCCTTAACCTGATACTCGCGGCTGGCTGTAGAATCAGCGCGGGCTTGTGACCCTATAAATAAAACCAAAACTACAACTACAAGGATATAAGCTCTGATTTTCATTCCTCAGCACTTGTTGAAAAGAATGTTTTCTCAATAAGCACGACTTTGCCCCTATTCGTATTTAGAACCTAAATTGCATACGTGCAAAGAACATCCGGCCCGGTACATCATGGGCAGTTAATTGACCTATCGCAAAATTGGGACCATTTGCTTTGTTTAAGAGGTCACTTACGCCAATCATAAATTCGCCTTTGCCTTTGGCGAACTCTTTTGCCAGGCCTAGGTCGAGGCGGTGCGATGAGCCAACTTCTAAAAGGGTTGTGTCAAGGTCAAGCTTACGGGTTGTATCCATATACTTATAGTTTGCATTAAATGTCCATCCGTCCGACAAAAAAAGACGACCGGTTAATCCGGCCTTGTGTGCAGCAGGAACATAGGAGCGAATACCCTGTTGGGATATATCCTCCTGGAAGGCATTATAAGCGTACCAGGCCGAGATTTTTCCCGGTTTGCCGCCGAGGGCCAATTCCACTTCGGCGCCCCAGGAATCGGCACCGTCAATATTTTCAGCTTTATGGTAAGGTAGTGGACCAACGTATGTCTTGGTATATCCGATGAGCTTTTCAAAACGCTGGTAATACGTATTCGCACATAGTGTCAGGTTTTTGGCAAGTTTGCCCGTATAGCCTGCTTCGAGAGAGTAGGTCTCCTCGTTTTCCAATTCATCAGCCGGTCTAACATTAAACGCATATAAACCACCACCTACCGGAACGCGACTGGTCCAAGGATTGCGAAGTGACGTGAAAGGAGTGCGAAAAGCCTTTGCGAAGCTGAAGCGAAGTATGTGGTTCTTTTGTTCATCCATTGCGTAAAGGGCAGTCAACCGAGTTGCCCAATCAGTATGCGTTTCAGAATACCAGTCTCCACGAATCTGTTCCTCAAGGGTAAGCCGGTCACTCAGCAACCAGCGGTCGATTAAGAACGCCCCTGCAAATTGTTCGTCGAATGGACTACCTGGGTATATAAGCTGCTGAAGGTTCTCTATTTTGGTATTGGTATCAAGCTGTATAAATCGCAAATTTCCGCCTATCGTAACGTTGTGGGCATCTGCAGCCTTGAAATTCAATTGCCCCTCGATATCATTCTGCATCCAGTTCCATTTCATAAGGGTCGGTACCTCTGAATTGGCGAAATTACCGAACCACTGTAGATACCCGGTACTGCCATTCTCAAATTCGTGCTCCAACTTTGTATATGACCGGACCGTATCGTACCAGCCGTTTCCCCCCGGATAATATCCGCCGAACTCCCAGTCACCTACTTGGGCGTGGGAATAACCGGCTCCAAATGATATCTTGGTCTGGTCGGAATAATCATAAAAGGCTTCGCTGTCAAATCGACAGTTACGCATAAAATCATTCGCCGTAAAATTGCTGAAACCCATTAGAAAATTCACTCCAGCAGTGGTATTGGATACATATCTGCCCGCGCCGGCGTCGTCGGAATTTTTAAGGTCTTCATACCCTGCAGACACTCGCCATTTCCATTTGTCTTTTTTGTCCGCTACGCGAATATGGGTGTAGCTGTCCCCGAACTCAGTCATTGTCATTGAGCTAAAAAAGCCGGGGACATCTTCGGGCTTTTTTGTTATGATATTGATTACGCCTGTAAAGGCGTTTGCGCCCCAGGCAGCTCCGCCGGAACCGCGCACAACTTCTATTCGTTCAATATCTTCCATAAGAATTGGCAGTGTGTAGTATTCTGAGCCTCCAAACAACGGGCTTTCGGCGGAACGTCCATTGATAAGTACCAACGTACGGTCTGAAATGAATTCGTGCAGTCCCCGTACACCAACGGCATATCTGAAGCGGCTTATTCTTAGCATGTCGATACCGGGAGAAAATTGTAAGATTTCGGGTATATCGGTCAGGCCGCTGTAATGTATATCCTCGTCAGTAATCACGCTAACAGGAACCGATAACTGGCCGATTTTCTGGGGCTGACGGGCGGATGAAACGACAACCGGTACTTCCATCAATTCTTCGATGGACATCTCAAACAAATCTTCCGGCTCATTTGCGTCCTGCTGCTGGGCGAACGAACGCGGAGCAGGGCCAAACACAATCAGACCTATTAACATGAGCACTAACGTTTTGCTTAGAGAATTTTTTCGCATAACCATAATCTTACCTCTAATAACCATAATCTTACCTCTGACCAACGCCTCCAGAACAAGTACGCGTAGCCTGAGCTTGTAGCGTACCTACATCGTATTTCCTTCAACTGTTTTAATGGGATTGTCGTCTATATCATAGGTCTGTTTAACCAGGCTCTTCCTGGGTTTGTTATTCGGAATGCCCAGTCCATCCATAATATGCCACAGTGTCCCTGCTTGTAGACTGGTCCAAATTCCTGGCAGCATTATGTTGCTTCAATTGTGATGCCAGGTTTTTGGAGCGCGACGACCAGGAATCGTATAGTGATTTGCTGTGCCAAAAGCCCCGATTAGTTTATCCAAGACGAGCACCTGGTATATAATAATGAATTGGAACGGAAGAGTTAATTACATAGCTGGTGTTTCTCATTAGTACTACAGCGCCACGTATAGATGGAGATAATAAGGCATGTATTTCAGAGATGAGAACTTACGTATATCTTTGTTGTTTACGCTCTTGGACAGTAGGTTCGTAGGCCACCCTTGAGGGCTTATTACACCCCCGATAAGCGCTTTTGAGAGCATATTTACAGTCGGTAAGCACCTAAGTCAGAGCTCTCAATGCCACAACTAAGTGGCGCTGTAGTATTATTAGCAAGAATAGGCGTCTTTGCAGTCAGGAGTTCTTAATTGCTAACGGATAGTACCGCTGCCCACATGAAATGGCACTGGCCCTGTCGCAATCCATTCAAAAAGGGCAGCGGATGCTATCCACCAGTTCTTGGGGAAGGAAACACGAATGAGTTAATTCTGGGCGGACAGATAAGACAATGGTAATGCCCATATAGAAGTAGAAGACAATGGAAAGAGTAAGAAAAATTAAGATACGTACGAGATTATTTATTGGATTTGGACTTGTAGTTTTGGCAATGTTGATAGTTACTCGCGGCTTTCAATATGGTTTATTGGCATCTGCTTTTACTGTACTTTTAGGTATTGGTATTGCATTAGCTTTAGCAAGGTCAATAGTAGAACCGCTTAAGGCTCTGTACAAAGGTATTGAGATAATAGGCCAGGGTGATTTGGATTATAAAGTAGGAACAGATGCAAAAGACGAAATCGGCTGGCTCTCACGCGCATTTGATCAAATGATCGCGGACTTGAAGAAGACTACCACATCTGTAGATGTGGTCAACGCCCCCAAGCAGCATCTGCAGGCCGGTGAACAACAGCTAAAAGCCACAAATCAACGATTACACCATGAAATCTCCGAGCGCAAACGAGCTGAAGAAGCTCTGCAAATTTCAAATGGAGAACTTAGAGATTTCATTCACATGGCATCACACGACCTTCGTGAGCCGCTGCGTAAGATTTGCTCTTTCGGCCAACTACTGAAAGAGTCTCTTAATGGCCAACTTGAGAACGAAGACCAAGAGAGCTTGGGATTTATGATCGATGGAGCCGAAAGAATGACTCAGATGATAGAAGATCTACTTGCGTATTCACGGGTAAACGCAAAGGCAGTTGTATCTGAAACAGTTGATTTGAATGAGCTCGTAAAGCAGTTAGAACAATTAGAGCTTGCAGCTTTATTAGAAGAAACCGGCGCTACAATTGAAATTCCACAGCCTCTGCCAAAAGTCCAGGCTGATCCTGTCCTAATCAGGCAACTGTTGCAGAATCTTATTATCAACGGCATCAAGTATCGCAAGGAGGCCATCCAGCCGCGAATTCTGATGAGGGCTGAACAGATCGCCGAGGATGCTGTAAGGATAGAGTTACAGGACAACGGAATAGGTATTGAGAAAGAGCACCACAAGCATCTTTTCAAGATGTTCACACGTTTGCACCCAAGGCAAGAAAACACGGGGCCAGGAACTGGATTAGCGATGTGCAAAAAGATAGTGGACAAGTCCGGTGGCCAGATTGGAGTCGAATCGAAGATAGGCGTCGGCTCGACGTTCTGGTTTATCTTGCCGGCATCGAAAAGCTTAGAGCAAGAGCAAGGTAAACTAATTTCAAGTGTACAAACTTGATTTAGGGAGCAAAAAATGGATACGTGCAAAATTGTTGTGGTGTTGTTGGTCAAAGATGATCTGAAGGATCAGAAGTTGAATCACCAAGCGTTTGCTAATCAGAAAACAGCAAAAAATTCAAAATGAACAATAGGAAGGTAAACATTTTATTGGTGGATGATGACCCTCAGGATCGCCGGTTAGTAGAAGTCACTTTGGCCAGATCCAACACGTCTGTACAGTATAATGTGGAAACTGCAGGTACTCTGTCTGAAGCAACCAGACGTCTAAGCAACGGCAGCTACGATGTTCTGTTACTTGACCTTAACCTTCCGGACAGCAGCGGAATCGACACTGTCCAACAAGCTCAAGACATAAATTCCGATGCTTCGATTGTTGTATTGACCGGCTTGGATGATGAGGAAATGGGCCTTGAGGCGATAAGGGGGGGAGCAGAAGACTATCTTATTAAAGGAAAATCTCTGGAACACATATTAGTCAGGACTATCCGATATTCGCTTGAGAGGAAGCGTGTAAGGCAGCGGTTAACAGAGACTGAGAACCGGTTCCGTTCTGTAGTCCAAACCGCCGGAAGCGCAATCTTCGTGTTGTCACCTGAATATCGAATACTCGAATGGAATGAGCAAGCAGAGCACCTCTATGGTCGGCAACGGCAGGAGGTACTGAATAAAGACTATCTACGGCTATTTGTACCGGAAGAAATCCAAGACAAAGTCGTCACCGATATGAAAAAGGTGCTGTCAGGGAAAACAATCAAAAGCCTTGAAAACTCGATTCGCATACGCGATGGAAGTCGGCGTATCCTGTTGTGGAACGCTTCGGCTCTCTTCGATGCTAAGGGCCAAGCCATCGGAATCATTGCGGTCGGCCAGGACATCACCGATCGTAAACGCATGGAGGATGAATTGAGAAGCCACCGTGAATACCTTGAGCTAATAGTGAATGAGCGTACTGCTAACCTGCAGGAAGTAAACAAACAACTACGCAATGAGATAGATGATCGCAAGCAGATAGAACAGAAACTCTTGATAGCTAAAAGAGAAGCCGAGGCCTCCAACCGAGCCAAGACCGAATTCTTGGCCAATATGTCACACGAGCTGCGTACACCGCTGCATAGCATCCTCAGCTTCGCTTCGTTTGGCACTAAGAAATACACTAATGCCAAACCAGAAAAGCTCCTCGATTACTTCAACAGAATCAAAAAGAGCGGACAAACGCTCCTGGAGCTACTCAACGATCTACTTGACCTGGCAAAGCTGGAATCAAGAAGAGCGATGTTTGCGTTCGAGCCATCCAATCTTGGCATACTGGTCAGAACCGTGACGAATGAATTAGATACATTACTATCGGAACGGAAATTGAGCATACGACATGAAGTGTCCAAACTCGATGAAGAAGTCACGCTCGACGCTGATAAGATCAAGCAGGTACTTCGCAACCTTCTGAATAACGCAGTTAAGTTCTCGCCGGAGGGCGGGACCATCGTTGTTGCTGTATGCCGTGTGGGTAGCTCAGTTAGAGTTTCAGTTTGTGACCAAGGCCCTGGGATTCCTCAGGATGAGCTGGAAGTTGTGTTCGACAAGTTTATACAGTCGAGCAAGACGAAGACAGGAGCAGGTGGCACAGGCCTGGGGCTCGCGATCTGTCACGAGATCGTCGCCGCGCATAAAGGCCGCATCTGGGCAGAAAACAGGCCAGAGGGTGGGGCGGTGTTCTCATTTGAGATACCGCTATCCATAGACACACATATGGATGACCAACTTGCCTTGGCTGGTGCTGACGATGGCTTGTAGTCGAACAGTAAACTTATAGGGGCCCATAGCGTTGTGTAAGTATACTGCGCCAGGGTCTAAAAATTTGGAATGGGACAAAATTATGCAAGTACAAGGAAAAATCTTAGCTGTGGATGATGATCCTAACAATATCACAATTTTGAAGGAACTATTGGATGATAACTACGATCTCAAAGCGGCCACGACAGGTGAGCAAGCTCTGGAGATTGCGCAGGATTTCCAGCCGGACATCATTTTGGTCGATATTATGATGCCTGGTATGAACGGCCATGAGCTGTGTCGGCGGCTGCGAGAGCACTGTACGCTCAAGCATACGAAGATCATCATGGTCTCCGCCAGAGCGATGGTAACGGATCGGCTCGAAGGCTATAAGGCTGGAGCGGACGATTATATAACTAAACCCTTCGAGGGAGATGAATTCCTGGCAAAGGTACGCGTCTATCTGCGCCTAAAACATGCCGAAGAAGTGGAACAGATGAGACATGAAGTTACTATTACAGTAATGGAAAATTTGAGAACTCCGGTAGTAGTTGCCAAGAACATCATTTCCATTGTTAGCGCGAATGTCTTCTCCAATGTTGACACGAATGTCTACAGAAAAATTGATTCGAAGCTACGTCACCAACTCGAAATAGCTAATGATTGTATGGAACATCTTGAGAAAACTATCAGCAACTTCGTTGATATCTCAGAAATATATGCCGGCAAAGTGGAATTACAACCGACCCTTTTTGGTATGCAATCTGTGGTATTAGAAGTAGTAAACCTGCTCAAGCTGAAGATGGCTTTGAAGTTGATCGACTTTAACATCGATATGCCCACTGAAGAGTTGTTAGTCAATGCTGATCGCCAAAAGATTGTCAAAATCCTTGGACATCTGATAGGCGACATAATCAGAGTTGCTCATGAAGGTGACAGTATCTATATACGAGTGAAAAATCTCCAAGACAGAATTGGTGTGGATATTGAAGGCAGCGGACGAAGCATAGAAATCAGCAAAATAAACGAGCTCTTCAGCCGATCGATTCAGATTGAGAAATATGTTAGCTCAGGCAGACACAACACGGACTTTGAGTTAGCTGTGGCCAAGGGATTGGTTGAGCTTCACGGCGGTTGCATCTGGGCCGAGAACCGGCCGGAGGATGGCGTCGTATTCTCATTTGAGATCCCGATAGCTGCGGAGACTAGAACCGCAACACAGCCGGCACTGAGTGGTGCTGCTGCTGACTCTGGAGTATGTGAGTAACTTGAGCTGGCACAAACTAAGTTAAAACATAGAATATAGAAAGGAACAGGCGTATGCAAGCAAAGAAGAAAATGTTGGCCGTCGATGATGATCCGAACAATACCACAATTGTCGAGGAACTATTTGGTGATCACTACGATCTTAGGACAGCCGCAACAGGCAAGGAAGCTCTGAAGACCGCGCTGGATTTCCGGCCTGACATCATTTTGCTCGATATTATGTTGCCCGATATGGACGGCTACGAGGTGTGTCGACTGCTACGAGAGCACTCTTCGCTATCGCATACAAAGATCATCATGGTGTCGGCCAAGGGAGCGATAGATGACCGAGTTAGAGGTTATAAAGTGGGTGCTAACGATTATATTACTAAACCTTTCGAGGAAGAAAATATCCTGGAGAGTGTAGCGTTCTTTCTGTAAACTCCGCCCCAGAATGTATGGCCGAATACGATACTGGTCCAGTGGGATTACCACGGGGGTATGTATTGTTTAGTGTATCCCATCAACAGAAGCCCTGCTTCACCATCATCTAAGCTACCTTGAGCATATTTTTAGACAATGGATCGCGGAAACGAAGTGTCAAATCGCTTTCCGGATTACTATTAAGTTCGTCAAGAACTTCAGCGATCGCCTGACGCAAAGAACTGGTATTGCCGAAATCATTAGACATCGGGAACGTATATGCTTTGCTATCCCAACCGATCTTTTAACCTTTCCAGGCTTTCTACTGATACTCCGAGAGAATCGGTAAGTATGTCAAGTTGTTTGGTCATCAACTGTTCCTGATACTGCTTTGCTAACTGTCCAAAATCCTTTGACCCTACCTCAGATACCCTTCGGCTTGAGTTTGGCCATTGTAGAACGATTAAACACCTCTTAGAGGGGGGATACAGAAAATCCTGAGGTGGTCTAACCTACGGCTTTGATATTGCTCTACGAAAATGGGGCCTATACCTAATCAATCAGTATAAGCCCCGAATTGAACAAATCTACTATATTAACCACGCCCCCGTATCTTGCTTCGAAATCCGAAGTCCACAGGATACCTTACGGCAGAAGCAATGGAGGCCATTAAAATTCCGGCTTACGGTGCCGTCTCTGCCGGTCGATACAGACGAATATCATCAAAGTACATCATACCCGAACCGCCAGCCACCGGATTGTTCCTGTCGCCAAAACCAATAGCAATAGTATTGACATTGGCCAGGTTCACGCCCTGGTCTGCAAGTGCCTGTAGGTCGATATTCCACTGGGTCCAGGTATCTATCTGTGCTGCATTCGGATTTTCGTGAGTGACTACTGCACTGCCGTTGAGAACAACATACATCGGCTCAGCAGCATTATCCGAATTGCCTCTGAACCAGATTGACAGTATTCCTACACCATCCTCGGTCCAGTCACGCGGATAAGTCAGCGTCTTCTCCACCTCTGAATACTTGAGGACGCTGTTGTCGTACCAGAATGGCATCGATTGGTTGCCTCCGTAAACGATAGTTTCCTCGGTAAAAGAAGCAGTGTTTTCGTCACCTACAGCAGAGCCGGTCCCGTTACCGGGATAGGCTGGTTCATTACCGTGCGCGGCATAACCAAGCCCGTCTTTCCAAGCGTACCATATCTGGTTGTCCCCGGAATTGTAGTCTTCGAAATCGTCCACGACAAGGAAGTCGGCTGTCGTAAAGCTCCAGAGGATGCCTGGCCACGGACTATCTGGGTTGGCGTCATTGACCTCGTCAACCCGCCAGTAGTAGGTTTTACCCAATTCAAGCATTCCGGGGTCATAGCTCTCATCACCAAGGTCTCTGCTGCCTATATACTCCGGCGAGCCGGTATCGGCATTTTTCACGGCATTTTTATCTGTGCCAAAGTATAACTGGTGCGAGGCCGCGAAGACACTCGGCGAGAAGGTAATAATCTGTGTCCGCTTTACATCCACAGCGCCATTAGCCGGGTTGGGATTCCCGACGGCGCCCTCAGTGGTAAAGCTCCAGACGTTACCTTTATACGTCTCGATAATATCAAACTCATCGACACGCCAGTAGTAAGTTTGAGCCAATTTAAGTGGGCCGGGAGTATAGGTTGTAACTCCTTGAGGAAGACCACCAGCGGCATCGTTCACATCGTCAAAATTGTCGCCAAAATACACAGTGTGAAGTTTCGAACCGAAACCTTCCGTCCACCTCAGAGTGACATCCGGGTTTACCTGCTCTGCAGTATCAGCCGGGTAGGGTGCATAGGCGGTCTTAGGGGGAACCTTAAAGCTCCAGACATTACCCTTCCAGGGACTATTTGGGTCCACATCATTGACCTCGTCGATTCGCCAGTAGTAAGTCGTACCCGGAACAAGGCCGTCCGGAAAAGCAAAGCCGGGAAAACCAACGATATAATTCGCTGTGGTTTGATTGCCTCTGAATGTATCGCCGGTGCCGTCATTTACATCATCAAAATTATCTCCGAAGTACACATCGTGCGATACCGCAAAATCTCCAGGCTTCCAGACAAGACTGACCCATGTATCCGGATGTAGGGCGCCATCCTCCGGGACGGGTCTCGAAGCCAAAGATTTCTCTCCCAGGTAAGGTGGGACATATTCGCCTTCGTACCATCTTATGCAATCCATCCAGAATTCACCGGCTATATAACCTACGTGGAATACGACCTCCGCTGGACTGAGGTCCTCAGTAACAACAGGAGTTGTTATGCTGATTTCTGTCCACTCTTCAGTCATAATGAACGACTGCTCAGCGGCTGGCGTCCATGGATCTTGTGCCAGTTCCGGCTTGAAATTGATATCCAGTGTACCTTCCTTGCTCTTGAGAAAGACAGAAAGAGTGTATATCTTGCCGTTTTCAAAAACAAGTCCTCCCTGGTTTACACCAACTTCCCAGAAATTTGCACCTGGTGCAGGAACCACAACATGAAGACAAAAGTTCCCCTCAATAGGATCTTCGTCAATCGCTGCGCCCTCCAGTTTGTCAACCACTTCCCCGATAGCACCTCCATATGTACCCCACGGCGACATAACACCGTCCTCGAAGCCGCCGTTAATCAGTATATTTTCGACTTCCTGTGCGTGGCTTGGAGCGAATACTATGAATCCTATCAACAAAAATACTGTTAACCAGACTATTCGAGTTCTCATGATACGTCCTCCTATAAAAAGTTTACGATAACGATGACTATTCGATAAACTACGATGATTCCGCGACTCTGAGGAGTGAAATCCGTAGCTACCATCATACGCGGATACAATATTCACCAATTATACTTATACCAAATCAGACACTTTCTCGTCAAGGAAAATCTCTGGATTGTGTATTGCTAGGTGTTTTTGATAGGATTGTGTAAAAATGCGGTATGTTATAATGAGAATGTCCTAAAAAAATTTGTGGCAACAGGGATTTTAGTATTTGACTTTGAGCTCTTCATAAGTGTCTGCTGGTTACTTCATGTAAGCTACATATATCCAAGTGGCCTTTCAGCCTGATAAACATACCCAAAATGTAAGATCAACGGAGCACATAAAGCCCACGATTGGAGGGTAAAAAAGTAAAGGAAAGCGGAAAAAACAAGACCCGTTTTTGGGGGTAAAAATGTGGATTTCGCAACATGCTGACTATTTGTTCACATGTCGTTGCTCAGAGTTCCGTTGCGTGGGTCTTCTCGTGGGGTCCGTCTGTGGTTGACACGCAACAAGCGGCGCCCATACCAGTTCCTTCAGTGTGAGCGCCGCACTAAGGCAAAATCGGTGATCCGGTCGTGCCCAGTCCAAATGTCCACACGGGCGAACCAAGGATAAACGATTGTAGCGATAACTCTTGAAATGTGAAGCCCTTGTGATAATATGCTGTCGTATTTGGTCTTAGGTGCAAACGAATATCTAAAAAGTATGACTTTAGGATACTTGTCACTTGAGAGGGTGATAAGTGTTTGGACTGGACGCCTATTGTGTGACAGGTTCAAAGGATATGTGAAGAAATGAGGTTCAAATTCCAAAAGTCCAGGGGAATCGATTCAAAGCCTGAAGAGAGGTCCGCTGATGGACCGTGAAGTATGAAGTGACAGATGGACCAGCATCGAAATCTTGCAGACTACGCCATTATTCTCAGCGGCAAAGATAACGTAGCGACTACGCTGGTTGATTTGCCGTCGGGAAATTATGTTTCCAGTTCCGGTGAAAGCCGGACTACGATCACCGTACCTGAAGACATCAGTGCCGGTTTCAAGCTGGCCCTTTCGGACATCCGCAAGGCAGAGCCGGTATACAAGTATGGATATGTAATCGGCCTGGCCAAGACAGATATTAAGAAAGGCCATTGTGTGCATGTCCATAATCTGGTCAGCTCAATATAGTTCTATGGAGTGACAACCGTATGTCCGAAATCAAACTTAAAGGATATCGGCGAAGCGACAGCCTTTTTGGCATACGCAATCACATTGTCGTAATGTCCAGCGTTTCCTGCGCCAATTCTGTTGTGGAGCGAATAGCAAAGACTGATACTGACATTATCCCGATTACACATCAACACGGCTGCACGCACATGGGTGCCGATACTGAGCAAGTGCTCAGGACCCTTAGCGGGACCTGTAACAACCCGAATGTCGGCGGTGCGCTGCTGGTAGGGCTTGGTTGCGAGAGCGTAAGCGTAAACGACATTGCATCATGTGCGGATGCTGATGGGAAACCGGTCAAAACCCTGGTGATTCAGGAGGCCGGTGAGATACAGAAGATTATGGATACTGCTCGCGATAGTCTTCGCCGAATAAAGGGTTTCGTCTCGAAGCCGCAGCGGAGTGACTTTGACATCCGCCATCTGACGGTAGGCCTTGAATGCGGCGGCTCAGATCCGTTCTCCGGGATAACCGCCAATCCCGCTGTCGGACTTGTTAGTGACAGACTCGTGGAGCTTGGCGCAACAGTGATTCTTTCCGAAATCCCGGAGATGATCGGCGCAGAAGCATCCCTGGAATCCAGAACTCCTGATGATACCGTAAGGCGGAGACTGCTGAGGCGGATTAAGGACTATGTGCAACTGGCAAAAGACGCCGGTGGCGACCTGCGAGGCTGCAATCCGGCGCCGGGCAACATCAAGGCCGGGCTCAGTACCATTGAGGAAAAGTCACTGGGGTCTATTATAAAGGGCGGCCGTTCCAACATCAACGAATTCGTCGAGTACGCCCGGCGGCCAAAGTGTAAAGGACTTGTTGTGATGGACACTCCCGGCAATGACCCCGAGTCAGTGACTGGAATGGTTGCCGGCGGGGCAAATCTGGTACTGTTCACCACAGGCACAGGAACGCCCGTCGGCAATCCGGTTGCGCCAGTGATAAAAATTTCGTCCAATACAGAAATGTATCGGCGCATGGGCGACTTCATTGATATCGACGCCGGCGAAATCATCAAAGGCACCCGGGTCGACGCCTTGGCTGATAAGATATTCGAGTTTCTTCTCGACGTGTGCAACGGCAGGCAAACCGCTGCCGAGGTCAACAACTGTAGAGAGTTTGCGATCAATAGAATAGGCCCATCGTTCTAAGATGCCGGCTTGGGAAGGCCGAAAATACCAATGTCAACAAAACACATTACCCCATCCATGGTCGCATATCGGAATACTTTCTACCGTAACCTCTACCATTTTGTAGTCATGCTGGTTCACAGTATAAAAGGAATTCCGTCCAGGGACTTTTGTTTTTATTTTTTAATGCCTGAACCTTTCAAAGGCACCATTGCCTTTGAGCATATCGGCCGTTCAGGGATCATTAGGGTAGTCACTTACGTAAGAGTTCACCTCAGCTGCGATATCTCTTGAACATCTGGTCAATCCATTTCGAATCCACCGTCTACATTCAGCGTCTGACCGGTTATGTAATCAGAATCTGACGAGCATAAAAAGGCAACTACACCAGCCACATTCTCAGGGCTGCCGGCCCTTTTCAAAGGAATTCGCTCGATAAATGATTTCATCGACTCTCCTACAGCAAGGCCG
>Ga0209636_10005030_pt1 | contig 13508 bp, 13 predicted proteins | sample DeeMarSWOR152_54_FD_187464 | JGI IMG/M metagenome (GOLD analysis project Ga0209636, IMG submission 187464) | Marine sediment microbial communities from White Oak River estuary, North Carolina - WOR-1-52-54 (SPAdes) (version 2) | ecosystem: Environmental > Aquatic > Marine > Intertidal zone >...
CATGAAGAAACATATGCGGTTTCGCGCCCGAGGCCGCCTCTACCACGAAGGCGCGACGCTCTGCCTCCGCGTCCAAGGCGTCACCGAAATCCTTGAATCCCCATAACCCAGGCGCGCCTGCTTTGTTGTTCGGAGTCTGCGAAGGGCATCTTTAATTGGGTCTACGAGGAATGCTGGGTGTCAACTGGAGCGTTTCGGAGAGATTGGTTACGGGTTCTTCAGCGGCAGCAGGTCTGAGACTTTCACCTTGTAGGGATGCTCGAGCGACCCTACGATGACCCAGGTGTCTGGGTTGAAGTCGCTGATGATTTCGCGGCATCGGCCACAGGGACTGAGCAGCCGATAGGCGCCTTTCCCATCGCCCCAGATGGCAACGATGGCTTCAAACTCTCGGGCGCCATGGGAGACGGCGGTGCAGATGGCGGCCACTTCGCCACAGACATCGGCAAAGCCGACGCCCGCCTCGATATGAATGCCTGTGAAGACTTGCTTGTCCGTGGTGCGAAGGGCAGCCGCGACTTCATGCACCTCATCCACGTGGAGGCGATCCGCCGTCGCCTTAGCCGCTTCAATCAACTCAAAATCCTCTTTGCTCAGGTGGGTTTTCGACTTCAAGGTAGTCACATCCTCCATCGCTTCCATATGATAACGGTTTGCTGATAGCGAAGCCTAGAGTAAAGACATTTCGGTCGACACGAAATAGGCTGCGAGACCCCTATAGATTTTGGAGTTGTGCACAACTTCGTGAGGAAAGATTCCTTGGGAGATTCTAGGTTCATTTTCAAATCCTTCTGTAGGAATGGCTTGAGCGAGTCGTGGAAGCGTTTCTGGATTTCGATGAAGAATCTTTCGTATTCATAGCAGGCTTTGCTGTAGTATCTCTTTCTTGAGACTCTGCGACGAATCTTGGCCAAAATCCTATCCCATAAGGATTGTTTTCGGGGCTCATAAAGAATCAGCGAGGAATCGAACATTCAAGGAGACGAGACAGACGGGTGAAATGAAGCGCGCCAGCATCTGAAACCTTGACGTTAACCAAGATCATTTGGCAGTAATTGACTATGGCGCGCGCGGGAGAATCATTGAAAAACTGTCGAAGTCAATGTTGTCTTCCACGCACGCGGAGTTTTCCAGAACGAGTATGCCTTCGAAATTTCATTTGGGCTTATTGACTATACTCCCTCTCTTCCACCACTCCATAAACCCGATCACACCATTTTCTTCAAAAATCTCTTCCAAGAGTCTTCTTCTCGTAGTTGTATTTGCCATTTCGACAGAAACTCTAACAAGTATGTATATCCTAGTCTTCGTAATCCTTTCGCTCAGGATCTCAAGAAGACAGCCCTTGAAGGGCATCTGGAAACTTTCATCCTTGCATGTGCTCACACTATTTGGTCGGTTTCGAATTGTCCTACCCTCTTAATGTGGGACAGAATTTTGTTGAAATCGTTTTCGCTAATCTTCCTCACGGAGTGTTGAAAATACGTACCCCATATATCTGGGTCCTTGATAAAACTAAGTTCGTTTATCAGAGGTCTAATGTCTACAGGCCTTTCTGGGATTAGCTCAGCTGAAATCTTGACCCGGTATCGATATTTCTGCGGGTCAAGACCGAATAACTGTGATGTATCGTCATAATAGGCGTTTGATGTTGCTCTGAATGCGCCACAGAAACCGCAAACCCTGCGGCTTGCATAAGCAATAATCTTATCCCCTTTCTTTAAATTATTCCAAACTTTCTTTGCTCTAGCAACGGCCCAGACGCCTAATTTTGCTGCGGATCTCCAGTATCCACTGCCCCTGCCATTATCCAATAATTAGTCACCTAAGACACCATTCTATGGTTTTGACTTGTGCGTATTTAATGATAACGCTAACCAAGAATATACATAGGGATTACAAAAAAGTAAATATCTCAATTTGACATATATTTAAAAAAATAAAGGTGATGATTTATGGTGGGCGTGGTTGCGCGCACAAAAATCAGTAAGCAACACCAGACGACCGTGCCCAAGGCTATAATTAACTTTTTGGAGCTTGAACCCGGAGACAGAGTCACTTGGAGTATCGAAAGTTCTAAAGTCGTAGTGACAAGAGAAGAGAGCAGCGGAGACTCATCGCTTGTAAGGAAGGTAGCGCACGCCCAATAGGTGAATGACAATGACTACACCAAAAGACCCTCGAAGACAAAGAAAAATAACGTTTAACGGACTAACTGCAAAAGAATGGACACGATTGAGCAGAAACGTATGGAATGACGTTAGTTCTCCGAGAGAAAAATATCATTTGGAACACGGTGCCACCTTCTCAAAAGCCCTTGCAGCTAGGGTGATTACAATGTATTCGAAAGAGGGTGATCTGGTTCTAGATCCATTTCTGGGAACGGGAACGACGCTTTTTGCTGCGAGAGAACTAGGGAGAAGAGGAATAGGAATTGAGTTGAATGAAAAATTTGTGAAACTTGCACGAAGACTTCTGAGTCAAAAGACCCTCGTTCGGGGACCAGAGCAAAACGTAATTCATGATGATTGCAGAAATCTACTCAAACATGTTGAACCGGAAAGCGTTCAAGTAATGTTAACCTCTCCTCCTTATGCCAATTTCATCCATAAATCTATTGAGGATAGGAAGACAACTCATAAAACCTCTTGGATTGTTGAAAAGAATATCTCCAGAGTAAAGCCTTACAGTGATGATCAAAGAGACTTTGGGAATCTACCTTACGAGGACTTTTTGAGAGACATAAAAGCTGTGTTGGAGGATCTTTTGATCGTTACAAAGAGAGGCGGATATAACTTGTGGGTTGTGAAAGATTATAGAGATACACAACGGGGTATACCCTACATCGGTTTTCATTCAGACTTAGGTCACATCGGAGAGGAGGTAGGCTTCAAATACCATGATCTCATAATATGGGATCAAAATGACCAAAGGACCTTAGTCTTGCTTGGATACCCCACAGTTTTCTATACAAACCAAAACTGCAGCTTCTTGGTAGTTTTCCGTAAACCAGGTTAATGTGTTTGAAATGTCTATTCTGAACACCCTTTTTGACAGAAGGACCTTATTAAACGCCAAAAATACGACTTATATTACACACAACTTTCACCCTTTCCCTGCGAAATTCATTCCCCAGATACCCAGATTGTTAATTGAGGAGTTTACGGAAACAGGAGACACAGTCCTAGATCCATTCTGTGGATGCGGAACAACCCTAGTCGAGGCGAAATTGAATCAAAGACATGGCATCGGAATAGACATTAATCCAGTCGGCGTCTTATCGACCAAAGTAAAAACTACAAAGCTATTAGAGTCAGAGTTGAGTGAAATACCTGATTTCCTACATCAAACTCAACGGAAAATCTCCCAATTGTATGAAACAAAGCTTGAGGACATTGTCAGAGAAGACCTTTCATCATATATGGTGGAATCAAGGAAAGAACCTGCCTCGCATCTGCAATATAAAATTCCCACTTTTTTCAACAGAGACCATTGGTTTCAAGAACTTGTGTTGCACGAATTGGCAATAATAAAAAGCGAAATTGAGAAAATTGAAAGTAAAGATTTGAAGGACTTTCTATCTTTGGGTTTTTCAGCCGTGATTGTGCCTGTATCCAATCAAGAAAGCGAGACTAGATACGCAGCTATCGAGAAGAATATACCACCAAGACAAACTTTCTATTTGTTCAAAGCAAAAATTAGGGATATGACCAGAAGAATCAAGGTCTTCAATAAAGAAGCAAGTGACTGTAAAGCTCAGGTTTATCTCAAGGATACGCGGTATATGGACTTCATTCCTGACAATTCTATCGATTTTATAGTGACCTCACCACCCTACCCGAATACCTACGATTACTATCTTTATCACAAACTGAGAATGTTTTGGTTAGGCATGGATGTTAGGTCTGCACAAGACAATGAGATAGGTTCGCGGCACAGACACTCAAGTAAGAAGGAAAGTGTCTCGTCTTATATACGAGATATGAAGAAAAGCTTCCGGCATCTTAACCGTGTTATCAAACCTGGAAAGTATTTTGCCATAGTAGTTGGGGACTCTGTGATAAGGGGAAAACGGTATTTCGGGGATCAGTTGATAGGTCAAATAGCGAGGGAAACTGGATTCCAATTCATTGAGAAAATCGACTATAGCTTAGATGAAATAAGCAAGACTTTCATTCAGGCCTTCAGAACAAGGGCAAAAAGAGAGCATACAATGCTATTCAAAGCAGAAAAGTAGGTCCATATTATGATTCAAGAGTTCAGGCTATATTACGAGTCAGTAGAGCAAGCCAACCATTTTGTCCTTCCAGTAGTACGAAGGGCGTTGAAGTCACTTTCTCCAAGTGTTAGAATTAAGTTAGTGAAGCTGAGGAGAAACTACACTTATTATAGTAGTAGAGTGGCCCCCATCTTCTTCTGGAAGGAGCCAGATGTTTTGATTACAGTAGTGCAAGACAAGGATGAGTATCCGCTTCTTCTTATTGAATTTTCGACTGCTGTATTCACAGAAGACCATGAACTTCAGCGTTTTGATGGAATGCTGGCCGCTGCAAAAAACAACTGCGTATATGCCAAGATCTCTCCTACCAAGAAAGAATCTCCTTATGAGCACGGGGGAAGGGTGGAATTTGATTACACGAAACCTTTTTCTCTGATTTATAGGAGGTATGGCAAGCCATACTTTCACTTTGAGTGGAAGTGCGATGAAAATGGAGTGGTCGAAACAGACCCTGAATATCTTTCTTGTCCTAAAAGGATAGAAGAATTTGAATGGTTGATGGAGGCAATTATGGGTGAAATTATAGAAAAGGGATACTCGGAACGTTGGATCTACAAAATTGGATCTTCGCTGCAAAGTAAACGGTATTATAGAACGTGGATAGGGAAACTCCAAGAAACAACCAAAGTTGATGTAACAACACTCGACACTTCACGAACACGCTGGATAGAAAAAGACCCCGTATTGAATGTGGGAGTCCTAGAACTCAAATTGAACAGATTTGGTCACGCGATGGACCCTGAAAGGGGAATGTTGGCTTATTATGGGACCTTGGCTCCCGATGTAGTAGCCAAAATGATGTTTAGCGAAGAAAACGATGCATGGTACAAGGACACTCCAAAAGAAGCAGAGATAAGTCAATATATCAAACGAAATGGGCTCGCTAGAGCGTATGACTTCTTGTATTGCTTTGCCCTTGGATCAGGCCTTTTCAGGAGTGAAGAATTCATGGGCATCATGGAAAGGTATGAACAGAGTGAAACAAGGCACGTCATTCTAGATTTAACTGATTTCATCGAAAGGAATATTCTTGAGCTGAGTAAGCCATTACGAACAATCTTCACGTACTCGAGGCTTTTTGCTATAGAGGACGAGCGTGGAAGAAGAAAAGTTACATTCACGTGGCAACCGTATGAAGAGCTACGGATCTTTGAGAACTATTCGGGAATAACAAACATTGTTGAGAGAACGACCCTTGATGAAGATGATGTGACTTATGTCGCCGTCCACAATATACTGAGACCAAATGGCTACAAGATAATCGCAGTTAGCTATCCTGGAGCTCAGGGAGACCGCAGAATACTAGTTGAGCCCAGAACAGGCAGGCGACAACCTAGAGAATACATTGACATAATCTCATTTCTGCCAGAGAAAGTGACGAGTCTTCAAGAGAATCAAGGAAGCTATGGTCGTCGCAAAACCCAAAGAGACATAGACCGGCTGGCAAGGTTTAAAGAAGAGCCTGCTTATACGAAAGGACTGAGAAACTTTCAACGAAGATTTGCGCCAACAACTGTAAGCACAATTGTAAAAATAGGAGTCGGTTTCTGGGCACACAAAAGTTACACGATATCACGCATTAAGAAGGTGGACCTAAAAGGCTTGGATTACTTCGTTTACATAACTAGCGATCGAAAGCATTGGAACATATGGAGAACTGGCACTGATAACATGTTTCATAGTACAAATGGAGAAGTATCAATCCCTGAGACTTACGATGTAGTCTCACAAAATGATGTTTCAGCTATGAAAATATCAGATTTCTTGCAGAATGGACTATAGATATAGATCGAACAAAGTCCATTTGACAACTATCACATAAAAAGTTAGAGTTCTGATAGAACTTTCTGCTGAGATAGGGGTCTTTGAGTCCTGTGTGAGTTTTAGACCCTCCAGTGGAAACCAAGGGGTAAAAGAGCAGGATTTGTAATCCCAACGTTCTGGGCCGCATTTTGGTCTTGCCAAAATAGGTAAACTTTTGTTTGGTTAAGCTGTGCAAGGCGTCCAAGGGCTTGAGCGAGAGACTCTCTGTCTGCCTCTTTCAACCATTTCTTATATGCCTGCGTACTGAAATTTGTATGCATGCTACGATATCTTTTTTGTCTCGTGTTTTTCGAGAAGCTCAAGAATGGAATCCGCTATTGATTCTGCAACTGTTTCTTCTACAGAAACGAGCCCTGCCTCCCAAGATGCCCCACCTGAAGAACCACTATAAAAGTTCATTGAAGATATGATTGCTACTGCACGATCTACTACAATGATTTTTGCATGAACCTTCTTGTTGTAGCGTAAGGCTACTCCCTCTTTCTTCAGTGTTGCATGGTAATCTTGTTTCTCTTTCCAATCTGGATACTTCTTGTCTGGGGGACGAGTTATCAATCTAACTTTTATCCGGCGGTTGCCTGCCTCTCGCAGTGTGTCACTTAAATCGCAATGGTTTACGTAGGGGTTCACAACTAGAACTTCAGTCTCAGCCTTGCTGATTAGTTCCTTTGAGATGTCATCGAGATGTCTACCCTTCAAGAAGAAGTGTTTAGGCTCCAGAGAGAAATCTAGTCTCTTGAGCTCTCTCCACTTGTCAATCCATCTGACAAGATCCTTCTGCTTTCCCTTCGAGAATTTGACAGGAGTCTTCTCGTCTACCTCGCTTGTGTCAAGCTCTTCAGATGGCATCTGTCTAATGAAGAATTCTGTATATTCATGATAGATTCCACGGCCTACTTTGTATACTCTTGCACTGCTCTTCTTGAGGATCCCCAATTCAAACATCTCAAAGAGAGCCCTGTTCAAAGATTCTGGGGAGAGCCCTGTAAGGTCACGAATGTCGTTCCATGTTTTTGCACCATCTAGCGCAATTGCCTTGATAACACGTCCCTTCCACGACCCCCAATACCTTGGTCCCTCTCTCGTCACGCGGGTAACCTCTTGTCTCGCCTGTGAGTATTCATTATTCCAAGACTTAGAGTTTGTGGCTTAGGGACATCTTGCATGCATGCCCACTTGTGACCCACCTTCTCAGCAGCGTCATTGCCGAGCTCCCTCTGCAACTTTCGATTCATGGCTTTGATGCGGCGAGTCACGTTGAACCGAGCTATGCCATAAGTTCTCAGCTGATAGGCGATCTTACTTGGTAAGACTCCAATGGGTCCCGCCTCACGGAGCACCTGCAAAATAGCATGATCCAGTGAGTCTCAGCGATCACGTTAAGAATGTAGTCTTCTGGAGATTCGATACCGCTTTGAAAGCCCTAAGAATAAGTAGAGGCGAATGGATCAGATTGGGAACAAGATTTGACTCCGACGACCCCGACACAATCGAATGGCGGATTCAAAACAGGGCGAGACAGATACATCCGAATCGCCGTGTAGATTTGAAGTCGGCCCCCCCATGTGTGTGATATGCTCGTCCTCTCTGGAATCGTTGAATATGGAAGAGAAGTCAATCCGAAAACTGGACGTGAAAATCAAGCAGTAAGGCTAGTAGAGTTCTAGTAAGTGCAAACGTACATCAATCAGAGAGCACGTGGCAATGGCTTAGTTAGCTATTTCCTCCAAAAATCTCAAAGTGTCGTTTGGAGCGATCAGACGACAAGATCCATCTCTGTTCACGGGAAGAAGATAGATTCCGAGGTTCTCAAAGGCAAAACTACCTTTGAACTTTCGTAGCACCTTCTTGAAGTCTTTCGTAACCGGAAAGGCTAGCCCATATTTTGCTTCACGATGTTTCATCCTAGACATAAGCTGTCCCAGACCCATCTGAAAATTCATCTCCGTAGTCCCATATCCCCCTCGGTCTTCCCCCTTAGCTTCAATCAACAGCCTCTTTCCTTCCTTTTCAGCAACAACATCAACTATACCACTAGGAACCCGCACTTGTCTACGAACCCGATAGCCGTTTTCTCTCAAATATGAAACGAGGAGCTGCTCGACCATTCCTTCCGTGAACACTTCCTTCTGCTCCGCAGTGCTTTCTTTCAGACTCACGGATTTAGCCGAAACCTTAGATGAAGGCTGAGCTTGGGCTAGGCACGAGCCACAGCGTTTCCAATTCTCTCCCCGATTCCTCCGCAACCATCCGATTGCCTCATCAATGTCATTAAAGAAAATCTTAGGCACATTCACATTTGATTTAGCTAACCAATCACATGAAGCAGCGTGTAAGACGTTATAGTTCTTTCCGCTGGAACCTCCACGGGAGAAGTCATTGTAGATGAGCCCCTTGCCTGCAGAATGAAGTCGCCTAAGCTCGGCATTACTCTCCACGTATTTCATTTCTAATACACCCTAGTCTGCCATTACCTCAGTCATATTATAGATTCTTGCTGTATCAGTTCTTGAAGCCTCAATTGATATTGTTTAGTCATGTGCTTGTCGCTGTCTGTGTGTTGGACGTTCCATAGACCAGATTGACGAATCTCCTCACTGGCGGCGTGATGACCAAGCCAATTCACAGATGGTTCGCAGGCGGGACATTGCGCAAGCGTCGCTATTAAGCACTCCTCAAGGTCAAGCCTCTCTTTCTCATCCTTCACCGCAACACACTTGAATGCAAAGTTCGCAGCCAATTCATTGGTAACCAACTCCTCAACTTCCTTAATTGTCCGCGTGCCGTGTTTCAACCATCTATCAACGCGATCATCATCTGGATTTCCCCTTCTCAGAAGGGCTCCGCCCAAATGCTTCCGAAACACACTGCCATTCTTGTTACCTCCAAAATGTTGCTGTATCCGACTGCGAAAACGATCTTGCTTCCGGTGAGTGCCGACCCGCACAATTCTCGGCCGTATCACCTCAAACTCGCGACAAAACTCACCTTGCTCATAAAAGAAGTAGACCCCGTTTCGTGGCAACCGCCTCGTGGGCGTCCTGAAGTCATACGAAGGCAATGGATCCAAGAGCTCGTGAATAACTAGACATGCTGCTTCTACCGACATTCGCCCCGTTTTCGGAGAGACAACAGCGGTAATGCCCTGCGAGGGTTCTTTTTCTTCCGGCAACGTGGTATATTTGATCAGTTGTCGTAATGCGGCATCCTTCACTTGATTGTAATTTACTCTAAGCTCATACTTTCCTTGAAGCCATCTAAGGCCGTCTCGAACATCATGCCGAGAAACCTTTAACTCAATTGAGATTCTCTCAAGAAAATCATCAAGCTCCTTCAATATCGGCAGTCGATCTCCAAACTTCCTCAGCATCTTCTCTCTTTTCAGAGGCATGAAACCCTTCAAAGTCTCAGTCCATAACTTAATCGTCTCTTTAGTCGTCGTATCTTCCAGGAATCGGCGGATCCTAGAATCTGAATCAGCAGTCAAAGGTACGACCTTCATCAATGGCCTTTCTAACGGCACCCATCGCGTATCCCAGTTGGAGACCCGCAACAGGCGCCTTAATCTTCACGTCAAAACCTGCGAACGCATCGTAGACCACATCCGCGTAGTCCTTGCCGCCCAACACAACCACGACATCAAAACTATCCAGCGCCTGCTGCTTGATCTGTTGCTTAAGCGCTCTGATGCTGATTGGATTCGTTGATGGATTGTTGAATGTGACATTATAATTCTCTGAAATGATAAAACCTGGATCTATGAAGCCATACTTCGCCGACAAAATAACCCATCGGTCGCCATACTTCTCTGCATATTCCCTATTCACTTTGAAGGGAGGTCCTATGTAAACATCTTCAGCCTTGGTTGGGCCAGCTGTTGGATACTTATCCCATATTTTACTCTTCCCACAAGGCACAACTACGAGACTGGACACACTTACACCCATACTGCCTCTATGAACCGCAACTTAACACTTCTGGTGTGGACAAATCGTCCGCATTAGTAACTCAAGCGCACTTCGTCAATGTGTTCCTCGATCTCTTCAAGAAATTCGCTTTTGGCAGGCTTCCATGTGTAGATGTATAGGTCTTCCATAGCACGAGTCATTGCTACGTAGAAGAGTCTCCGTTCCTCTTCTTCTTGGTCTTGAGGCGGATAATTCTCTCTTGCCGGTTCAAAAATAGACAGGTCTTCTATCTCGCTTGGAAAGCCGTATGTGCCCTTTATGACGTTTAGAATGAAGACCACTTTAGCTTCCAATCCTTTACTCTTGTGAACTGTCAGCAGTCGAATACTGTTTCGTGCTTCGGCGTTGTCGCGAGCGATTCTTATGCCATTCTCTTTCGCTTTCTCCAAGAAGACTTTGATGATCGAGAGAAACTTGTATCCACGAGCGACCTTCGTTCGCATGTATCTGCTGAGTACGAGTATCTCTTCAGCTGCACAGCCTCCCTGCAAATAGTCAGCAATACGATTCAAACAGTCTTCAGCCATGTCGCGATGGTAGTTCTTCTGGTATTCGTTTGTGTGAGGTGATGTGATGACGCTGATTGGCCTTGTTTCTTTCTTTTTTGCCAGAGTCGGCTTCTGTATCTGGCAGCTTCGATTGTTCTCAATCAGGGATGCGCCAGCGTCGACAATTGATCTTACACTACGATAATTAGTGGAGATCTTGGTCACCGCTGGATTCGCAAAGTACTTCTGAAAGTTGACAAAGAATTCAAGGTTCGAACCTGAGAACGCCATTATACTTTGCCAATCGTCACCAACACAGAAAAGCTTGCACTTTGGGTTTCGATCAAGCAGGGTCTTGATGAGCTTGTATCGTTGAGCGCTTATGTCCTGGTATTCATCTACGAGAATGTGATCGTAAATGTCGGCACACAGCCTTGGGTCGTTGACCAACTCATTAATGGCCTTGTTAATCATATCCTCAAAGTCGATTTTTCCGTGTCCCCGTAATTCCTCTTCATAGACAGCATACACTTCCACTGCAAGATGGCCAAAGACCAGTTGCTTCCGTGTCCATCGCATCTCGCGAAGCTTTTCGTTGATCCTTGAAGGTGTTAAGCCATAGGTCTTCGCTATAGTCACGAAGTTCACAATTTCGTCAGCTGGACTCTTGTAGGGACCCCAAGCAATCTCAACAATCTCATCATAAGCCTTCAGAGTGAAATCAAAGCTAGTGTTGCGTCTTCTCTGCAGTATCTCCGCAACCCGTCTCTTGAGCAAATGGACAAACTGTTCAGGGTTATCTGGATCATACTCATGAGTGAAGGTCTCCACAAGGAGCTTATCATTCTCAACGAACCATCTCTTCTTCGCTTCCATGGCCTTTTTGTATTCCTTCGTCGACTGACTAAACCACACTGGCACGTCTCCCTCTTCGTTCAGCGCCCAATGCTCAAGGAAAAGATCGTATTGAGGCAGATAGAAGTCGGGCCTGAACCCTTCCACATCAGGTTCGTACATCACCGCGATAGGTTTTCCATTAAGCCGATGCGTCAAGAAGAAATCCATGATTTCCTTTTCCGCTCGACTATTGACATGAGTGTTTTTTATGGAGAAATAGGGTCGCTCGCGCGCATACGCAAGTGCCTCCTCTTCAGCTCCACAATCTTCTCCTTCCGTGTTATGTAGAGTCTTGGCAAACCGCACAAACAGTTCGTAGAAATCCGGCTGACTCTTGATTTTGCGCTCGAAAATCCTCTTTATATTATCGTATTTCTTGTTTTCGTCAACAATATCTGTGCGTCTAATCTTTCCCCAAGCTTTCTCTAGAATGTCTTTGCCTAGCTTGTGAAAAGTTTTCACATTCACATCATTGATGTCATGGCGGCCTAGTAACCGTTGTTCTATCTCTTCTTTGGCTTTCCGCGTATAGGCAATCGCCAAGATGCGTCTTGGTTGAACACCATCAGGCTTCCTCGCTATGAGATACGCGATCCTTGTGATGAGAACTTCAGTTTTGCCTGAACCAGCAGCTGCAATCACCAGATTATGTTTATCGTCTGTGACGATAGCCACTTGTTGCTCCTCATCGAGCGCCAGAAGCCACGTGTTCCAAAGATAGCTGTAATCACTCCTTCGTTGCTCAATAAACTCAGTATTGTAGTCAGAGATCGCCTGATGACGCGCTCTCAGTTCATCTTTCGCTACGTCGATGAACTGCTGTTCAAAGATGCCGTGTTCACTAAGAGACGTAAGATCTTTCTCCAGCAACTCCAAGTTTGATATGCATCGTTCTTTGTCGGTGTGAACCAGATACGTACCACTATTCTGAATCTTTCTCACGCGATTCCGCACTGAATTCAGCTCATTGGTCACCTGCTTCTTTATGCTCTCTTCCATTTTCTCTCTTTTTTTGGCAAGTTCCGAAATCCTGCTGTCAATATCCCTGTCGATGAAAAAGCCAATGAGAACGAGTTTCAGAATGTTCCGATAGACCTTGCGCCGTCGCGCTTTCTCGAGTTCTCGACTCGTTACTTGAAACTCCGTGATAGTGTGATGAAGCCTCAACTTAACCTCAACCATATTGGGCGAGAATTCCTAATCCATACGTCTAGACCAGTATGCTTTTTAGAATTTCCATTCTTCTGCTTCTCCATAGAACTAATGCAGGTCGAATCGATCGATCCGATCGCTTATGCTTTGGTGAATACGCCCTCTAAGCAGTAGACGGTCAGCTTCTCCTTCTCGGGGCACTTCCTCTCCAGATCGCATCGTGGACAGAGCTCTGAAACATCAGACACCCTCAGCGTCCCCGTTCGCTTGTGCAGAGCATACAACAGTTTCAGATACTTGCCTTCCGCGATTCTCGGACCCTTGTAGCGATTCTTCAGCCCAAACCACTCATACAGCCGCTTATCGCCCTTCGACGAGTTACAGTGCCCACAGACAAAGACCGCGTTATCCGCAATGTCAGGACCACCCCGAGATCGAGGCAAAATATGCTCAACCGTCAGGTCCCGCTTCTTTCTACAGTAGATACACACATCCTGAGAGACATCGTTAGTTAGAACTGGTCAACGATACCGTTGTAAGATCCTGGTATTCATAAGCTATTTAAATTAGTTTACCTCAATTGGTAATGTAATCAAATTAGTTTACCTGTGGTCTGAATGCAGAAGCAAATGCCGGAATGGCTGAAGAAATATTACAATACGCTTTGGAATCGGCACAACAATGAAGCGTTCACGTTCAAGGACGTCAAGAAAGAGCTAGGCATAAGCAGAAGCATGACCATCAAAACGCTTCGGGAGTTGGAGCAGAGGGGTTTTGTGAACAAGGAGAGAAGCGAGATTGACTACAGGGCAAGAACGTACAGGCTGATTTCACCCGAAGACATCAAGTTTGTCATTGGGCTGTATTCTCTGATAGAAAAGGAAAAGATCAGAAAGCAAA
>Ga0209636_10005031_pt1 | contig 13507 bp, 7 predicted proteins | sample DeeMarSWOR152_54_FD_187464 | JGI IMG/M metagenome (GOLD analysis project Ga0209636, IMG submission 187464) | Marine sediment microbial communities from White Oak River estuary, North Carolina - WOR-1-52-54 (SPAdes) (version 2) | ecosystem: Environmental > Aquatic > Marine > Intertidal zone >...
CCTTGTTAATGGCAAAACATCTCAGGGAGTGAAAGATTACCTGAACGCGGATGTGATTCCAAAAGGCAGTAAATTCACACAAAAGGTACTTCATGATATTGACTATCTGGATGTGAATCCAAATAAATGGACTACGGATAAAAAGAAAAATGATACCATACGGACCCTCCTGCATAATTATGTGCTGAAATATAGAGAGATAGAAGGGATTTACAAGCGTAAGAAATATAATGTGACAATCGGGGATGAATTGCCAACGGGAATTATTCAGCTTGCCAAGGTTTTTGTAGCCATGAAACGCAAAATAAAAGTTGGGGATAAAATGGCCGGTCGTCATGGGAACAAAGGTATCGTTGCAAAGATAGTCCGCGAAGAAGATATGCCATTTCTTGAGGATGGTACTCCTGTGGATATTGTGCTTAATCCACTGGGTGTTCCATCAAGGATGAATCTCGGTCAGATCTATGAAACTGTCCTTGGATGGGCAGGGCTTGAACTTGGTGTGAAGTTTGCCACACCAATTTTTGATGGAGCCAGCATAGATCAGATAACTGGATATACAAATAAGGCAGGTGTACCGATATATGGTAAAACATATCTTTATGATGGTGGTACCGGTGAACGGTTTGATCAACCAGCCACTGTAGGGATTATATATATGTTCAAACTTGGACACATGGTGGATGATAAGATGCATGCCAGGTCAATCGGACCATATTCACTCATTACGCAACAGCCTCTGGGAGGTAAAGCCCAATTTGGCGGCCAGCGCTTTGGTGAAATGGAAGTCTGGGCTATTGAAGCATTTGGGGCAGCCAATATACTCCAGGAATTACTGACTGTAAAATCAGATGATGTTGTAGGAAGGGCAAAAGCATATGAATCTATTGTAAAGGGAGAGAATATGCCTTCACCCGGAATACCCGAATCATTAAATGTTTTGCTGCATGAATTGCGGGGACTGGGTTTAAGCATAAACCTGATCTAAGGACCAGTCATAATAATGAATTAACGCATTATGCAATTGAGTCAGATATTGAAATTTAAAAATTAATAGAGCCGTCACCCGGGATTTCTAGGGGAGCGCTCTAAAAAATCTATGAAATACTCACTTAGTTATTTTTTTAATGAGTCTTTCAGACAATTGCACGATAGATTAAATTTCGTCAAACCAAGTAATTAGAAAAATATGTCATTCAGGAGAGAATCCAAAGTAAAAAGCGACTTTACAAAAGTCGGTATTGGTCTTGCTTCACCGGAAGAGATTCTGGAACGTTCCAGTGGTGAAGTTTTAAAACCTGAAACAATCAACTATCGAACTTACAAACCCGAAAGAGACGGATTATTCTGTGAAAGAATTTTTGGACCTGTAAAAGATTATGAGTGTCACTGTGGTAAATATAAGCGCATTCGCTACAAGGGGATTGTTTGTGACCGATGTGGAGTTGAAGTAACTGAAAAAAAAGTACGTCGTGAACGTATGGGACATATATCACTCGTTGTCCCGGTTGCTCATATATGGTATTTCAGGTCTCTGCCAAATAAAATTGGCTACCTTCTCGGGTTACCAACAAAAAAACTTGATTCAATCATCTATTATGAGCGATATGTTGTCATAAATCCGGGAATAAAAGAGAAAGATGGTGTTAGTTATCTCGATTTTCTGACCGAAGAGGAATATATTGATATTCTTGAAAGTCTTCCAAAAGAGAACCAGTACCTTGATGATGACCATCCTGATAAGTTTATCGCAGATATGGGAGCGGAATCTCTCTATAAGTTGCTTTCCAGACTTGATCTTGATGAATTATCATATGATCTTCGCCACAAGGCCAGTACTGAAACCTCTCAACAGCGAAAGACAGAAGCTTTGAAAAGGCTCCAGGTCGTTGAAGCTTTCAGAGCATCCAAAGGAGTGAACAGACCTGAGTGGATGATCGTGAAGGTTGTGCCTGTCATCCCCCCGGAGCTCAGACCTCTTGTACCATTAGATGGCGGACGCTTTGCCACTTCAGATTTGAATGATCTTTACAGAAGGGTCATTATAAGAAATAACCGTTTGAAAAGACTGATTGAGATCAAGGCACCCGAAGTTATTCTCCGGAACGAGAAAAGGATGCTCCAGGAAGCTGTTGATTCATTATTTGATAATTCAAGGAAAGCCAGTGCTGTTAAAACAGAGGCAAACCGTGCGCTGAAGTCTCTCAGTGATAGTTTGAAAGGGAAGCAGGGCCGGTTCAGGCAAAATCTGCTTGGTAAAAGGGTGGATTATAGTGCCCGTTCAGTTATCGTTGTTGGTCCTGAGCTCAAACTCCATGAGTGCGGATTACCAAAAGATATGGCGGCTGAATTGTATAAGCCTTTTATCATCCGTAAATTAATTGAAAGGGGTATTGTCAAGACTGTCAAATCAGCAAAGAAAATTGTCGATCGTAAGGATCCGGTCGTATGGGATATTCTTGAAAATGTTCTGAAGGGGCATCCTGTACTGCTGAACCGGGCACCCACCTTACACCGTCTTGGGATTCAGGCATTCCAGCCTAAATTGATTGAAGGGAAAGCCATACAACTTCACCCACTTGTTTGTACAGCCTTTAATGCTGATTTTGACGGAGACCAGATGGCAGTGCATCTTCCCCTCGGGAATGCTGCCATCCTGGAAGCACAGATCCTGATGCTTGCATCACATAATATTCTCAATCCGGCAAACGGTGCACCCATCTCTGTCCCTTCACAGGATATGGTCCTCGGATTATATTATCTGACCAAGGCCAGGAAAAGTACGCCTGAACGACCGATACAGGGGGAAAATCAGAAATTTTATTCACCCGAAGAGGTAAAAATAGCCTATAATGAAGGCAAAGTTGAATTGCATGCAATTGTCCATGTGCGCCTTCCACAGATAGAAAATAATCAAATCGTCAATAAACTTGTTGAGACAACTGTTGGGCGTATAATTTTTAATGAGTGTGTTCCGAAAGTAGTTGGGTATATCAATGAACTGCTGACAAAGAAATCACTGAGGGATATCATAGGTATCGTGCTTAAGAAAACCGGTACGGACAGGACAGCCCGGTTTCTGGATGATATTAAAGACCTCGGTTATCAAATGGCATTTAAAGGAGGTTTGTCTTTTAACCTCGATGATGTCATTGTACCACTTGAAAAACAGGAATATGTCGATGAAGGATATATTCAGGTAGATGAAGTTATGGGTAATTATAATATGGGTTTCATTACCAATAATGAAAGATATAATCAGATCATCGATATCTGGACTCATACAAATGCAAAACTGACCCAGACACTTTTGCGAAGCCTGAGCTCTGATAAACAGGGCTTTAATCCTGTATACATGATGCTTGACTCAGGAGCAAGAGGTTCCAAAGAACAGATCAGGCAGCTTTCCGGAATGAGAGGCTTGATGGCAAAACCGCAGAAATCAGGTTCAACCGGGTCAGAAATCATTGAAAACCCGATCCTTTCAAACTTTAAGGAAGGATTGTCAGTTCTGGAATATTTCATATCAACCCATGGTGCACGAAAAGGGTTGGCTGATACTGCCCTGAAGACGGCAGATGCCGGGTATCTGACCCGAAGATTGGTAGATGTTTCCCAGGATGTGATTGTGTCGGAATATGATTGCGGAACATTACGGGGAATAGTTGCCACTGCCATTACCAATAATGAAGAGGTTGTTGAATCACTGTTTGAAAGGATTCTGGGCCGGACTACTGTGCATGATGTATATCATCCGATGACAGGGGAACTGATTATTGCTGCAGGGGAGGAGATTACTGAAGATATTGCCGGTGAAATTGATAATTCTCCCCTTGAGCAGGTCGAGATCCGTTCGGTGCTGACATGTGAAACAACCAAAGGTGTTTGTGCAAAATGCTATGGCCGTAACCTGGCTACAGGCAAAATGGTCCAGATAGGTGAAGCCGTTGGCGTTATTGCAGCTCAATCCATTGGCGAACCTGGCACACAGCTGACATTAAGGACCTTTCATGTTGGAGGTACAGCATCCAATATTACCACAGAATCCAATGTCATTGCCCGTTACGATGGTATTGCAGAAATTGATGAATTGCGAGTAGTTGGAAAAGTTGAAGAGGGTGGCAGAAATGTTGATGTGGTCATCGGCCGTCTTGCGGAAATGCGCATTATTGATAAAAATACCAGGCTGCCACTCACCACACATTCTATTCCTTATGGTTCGAGATTGTATGTTAAAAATGGTTCGGAAGTAACAAGAGGTCAGCTGATATGTGAATGGGATCCTTATAATGCAGTGATCATATCCGAAAGTGCAGGTAATATATCTTTTGAAAGTGTTGTTGAAGGGATTACCTTCAGGGAAGAATCTGATGAGCAGACCGGTTTCAGGGAAAAGGTCATAATAGAAACGAGGGATAAAACAAAGAATCCCATGATAAGGATCATGTCGAAAAAGAACGAAATTGTAAAGGCTTATAACCTGCCTGTTGGGGCACATATTATGATCAATGAGGGAGATCAGGTCCAGACGGGTGATATTTTGGTGAAAATCCCGAGAGCTGTTGGTAAATCAGGTGATATCACCGGAGGATTACCACGGGTTACAGAGCTTTTTGAGGCAAGAAATCCCTCAAATCCTGCAGTTGTCTCTGAAATTGACGGGGAAGTTTCCTTCGGGAAAATCAAACGTGGGAACAGAGAAATCAACATTATTTCAAAAGAAGGTGAAATTAAAAAATACCTTGTCCCGCTTTCAAAACAAATACTTGTGCAGGAAAATGATTTCGTGAAGGCAGGCACACCACTTTCAGATGGCGCTATCACACCAGCGGATATACTGGCCATTAAAGGGCCAACCAAAGTACAGGAGTATATTGTAAATGAAGTGCAGGAGGTCTATCGTATGCAGGGTGTAAAAATCAATGATAAACATTTTGAAATTATCGTCCGCCAGATGATGCGCAAGGTTGAAATAGAAGATCCGGGTGATACTAAATTTCTTGAAAAACAGATTGTTGATAAATGGGAGTTCATGGATGAAAATGACTGGATCTATAATAAAAAAGTAGTCGTGGATGCAGGTGACTCACAGGCATTGAAACCAGGACAGATCATCACTGCCAGAAAATTAAGGGATGATAATTCGGTCCTAAAAAGGAAGGATATGAAGCAGATCGTTGCTCGTGAGGCTGTGCCTGCAACGTCAAGACAGATCCTGCAGGGTATCACCAAAGCTGCACTGCATACTCAAAGTTTCTTCTCTGCTGCCTCATTCCAGGAAACAACAAAGGTTTTAAATGAAGCGGCTATTTTCGGCAAAGTGGATTTCCTTGAAGGATTAAAGGAAAATGTCATCGTCGGACATCTGATCCCTGCCGGAACCGGAGTAAGAGACTATCAAAGACTCGTTGTTGGTTCACGTGAGGAATATGAAATGCTTGTCGGTACGAAATCAAGGGAAAGTGAAGAAGTTATTGAAAACAAACAGCAAAAATGATCCGGTATGGAAGAAGATAAAAAATCAAAAAAGACCCAGATTAATATCGAATTAAAAGAGGAAATAGCTCAGGGGACATATTCTAATCTGGCCGTCATTACACATTCCAGTGCTGAATTTGTGATTGACTTTGTTAGGGTGATGCCTGGGGTTCCTAAAGCTGAGGTGAAATCCAGGATCATTCTTACACCTGAACATGCAAAAAGACTTCTTTTAGCCTTACAGGATAACATTGCTAAGTATGAGGCTGTGCATGGCGAGATTAAAAAAGTTGAAAGCTCGGGTACGCAACTTATTCCGATGAATTTTGGAGGTCCTACAGCTCAGGCTTAATGAAATGCCCTTATTTAATTGTATGGCTCTGTCGTTTCGGCAGAGCTTTTTTTATTGATTTTAGATAGTAGCTGTTTTGTAGCATATAATAGATATTGTTTTATATTTGTCAGATCAATAAGTAATAATGAGTTAAAAACGATCTTAAATTCAGCACTTTATGAAAATCCTTGTTTGCATGAGCAATGTGCCTGATACGACTACAAAGATCAGATTTACACAGGAAAACAGGAAATTTGATTCAACTGGTGTTCAATGGATCATTAATCCATGGGATGAGCTTGCCCTGACCAGGGCTCTTCAGATGAAAGAGGATCCTGCCCAATCCATTGAAAAAATTACAGTCATCAATGTGGGAACTGCCCATACTGAACCTACACTGAGAAAAGCTCTGGCAATCGGTGCGGATGATGCCATACGCATCGATGCTGAACCTGCCGATGCTTACTTTGTGGCAGGACAGATTGCAGGTGTTGTCAAACAAAAGGAATTTGATATCATATTGTGCGGTATTGAATCAAGTGATTATAATGGCTCAACCGTAGGAGGAATGCTGGCAGAATTTCTGGAGATACCTTCAGTCTCTGCTATTTCATCCCTCCGGATTGAAAATAACGAGGTTCTGATCAACAGGGATATTGATGGTGGCAGGGAGGAACTAACCATACCAGTACCATTTGTCGGTATCGTTCAAAAAGGTATTGCTAAAGAACCACGAATTCCGGCTATGAGGGGTATTATGATGGCCAGGCAGAAACCAATGGAAATATTTCAACCTGTAGATATACAAATACTTACAAAAACAACAGGTTTTGAATCGCTGCCGCCAAAAGAACCCTGTAAAATGATAGAGCCTGAAAATATTAAAGATCTTATTAACCTGCTTCAAAATGAAGCGAAGGTGATTTAGTAATTAAATTGTTTTTTTGCAGAGATGCTCCGCGGCGCGTCTCTGCAAAAAAAAATAATTAATATCTATATGTCAGTACTTGTATTTACAGAAAACTGGGATGGTAAATTTAAAAAACTCTCTTTTGAGTTAGCCTCATATGCATCAAGTGTTGCAGGGAAACTGGGGATAACAACCACCGCCCTGTCAATTGGGAAGGTTGAGGAAGATGAATTAAAGAAACTGGCCAATTTTGGTGTATCAAAAATAATTGATATCAGGAATGACAAACTTATCCGTCTTGACAACCAGGTTTATACACAGGTGATATCAACTGTTGCCGAAAGAGAAAAAGCCACGGTGGTTGTCATCTCAAACAACAATACGGGTAAAGCCATTGCTCCCCGATTGTCGGTAAAGCTTAAAGCCGGGATAGTTTCAGGTGTAACAGGATTGCCTGTATCATTGGAACCCATGGTCATAAGGAAAAAAGTTTTCAGTGGTAAAGCTTATTCCCTTGTTGAAATTAAGACTCCGGTAAAGATCCTCACCTTATCTCAGAATTCTTATGAGCTGGTTCCCAGGGATCTCGATTCGGTAATTGAATCTTTCAGTCCTGACTATGACACCGGGGTGATCAAAACAACGGTTAAAAGTGTTCAAAAACAGACTGGAAAAGTAATCCTTACCGATGCAGAAATTGTTGTATCCGGTGGCCGTGGCATGAAATCACCGGATCATTGGGCTCCGCTCGAGGAACTTGCAGAGCTTCTCGGAGCCGGTCTGGCCTGTTCAAGACCAGTGTCTGATGAGGGATGGCGGTCACATGAGGAACATGCCGGACAAACCGGTAAGATTATTGCCCCCAATCTATACATGGCATTTGGAATTTCAGGAGCCATCCAGCATCTGGCCGGCGTCAGTTCTTCAAAATATATCGTTGCGGTCAATACCGACAAGGATGCACCGATTTTTGAAGCTGCAGATTATGGAATTGTAGGAGATGCACATAAGGTACTTCCCGAATTGATAAAAGAGATCAAAGCTGCTAAATCATCATAAATAACTCGTTGTAAGATTTTAACAAAGATATTAATGGTTAGGGGCTATGTCACAACTTCAATATAAGGCTTCACGTAAAGTCCGCAAAATTATCACAAAGATCGCAAAGGGTTGCTTAACAGACATCTGTGTTTTGCTCACTTGATGTTTTTCTTTGTGTTCTCTTATTGAACCACAAAGGTTCATTTTATTATTTAGGAAGTCGTCAGTCTTCCTCGGTGCCTTTGCGTGAAAAAGTAATTGTAATACAACCCCCAATTAGAAAATACAACGGGGAAATTTAAATTCAATGATCAAACAAATATTATTTATCTTTTCCTTTCTTATCACACTATTCATTTTCGGTTATACTGTCAGGAAGTATATCAGTTTTTTCAAGCTTACCAAACCCGGTTTCCCTGTAAGACAAATTGGGAAAAGACTTGTTTTGATGCTGAAGGTGGCATTCGGACAAACTAAAATTTTCCGCAGGCCTGTCATCGGTTTTTTACATGCAGTTGTATTCTGGGGATTTTGTGTGATTCTTATAGGCAGTATTGAAATGGTCATCGATGGTTTATTTGCCAGAGAAAAAGCATTAAAGTTTCTGGGAGTGATATATGATATCATCATGGCTACAGGCGACCTGTTTGCATTCATCGTACTGATGGCCGTTATTGTATTTCTTTTCCGCAGGCTATTCCTGAACGTTAAACGGTTCAGCGGGGTTGAAATGAAGAGGATCTCACATATTGATGCCAATATCGCCCTGATGTTGATATTGGTCCTGATGATCACACTGATCGGAATGAATACCTTCTATATCCTGTCTGTAACTGCGGAAGGTTTGCAAGTATATGGTTATTACCCGGTAAGTATCTTAATATCAGGCTTCATTACCACTTCCCCTGATAACAGTGCATTTATTTATCAATCTTGCTGGTGGGCCCATATACTAATTATTTTCCTGTTTGCCAATTACCTTCCTTATTCAAAACATTTCCACGTATTCATGTCGGTTCCCAATGTATTTCTCAGCAGATTGGAGCCACTGGGTAAATTGTCTGTCATGGAAAGTGTAACACGGGAAGTAAAGATTATGATGAATCCGGATACTGTCTATTCCTCTACAGCAGGGACAGATAACGAAGAGATACCGGCACGTTTTGGAGTTCTTGATATTGAGGATGTTACGTGGAAAAACTATTTCGACTCTCTGGCCTGTACAGAATGTGGCAGATGCACATCTGCATGTCCGGCCAATATAACAGGCAAGAAACTTTCACCGAGAAAAATTTTCATGGACTTGAGGGCCAGGATGAAGGAAAAAAGTTCACAGATGATTCGAAAGGGAAAAGAATATTCTGATCACAAAACATTACTCCGGGATTATATTTCTGAGGAGGAATTATGGGCATGTACACTCTGCAATGCCTGTGCACAGGAATGTCCGGTTAATATTAACCATCCTACCCTGATTGTTGAAATGCGCAGGTATCTTGTAATGGAAGAATCATCTGCACCTGGTGAGCTGAATACGATTTTTTCAAACATTGAAAATAATGGTGCACCATGGCAATTCTCTCATGAGGACAGGTTGCAGTGGGCAGGGAGCGTCGGATTAAATGTTCCTGTAATGGCTGAACTCTTTGCGCGTGGTCAAAAACCTGAATATCTTTTTTGGGTTGGCAGTGCAGGGGCAATAGATGACCGATATAAGCATGTCAGCAGAGCATTTGTAAAAATATTGAATCATCTTCATGTGAATTATGCTATCCTTGGTACTGAAGAGACATCAAGCGGTGATGTGGCACGCAGGGCAGGTAACGAAATGCTCTTTCAGATGCAGGCACTCATGATCATCGAAATCCTTCAAAACTATGGAATTAGTAAAATCCTAACCTGCGATCCCCATGCTTATAATACTTTTAAAAATGAATACCCTGATCTGGGAGGGAATTTTGAAGTGATTCATCATACACAATTTTTAAAAAAGCAAATCGAAACGGGAAATCTGAAACTTAAATCTGAATTTTTCAAAGGTCAGTCAGTAACATATCATGATCCCTGTTACCTTGGCAGGGCAAATGATGAATATGAATCTCCACGTTTTATTCTTTCTGCTTTATCATTAAATAAGACCGAAATGAGCAGAAACAGGAGTTTTGCACTGTGTTGCGGAGCAGGTGGCGGGCAAATGTTTAAAGAAGCGGAAAAGGGCGAAAAGGAAGTATTTATTGAAAGGACTGAGGAGGCCATCAGGACAGGTTCAAAGATCATAGCAACGGCATGCCCCTATTGTATGGTGATGTTTACCGACGGATTAAAATTCAAAAATATGGAAGAATCGGTAAAGAATTATGATATTGCTGAACTTGTGGTTATGAATCTTGATTTGTAAATGTAGCCATCGTTATACAGGGATTGTGTCACAACTATTTGTAAACACATTTTACCAAGTTCATGGGATAATACAACGTCGAACATTACAGACTCACCCCCCTTTGATTCTCACCTCTCTCGCGAGAGAGAGGGGACAAGAGGGTAAGTCCGGAGAACAGAGTGTGAATAGGATTTGTAATAAATTTCATTTTTAATAAGCCCCATAAGATCCGCTGATAATACCTTAAAATCATAAATATTAACAACCTTATTTAAATAAAGGATTGCTAAATTTGTCAGAATAAACTTAATATAACCCAGGTTAAAATTTTTAATATGGACCCCAAATTTCCAATTAAGGGTGGAGAATTTCTTGTAAGAGAAATTTCTCCCGAACAGATCTTCATCCCTGAAGAGTTCGATGAGGAACAAAAAATGATCGGACATAGCTGTCAGGATTTCCTTGAAGCTGAAGTGTTATCAAATCTTGACAGGATCGATGCCCAGGAAGAAGGATTGATTAGAGAACTGCTTCATAAAACCGGTGAACTTGGATTGCTGGCAATTTCTATTCCTGAAGAATACGGCGGATTTGGGCAATCATTAGTGACTGCCATGTATGCGTGTGAGGTCCTGGGAGCAGGATATTCCTATGCTGTTGCCTACTCGTGCCATACCGGTATTGGAACACTTCCGATCCTTTATTATGGGAATGAAGAGCAAAAACAGAAATATATTCCCAAACTGGCTACAGGTGAATGGGTTGGTGCATATTGTCTGACTGAACCAGGTGCTGGTTCGGATGCAAATGCAGGTAAAACAAAGGCTGTACTGTCTGATGATGGTAAATACTATCTGTTGAACGGACAGAAAATGTGGATCACGAATGCAGGTTTTGCAGATGTCTTTACTGTTTTTGCCAAAATTGATAATGACCGTGTATTAAGTGCATTTATTGTTGAGCGGACATTTCCCGGACTTGTTTTCAATCCTGAAGAAAAGAAAATGGGAATAAAGGGCTCATCAACAAGGCAAATATTCTTCAATGACTGCCAGGTTCCTGTCGAAAACCTTCTTGGGAAACGCGGAGAAGGATTCCGTATTGCATTGAACATACTCCACATGGGAAGGATTAAGCTCGGAGCAAATGTAATTGGTGCAGCAAAACTGGCCATCAATCATACTGTTCAATATGCTAATGAAAGGAAACAGTTTAATTGTCTTATTTCTGAGTTTGGTGCAATAAAGTATAAGCTGGCAGAACAGGTGATCAGGACATTCGTGACTGAATCGGCAGTTTATCGTGCAAGTAAGGATCTGGATGATGCAATTCAATTTTATATTGACCATGGTGAAGATAAAGGACGGGATACCATGGAAGCATTTAATCAGTTTGCTATCGAATGTGCAGTTATGAAGGTATTTGGTTCCGAAATGCTGGATTATGTGGTTGATGAGGCTGTTCAGGTTCATGGTGGTATGGGATTTTCATCAGAAATGCCGGTTGAAAGGGGATACAGAGATTCAAGAATCAACAGGATTTTTGAAGGAACTAATGAAATCAATAAATTGCTCGTAGTTGATACAGTTCTTAAACGGGGTGCAAAAGGGGAAATTCCTTTAATGGATGAGGCTCAGAAGATCCTGGATGAAATTCCCGGGCTCAAGAATGGGGGCAGTTCCAGCAAAAATTATTTTGAAATAAAAAAGTCCTATCTCAGTAACTTTAAGAAATTAGCACTTGTATTACTCAAGGCTGTTTCTGATAAATTCTCCCGCACACTCATACATGAACAGGAAATCCTGAATAACATTTCAGATATTATTATGCTCATATATGCCGGAGAATCAACGATGCTCAGGATTCAGAAGGCCGAAAGTATTGTGGGGGAAGAGACATCTAAGATACAACGAGATATCCTTGATGTGTTTATATATGATGCCACGAGCAGAATCCGTAAGCTTGCACAGGATACCATTCATTCTTTTGCATATGGTGAGATACTGGATATATTACTGAAAGGGCTCGATCACTATCTCCGAGTTGATGGTGTAAACGTGCGGGATGCCAGGAGAAATATAGCCGATATGCTTATTTCTGAGAACCATTATTGCTTCTGAAATATTCTTTATTGAAAAAACCAATTCACGATATTGTCCTGGTTGGCGCCGGCAATGTAGCAACACATTTAGGCAAAGCCTTAAAAGACCAGGGATATCATATTATCCAGGTATACAGCCGGACATTGAAGTCAGCAAAAATACTTTCATCTCAGCTGAATGCTGCGTTTATAACAGATATTGGCCGGCTAAATTACAACGCAGATCTTTATTTATTTTGTCTGAAAGATGAAGCTCTTCTTCCTGTCTTATGTCAAACCAGTTTTACAGACCAGTTGCTGGTTCATACTTCTGGTACTATACCAATAATTGTTTTTCAGGGCTTCAGCAATAAATATGGTGTATTATATCCTGTTCAGACTTTTTCAAAAACACGCAGGCTGGAACTGAATAATGTGCCATTCTGTATTGAAGCAAATAATCCTGAGACCGCACTTATTTTAGAAAACCTTGTATCGGGCATATCAAAGAATATCATTTTTATGGATAGTGAAAAAAGAAAGTTATTACATCTTGCAGCCGTTTTTGCATGTAATTTCCCGAATCATATGTATCTTCTGGCAGAGGAAATTTTGAAAATTAAGGATTTAAGTTTTGAGCTGATAAAACCCCTGATATTAGAAACTGCTGCTAAAATATTGGAGTTTGATCCAAAGAATGCCCAGACCGGTCCAGCTGTGCGTGGAGATCAGAAAATCCTTGAGGAACATCTACATATGCTGAAAAATTTACCCGAAATACAAAAAATATATACTTTTGTGAGCAATAGTATTTCTACACAAATGAAATCCCGTGAATAATCCGGGTAACCATCATACTCCGGAAAGAAATGAGTAATTTTAAAGAAGATCTCAGACTGGTTAAAGCTTTTATTTTTGATGTTGATGGGGTATTATCAAGCCCCAAAATCTATCTTTATCCTGATGGTGAACTGATGCGCTCAATGAACATTAAGGATGGTTTTGCTATACAATATGCCATACGAAAGGGATATCATATCGGAATTATTACGGGAGGGAATTCTGAACCAGTAAAGAAACGTTTCAGTCACCTTGGAGTGGAAGACATATATCTGAAGTCGAGGGATAAACTGGTTGATCTCAAGGATTTTCTTGTGAAATACCATCTGGAACCTCAAAACGTTCTTTACATGGGTGACGATCTTCCTGATTACCTTGTGATGAAAGAAGTCGGTTTTGCAGCCTGTCCTTCTGATGCTGTTGAGGAAATAAAATCTATCTCCA
>Ga0209636_10005032_pt1 | contig 13507 bp, 14 predicted proteins | sample DeeMarSWOR152_54_FD_187464 | JGI IMG/M metagenome (GOLD analysis project Ga0209636, IMG submission 187464) | Marine sediment microbial communities from White Oak River estuary, North Carolina - WOR-1-52-54 (SPAdes) (version 2) | ecosystem: Environmental > Aquatic > Marine > Intertidal zone >...
ACTATTTCTGAGAACATCATAGCAAACAACAATATTAGCATTGCACTGTTTAACGGTTCTTCAAATAGTAGGATATCTGAAAACAGAATAGCAGACAACGACTATGGGGTCTGTCTTAACCGGTCTTCATACAACATCGTTTCTGGGAACAACATAACAAACAACGACTATGGCATCCTGCTCGTTGATTCTGCAAACAACATTATTTACCATAACAATTTCGTGGATAACGCTGAACAAGTGGTTAGTTACAACTTAACAAATGTTTGGGATGACGGTTATCCTTCTGGTGGTAACTATTGGAGTGATTATAACGGCACAGACCTGTGTTGGGGACCAGACCAGAACCTAAATGGAAGCGATTTCATAGGTGACACACCATATGTTATCGACTCAAACAGCACAGACCACTATCCGCTTATGATTCCATATGAGACCGAACCACCCACAATTACTATTCTGTCTCCAGAGAACAAGACCTATGCCGTAAATATTGTTCCTTTAACCTTCACTGTTGACGAAGCGACCCTTTGGATGGGCTATAGCCGAGACGGAAAAGCGAATTTAACCATTACTGGAAACACAATTCTATCTGATTTGTCTGATGGATGGCATTATGTAGCTGTCTATGCTAATGACACTTTTGGCAACATGGGGTCAAGCACTGTTTCCTTTGCGGTTGACACTGTTCCCCCGAACATAACGGATGTATCTCAATCGCCAGAGGACAATGTGTTAGTGGAAGACATAGTCAAAATCAACGCTACGGTCACTGATGTCGTAAGCGGAGTAGAATGGGTGGCTTTGAACTACACTAATGGCAACGGAACATGGGTGATTGTTGAAATGACAAATCTGGAAGGAAACGTTTGGAACGCCACCATACCATCGTTTCCATACGGCACAAACGTAACATACACGGTTATAGCAGAAGACAAGGTTAACAACACAATCACAACTGACGAACTGTTTGGATACCAATATCAATACCAAGTAATTCCAGAGTTTCCATCATTCCTCATTCTACCACTATTCATGATAGCAACTCTGCTAGCAGTTAGAATCCGCAGAAGAAAACATAGTATGTGATATCAGGTTATCTCTTGAACAAACAATCAAAGAAGCAGTTAAATGCATGCATGTTTTTCTGTTTGTTGATCTGCGCGCGCGTGGAAAGATATTGAACACAAATGTTGTCGTTTTATTTACTTTGTAATCCTAGTTTTTCCATACAACCCGGCATCAGATGGTGATATTTTTGTGTTCCACAGCTCCAAGAAAAGCATTTTCAAGGCTTTGATGAAGGCGTCATAATTAGTCCAAAGAAAAGAAATTTTCTCTTTCTTTTTTCGCATTCCAGAATTCTGTGTACCGTTGCCGTTTTTGATGGAAAAAAGAAGTTGCTCTTGGTCCGATATTATGAAACTTGGAAGATTCTCAACATTTGAAAGCAGGTACTTCACGTCAGTTAATTTCATTTTTTCGGCGATGAAGCGGCTTTTTGGTGAATGATTGGTTAGAAGCCGAACTTTCACGTCCTTGCTAGAAACTTTCTCCAAGTTGTCTGTGAAACCAGAATGGTAGAGGCGCAGAAGATCTAAATCTGGAGCAAGCACGTAGATTTCTTCCTTGGTTCTGTCGAGAACTTCATTGGCTTTCATAATCATCTGTTCTTCCCCTTCTAATATCTGAAAAATCTCCTTGTTTTGAGGTTCCACCTTCTGTTGAGGAATAGAAAACCAAAGGTCGATGAGATTTTTCTTCTGTCTTTCCAGAAGTTGTATCTTCAGTTTTTTGGCTTTTATAAGAGTCTCAAGGGCTTCCTCGAAGGGGATGGCCATAAATTTCAAGGGTTTCTCTAGGACACAGGATATAAGCCCCCTCTTTTCCAAATCCCGTAAGATTCTATAAGTCTCGGTTCTATGAAGAGAAAGGGCATCTGAAATTTCACGTGCTTTATGCGTTCCCGACCTTGCAAGCTGAATGTAAACTCTTATTTCATTTCTTGAAAGGTCAAATTTGAGAAACGTGTCCTCAATGATCTTGAGAGATTTGAGCGGTTCCTTGTCTCTTCTCAGAAGTTCCCACACACGGGCATTCTCGCCATATAAGCTAACTGGATGTTCGCGTTTTTCTTTCAGCATTTCCACAGGACACACAGCCTTGTTTCGATTCGAATCGAATTCGGATTTAGCTCTGATTAGAACTTATCCTATATTTTATACTTCTGAATTCAAAATATGAACTGGAGATACAGGTTAAGGAGGAGCACAGAGAAGTAAAATGGGTAACAACTGGGAGCGCGTTCTATCTTTCGGGAGATATTTGGTTCCAGAAAATAATATATGGTTAAAAAGAATGTGCCTTCTGTTCGGTTTCATTTTGTTAGATTACTTTGCGACGCTGGCTTTTTGCACCACCCCAATGGAAGAGGCTAATCCATATTTGAGGGTTTTCATGGAGAATTACGGTATTTTTTGGGGTTTAACAATATTTGACTTTCTTATTAACCTTCCAATATACCTAATTTTATGTTTTAATTCTCACTTCATTAGTTTGCCTGCGCAGTTGTCAAAAATAGTGGAACCCATAGTTGACGTGTTCCTTGCATGGTTTTTAGCTGGTGCTCATTTTAACGGTGCTGTAAGTTGGTTCTGGACTGTTCCAGACTTGATACGCCAAATAACAGGTTTTGGCATCTATCTGTTTGTCGCTATGATCCTGTTTTTGAAGTTTGGAGTTAAGTAACGATTTTCATTTGCTGGAAAAAAACTGTTAATATGCCTTTATGATCATTGTTGATGGTTCACATGCGCGCGCATGGTTCTGTTGAAACAAAGTCACTCCAACTTTCGAATGGCCTTTCGGTATGTAGCAGAATGTTACATACAAATTTTCTTATCATCTGGAACTTGGCTAAATAATTGAAATTAAGGTAATCTGATCCTGTTGGAGAAATGCGCATTTCGGTGAAAAAGGGAGGCGAAAAAAGCGAAAGGGGAGAATTAACTTAGATTCGTGAGAAGACGGTGGATAACGTGGTTACAGAGATACGAAATTTCTATTCTTTGAAAGAGTTAAGTAGAAGCCTCGAGGAAGAAATCAGTTTTTATGAAGCTGCGGTGGAGGAGTACAGCCAACGGTTAGGCTCCCTTCTCAGAGAGATGGAAGCAACTCATGGCAACGAAGAATGGTTTAAAAAATTGTCTGCTCTTCAACAAACCCCCAAAGCTGGAAAAAGTAAAGGCAAAAAGAAGAAGGCAGGTTCATCTGAATGGGTTGAATTTAAAGACGTCATGCTTTCTACAGAAGAGCAAAGTGAAGCTCAAGTCCTCTTTGAAGCCATAGAAGAGATTAACAACAAGATCGCGCAGCTCGTAAAAATTAGAGACACGGTTGAAGACTTGAAAAAGCTTGGTTTGGGGGAAGACATGCTTTACATAACTTATGTTCATGACGAGGTTCCCGAAAGAATTGTTTTACGAAAAAAAGGTGGAAAAGAAGCTGGAGAAAAATTCAAGTTTATAACCACGCTTTCCCTTTCTAAAGGTTCATGAATTGCACCTTCGAAGACTTGGTACGCCAAATAACCGGTTTTGCCATCTATTTGTTTGTCGCTATGATCCTGTTTTTGAAGTTTCGAGTTAAGTAGCGTTTTTTCATTTATTGGATAAAAAATTGTTAATATGTCTCTGAAATCATTATTGGCAGTTCACAAGAGTTAAAACACTTTGTTACAGATGATTTGGCATAGTTAAGAATCTGAATCGGAGGTGGAATTTGCATGACAGACTATCTGGTTCTACTGAAACTCGATCAAGGGAAAATAGTCAAGGCGATACAATCTTTGAGGGACCTCCCTGAGAAGCCTAGTGCAGGAGTAAACCTACAATACTTAATGAATATCTTCGGAACTTGGGACGTAGCCATGTGGTTTGAAGCTGAAAACTCTGGTAAAGCTGTGGACTTCGTACAGAAAAAGATAGGTCAGATTTCCGGTGTCGTCGACGCGTATGCGGTGCCTACTTTTCCTAACAGAAGACTTCAAGGGCGAGGGCAGGAAGCAGCTCCAAAGGTTGAAGCCGATGAAAAGAATGAAGCTTCAGAAGAGTGATGAAGCTTTCTCCCTTTTCTTTAAGATGCCATGACGGTTCTCAGTAGTGCTACAAATCGAAGGCATACCTTGCTGTTATTCTAGACATCTTACTTCAATTCTGTTGTTGAAACAAAGCCACTCCAACTTTCGAATGGCCTTTCAGCGCGCGCATTTAACTGCTTCTTTGATTGTTTGTCTAAGAAACAATCTAATGTTACAAAAAAGAGGAGATTGTTTTGGTTGTTGGTTTTTACCATGCTTCTCCAGTGTATAGCCCATAGGACAATGTCTTGAATATCTATAAAGTTGTCAGGTACTATGTCTGCATGTGGACCCCATTTTAGATCTCCTAGTTTACTACCAAAAGCTACTTCTATAATGCCACCGTCAATTATTTCTACGATTCCATCGCCGTTTATGTCACCTAGAATTATCGCGCGCAATCGTATGGAAATCATGAGCGAGCAATATTGGAATTCTTCATATTCCTTTTTTCGAAATAATGCTTATCTCAATTGTCACGGTTTCTTCATGTAAAATGCGCTGGATTGGAATCAACGGTGAATCAAGAAAGTTTTGATGAAGTTAAGAATGCGTTGAGGAAGACTATTCACACCTTGATTGATCTTGATTTTGAGGACGGTAGACTCGACGAAGCCATCAAAAAATTCTTGGATGCCGAAAAACTTCAAATAAACTTAACATTCCACCTGCACCCAAATGACGTCATTTTTATCAGAAACTTGACAAATGAGAAAGTTCCCCGAAGGATACTAAGCAGAGTCAAGAAACTGAGACATAATCAGGGTCAGCAGTAGCTTCTTTTCCTCTTTGAACCCGCGTATTCGTTTGAATTAGGCAGTTTCTAGGATTCCTTGTCCAATTGTCCCTTGTGAGGGAAAGTAGCCACTGGGAAGGCGTCAATCACACCTGGAATCTGACCTATTTTTTTGTTTATGAATTCTATGGCTTGGGTAGAGTTGTTGGAGCTAAACCAAACAGCTACGTGCCAAATTCCGAAAATATTCATTGTATAGTTTAGGCCAACTCCTGGACTCGGATTTTTGGGTAGTTTCCTCAGAGTATCGATTGTTTCCAACAGTTTCGCCTTGTTGAGCTTGAGAAGAAGCAGATATTCTGGCATACGATTTCTAACCTCCGTTTCGGAATTATAGTTGGAATAAAACTGCTTTTAATTTTATGAACGGTCAATAATTACTCAAAATAACAAGAAACCGTAACTAAGCATCAAATGTTTTCTCTGAGGTTTTTTCAACAATAAGACTACCAGTTCTCCTGCGCGCACACGTTCCTTTTAGCTTTCAAGCGCAGCTGCTGAGGCGCTTACATAGATTTTTGCGAATTTCTTTATCAGGTCTTTTTGGTTGTAGACGGCGGAATTTATTTTGAAGAAATTCTTCATTCTTTCGGTTCCCAACCCAACTCCGATCACTATTACGCCTTTCTTCTGCAATGAACTGATGGTTTCTGACAGTGCAGTGGGCATTTTTGGATAGCCGAATGGCCATCCGTCAGAAAGAACTAGCAAGAATCTTTGCTCGTCAAATCTCTTCGAGAGGATTTCTCCTGCAACTTTAATAGCGTCGGGCATATACGTTAAACCATCGAATTTTAGTCCTCCTATCCTTGCGCGCACTCTACGCGAATACGCCTCTGAAGCATCCTTCAATATGTAGAAACGATCGCTGAAAGCGAAGAATGTCCACGAACCTGGATCCATCAAAAGTTCTTTTGTAGCTTCAGCAACGCATATGGCTATTGCTCGGACAAGCTCGCCCCTGACTTTCATGCTTGCACTCGCATCTAAGAGAATTCCCCAAGCGAAGCTTCTGCTCAAATATTCATCCCGCTTGAAAACGTCTGTTCTCGGCCTTCCGCTTGCGATCATTTGGACAACTGCGGTGAGGTCCAATTGTCCGTATTCTTTTCCCGGATCTTCGTCTAAGGCGTCTTGAGCTACTCTAAGACTGTCCAGAAGTCGTCGGCTTCCTCCTTTAAGAAGCGTTCTAGCTCTTAGATACCGCGTATAGTCTTCATCAGGAAAACCAATAGATTTGAATCTAGTCCCTTCCGTATACTTCTCAAGTTTTGTCAACATTCTTTTTTCTCGGTTTTTCTGATGAACCCATGTGTCGAAAGCTTGCGAAGCCTCTGCATTTGATTCTTTGCTCCAACATGATTCCATAAATCCTTCCGACGGAACCATCCCACCTAAAGTTTCCAGTGACTTTCCGAAGACTCTTTCGATTTCAATTTCAGACGGCATCTCCCATTGAGAGAACACTGTACATGGGCCGGTTTGTTCAGTGTGTTGTAGAGAGGGAGCTTCCAAGATAGGACCGTGTGATTCGAGAATTTGAGTTATGTCGTTTGCTGTTTCGTTAAGAACCTCGCCAATTTTGTTTTCCTCTCCAGCCAGTGACGTCACAATTTTTTCCTTAAGTGAACCCAGTTTTTTAGTCAACTTGTTAACTGCATCTTTTTCTTCTGGGCGAAGTGCTCCTTTTACAATGCCTATGTTGATCTTTGACAGTAAAGCTGTCATTATTCGAGTGGCTGGGTTGAAAATTCTTTCAACAGGCTTCATCTTTGCAAAGGCAAGTGAATTTGCGAAAGCCACATCGGCAAGCTTTTCAGGATACTGTGCCAAAATGTAGGCATTGACGTAAACATCGTTGACTAGAGATTCGGAGAAAGTTTCGACGATTGTGCGTTTTGATGTTGGTGAGAGTGTGTTTTCATCTTTGGTCGGCGTCAAAGTATGAGTGGTTAGATGGAGAACACAGGCTCTGAATAACCTTCCAACTTTAGCTTTTCCAATGGCGTCTACTGGAAATTCGTATCCCAAGAAAGATATAGTTTCTTCCTCTGACACGGAAGGCACAGGCAAAGTTACGTTGAAGCCGTTTTCATCTCGTGTGAGCGTTGGTTGCTGAAGTTTTGGATCTACACGGATTCTTGCTTTCGTGTTGTCTTTTTGAAGGGAGACGGACCAAGCATAGTCGAGGAATCCCATAAAGATTACCGCATATCCTGTTGTAGTTCCAAATCATTGGGGCTTAGGGAAAAATGATTCGATAACTCTTCTGATGTCATCTTGCACTTCAATGTTGTCGCTGGTTAATGCGATTATGGTTTCTTCAGCGGCGACATTAGGGGTGTTGCCGTCGTAGACGAGGGTAGCCCAGTTTATTAGGTCACCTAGAGATGGGCCATAGGGAACGTCTCCTGCCTTGTATTGTCTCCGCAGCTCAGCACCAACTTGGACAATTTTATAAGCCATATCTTCGTCAACATTGGATCGTTTAGTGAGCAGTTTCACTTCAAAAGATGAAATCTTCTCGCCAACGCTTGTATAGTCGAAGTTTATCCATACCGCCATTCGTCTTCTCATGGCTGCGTTCAATGGTTTGGTTCCGGCGAACTCTGCTGAATAAGGGTTCATGCTGAGGATCAGGTACCCATATTTGTGTCTCTCCACGACTTCGTTGTCCTTCTCGTTTAGTACAAGGTGGCCTCGGGTGTCAAGAACTGGATTGAGTCTTGTAGCGACGTCTTGTTTCATCATGTTGGCTTCGTCGAGGTACATTATTCCTCCTGCTCTTAGCCATCTGGTCACCATTCCGTCGATCCAGTTTTCTTTTCCGAGACCAATGAAACGTCCAATCAAGTCGTATGAGGATGTTTGAAGACCGCAGTTGACTTCCCAAACTGGCAAGCCGCAGAGTTCTGCAACAAGGTAGACGATATGGGTTTTGCCGGTTCCTGATGGTCCGATGAGTGAGCATTGCTTGAAATAGTAGAGTGCACGGACGATGCGTTCTACGTAGTGTTGTCCGCTGTCGATGTATTCAGGAGTGCCCGTAGGGACCAAGTCGGCGAGGTGTGCGAAGCTGTAGTTGGGGTGGAGGTCATACTTTTGGATGTCGTACTTGTGGTAAAGAGGAGACTGGGACATGGGGCGTTCTTTGTTTATGGACACGGATATTTTGCTGTTGCGGCGCCGAGCAGACGAAACTACCTTCATTCGGCTGGCTTCTTGTTTATCCTTTGCACCTTGATGTCCATAACTCAAAAGAGCGTCACCTATATATTAGAACGGAGAACGAAATATAAATATTATGTCTTGCGACTTAAGATAATAAAAATATTGTCACCCTATGACTTGCGACACGTTTTTTGGTCTCGAACCAGTCTCAAATCTGTCGTGGTTGAATCTGCTTAACTAATATGTGTGTGTAATAACTGGCAACACACAAGGGCTTTTAGTAATTTGTCCTCGAGAAACTAAGCAAGGTATTGATTCATATGCCCCAGAAAGCAGTGCATTTGCCAGCCAAGGAAGAAGCAGAAAAGACTAGGTCGGATGAGGGGGCGCCTGAGGAGCTTCTTGACTCGTTGAAGAGCCTGCAGGATGACGTTGGTCAGATTTGTGAGTTGGCTTCTGAGGAGACGAGGGTTGTGGAAGTGTTTTTCGAGTCGTTTTTGAAGCTTATGCAGCCGTTCGCGAAGACGATGTCGGTTTCTTTGGGGGCACTTCCAGAAGAGTTGGGAGATGTGGCTCAGGCGAACATTGATCCTACGGGGCACCTTATGATCTTGCATCAAGATGGACAGGTGGAGTTGAGGGATTTAAGAGAAGAGGCGCATCGTGATCTTATGGTCAGTGTTGTCAAAGATGTGGTGCCGAAATTCAAGGAACTTGTCAATGCCCATAGGCGAAAGATTGAGGACCGAATTGAATTTCTGTTGTCGGTCACGAATGAAATGCAAAAAATATCTAAGGCATTTTCGACGGCCACCACTTAGTGATTTCAATGAAGGGAAAATTTCAATTGGCTGTCTTTTCAGGCTTGCACACTAAAGCTTACAGCTGTGAGTTTTCCGAAAAAATATTGTTTTCAACATTGTGCTGTTATTAGGGTCCAAATAGAAATAGAATGTTGAAAGAGGGGAAGGGAGGCTACATATACCTCCAACATTGTCACAGAACGTGTGCATATGGAAAGTGTGTGTAGCAGACTTGTACACACAAAGGGAAAAAATTGGAAATCTAGAACTAGGACGTTGAGTTACAAAAGCGTTGCATCCTATCTCGTTTGCACGTTAACTAAAGTGGGGAATTAGTCATTTCAGCGGAAAGCGACGTATCCGGAGTCTCAGTTAAGGTTGACGTTCTAGGTTTGCGAGGGGTCAAACTGGGCGACAAAGAAGAATTATCTGCGTTAAATTTTGATGTTAACGCGAAGCTGGAGGAGAAGGAACGGAAAAGCGGCAGGCTGATTGTAAGCTTCGTATTAACAGTGGGCACAAAACCCAGCATAGTGAAATTTGAAGTGGAAGGACTGGCTACTCTGGAAGGCAAAACCCCAGAGATAGAGAAACTGTTGGAAGTGAATCCCGAAAAAAAGATACCCCTACTGCTCCACAGAGTCTACCAACATGTTTTCACAGCAACATTTCTCTTAGCCACTCTCCTCGGCACATCTTACCCTCCACCTGACCTGCTTTTCTCCGGCGAAATGAACAAACCGAGAGCAGAAGGACATGTTGAATGGGAAGCCAAAAAAGAAAAAGAAAAAACAGAAGAAAAGCCTGAAGAGAAGAAGAAAACAGTTCAACAAAAGCCTAAGGTCAGACGCAGATAGATAATCCCCTACCTAGCTTTTAACATAGTTTCTGCACGATTTCGACGCCAGCCAAACACACTCATCTCCAAAAGATAATAGTCTCTCGAGACCCGTAAGAAAAAACGCTTTGGGATCCAAACCATAGTAGGGTGACAACCGGAGAGTATGGTACTCTGATGTAGACCCCCTGTTTTTTCTTTAAATACTCCCAACATTCTTCGGTGAAGAAACGGCAATCTCCCCCTTTTCAACTCAGAGTCGCACTTGATTCTCTTTATGTAGACAGACTCCTAAGAGTAAGGGCAATAAAATAATCTCTTAGGGATAATATCCAAGTTCTTTGAGTTTATTCTTAACGGCTTCCAAAACGAGATCAGCTCTCGACCTGAACCCAAACTTGCTATTCTTAATCACTTTATCTATCATGTCTACGATCTCTTCTGGCAGAGCTATATTTTTCCATCCTTTCCTAGGCATGGTCAAATCAACTGCACGTTAGTTTGTGCAACAAAGTATATATTTTATTGTGTACCTATCCGACTTGGATTAAGAACCCATTTGGTACGGGTACCTAATATGCCTCAACTCACTTTAAACGAGACCGCCACCACTGTGAGTTCGGGGATTTAGAGGCGTGTTCAACTTGGTTAGTATGTCTCCTTCTCAAAATATAGTCCCAAGGGAACTTTACGAGAGGCTTGTCAAAAGCTTCATGGAGGTAATAGTTTTAAAGGAACTTAAGAGCGGCAATCCCCTCTGCGGTCACGACACACGCGCCTTGATCCAAAAAAAGTTTAATATTCTCCTCTCTTCCGGAACCATCTATTCTACCCTGTATTCTATGGAGCGAAAGGGGCTCATTGAAGGCATAACGGATAGGAAAAAGAGAGTTTACAGGCTGACCGAAAAGGGCAAAGAAACATTGGAAAGTATTTCAGGAAGTAGCGACAAGCTTGTCTTGCTCATAAAATCCATATTGGAAAAGTAGCGCCTTTAGGATTTGCTTCTCTGTCACAATGAATGGATTTATGTGGTTTTGATGTCATGTATTTCTGCGCTAATTATGTGTTAGATTGTTCGACGTAGAGGGATTTTTTGCGCCTGAAATTGTGTAGGAGTGAGGTTATTTGGAAAAAGTTAGCATCCGATTGGATTTGGCGGACAACATAGTGAAGCAGTTTCTTGTTGGAGTTATGGTTGGACGGTTTTATATATTTCAAGGGTTTGCTCTGCTGCTTTTGTCCATGTAAAGTATCGCAAAACCCGTTTGCGTCCATTTGCTCCCCAATTCTTCGCCTTCTTAGGATCCTTTAACACTTGCTTCACGCCCCAAGCAATATCCGCCGGGTCTCCCCCGTTCACATGGATTCCATTCTGTTCTGGTCCAGAGGATAAAACCTGCTCGCGGAAGCCAACTACTCCTTGGGCTCCAACCACGATCGGTTTTGCCATAGACATGGCTTCTAGGCTCACGATGCCGAAGGGTTCATATATGGATGGGAAAATGCAGACGTCAGAAGCGGCGTAATGCAGAATCCTTTCATCTTCTGGGACAAATTCGAAATGGCAGATAACCTTATCGTCTATTCCAAGTCTTCTGGCCATCTCTACGATATCTGTCTGCTCTTCGCCCTTACCTAAGATCACCAACTTTGTCTTAGGGCATTCCTCCAATATCAAGGGCATGGCCTGAACCAAGTTCCTCACGCCCTTCACCCAAGTTAGTCGCCCCAAGAAAAAGAGCATACACTCGTCGTCTTGAATCCCGTATTTACGTCGAATTCTCTTAACGTCTCCTTTCTTACATCTCCGAGGATTATATCGATCAGGGTCCACCCCATTCCAAACCACGCTAATCTTTGATTTAGGCCAACCATGTCGCGCAAGGTCTTCCTGCATAGAATTACTAACAGTAATTATGCGATCTGCGGCTTCAGCAGTCGCCGACTCAAGGTAAGACACCACCTTTGAACCCCGGCTACCGCTTCGCCCCCACTCCGTGCTATGGACGTGAAAAACCACGGGTACCTTTGTCTCGTTTTTGGTTATGATTCCAGAAATGCTGCTCAACCAGTCGTGGATGCATACTACGTCGAAGTGGTCGCCCTCTTTCTTGATTAATCCATTGATAAGCTTCGTTGCGCTAAGGATGTTGGAGATGAAGATGTCGTTGAAGAACCGGATGTTCGTTCCCCATTTTTTCAAGTCATCAGTAACAAACATTGGAAACACGTTGCTTGCATCGGCGATTCTGGGACGATGAACCATTACACCCTTCAAGATTTCCCTAGTTTTCAAATCTCCAGAATTAAGAGTAAAAACCGTGACGTCATGACCCAACCCAACGAACTCCCGAGTTATATACTCGGCGTACGTGCCCAAGCCTCCGACCAGCTTGGGTGGATATTCCCAAACGAAGAAAGCTATTCTCAAATAGAGCACCGTCTAGAACTTTACATACGGAAAGAAAAATCATCTTGTGTGTAACAGAAGCCTATACACAGGTCAAACTAGTAAGTTTTCTTCAGTTTGATTACGTAATCTATAAAGTTGGTAAGTTCTTTGCTTGGGAGTTCAATTCCAAGATTTGAACATAACTTCTTTAGAACTATCCCTTCTACTACTGTAGCTCCAGAACTAAAAAACTCCTCAAGGCCTTCAACGAAAACCTCTAACTTCTTCGGAATCTCTTCCTGTTTTAACGAGTGTTTTCTCTCTAAATGTTTGTAAATGATCTCGGTAGCGGGTTCTCCGAAAGTGTCTTTCAAACTGTCATCTACGGACTTGATAAGCAATTTTTCAAACTTCATCTTCTTTCTCCCCATAACTAATCTTCCGATCAGTCATTTTATCCGCTCAGTACGTCGATAGACTTTGGGGCGTCCGTAGCCATAGTACAAAATTCTTGTTCTCGCAAGAGTTCTTATAAAATAGGGTGTGCAGAGGCGCTACAAACACGAAACCGCGAGAAAGAGGTAAGTATCGTTTTACCTAACTCTGCCTATCCATACCTTCGCCTTCGAACAAAAATTGCAATCACCAAAACCGCTACGACAGCCACAACCGCGCCCATGATATAAATCATATATTGATTTATCCAGGTGTCGTTTACTCGGAAGCTCTTCAATTCGCTGGAAGCTTCGCATCGTAAATCGTCACCGTCTAATCTGGCATGAACACGCCAAGACCCCACTAAGTTTGGTTTAAAACTGGCTGTGAAGGTTCCGTTTGAGTTTGTGTAAACCCGTTGTTCGATGGTAGATCCATTAGGCATGGTAAACACCAAAGTTACAGGCATGTTCTCTATGATTGGACTAATCGACCCTGTTACTGTGATGTTTTCGCCGATGGTTATGCTCTCCTTGGTTATGTTGCAAGTTATCAATATCGGAGTCCTCTCTACAGTAAAGTTTCTGTAACCGCTAGATGCGCCAAAACAAGTTTCGTTACCCGCCCAACTTACTAACACCGCCCAAGATCCCGTTTTGTTTGGAAAATACGCGTCAGTGAAGAATCCAGAGGAATTAGCAGACACCAATTTAGGCGTTACGATGTCATCGCAGGTGTAGTTCAACGTCACTGTTGCTCCACCATGCGAGATTGAACCCGTAACCGTGATGTTTTCGCCGTAATTGATAACAGATTTAGATAAAGAGCAGGTTATGTTAGTTGGGTTCTTCACGACATAACTACTTTGGGCTTCAGCTTTGTTCCCAGCCTCGTCAGACGCTAAGATTCTATATTTCACTGTGGTTCCAGC
>Ga0209636_10005033_pt1 | contig 13499 bp, 11 predicted proteins | sample DeeMarSWOR152_54_FD_187464 | JGI IMG/M metagenome (GOLD analysis project Ga0209636, IMG submission 187464) | Marine sediment microbial communities from White Oak River estuary, North Carolina - WOR-1-52-54 (SPAdes) (version 2) | ecosystem: Environmental > Aquatic > Marine > Intertidal zone >...
ATTGAGAATCCGTTAGATCAATTAAAAAAAATGGAAGAAATTAATGTTTCTGTTAATAGATTCAGTTTAGGATTTAATATCAATAATTACGCAGAAAAATTCACTGTTAGTGTTTATGGGAAAGACTATTATCAATACTTGAGTAAGCTAAAACGAATCACCAAACATGAAAAGATGAGAGATCTTCCTGCTAAAAAATTAGCAAAAATCCGACATTTGAGAGACATACAAGACGAATCACACAGCTTAAGAATCGAAATAACGATTAGGGGTTGGGAACAAATTCACACAAAGTCTTTTTATCGATATTTGGATGAAATAGAAAAGCTTATTCGAAAAGTAGATCTCGAATTATCCTTGCTGGATCCAAACGATAAAACGAGAGCAGAAAACAACAGAGAAATAAAAACTCGTTTTGAAAGAGGATTAACGCAGATTGAAGAAAGACTCACCCTAGAGATGATAGAATGTAGAAAAGCAAAGATCCGAAATAAAACTCACAGCTCTCCGAAGTTTGAAAAACAACACAAAATATCTGATTTTAGTTAATTCAAACCTTATTCCATGTAACCTTCTTTGTCTTTGATTAGTCCGAACTCTATTTTGCACCTCAGATTTCTGGTTTTTTAACAGATAATATATCCGACTAGATTATTTTTTTCAGGATTTCAATCAATTTTTGGGTTTTCTCCCATTTCCCCCAGCATACTCCACAACTTTACATATATTTTTCATAGTTTAACCAACCTCTTAGGACATCTTCACAAACCATAGAATAAAAAGTGTATTTTTGGCAGCTAGAAATCATCCTCCCTGCATACAAAGCCCTCAAGAAGTCTAAAGAATGATAGTTTCAGATCTTTTAAAATACGAAAAACTGGGAAATGGAGTAATTATAAAATATGACGGGAGATTAGTTTTTGTAATTGGAAAAAAGGACTATTGGAAAAAAACCAATGATACTTGGATAATTACATTCACTAACACAGGAGGTCATGTTGAAATAGGAGAAACAATAATAGAGGCTACTCACAGAGAGTTAAATGAGGAATTGGGATGTGAAGTGGAGCTTCAATCGTCTAATCAAACATTGTACTGCGAATTAGAAGCTCCTAAATTCGAGTGTTATGTACTAGAGGACGAGATCACCCCCATTCTTATCTATAATTCATACAAACTGCAAATGACCGTTTGTGTATATCTTGGACATCTCTCTTCTCCTCCTACTCCAATGATGGAAGTTCCTGCTCTCCTGCATATATTACCACATTTAGTTCAGGGAGGCAAATTACGAGATTTATTGAACAGTGGTTGTCTGATTCAAGAGCAAGAGGAATATAACATTCCTAGGAGCGCTATAATGGTACCATTTGGTTCTGTTAAACTAATTGCAGAACATTGGAAAGCATTTACGCAATTATCGTGTTTTCAGAATTATATTTTCTAATTATTGCAAGATAAAGAAATATTAGATTAAGGTATAAATTCGTATTTACACCTGCTATTAGAGATATTAAACAAAGTATGATAATATATTTTGAATGCCTCAAAAAAGCGTTATTTATGGGGAAAGTGTAAAAACTTAACAATTATATGGCTTAATCATTTGATTATTTCGATGAATGTGATATGGGAAAAATAATGAAACATAAAGAAGAATATTTTACCACGTATGATGGCCTCAATTTATACTATCAAGTATGGCAACCAGAGGGAAAACCAAAAGCCATTATTCAAATTGCTCATGGATTGGCAGAACATAGTTCTCGCTATATGAATGTGGTTAATTTTTTAGTTCCAAATGGTTTTATCATCTATTGCAATGATCTCCGAGGCCATGGAAAATCAGAGGGTGCAAGGGGTTATGTGAATAGTTTTAATGACTACTCTGAGGATGCAAAGAGATTTACTCAGCTTATCAAAGAACAGCAGGGAGATATCCCACTTTTCCTGTTAGGACACTCAATGGGGGTTATAATTGCTGTTGACTATGCGATAAGATATCCAGATGAATTGATTGGAGTTGTTTTTTCAGGATTTGGTTACCCCGCTACAAGTAAGGTTAATCCATTACTTGTTTTAATTTCAGGAATTCTTTCAAGGATTAGGCCGAAAGGAAAGATTAATACTAACTTAGCTGATGATGTTTCTAGTGATCCAAAAGTCGTTGAAGCCTACAAGAACGATCCATTGATATTTACATTCATAACGTATCGTCTTGGAGCAGAATATTTGAATATCACTAAAAAGCTACCTGAATCTTTGTCAAAAATTCAGCTTCCTATTTTAGTTCAATCAGGAGAACTCGATAAACTCACTCTTGACACGTCTGAGCTGTTTTCGTACATAACAGCCACTGATAAACAGCTAAAACAATATAAGGGACTATATCACGAAGTTTACAATGAACCAGAGCCTGCGCGTAACCAAGTATTAACAGATTTAAAGGAATGGCTTGAAAACCATATATAAGCTTATTAAAATTACAATTCAAATTTTCGAGACCCTGAAGAGACAATAAAGTATCTATCCTTATAGTAACATTTTTTTGGCCTCTTTAAGGATACAATTAAGGTCTTCTTCTAGATTGGGATCCAAAGCTTCTACTTTATGCTTCGTAAGAATTTCTTTAGCATTTTTTTCTGCTCTACTAACTAAATCAGCTGCACCTTCAACTTTCCATGTATTATACGAATTTCGGTTTGGGAGTTCAGATAATAACCATTCTTCCCTAATAATTTGGCTTGTTTTTGGATGGAAAAGAAATGTTTGACCAATACCAATATCTTCAATCATTTCCACGCCTAAATGGAAATCATCTACAATAATTCCTTGGACACCTCGTCTAAGGTGAGCAATGATTTCATCATCAATAACAATTTGTGCGGGAGAAGATATTAACCCGCTACCGAGGCCTCCAACACCTGAAATCATATCTGCACCAGCAGCTAGCGACATCATCCAGATATAACATTTCTCATAGGCTACTTGGGGATTAATGCACTGAGAATCACTTACTCCCCAACCCGCATTAACAAGGAGGCCGTATTTTTCTTTACATAATTGAGTGGCTGCTGCTTGGAGCAATCCAACTTCGGGTGGACCTGAATTAAAAATCCCAAAACGTGGATTCGAAAGACAAGGCCTCACAAAGACAAACTGGGATAATCCAGGCTTTTTTATCTGTCCCATAATGAGTCCCATTAGTATTTCAGCTACGAACAAAGTTAATGTCCCTGCTAGAGAGGCTGGAGCTGTTGATCCCGCTTGTGGCATCGAACCAACATCACAGGATGATCCAAGCTCAATTCCTTGCCAATAGGTATCTAATTGGTCAAATGGAAATTGTAATGGACTTGTAGCAGTAACACCAACACCTAAACTATATTCTGATATATCACGATCCCCAAGGAGAGTAATGAGCATCTGCATGACATAAGGAAAACCTTCCTTCAAAGCAATTCCTGCTGGATCGACTGGTTTCGTCGTATTTTCTATCAGTGTTTTTGTAATTATTACACTTTGTAATGTAGGAGGAACATCATAAGGAACCACAGGATCGATTACTCCATCGATATTGGGGAGAAAATCACAAATTTTTGTGAGATCTGCCAGATCTGATAATTTGGCTTCTCGGTAAAGTCTTGATTCTAGATCGATAATGTGTGTCATGCCTTCAGGTGTATGGGTTTTAGCTGCCCCTTGCCCTATAATCCAATCTTTTTGGGGATCTCTGGCTGCATATTTAATTGAGTGACCACAGGATTCAAGTGAGGAGTTAACAATGTCTTCATCAGTTATAAACACCTTTGAAGTTTTGAAATCGACTTTTACTCCGTTTTTCGATAAGAGATCTAGCCATTTCTTATCTTGAATCTCACAACCGACGGTTTTTAGTACATTTAGTGCGGCCACATGAATTGAATCTTGTTGTTGTTGTGTTAAAATAGACAATTTTAGCATAAATAATCCAAGAATTCTGTGGTATTTAAAAAATTTCCAATGGGTCAGCTTTTTTCTAACATTTTTGTAGATATTAACAAACCTACTCCTATAAAAACCACTTACAGGAATTGTTTATAATCCATTGTTTTTTGGGATAGAAAGAACTTTTAGATACCATTAACATTAATGATACGAATAAGCTGGAGTTTCTTGATCGAAATAAGTAAGAAAAATGGTGGGTAGAATGAAATTAGCAATAATTGGATCAGGTATTGGGGGATGTTCTGCTGCATATTTTGTTAAAGAATTAATCCCTGATGATATGAATATTACAATCTTTGAAGCCAATGATCGTATTGGTGGCCGTTTACTTGCACGAAAAATCGAACCAGTAATGATTGAACTTGGGGGAACCTTTTTTCATACAATTAATCAAAATATCCTAGAATTTGTGAGAAAGTTTTCCTTAGAGACAGAAAAATTCGTTCTACCAGTCATAGGAGTGTGGGATGGATCCAAATTCATATATAAATCAAATAAATCTCCTTTAGTGACTAACCTAAGATTATTGTTTCGCTATCGATTGAGTGCCCTCAGGCTTCATTATTTACTAAAAAAATCGAAGAGGGAAATTTTAAAGCTCTACACGAACAACCATTTTGAATTCGCTTACAAAACATGTGAAGAATTGCTAAACATTCCTTTTATTGTAGCTCTGAAATTAAAAACATTAGAAAATGTTCTCCTAGAGAATGGTGTGTCATCTAAGTTAATCAAAGAAATTCTAGAACCAGGAGTACGATACATTTACCATCAGAATATTGATATTGGTGGTTTTGCGGGTATTACTACAATTATTGCTTCCGATGGAACACCACTTTACAAATTAAAAAATGGGAATGTTCAATTTAATAACAAACTTATAAAATCTGCAGATGCCGACGTGAAACTAAAATATAAAATAACAAAGATAATCAAAACAGATCAAGGAACTTACAATCTAACAAATCAGAAAGGGAGTTCAGAGGAGTTTGATGCGGTGATTCTAGCTGCTCCATTTGAACAACTCAAAATAGAGTTTACAAATATCACATTACCAGAAATGACATATCGAAAATATCAGAAGGTTTACATCAAACTTATCACGGGCTTACTTAATCCACAATATTTTGGATTACAAAACATTACTGATATTCCTGAATTGTTATTAACAACTGCAGATTTCAAAGGTCCATTTGATAATTTAGAAACATTAGGAAAAACAGAAAATGGTCTGTACATCTATAATCTATTTGCTACCAATCCAATAACTGACGATCTAGTACAACAAATGTTTTTAGAACGAATAATAGAAGAAGATTATGTTTGGGAATTTGCACATCCTATAGCGAAGCCATTCAGAGAATTTCAACCATTTATTTTAGATATGAGGCTGTTTAATATTAATACCATAGAATCAATCGCATCAACACTGGAAACAGCGATAGTAGCAGCAAAGAATGTAGCGTTACTGTTGAAAATAGCTCTAGCAAAAAACTCATAGAAATAGATTAATGATAAAATCATCCTCATTACAAGATCGATCAGGTTGTAATTATTTGTTAGCCAATCTATTTTCCCAAGTTTTTATGATCTTATCCAAAGGAGTTCCTACAACTTGAATTAGGTGGTAATCCGATTCTCCAATCCCCCTTTCTGATGCGTGCTTAAGATATGATATTTCGAGCGGATTCAGTCCAGCTATCTTAGTCGCAATGTAATCAAGTGCTAGAGGATCCTTACCAGCAAGTATTGTATTGAGTTCTAGGGGCTTTGCTCCCTCTGAAAATTTTTTTCCATAACCTGCCACAATACCGTCTATTACGGTTAAGGATGGCTGTATCACCGTATTCAAATCCACAATGCTTTCAGCAAATTTCTTGTGGATCCTCTGCTTTTCACCCCTTGGACCAAACCATGGACCTTTTCTTTCGGGTGTCAAATATTCATTAGATAACTTAATGGGAAAATCCAGAGATGAAGTTTGTGAGTATTCTCCCTTTCCAGGAACTGTACCCAAGAGATTCTTGATAGCTAGGCTTGCCCAGGGGTATGAATATAACTTAAGTTTGGGCACATTTATTAGAACATCGCTCTCAAGTATGACATCTGGAACATTCAACACATCGATAGCTTTACCATTTGGGACATCCACCAATCTAGTTTGACTCTCATTTAAGTCTAGGAGCTCGACGTTATATTTCTGTGCCAGGTCAGTGTATCCGCATCTTTCAAATGCAATTTTGGTATCTACTCCACCTGATCCCTCGGCAATAGTAATTTTTGACGGATCTACGCGTTTACACAACTCTACGATAGCTTGGACAACTCGTGGATCAGTTGTTACCCCCGTGTCTGAGGGGAGATCTACAACCAAGTTTGGTTTGATAATTACTTTATCTCGAGGATTTAAAAACCTCTCAATCCCTCCAAGAAGACTAATTACCTTTTGAACTGCGAATTCAACATTCTCATTTTGGACAACAGAAACAATTACCATCTTCTTACAACTACACCTTATTTTAAAATTGTGTTTTATTGTTAATTTTAATTCTAATACGCGCTATGTTTGTTTAAGGAGCTTATTCTTGCCTTAATTTTTCTACTCCCCCACACTTCCTTGATGGATCCTGTGTATGAGATACGGTAGAGCTAAAAGAATAAATGTAGGCCGCATTTTTATCTGATCCAAGCCAATTACCGCTGTCATAAGACCAAAATCAATGGGAATCAGGTTTTGTACAAAAACTATTATTATCCCAGTGCCTAAAATGACTATTATTAATGTTATACCATTTTTTAGTCGTTTCGGATCTTTTTTACTATCATATATCATCCAAAAAGGAATTATAAACCAAGGGAAAACGAGATAAAGGGAAAAAATTAATAGAGAATTTATGAGGAAAAGAAAACCCAATGTTGTAATGATAAAAATGATTTCAGATATTTGTATTGTAGATCGTTTAGAAATGGATCGAATAGCGAATATACTTGTACAAAACAAAACTAGGGAAATCAGAGAGAAAAAAATCGGATTATATATAATGTCACCAATAATTGAGGATATTCTGTAATAAATATATGATTCTGGTAATAAAAGTGGAAACCCATAAGCTGTAAAGAATGCAACCTCTTCAGTGTTAATGAAATGTGTGGCAAAAATACCCAAAGCAGGAATAGTGACAGCAATTGGTAATACTGAGAAACACAAAAGAAAACCAATGCATCGTTCTTCTAGACGTGATGCAGGAGTATTATTATTAGTATTAAATTTATCTTTCTCTGATTTACTATTTATTACGCCTTCTGATATTCTATCATAAAAATAAAATATATAATAAATGATTATTGAGATTCCTAGAATTATTAATCCTAGTTCTATATACGTTTCCGTACGAGGTAATGTTATTGGGTGGGTTAGTGTGTCTAGCCAAGAGAAGATGCTATAACCAAGGATAGGTGTTAGCGCTAGAGGCATGAAATCGAAATATTTTGTTTCTGTCTGTATAAAATAGAAATATATAGTCATTATTAAAAATATTAGAAAAATAAATGGGATTACTATAGTGTTCGTATCTGTTTGAAAATAGCAAATGAGATGAACCCTTCTTAATGTGCTTTTGCCATATGAATCATAACTAATCACTTTTTGGAAAGGGAAAATCAATTGAAGAATTAATGACACTAAAAATTGAAGTTTGTTATAATGACGAATTTTTTCGCGATTTAAACTAAAGAATTCGGAAAGATTCATTTTTCTTTCTCCATAAAAAGATATGAACTGAAAATAGGCCACAGCCAAATTAATATGAAAATCAGTGAAAAAAGAAGGATAAAGAGTACAGTACTCCAATTGAATGCATTTCTGACTGAAGCAATATCATTACGGTGTGTAGTAAAGTAGAATGTCGTATTAGTACTGTTTACGATAGGCCAAATTACATTCCAATTCATCCCTGCAATGATTTTTGTTGATCCAGTTATTTTTGCGTTGGTTCCTTGATCTTCAATGTTAACTTTTCCAATGTAAAACATATTGTTAGGTGAGGTATAAATCAAATAAAGGGTTGATCTAATAACAGTAATTCTTTCTAGATCATATTCAGTCAAGGTAATTGGTATTTGTTCCCAATTTGTACCATCAAAGATGAGTAGATGATTTATATTAACCCCTCTCTCTAGAAAAATTAATTGATGATTGAATGTGACTCCTCCCCAATAAATTTGATAATTAGTTTCAGGTTGGTAAACGTGAGTCTGTATGATTGTAGTTGTACTCTCATTAAAAGTCCAGATTCTAATGTATATAATATGACCCCCAGAATCTTCTTCGATTACCCAGAATTTGATATCATCATCAAGATACACCCCGAAATAAGTACTTCGGAGATCTGTGCTATTGATTTGTACTACCTTACTCCAACTCATTCCTCCATTATCCGATAAACTCATTATAACGTTAATTTTGTCAATCCACGTATCATTCACTAATTGTGAAGTGGATACCACTCCAAAAAGTGCAATTGAATCATTTTCTAATAATATAAAATCAAAATTCCTTAAATTTCCCTCTATTTCTGAAAAAATTTCGTCTAAAGAAATAAAATTGAACCATTGATTGTGATCATTAGTGGATCCGAAAAAGAATAAGTCTTCTAGTCCCTCTGTCATCACATGCCAAATCCCATAATATATTGCGTCTTTGGTTTGAATAATTTTAAGTGGATAAGTGTGTAATATCGGCTCCATTGGAGTAGTATGTTCTGAGAAATCCACATGAGTCTCCATGGGTTCTGTCCAGAACAGATCATAGGAAAAAAGATTGTTCACAATGATACTTCCAAGAATTAAAAAAAGGAAGAGATTTAAGCCATGTTGAGAGGTAATTTTCATTTTAAATCCCATTGTGTTAATCCAACTATTATTTTATTTTCTAATTCTTCTTTTGGTATAGAATACAGTGATAGGGGAAATTAAAAGAAGAATGGGTAGTATTTCAAGATAAGTGAACACTGATGAAATATTCGACTGCGAGGTGGACATAGAATATGAAACAGTGCTATTTTCAGACCCAGTAGTTGTATCTGTTGCAGGAAGTGAACTGGTTGTAGTAGAGGGTGTATCGGTGTTTGTTATAATAATCAATGGACTATCTGGAAGGAGAGAACCCAATAATCCTTTGTTCCAATAAGTTAAACTACTATCCATAATCCCAAAACCAGCACAAAACTCCCAGTAGGTCCACCCCCACATTTCGGGATGTGATTCAGCCTTTGTACGTACATAAGTGGTCCATCTAATTCGACTATTCGTAAAAGCGTATTGATATACACCAAATTCTCCTAAAAATAACCTTTTGTTGTTTGCTTTAGCCCAATTAATTGCAATGTCAAATTCATAATTAATAGCATCTTTTTCAGATTGAGATCCATTCCAATTTTTACCTAACCATGCATTACTTCCAGAGACCCATTCGGCACCTTGGTGTGTAAATTCGAAAGGAGAGTAGAAGTGGAACGTGACTACTATGTTGGAATCATTTTGAGGAAGTATGAGTTCATTCAGCGCCCATACATTATTCCAATCCGTCGGGCCAACGATCAGTGTTCTATTAGGATTGGCTATACGAATAATATCAATTGCTTCTTGCAAGTATTGGTTCCAAAGTGTATTAGTCAAATTGCCGTATGGTTCATTTAATATTTCGAAAATTAAATTATTTGAATAGTTCTGATAATGTTGGGAAATTTGTTGCCATAAAACAAGTAATCGGTCCTTATGACTTTCAGGATGATCCATTAGCTCATTATAATGATGAATATTAATAATAATGGACAGATTTTGCGTAAAACCTTGATTAATTACCCAATCTACACGATCAAAGAAAGAATCATTAATAGTATAAGGAGAAGTAGCCATAGCATGAGCATTCCATCGGATAGGAATACGTACAAGGTTAAATCCTGCTGATGCAATTCGATAGAAATGCTTTTTTTGGATTATTATACCATTACTCCATTCTCCTTCACTTGGTGCCTCTAAAAAATTACCTAAATTGACACCTCTGTAACCTGAATAGGAATTATTTTCTAAAACGTGACATCTTGGGTAACTTGAGTAGTTGGATACTCCAAATGAGATAATAAGGGAAATAAAAAAGATAACTTCGTTTCTTAACCTCATTTTGTTCACGTTCAGGAGTTTTAGTACTTACTTTCAATGAGCAAATAATATTTTTGTTTTTTAGCTATTTAACAAATATCAGTTGTGGAGTAGCATCTCCCTAAGTAATTTCCACTTCTGATATAAAAAGTATAACTAGCAACCAGAGTTGTGTTACTGATAAAGCTCTAGTCGGTGATTCATTTTGAATGAAGATAATAATGTCAAATCTGGCGAAAAAACAGAAAAAGAGAAGATGTTAGCAGGTGAACTATATTATTCAAGTGACCCTGAATTAACTAGTGATCGATACAGGGCTAAAAAGCTGATGTGGAGATATAACTCAATAACTGAACTTAATTTCAGCGAAGAGGAATTATTGGAAGAAAGAATGAAGGTTGTAAAGGAATGGTTCGGTAAGGTTGACTCTTATGTTTTCATTGAGCCACCGTTCTACTGTGATTATGGTTACAATATTTCCATGGGTGAGTATGTCTACATGAATCATAATTGCGTTATTTTAGATGTAAATACTGTTGAGATTGGAGCAAATACTATGTTTGGGCCTAATTGTCAGCTTCTTTCCGCTACTCACCTCCCTGAACCCGAAACACGTATGAAAGGATTAGAATTAGGATTACCTATAAAGATAGGGGAAAATTGTTGGTTTGGTGGTGGTGTTATTGTTTGTCCTGGAGTAACTATTGGTGATCAGGTCAGTATTGGTGCTGGTAGTGTTGTTACTAAGGATACCCCTAGTAATGTTATAGCTTTTGGAAATCCCTGTCGAGTTATAAAAAGCTTAAAAACTAAAAAATTGTGATCTAAATCCATTTATGTGCTGATTTAGACTCTCCATGTAGTACCTGAATTGATGAAAATGGGGAAATGAAGAAAAAAAGTTAGAAATCTATCCTAGCTTAATTTTCTTTAAATGAATCCTTAATCATGAAACTCTGGTTATGTTAAAAAAGATAATCAGGAAGAGATAATCCTATCAAGAGTATAAAACCCAAGGTATAAGCTTTATTTCTTGATCAGATAGAAAGTATAATGGTGGTATCATTGTCTAAAAACGTCATAGATTGGTTAGAGAAGAACCGAGAGGAATTTATCACAATTAGTGACCAAATTTGGAGTTATGCTGAAATAGGTTTGTTAGAAGAGAAATCCTCGAATCTTTTAGCATATACTCTAGAAGAAGCTGGATTTAAAGTAGAACGGGGGGTAGCTTTTATGCCAACGGCCTTTATCGCCAGTTATGGAACTGAAAAACCAGTAATTGCAATACTAGGAGAATATGATGCTTTACCTGGACTTAGTCAAAATACTGAACCAATAAAAAAACCTCTAAAAGAAGGAGCTCCTGGTCATGGATGCGGACATAACCTGTTAGGCGTTGCAGGTCTAGCAGCAGCTTTGGCTATAAAAGAAGCAATAAAATCGGGAAAAGTGATTGGAACCATACTGTATTATGGATGTCCTGCAGAAGAAAATGTTGATGCGAAGGCTGGAATGGTCAAAGAGGGATACTTCAAAGATGTGGATATTTCATTGACTTGGCATCCTGATGATATGAATAATGTCTGGTCGATTAACTTCCAAGCGATATTTTCTGTTGTCTTCAAGTTTCATGGGCGTACAGCTCATGCAGCAGCAGACCCATTTAACGGACGATCTGCATTGGATGCAGTAGAACTCATGAATGTTGGTTGTAATTATTTACGTGAACATATCATTCCAGATGCTCGAATCCATTATACTATAACTAATGGTGGAGAAGCCCCAAACATCGTACCTGAAGATGCAGCTGTATGGTATTTCATTCGTGCTCCTCGAGTAACTCAAGTACGAGACATCTATCCACGTGTTGTAAAAATTGCAGAGGGTGCGGCATTAATGACCGAAACAGAACTAGAAATAGAATTTCAAGGAGGGTCTGCTAACATGTTGCCTAATTATGTTCTTGAGGACATAATTCACCAAAAAATGGAGGAACTAGGTTCTCCTCCGTTTGACGAAGAAGATCATAAGTTCGCTCAAAAGATAATAAAGACTTTTCCCAAAGGTTATTTTGATAATTCACTAACAATTATGCCTCGAGATATGCAGGAAGTGGTGGAGCAATTTAGAGGCATTGATTTTTGTGATAAAATACTCCCTATTGTTGGACGAGGTTACACCATGCCTGGTTCTACAGATGTCGGTGATGTTAGTTGGGTAATACCGTTAGCACAATTCTCTACAGCATGCTGTGCAATAGGAACCCCTGGTCATTCATGGCAACTAGTAGCTCAAGTTGGGATGGGTATTGGCCATAAAGGAATGCTTCACGCAGCAAAAATTCTGGCTCTTACTACTATCGAATTGCTGCAAAATCCAGAACTTGTAGAGAAAGCTCGTGAAGAATTTGATGAAAGAATCAAAAAATCTCCATATGAAAGTTCTTTACCTGACGATTGGAGACCGCCTATTGAACACGTAAGGCAGGTTTACAGTAAATAAGAAGAAAATTTACTCTAAAATTTGAAAACAATAAGATCGATAGAAAATCATAATATAATATGAATCTAGATCATATTAAGATGATTTCAGTTAATATTGAGCATTTAACATGGATTGAAGCTGAAAAAATCTTTGAACAGTACGAAGTCGTCTTAATAGCCATTGGAGCTAGGACAAAAGAACACGGCCCTCATCTTCCTTTAAATAATGATTATTTACTAGCTGAATATCTAAAGGAAAGAGTAATGGAAAAAGTACCTGTCATAGTTTTCCCTACTTTACAGTATGGATTCTATCCAGCCTTTTTAGAATATTCTGGATCTGTATCCATCAGTTTCAAGACTTTCAAAAACCTCATCATCGAAATTTGTCAATCGATTAGCAATTATGGAATTTCAAAATTTTACATATTGAATACTGGTGTTTCTACACTCAAACCGTTAAAAAAAGCAGCGAAACAATTACTCAAATGTGACATAACCCTACATTATCTTAATTTGCTTGAATTCGATGAAATTCTCCCAAAAGATTTACTGAAGCAAAATGGTGGCTCACATGCCGATGAGGGAGAAACTTCAATGATGTTATATATTGCTCCAGAAGTAGTAGATATGACTAAAGCTGCCAAGGATTATGATGATAGACCGAATAGAATAGGTTTAACAAGAAATCCTCAGGGAAAGGAAAGTTACAGTTCAACAGGTATCTGGGGAGATCCTACACTAGCTACAAGGGAAAAAGGCCGAATAATAACAGAAATTATAATTGATGAAATTGCTGATCAAATTGAACAATTAAGAACGATGAATTCCCATTAGTATTTGGCAAGGGAGTAAATATTTTTTTTC
>Ga0209636_10005037_pt1 | contig 13497 bp, 10 predicted proteins | sample DeeMarSWOR152_54_FD_187464 | JGI IMG/M metagenome (GOLD analysis project Ga0209636, IMG submission 187464) | Marine sediment microbial communities from White Oak River estuary, North Carolina - WOR-1-52-54 (SPAdes) (version 2) | ecosystem: Environmental > Aquatic > Marine > Intertidal zone >...
GCGATGCTGGCCGCCTTCGTCGTGTCCGGTGTCCTGCCGTTCATTGAACGGGCGTTCAGGATCGCCACGTCGCTCACGCTCTTGGAATGGCGCGACCCGACAAAGCCGCTGCTGCAGCTTCTGAACGACTATAGCCGACAACTACCGAACCATTATCTGAAATCCCAAAAGCCACACTAAAGAGAGGATCTCCCGACAAAATACCAAGACCAACCATACCCCCATCGGCTGTCCACCTAAAAGCCTCGGTGCCAAGCGACGATGTACTATACCCGACAATAACAGAACCATCTCCAGAAACATCGTATGCATAGCTTTCGTCTCCACCAGATAGGTAACCCAAGCCGACTAATCCACCTGCTTTTGTCCAGACAAATGCCTCGGGAACTACCTCAAAACCTATAGCACCAACTACTACCGAACCATCTGCCGAGGCGCCACGTGCCCGGGTACTATCCTCATCCCCAGTCGGCGGTGAGCCTAACCCCTCAATATCCCCAGTTACTGTCCATCGACACGCCTGCCAGCCAGGTCCAGGATGACGGCCAGCACCGACTACAACCGTACCATCTGCCGATACTCCATACGCTTGGCTATAGAACTGGCCCCCTGGGAAATCCCCCAAGCCTTGAAAGCTCACTCCTACTGCATAGCTAACTGATGAAAAACATACCCCCAACAAAGCACCTGCCAATACAACAAAAAGCTTACCTCTCATCACCCTTCTCCTTTTCCAAAACCGTTTAGCGTCTTTTTCTCAAAAACAATCCCCCAAGCCCTAACAGTAAAACCGTCCCCGGCTCTGGAATAGGCCCGAGTGAGACATAACGAGGTGTGCCCAACCCAGTTGTAACCAAGTCTTCGACATCACTGCCATCTATATTCGCACGCTTGATCTTGTCGATGAAAACCTCTGCCCAGTACATCTTGCCCTCAACCACGTCCAAGTCAATATCAAGCGGGCAGTGTAACCCAGAACTCACTAAATCTTCGATGTTACTACCATCGAGGTTCGCCCGCTGGATCTTGTACGTTCCATAATCGGTCCAGTACATCTTTCCACCTGAAATATCCAAACTGATACCACAAGGGCGACTCAACCCAAAAGTTACAAGATCCTCGACTTCGCTTCCATCGAGATTCGCCCGCTGGATCTTATCAATTCCATCATCCGTCCAATAAATCTTGCCACAGATTGCATCTATGGCAATATCGTAAGGAGAACTCAATCCTGTAGTCACCAAGTCCTCAACACAGCTGCCGTCCAAGTTTGATCTCTGAATTTTATCTGCACGTATATCTGTCCAGTAGATCTTATCACCTGCTGAGTCGACAGCAATGCCAGTAGGAAAGGTCAGCCCAGAGGTAACCAGGTCTTCAACATCGCTTCCGTCGAGGTTTGCTCGCTGGATCTTTTTAGTAGCCTGGTCCGCCCAGTAGATTTTGCCGGCAACGGCGTCTACAGCAATACCTGCAGGGTACACCAAACCAGAGGTGATCAAATCTTCTACGCCACTTCCGTCGAGGTTCGCCCGCTGGATCTTGTCTGTGCCATCATCCGTCCAGTAGACCTTCTGGACCGGGATGACTACAGCTTCAGCCGCGGTATAAGCTATTGACCAGAAAATAACCATCTCTAATACAATAATTGCTTTGCCTCTCATCACCCTTCTCCTTTTTGTTATGATGCACAACTATCCCTGTTTCTTATATCATCATCCGTGTGAAATTAACAAGAATCGCCGCTCCTCCTGTGAACGACTTTTTGATTTGCAGCTTTACAGCCAGCCGCAAATCTAATATTTATTGTATGCTATCACCCCCCGATGTCAAGAAAAAACCGCAAGAACTCAGCATTTTATTGCGTGCATCCCGCGCGCCAATCTCAATTCCAATAATCAATAGTCAATAGTAATTGAAAAGCCCCCACCCTCCGGGCCGTGTCCCCTCTGTCATTGCGAGCGTAGCAAAGCAATCTCATTTTGAATTTTACACTATGGTTTTACACTTTTCGTTTTAAGTTTTTAGTTTTCCCCAGATACGCTTCATGAGATGTGCGCATCCAGTATCCGCTCACTCATCAATCACAAACCTTGCAATACGATATACGCGATACGCAATACGAAACAAACCCCACAATCCCCCTTACCATCATTTACTCTATGACGACTGCCGTACCTTTGGCCGAAGCCATCAACAGTGATTTGCGCTTGGAGCCGATATTATCATAGTCCAGAGCAAAACCTACTATGGCGTTTGCACCCAATTTCCTCGCTTCTTCTTTAATTTCAGTGATTACGTCATCTTGCATCGCCCTCATAACTTCCTGATATGACCCTGACCGTCCGCCGAAGATGTCGCGGAATGTAGTAAAGATGTCGCGGACGATGTTGATTGCTCGAACGTTCCGCGAGATAACGATTCCCTTATATTCCTTGATTTTTATCCCATCTAGGATTGGTGTTGTGAAGATTTGAATATCATTCATTGGTTCATTCTCCTTCCATATTCCGAATATTCACAGACCTTGCAATTATACTATCCATTTTACCCCCTCCAAATCTACTAATCAATCATCAATAATCATTAATCAATTATAAAAACCCCTTCCCCTCAAATAATCAATAATCAATTATCATTAATCAATTATAAAGGGCCACCTCCTCTGGCATTTCTAACACCGCTATTCACAAAATTAAACCAATTATTTGGAAAATTTCGGTTGACAGTTACCAAGCCATCCCTATGATATAGCGGAAACCATATAATCAGGAGTTACGTTCTCAAGGAAGGCAGGGTTATTATGAAAGAAGTTAAGACGATAAGAGCCCAAATATGTGCAGTATGTGGCAAGGAACACGAAACACTCCCTTCGGTCATAAACAGGTGGCATCGTTGCACCAACTGTGGAACCATCTACTGTGACAAGTGTGGCAGGACACTTGCTGGCAAAAAAGGCCTGTTTCACGGCGCCAGGGCCTGCCCACGTTGTGGCAGCAGAACCGTGCTCTGGTAATTTTGTCTTGCGCTGGATGAACAGCGCCGGAATAATACAGACACCTAATTCTTTTGTTTTGAATTTTACCCGTTAGAAATTTGTCTTTTTTATATGAGATTACTGCTGATTATAAGATTTCTAACGGGGTTTACACCATGGTTTTACACTTTTCGTTTTAAGTTTTTAGCTTTCCCCAAATACGCTTCACGAGATGTGCGCATCCAGCATCGAGTATCTATCCTTCGACATTCGATATTCCTTGCTCGCTATTCGATATTTCTCTTTATCCTCTGTTTCTCCTCCATGTCTAAACTAATCTCTATCACATTGCGCTAGGTGGTATTGCCACCTACTGAATCTCTTCCTCTCAAATAATCAATCATCAATACCTGTCCTGAGCAAGCTCGTCCTGCTTATATCTCATTTATTTGAAGGATTTGTCCCCTGTTCGCTCCACCAGCGTTTAGCTGCGCGGACGGACTCTTCATTCTCTTCTTTTTTTATTTTCATAAGTTTTATCATCAGGTTGGCTGCAAGCTCAGCCGCTTTAGTATCTTTGTCATCAAGATGCTTGGCCAAAGTAGGCACAGACCTTTCATCAGCCACCACCCGGATGGCATCCAAAACACACTCATGTAATTGCCCCCCATCTGTGCGAACCGTAAAAAGCTGCTCAACAAAAAAACTCTCACCCGTTTCATACATAGCATTAATAATCGATACTGGCACAGTATTAGAATCCTTAACGTGAGTGACCAACTGCTTACACAACAATTCGCAAGCTGCCTCAGTACCTAACCTGCCGAGGGCTTCAATTACAGTATTTCTGGTACTCTCGTTTATATCATCATCTAATTGCTTTTTGATTAGCTCTAAACCTGATTCGTCACCCAAATATGCCAATCCTCTGGCTGCAGCATAGCGTACCTTTTTGTCGGAATCTTCCAGCAATGGCCACAGTAAACGTCTATACGCACGGTTACCACTTTTTCCCAGCGCCTCAGCGATTCGGTCTCGCTCAGCTTCACTGTCAACAGCCAGGAGTTCTTCCATTAATGTTATGTCCAGCTCAGCAGCTGTACGCGTAGCCACTGCAATATAATTAGCAGCAGTAAATCTTAATCTTCCTGTGTCCTCGATTACAGCGATATTAATCGCCCCTGTAAGCGTTCTTCTGTAGACTTGTGCTAAGGTCATGATAGCACCATATCGCAACTCATCCTCACATACTTTTGGTAATCTTCGCTTTAGCGCTCTTTGGGGATTGAGAGCGAACTTTAGCAAAATAGGCACGGCTTGAGGGGGGACTTGAGTTAATGGGCCGATAAAGCTCCCGATACTGCTGATGCAGTTCATAAACCCTGTAATATCATCATCGGGTACTCTATCTTTGTCCAAAATCTGGTCAACATACGACAAATACCACATCACCACACGTTGTGCATCGGGAGTAGCTATCCCCGCAGCTCTCATGGCAAGCTTACGTAATTTATCAGGCGACTCAATCTTTTCTAGTTCCGCTTCGGATGGAAATTCGGGAGGTGTTTCGAATCTTTTTCTAAGTTTTTTCGCATCTCCCCCGGTCCAGTCGATCGATGACATTTCTGAGCCTAAGCATAACAAGCCAAAACCCGATATAGTAGAGACGGTATAACAATGAAGGAATTCTTCCTGGGCGTCTATTATAACAGGAGCAGCAGGCCAGCCAAGTAATCGCAAAGAAGCAACTGCCACCTCACGGTCGGGTCCCATCAAGTTTATTACGCAATCTTCTTCACAATACTTCTCGAACCTTTCTACTATCTTTTTAGCTGTAGATTGAGCCACATCTTTAGGAGGAAAGTAAGTTATCTCTATCTCTTTTGCTGTGGCCGATTCCAGGGTAAGTACGGCACCACCTACTACGAGTATCAGATACAAAAAACGAAAACTTCGAGAATGATAAAAAAGGAATTTCATTTTTTATATACCTCCTTTCAGACCGCATTCTACTCAAAACTTTCTAATCTGTCAAACAAACTAGCCGATGGTTTATAGACTACGAACAACGAACTTTAAGCAATAAACTAAACGTTCTTTTAACTTTAGTTCACTTTTCACTTTCTCACACTCACTCACTGTTTACCAATCACCATCGCGCCGAGGCCTTGTGCCTCGGCGCGCCCAAACACGCAGGTCTTTTTTCCACAAGTCGAAAAAATTCAAAAATTTTCGAATATTTTCAAACGTTTCACACCATTTTTCAAAAATTTTCAAACGTTTTCGAACGTTTTCAAACGTTTTTCCCACCCACCTGCGTATTTGGTCGCGCATTCTGCTTACCTATCTTGCCTAATCCCCGCAAAACCACCCCAAATTTAGTCGTTTTTTTCTTGCCCAAATCCCCTAAATCACCCTCTTTTCCCTCAAAACTTGCGTTTTATCCTGTTATGAAGTTGCCAACCTGATAAACGATAAATGTTATCACGTACGCAAGTGCTGTCAGACCAAGGAATTGCAGCAATGCCCACCCCCACGAATTTGTTTCTTGTTTTGTCATCACAATTGTTGCCACGCAAGGCGTGCTAATCAAGCAAAACAGCATAACACAAAACCCTGTCAAAGGCGTATAATTTGCCTGCAGTTTTTCCCGCAGAGTTTGAGACCCCCCCTCAGCATCTCCAGCCGCATATACAATCGCTAATTGAGAAACAAAAACCTCTTTTGCAGCTGCCGCCCCTATTAAAGCAGTGCCTATTTTCCAGTCAAAGCCGAGCGGTTTTAAGGCTGGCTCTATAGTTTTGCCGACCTTGCCGACCAATGAATATTCGATTTGAACCTGTTTGGCCTTCGCAGTATTGAGCCTAGCCAAATTTTGTTTACCTGGCTTCGGGAAACTCGACATCGCCCACAAAACAATCGATATGGCAAGAATTATCGTTCCCGCCTTTCGCAGAAACATCCAGCCCCTTTGCCAGGTATGAATACAAAGTGCTCTGACAGTAGGCATTCGATAAGGCGGAAGCTCCATAACAAACGGCGTCGTTTCGCCTTTCAAGACGGTTACTCGTAAAACTTTAATGCAGATAACAGCCAGTAAAATCCCTATCAGGTAAATAAGCCACAGCATAGGTCCACGCCATTTCGCCGGAAAAAAGGCTGGGATTATAAGAGCATAGATTGTCAGCTTCGCCCCACAGCTCATCAATGGTATTACCATTATCGTCGTAAATCTGTTGCGCCTGTTCTCAAGTATGCGGGTACCCATAATGGCTGGCACAGAACAGCCGAAACCGATAAGCATCGGTATAAAACTTTTGCCGTGCAGGCCAATCCTGTGCATTATGCGGTCCATAATAAATGCCGCCCGGGCCATATAGCCCGAATCTTCGAGTACTGCTATTGCCAAAAATAACAGCAGTATATTCGGCAAAAACACAACCACGCCGCCGACCCCCCCTATTACCCCATCGACCAGGAGCGATTTTAGCCAGCTTTCGCTACCTGTCGGCCACAAGCTAGTTATCGTTTTGCCCGCCCACCCAAAGAACTGCTCCAGCCAGCCCATCGGATACTCGCCCAGCTTGAATGTCAACAGAAATACCAAAAACATCAATAGCAGAAAAATCGGCAGTCCTAAGGCGCGATTGGTTACTACATAATCTATTATATCGCTGGCACTATGACGTGATTCGACGGTGCTTTTGATGGTTTCCTGGCAGGCGCCTGATATGAAACCATAACGCCGGTCGGCCATTACAATTTCCGGCTCATCACCAAAAATACCTTTAAGATGACCGACACTTCTTGTAACACCATTGAGAACTTCCTGGCTACGAACTTTTGAAATTACGTCGCTGTCCTGCTCCAGCAGCTTTATTGCCAGCCATCTGGGGCCATACTTTTCCGCCAGCTGCTGCTGTTTATCAGCAATAAGCGTCTCGATTTTTGCCAGCTCTTCTTCGATTTCCTGTCCGTAGCTTACCTTATGAGTGCGCTTGCGTTTGCCCTGCCGGGCTATTCCAACGATAGCGTCAAGTAGTTCTGCCCTACCTTTACCTTTATTGCCGACAGTGGGAACTATCTTGGCTTCCAAAAGCCGGGACAGCTGGTCGTTATCGAAAATAAGGCCCCGCCGCTCAGCAATATCGCTCATATTGAACGCTAAAACCAAGGGCACATTCATTTCAATTAGTTGAGTTGCCAAATACAGGTTCCGCTCAATATTGGATGCATCGACGATATCGACTACAACATTCGGCTGCTCGTCAATTATAAAATTGCGAGCGATGAGCTCCTCAATCGAATAAGCGGTTAAGCTGTATGTCCCCGGCAAATCCACAACAGTCATTTCGTATCCGGCGTGCCTGCACAGTCCCTCTTTCTTCTCGACTGTTACGCCGGGATAGTTGCCTACGTGCTGGCGGGCACCGGTGAGCATATTGAATATTGTGGTTTTGCCGCTGTTAGGATTACCGGCTAAGGCCACTGTAATTCTTTCCATAACCACAACTGTCCTTCCCAGGCATCAATCAACATGCCGACCTTCTTACTGTAACGTTTCAACCACCACTTTGTCTGGATATACAATCGCTGCGATCAGTGCATTTCCATATTCTTTCCAGAGTTGCTCTAAATTTAGGCCATAGTCAAACTTTGGTATTTCAAGAGTGATTATGGGGATGCCCAGGTCATCACCAACATAAGCACCAAGCGAACCTTTTTGGGTGCCAAATCTCTCGACGGGCAATCCACAATGTTCAGACATAACTGATGCTAAATGCTCAGCAGGTCCTTCAAAATCCACCATGCCTGGACCTTTATCGCTTTCTGTTGTCCAGCCCATCATCTGGTGAATACTCACAACGCGGTCTGGAGAATATTTTTCAATAATTTCATGAATGACAAGAGCTTCTGGTTCAGACAATGCGTAAGGCCCATTCCTATTGCCATTACGTCGATTGCCCGATTCAAAGTTACGATTTAAATCTACACCATTGACATTAAAGTGGTCAAAATGGGCCATACCATCAGGATTAGCATTAGGCAACAGCACTACCTTGCGTCCATCAAGAAAGTCCGGGTGTTTGTCAAGATATTCGGCAAGACGATGAATGAGAGGTGTACCAAGATACTCATCTCCGTGTATTGTGGCTAGGATAAATACAACATTCCGACCATGGCCGAAAACAAGATACTCAATAGGACGTTTTTCAACTGATTTACCGGCAGTGTATTTTTTCGCGTTTGTAATTGACGGCATTTTTGGCAATGGCCTTGTTTTGTCTGTGGTAATTTCTTTCGCCACTACCGTGATGCCCATATTGTCAGCTCGAGACAAGGTTATAATTTCTCCCGCTTGGACATCGGCCTGGTAAATTGTCCAATTGTTCTTTCCCCGAAAACTTGGCCCTCGCATTGTGCCGCACTTCTTCCAATCGCGATTTTGCCCCATACTCTCTGGCGTTTTGTCTCCAAAAAGGCACAGGTATATCCGTCCCGGTGTCTTCGCACGACAAGAGATGTTTATGATTCTCTTGCGATGGTGCAGCGTGTACCGCAGATCTTGAAGGAACTTAGGAATCTGGGTGAAATTGGCTTTACGGTCGATATAAACACGTGCCTTCTCACCCATAGTCTTAACAGCAACAGGCCACCTGGCCTGAACACCAAGGGTCGCTAGCTCTGTTTCCGCTTCTTTTTGTAAGATGGCTGGTGTTGTTTCTTCTTTCTTCTCACTAATCATACTTGTAATCTTGTCAGGATCCCAAATTGTTGCTGCTATATGCTGTTGGGGAATTTGCTCCGTTGTAAAATAGTATACAGTTACAATTTTACCATCTGGCCTTTGCACTGTTTGTGGATATCCTAAATCCGAGCTTCGTCCATCATCCCGCAAATGAATCTCCTCGCTCCATGTTTTGCCATCATCTGAACTGATTTTAGCCCGAATCCCATAAGGTTTTGCGCGGTAACCGTAGGTGACAACTATTCGTCCGTCATTCAATCGAATCATACTGGCTGGATTTCCGTTGCGTCTTCCCGTATTGGCCACCTTACTCAGAAATTCCCATGTTTTCCCATTATCATTTGAAGAGTAGACCTCGATGAAGAATAAGAATCCCCCCCGTTTCCTTTTCTCTTTCCGGCGTATGGCTGAAATAAGTTGGTTTTTAGAACATCGAACCGTGGAAGGCATGATAGAATGGCCGGTAGGTTCGGGTGCCATCCAGGATACGAAGTTCCATGTTTGTCCACCATCTGTCGTGCGAGCACAAAGTGCTCTGCCACGTTTCCTATCCGTCCTTTTGGAAGTTGTTATGGAAAGCAAACAATCATGTTTATCGTTTACAATATAATCGTTTCGTGCCCCCATGGTTATGCTTCTTTGACCAAAGGTCGATAATGTGTAAGGCCCTTTCCATGTTTTGCCACGGTTATACGAAAAGTAGAAGTATGAACTGTGACCTGCCATGGCGAAATCGGGATTCATAAAATTGATTTGTATCGGGCATTGGGGCTGTTTTCTATCCTTTTGTTGGTAAAGAGTTCTGAAGGCTCTGGGTCTTTCCAACTTCCATGTTTCACCACCATCCAAACTCCTTGCCTTAACTGCCTGCCTGGGTTTATCACGATCCATATCGTGCCAGTCTTTATTCACTTTGTAGTGCCCCAGACAAAACCCAACCAAGATTTCATTATCCCAACTCCACATGCCGTGATTATTCGGCCAGCCGCAAAACCGTCCGGCTTCTTTGTACACAATTACATGCTTAAGTATATCAGGGGTATCTGAAGTCGATTGTTGTTCTGACTGAACGCCCAAAGTCGCCAAGTCCGTTTGTATTGGCTCACCACCCAAAGCTTCCGTGTTAATAACAATGGCATATGTTATAAATATGGCACAAAAAACGAGTAATGTTTTATTCATTTCAATTCCCTTGACCTATTTACAAAACCATAATCTTATGTGCCATACCTCTGCCCAGCATCATTTTGGAACCTTTAACGCTTATTATGAAAGGCCCGGGATGTTCATTGTTGATGACCGTTATTTCCACATCCGGCACAAGCCCCATTGCGGCCAATCGGCTGTTCAAGCCCCGCCCGGCATCTACACGAACCAGCTTAACCGTCTGACCTGCCTTAACCATCGATAGAGGTCTTATTTGTCTCTGCTCCATATTCTATCTTCTCGATTTTTTGCTCTTTTTGTTCCTGTTATTATGCGTTCTTTTTTTGCAGAAGTGCTTAAATTCAACTGTCAAATCGCGGCCATTTTTGCCGCTTTGCGTTACAAATTCAATGAAGTGCAAAAGTCTTGCAATAACCTCCGGCCCGAGTGCATGTTCAGCTTTGCAGGCGGCCTGCTGGGCAATATTTATTTCGATGCCCAATACGTTAACAAGAAAGAACTTCAAGATGTTATGCTTTCGGACGACTTCAGCTGCGGCTGCCTGGCCGGCTTTGGTGAGCGTAATGCAATCGTATGGTTTATAATTGACTAACCCTTTTTTCTTTAAAACCCGTAAGGCGCCAGTTACCGAGGATTTGGCTACTCCGAGCTGCTCGGCGATATCCTTGCTGCGGGCCGCGTTAGACTCATCGGCCAGGTTAAAAATCGCCTCCAGATAGTCTTCCAAAGAGGCACTTAAATTATGGTTTTTCGTTGCAGCCATAGCATTTGCCTTAGTAATATCTCTTTTCTCTAATATAGTTAGCCATGCCTAACTTTGTCAAACGTTTTTTGAAAAATTCCACCGGATTTATTTGCTTTATTTTCCCCTGTTAAAGAATCGACCCGCAATTTTAATGCAAAATTGCAAAAATTTATCATCTAAAAGGCACTTGATTTACGATTCATTTTATATTAAGGTGTTGCTGAGTATCCGGGGCGTGGCGCAGTTTGGCTAGCGCGCTTGACTGGGGGTCAAGAGGTCGCAGGTTCAAGTCCTGTCGCCCCGATTATTGCAGCCGCAAATGCCGGCGACCTGAGCGCATACCTTGTGAAGAATCCACTATATAAAAAAAATACCAGCCGTTCTGCACTGGTATTTTGTGAAATGCGGTTTGTTTTCTGCCAATTATGTTCTTAGGATTGGGCCTACATCTTTCTTATGGGCCGCGGCTTCCACTTTCTTCATTCTTTCTATCTTGGTCATGGCCTTATCGTGAAGCATGCCTGGCTGGCGAGCTTTATCCAGCATTTCCTCCAAAGTTATCTTACCGCTATCATAAAATTGCCAGAGATGCTCATCGAGAAGCTGCATCCCCAGCTTTCTACCTGTTTGAATGCTCGAATCAATTCGGTAGGACTTGTTTTCACGGATAAGATTAGAAATGGCGGGAGTTACAACCATAAATTCATAGGCGGCAATTCTTCCTCTGCCGGTAGCTAACGGACAAAGAGTTTGACTGAGTACTGCTATCAAGTTGGTGCTCAACTGAGTGCGAATCTGCTCCTGCTGATTTACGGGGAAGACGTCGATAATTCTGGTAACCGTTCCTGCAGCGCTTGTGGTATGGACTGTGCTAAAGACCAGGTGGCCGGTCTCAGCAGCCCTGATAGCTGCTTCGATTGTTTCCAAATCCCGCAATTCGCCTACTAAAATCACGTCCGGGTCCATTCTTAAAACACGTCTTAGAGCCTCGCCAAAACTGGGAACATCGACACCGACTTCCCGCTGGTTAACAATAGATTTTTTGTGTGCGTGATAATATTCTATCGGGTCTTCGACGGTTATAATATGTCGGTCGAAGTTTTCGTTAACATAGTTTAACATAGATGCCAATGTGGTTGTTTTTCCACATCCGGTTGGGCCTGTAACAAGAAACAATCCCCTTGGCCTGCGGCACAAAGCAGTGCAAATCGTGGGCAGGCCGATTTCCTCAAAGGTCATAATTTTTGATGGGATAAGACGCAAGACCACCGTAACATTGCCTCTTTGTTTAAAAACAGACACACGAAATCTCCCTTGGTCGCCAAAAGCGAAACCAAAGTCGGTTCCACCCTCTTCCTGAAGTTCTTGCTGACATCGTTCAGGAGTTATGCTTTTCATTAGAGCGACTGTATCATCGGGCTCAAGGACCTTGGTCTCAAGAGACCGGAGCCGGCCGTCTATTCTTAATACCGGTGGCCGGCCCACAGTAAGGTGTATATCCGAGGCATCTTGACCAATGCAAGCCTGCAATAAACGGTCCATATTAACTGTTGCCATTTGATAGTCCCCAATAGCTTATTTTGGTTTAATCTATGAATACCTCTTCTGTTTGTGCAACTTTAGCGACTTCCTCCGGCGTGGTTATTCCTTTGAATATCTTAATCTTGCCGTCCTCCATTAGTGTTCTCATTCCGCTTGCTACCGCTGCCTTTCTCAGTTCGGTAGTAGGCGCTTTTACAAAGGCCAATTCTCTTATTTCGCTGTTTAGTTCCACTAACTCGAATATGCCGATGCGGCCTCTAAAGCCAATACCCTGGCAGTGGCTGCACCCGGCTCCTTTATAGATGGGATGTTTTTCAATATCTTCTTGGGTAATATTGAGCAATCGCAAATATTGCGGGTCTGGGTTTTCGTTAACTACTTTGCAGTATTTGCAAATAACTCGCACAAGCCGTTGTGCCATAATGGCCTGTATTGCACTGGCTACAAGGAAGGGCTTGACGCCCATATCTATTAGACGGGTAATTGCACTGGAGGCATCGTTGGTGTGCAGCGTGCTGAAGACCAGGTGTCCCGTAAGTGCTGCCTGAATAGCGATATCCGCCACGGCGCTGTCTCGAATCTCACCGACCAGTATAATGTTAGGTGCCTGTCGCAGTAGTGCCCTGAGAATAGCATCAAATGTCAAGCCGATATCCTCTTTGACTTGACACTGATTCATGCCGTCAAAACTATACTCGATGGGATCCTCAGCTGTAATAATCTTCTTATCGGGCTTATTAAGTTCCTGTAATGCCGCATATAGCGTAGTAGTTTTACCACTGCCTGTCGGCCCGGTGACTAAAAAGATGCCGTTGGGCCTCCTGATTATCTTTTTAAATCGCTCATAATCGTCACGGTTAAAACCGAGTGCCTCAATGCCAATGTTCACCGAGTCGGGACGTAAGATTCGCAGCACTACGCTTTCTCCGTGATTACCCGGAATAGATGAAACACGAAAATCAATATCCTGGTCTCCAATCGTGCGTTTGATTCGGCCGTCTTGTGGCAACCTCTTCTCGGCTATGTCCATACCGGATAAAATCTTGAGCCGGGTAATCAGCGGGGCCTGCATATTCTTAGGGATGTTATCTTTTTCCAGGCATACGCCGTCAACGCGGTATCTTACGCGGACCCTATCGGCCATTGGCTCAACGTGGATATCGCTGGCCCGCATATAGTAAGCATTATCTATTATCAAATTTACCAGTCTCACGACGGGACCGTCATCTTCACCGCCTGCAGATTGAGCACGCAGTGCCTCTGCTTGTAACTCGTGGCCAGCCTCAGCAAGTTCAGCGGCAGTGGCGTCGATGCTGT
>Ga0209636_10005038_pt1 | contig 13497 bp, 4 predicted proteins | sample DeeMarSWOR152_54_FD_187464 | JGI IMG/M metagenome (GOLD analysis project Ga0209636, IMG submission 187464) | Marine sediment microbial communities from White Oak River estuary, North Carolina - WOR-1-52-54 (SPAdes) (version 2) | ecosystem: Environmental > Aquatic > Marine > Intertidal zone >...
GTCTTTGTAGTGAAGGTGTGTCATGTAATTGGGTTTATAGAAATAATTCATTTACTCCAAATAAGATAAATATATCAGTTCATGTTAAAGATGCAAATATAGGAAATGCTAATGGTGCCAATGTCACATTTTATAACTCTACAACATTTTTAACCAACTGCACAACAAATAGCAGTGGTTGGTGTGATTTCCTTAACTATGATCCGCTTGATATAACAATTCCTAATAATACAATAATTTATATAAATGCCACAAGGACAGAAAATGAAGATTCTGAAACCGAGGAGGCCATATTAACTGTAAAGGGTATATTAAATGTCACAGTCATATCGCCTCCAGATTATGATAACTGCGGTGTAGACGGTGAAAACTGTCCAAAGTCTAATGCCATAAATTTAACAGTAAATGTTACTAGTGAAAATGGAGAAAACTCTTCATATTTGAGTCCAACGGTTTTATGGTATAATGAAAGTAACCAAATAGCTTCTGGTATGAGTACTTTACTGCCTGCCTACAAAGTAGCTGAGCAACAAACAGGAACACATGACTTTATGGCCGAAGCTAGTAAAATGTTTTATGTTATTGATACCGATAATGTCACTATTAATATAACTGGTATTGTTGATGTTTTCTGGATATCACCAACTGTAGAAACATCTTATCCCGATACATTTTATCCAACTTGCGTAGTTCAAGACCATGATTCTGGAGCTAATGTTTCTGAATATGACGTCAACTTCTCATACATGTGGTTTGATGAATCTGTGTTTACATATAACGGAACCTTTGCAACAAACTCATCTGGATATGCAAACTATTCTTTCATCCCAGGTAAAAAGGGAAACATAACCTTCAATTGTACAATAGGTGATAACGCTTCACAATTCTATTCTGCCAGCCAAACTCAGAATGTTGATGTAGAAACTTTCTGGGTGAGAGATACTAAAGCACCAATAATATATAATATTTCTATAATACCTAACGAAAGTATAGAGGCTAATTTAAATGAAACTAACATAACTGCAACGGTATATGACAACTATAAAGTAAATTCAGTTTGGGCTGCTATAGTTTTGCCTAATACTACATCCATTAACAAAACTATGACAAATATAACAGTTCCTATAGAAGAGTTTGGAAATTATACAGCAACTTATCGTGTTACGTATATGCCAGAAATGGACGGAATACATTACATAACTATATATGCTATTGATGATCCTATAGAGAGCAATGTTAACAACACAACAACATATAACATAACTGTTTGGGGTAATATAACTGGTTATGTAAGCCAGTGCGTTAACAATACAAATGATGGAGATTTAACCGATTGTGATAACTTCATAACAGCACCTCTTATATCCCAAACCAACAATTTCACATTTATAATAAAAGCTAACTTTACTAATTTAGGGCCTGCAACAGCATACCAAGTAAACTTAACACATATAGAAATTCCTAATGGTTCTTTAATCTATAGTGAAGCTTATATTTCTTGCGGAAACATGGGTGTTGATGAAATATGTCAATGGGAATTCAATGTAACAGTTCCTGCAGCAACTCCACCAGGTATAATTACAACCTATGTTAAAGCAAATTGGAAAAATCCAGATAAATCTTACAATTATACAGAAAATTCAACAGAAATAAGTGTAGACTCTAACCCAATGATAGATATTTTAGAAGAAGAATTAGTAAACACAACTCCTCATAATAAAACGACATTCTTAGCTACAATAACTGTTTTATCAGCTGGAAACGATGAAATAAGAGATGTTAACTTAACATGGTACGGAATAAGTGGTGTTCAGGGTTATAATAATCTAGCTTTAGGTTGTCCTCTTTGCAATGTAATCATGTCACGCACAGAAGAAACTTTATTATTAGCAGGAGCTAACTTTACCTCTAATATAAGTGTAAGTGTTCCTGCTGGACAAACGCCAGGAAAATATCTTGCACAAATAATAGGATCAACTTCAAATGCAGGCAATGATACACTAATTCTTAATTTAACAGTTCCAACTAATGTATCTTGGATTAGAACACCAGCAAGTTTTGGTGTTGTTTTAGCACCTATAAACAGCATCGGTACTATAGGCAACATAACCGTAACTAATATTGGTAACGTAAAAATACCATTTGAAGTTGTAAAATCTGGTGATAATGCTTACCTACGTATAGAAAATCAAAGTTGGTTCAGCTTTGATTTAGAAAAACTTAATTCAAGAAATCTATCTCTTACATATTCAATTCCAGGCACGGCACCAACAGCTGTATACGACGTTATAGTATTTATAAGGAATTCGAGTGCAAACCCACCATCTCAGAATGTAACATTAACTTTGAATGTCACAGATGTTCCACCAACAATATCAAATATTCAAGTGGTTCCCCAAATATTTGAGTATGGTTATGAAAATGTAAGTATACAAGCTGATGTAACAGATAACTTTGAAGTTGACGATGTTTGGACTTACATACTCAAACCAGGGCCTTTAATAGCTGCTAAAATTATTAACGACGCCTCTATGATTCCTGATGAAGGTGTTAACCATTCTGAATATATAGAAAACACTTCTGTCTTTAATTACTTCAATGTTTCTGTATATAATTTAAACGGCACAACAATTTATGTCAATATAACAGTTAATAACAATTCTATAGCATTATTAGAACCTATAGCAAATAATACAACTGGTGTGTTTGATGCCGTATTAAATGGAACTGTATTCAATACACCAGGATATCAATATGTAAATATTACTATAACCAACTCAAGTGGTTATCCGTCATCAGCAAATTATATAACATATCTAAACTATTCTTATTACGTTAGTTATATTCAAACAATGGATAGACAAGGCGGTACTAACACGTATAACACCAGTTATGTTAATTTAGAAGCTGGTACACACCAAGTTAGAATATGTGCCAATGATACTTCCTCTTTATCAAATTGTACTGATGTTATTAATGTTGTAAGTTCTGAAACAACACAGGTTGTAGTAACTCCAAATACAACTTTTATAAATGCAAATGATGTTACACAAGAAAGTGGACAGAATTTTCCAATTAACTTTTCTATAGATAATATAGGATATTCAAGGGCAAAGAACGGAACTGTTGTAGTTAATAAATCTGGTAATTTAACAGTATCTAAAGATTACTTTGAATTTGGAGAATTATTAAAGAACACGTCATTATACAACGAAACTACAATAATGGTTTTAAATGGAACTGAATATGATGTTTATTACGTTAACTTTACAACTAATTGGACTAATCTTAATGATACAACTAATTATTCTGTTACTACTTTAACTGTTAATGTTACGCCTAATGCCTTTATAGATGTTGTTGAACCCTATATAGAAGAAATTATATACGAAGGTGAGACAAAGAATACGTCAATAACATTAAGATCAATTGGTAATGATAATGCAACCAACATAACTCTTGAATGCATTGGTGGCGTTGTTTGTAATAACTTTACTGTCAACATATCTCCTAAAAACATAGGTTTCATGGAAATAGGCAATATAACTTATATAAATATATCAATTACGTTACCTGAAAGTTTCCCAGCAGCAACACATGAAGGAACTATGCAAATAAACTGGACAAATAGCTTTTATGATAGAAACTATACCTATAATCTGCCGGTTTATGTCATCTTACCAATAAATATATCTTGGGTTCAAAAACCAACTGCAATATACAAGAGGACTTTGCATAACGAATCTGGATTTTATGGTCAAATAAATGTAACAAATACAGGAAACTCTAATATATCTTTGAATTTAACTGTAAATGGAACTATAGCACCATACTTAACTCTAAGCACTGATTTTCTGAATGTAAGCTATGGTGGAATGGAAAAATTATATGTTAATTATTCTTCTCCAGATAACATAACTTACTACACTAATTATACTGGTTATATAGTAACTAACATAACTGGCGATATTCGTAATTTGACACCAGAAAAAGAGAAAGTAACTTTTGTTAGTTTGTTTGTAACACCATATTCTGTAGATGTTTTATACCCAACGCAACAAAACTATATAGTAAATGTGTCTTTCAATGATACAATACAAATATCTGTTAATATTACTGAAAATGGCACTAGTGTAAGTTCCAATGTTATATTTGATATATCACTATTTAATGACACGTTCTCAATATCACCAACTATTTCCAATTATTCCTATAACGCAACACAAGAACTGTGGTTTGTTAACATAACAGCTCCTAATATAACTTCAAATAGATCGTATAATCTAAATGTAACAGCAATGCATGAGGGAGTTTATAATAATACTAGAACCGATATAGAAAACAATGCGATAATTTATAGTGACATATTAGAACCTCATATAAACGTTGTACTTCCAATAAGGATACCAATAAACACGACGTTGAATATAAAATTAAATGTAACCGAAGCTGGCGGATTGAAAAATTTAACTTCTAATATAAGCTATGGTAACGTTTCTCTTGGAAATGTAAACCTTACATTCATAGGTAGAGTTTATGACACCTACATGTACGAGTCTAATTTCACAAATACATCTTACATAGGAAACTATACATTATATGCAATAGCATGTGATTTATCAGATAATTGTAATTCAACAACCTATGATTTTGAAATATATCCTGTTGTACAGTTTGCAGGATATGCTAAAGATTTAGAAAATATAAACGAACCGCCAATAAACGTCAACTTTTTGTTCTATGATTATGGAACGTCTAATCTAAGATTAAACTTTAGTAATAACTTGACAGATGGATATTATAATGAAACAATAGATGCAAAAACTTATGATCTAAGAATAAAAGTAATATTAACGAATCAGTCTTTTGAAAACTCTGTTGTACTTTACAACAATACCATCAATGTTGATACTTATAACCCTGTAGGTTTTGGTAACATTCCAAAATTCAGAACAACTATAAGTGCATTGAAGGGATTCTATGTAAATACAAGTTTAAACTATACTAACGCAAGAATTACAATTGAGTTCTCTGAATGCTTAAACAATGGTTGTGGTATTCCGATATACGATCCTCAACATTTAGCAATATATAAGTATGGAGGAAGTTGGACTCCTAAATTAACATCATCTCAAAACACTCTTTGGACTAGAATAAATAACGATGACGGAGACAATGCTGATAATAGTGTAAATCTAACGACTCTAACTGTTACAGGTTCTATAACAGATGTAGTTGGTGCATATGTATTAGCTGAATATATTTGTGGAGACGAAGAGTGTGAAATGAGTTTTGGAGAGAGTACAGCTAATTGTCCAGCAGATTGTCCAACCCTACCACCATCACCACCAACACCACCAACACCCGGAGGTGGGGCAGGGGCGGCTGCAGGAGGCGGGGCTGGTGCAGGTGCAGGAATAACTCAACCAGCAGAAAGGGGCATGTTGATGGCACCAATAGAAATAAAGTCAACATTAATAGAAACGACTTTAATCCCCGGAGAAGCTAAGATATTCTCAATAGATATAACAAATAATCTTGATAACGCACTTAGTGCTACAGTAACTGTAGACGGTCCTATATTTACTCTTTTGACTGTTCAGAAACCAACTTTGACTGTTGGTTCAAAGAAAACTGAAGTTGTAGACATAAGAGCATTTGCCCCATTAACCGCTGTTCCTGGGGTGTATACAGGAAATGTTGTTGTACAAGTTGGTACCGAAACTCATACTACACCAGTAACTATTACAGTAAAATCTTTGTTAGAACCGCTTTTAGACGTAAAAGTAAAGGCATTGACTAAAGAGATCAATCCTGGCACCAATCTTACTTTTGAGGTTTCTCTTTTGAATATGGGAGAAACAGCAGCAGTAGAGGACATAATAGTTACTTACTATGTCAAACCGATAAACAACCAGTCTAACATAATTTCAACAAGCAAAGAAACCCTAGCTGTAGAAAATGCCTTAACCTATAGAAGATCCATATTTATACCTGAAGATACGCCTGAAGATAAATATCTAATTGAGGCTAATGCCACATATTGGTACGGAGCTAAATATGCAATCTCGTCTGATGATTTTGAAGTAACTAAACTTCCTTGGCCTTTGATAATTTTAAGAGCAATATTCCTTAACTGGATAACCTATATTGTTTTGTTAGTTGGTGTCCCTGCAGCAATAATAGCTCTCAGATGGTATTCGGCGTATCTAGCAGCCAAGAGAGCAAAAGCAAGGTATATAGCACCACTAGACTTCAAAGCATTGCCTAGAAAGGGTCCAGATTCATTTGAAGTTGGGAGAATAGCAGAAACTGATGTTAAATCGTATATTAGTATTCCACAACTGATAGTACACTCTATAGCTGCTGGTGGGACTGGTTCTGGAAAGACTGTATCTGCAATGATATGTGCTGAAGAGTTGTTGAAGAGAAAAGTACCTATTATTGTATTTGATCCAACTGCACAATGGACTGGATTTATGAAACCGTGTACACTAAAGCCTATGCTTGCTTTATATAAGAGGTTTGGATTAAAGCCAAGCGACGCTCAGAGATTTAAGACTAATGTAATCCTTGTAGAGAATGCTAACCAAGAGATTAATATAAAGAATTGGATGAAACCTGGTGAAATAACAGTTTTCGTAATGAACAGGTTGCCTCCTGCCGATTTAGATAATTTTGTAAGAAGAAGCATACAAGAAATATTCGATATGAGACCTTCAGAATCAAAGGAGATAAAGTTGATGGTTGTGTATGACGAGGTTCATAGGTTATTACCAAAGTATGGAGGTAAGAAAGGATATATAGCAATAGAGAGGGCGTGCAGAGAGTTCAGAAAGTGGGGTATTGGATTGTTCATGATATCACAGGTGTTATTAGACTTCAAAGGAGCAATAAGAGCTAACATAGCAAACGAGATACAGCTTAGAACTAAATACGAGGGAGATATAGGAAGGGTTAAGTCTAAGTATGGAAGTGATTATGCATCCAAAGTAACTCGATTAACTATAGGTACTGGTTTGTTCCAAAATCCAGAATATAATCATGGAAGACCTTGGTTTGTAAACTTCAGGCCGTTGCTACACTCACCATTCGCCTTAACAGATAAAGAAATTGATACTTATGTTGAATTGAATAACAAAGCTCAAGAGTTAGAAGCGAAAATAGAAAAACTAAAAGCTAAGAAAGTAGATACTTATGATATAGAAATTGAATTGAACATAGCCAAGGATAAGATTAAAACTGCTGCATTTAGAATAGCAAAAACATATTTAGAGTCGTTAGAGAAAAGAATTAATAGGATGATTAAATAATGGCTAAGAAAAAAACTAAAAAAAAGAAAAAGGAAGTGAAAAAAAGCCCAGAAAGTCAAACACAAACTATAAAAAATATGCTCCTTCATCTTGAAGATGAATATAGAAAGGCTAACATATCAGAGAAAAGTTACAAAGAACTAAAAGAAAAATACACCAAAAAAATAAACGAGTTAACTGGGGACTCCAATAATCCTAAAAGCAACCCTCCAACTAAGCCAACCGATAAAACAAAAAGTAAAGAAGAGCCGGAAAAAAAGAAGGGGGGATTTCTCAAAAAAATTTTTGGAAGGAAAGAGAAAGAAAAAGAAGAATCTAAAAAGGAGGAAAAAGAAAAGCCAAAAAAAGAAGAAAGACTTGAACCAGGAGAAATAAAAGAAATAACACCAGAAGTTATAGAAAAATTGTCTCAGCAAATGGCTGGAGATCAGGGAGTTTCTGAAGAGGATATAGAAGCAGAAGAACCGGAAGTATTAAGAGAACCCGAAGAGGCAGCAGAAGAACAGGGAACTTCAGGCTTAGCAGAAAGTAAGTTTAGAGTTGAATTAGAGAAAGTAAAAGTTATGATAGATACAATAAGGGAATCAAAACGAATAACAGATGAAACTATTCAAACTATTTCTGAGAGCATAGGAGAAATGAGGTCAATGATATTTCAAACAGACGCAACACTCAAAGAAAATATGGTGAAGATGGAAAAAATAGAAGACGATGTTGCTGAAGTTAGACCCCAAGATATAGTTAAAAAATTCAGAGACACGGAAGGTAAATTAGAAAGAATAAACTTAGATATTGAAAAACTACAAACCAAATCAACAAGTCAGGGAGAAAGATTAAATGAAGTTCTTGAGATGATAAAAAGCTTAGGTGGTGTGGAAAATCTTTTGGATCTTAATAAGAAAATACAAGAAAGGTTAAATGATGTTAAAGAAGCGGAAAAGTATATAGAAAGGATTGGAAACAAAATAGAAAAAATATACATAGACTTGAACAGGGGTCTAGAAGACCTCGTTCTATTAAATGCAAAACAAGAAGATTTTGATGGCACTTTAAAGGATGTGGCCAAGACAATAGATTCTATAAATGTTAAATTTGGAAATTATATTACTAAAAAAGATATGGACTCTTTTAGGAAAGAAATAATACTTATTCAAAAACAACTTGAACAATTAAACAAGGTGATTCCTATAGCAGAATTAAAAATACCTGAAAGTATCATAAGTTTGAGAAAAGAAAGAGAAGACATAAAAGCATTTCTCGAATCGGTTGAAGAACAATTTAGAAAAAAAGAAATAACAAAAGAAGAATATGAAAGTATAAAGAGTGGTAATATGAAGAAGTTAAAAGATATGGAGAAAAAATTAAAGGAAGAGTGGGACAGGTTTGAAAAAACAATAAAATTACCCGAAAAAAAAGCGGCTATTGAGGAACAACCTCCAGAAGCCGAACCCGAAGAAAAACCTAAGGAGGAAGGTAAAGTGTTTGAAAGACCAGAAAAATTAATAGAGCCATCAGAAGCAAAGGCAGAAGATTTGGGTCCTCCTCCAGAAGAACCTGAAAAGAAAGAGAAGAAAGAAGTTAAAGAGGAAGAGAAGAAACCTAAGAAAAAGAAAGTGAAACCAAAAGCTAAACCAGAGAAAAAGGCTGAAGAAGAAAAAGTTGAAGAGGTTAAAGAAGAAAAACCAGCTCCTAAACCAAAAGCTAAAGCTAAGGTTGAGGTTAAACCGAAACCTAAAGTGGAGAAAAAGGTCAAAAAGAAGCCAAAGAAGAGAAAGGCAAAACCTAAAAAAGTGAAGAAAGAAGAGAAACCGAAGCCTAAAAAGAGAAGAGTAACAGAGACACAAAGAAAGAAAAAGATACTAAGAGGTCTATTGAGATAAAGTAGGGTAAATTTTTATTAATAGGATAGGGGGAATTTATATCATGAAAAAAGGTAAGTCTAAAACGGTTAAATTAAAATCTATAAATCTAGAAAAAATACAACAGTCAACAAAAAGGATATATGAAATGTCTTCTGAAATTTCTCTTCTTCAAGAAGAACTAGAAGACATGCTTACAACTATCAACCAAAACTTCATGGATTTTAAGAGGGGAAAGATATCAAGAGAATTCTTCAAAGCCAACGAAAAGAAACTGAAAACCAAAAGTCTTAGAATAATCAAAAGAATAAACACTTTAGTAGACGATAGCTCCAAGCACATAGACAATATAATTAAAGAAGTCCAAAAACAAGCAATAAAGGTTAAATAATGGCTATAGTAAAAAGAATTAATTTAAATGAAATTGAGAGGTCAATGAACAAAACTGTAGAAATATCTTCAAAGATAAGTTTTCTACAACAGGAGCTATCTCATATCAAGACACAGCTAGAAAACAATGAAGGCTTTTTATCCAAAGGGGTACTGTCTGAACAAGCATATGAGGGGAACAAGAGAAACTTTAAAAAAAGATGGAAAGATGTGGTCAGAGAAGTTAATGAAGACATAGAGTTTCTCGTAAAACTTTCTAATTCTGTGAAAAGAGGGTTGAAGAGTAATAAATTATAGCTGGTGATTTCGGTTTGAAGCAGAGATTTCTAAATATTTTGTTAGTAAATCTTTTGATATTTTTTTCTCTCATATCTATACATGAAATAGGACACGTAATAGCAGGAGGTTTTCTAGGATGTCAATTAGGAAAAGCCATATTAATCGATGGTAACTTTATTGGGCCTTATGCTGAAATAGCTTGCCAAAATCAAATAAACCAAACTTTGTTGTTCTTAAGCAGTTTTATAATAACGGCCTCTTTTGGAATTTTATTCCTATTCCTGAATTCTCCTCAGAGAAACATGTTCTTTGTTGTTTTCGGTCTTTCCCTAATATTTAGTTCTCTTGATTTTCTAATTGTTACTGGTTTACAATCTATAATGTATGCCTTAATAGGGTCTGGTTTCATTTTTATGTGTATAGGAGAATACTTTCTAGCCTCCTTCTACATAAAAGAGGTTCCAGAGGAGTCTCTTTTATATTAAAATATAACTTTTAATAATTTATTATGGAAAAAACAGCAATTTTGATTTTATTAGTTTTATTTATATCATTTTCTGCTATTTATCTTCTCTCAGGACCACTATCAGGAATGTTTGTTGGTTTTGGTCCACCAACAAATGCAACATGGTGGAATGTTTTTTGGCATTATAGATTAAAGATAGAAATAAATTCTTCAGTTTATGACAGAACAGAATGGCCTATTGAATATTGGATAAACGTTACAGATAACTTACCTTCAGGAACCTTTGACATAAATTCTACAAGATTAATAGAGTATACACCTGCAGGAGAGATTTTATATGAAGTTCCAAGTCAGTTTGATCTTGGAGAAAATTACGATGCCTTAACAAATGCTGTTGGAGAGCTTGTTTTTATTTTGAACGGTACTACTCAGGCTAATAGCAACAGAACATTTTATCTTTATTACGATACCATAGAAAATGGATATAAACAAAAACCAAATTATCCTTATAATATAAATTACAATGGTACAGGAGAAATATTAAGTGTTAATAATTCTTATCTTAACATCTTTATAGATACAAACAGAGACGAAAATAGTTCTGGTATGTATCGTGTTCAGGATATTTATGAAAATGTTATAATTGTTGCTGCTAGTGTGGATAGAACAGCAGAATATCTTGAATATTCTAATTACTCTCATAATGTAAGCTTCGATTTAATAGGTAACTATAGTTTTGTAAACGGTACTGCTAGGGTAACTGTAGAACAAATTGGAGATGAAATTCTTTTTGGAAATATTAATGAAAAAACTAATGAAGCTACAGTAAATAAAAAATATTATATTTACGATAAAGCAGGGCCACAACAATATGGCAGTTTTATAAAAATCAAACAAAGAATAACGAATGTTGCTGGGTATCAAATTAGCAGAAACTCTACTCCTTCGGGTGCTTTATCGTTTGATCTCAACAGAACTCTTAATTCTCCTGGTGGTATATATGACCAAGGAGTGGATACGCAAAATCCTTTTTCTTGGGTTTATGGAAGTGGGTCTGGAGGTGACACAGTAGGTATATTAAATCTTGAACAAAGTGGAACTTCAAATTATTATGCATTAAATAATAGTTTTACAGCTTTAGGAAGAGTGGGTATACACTTAAATGAAACTAATATAAGTGCGGGATCTTATATAGAACAAAAATCTTTAATCTACTTCTCTGGTACGGGTGGAAGTGATGCTGTATCGGAATTTTATAGTATAATAGATAGATTTAAAAATCCAATTAATATTTCACAATCCTTACCAGAAAGATGGTATGTTGTAATAAACACATCAAGTAATGCAACAGTCTATAATAGAAATGAGACAATGTTATTAAAGGGAAATGTTTCTGGAACAGATCCATACGGGTTTACAGAATATATGAATGCAACTTTAGATATGGGGACTGGAGATACTGCAGATGATCAAACAATAATTTTATATGATGATGGACTTCATGATGATGGGGGTGCAGATGATGATGTCTATGCTACTACATTCCAAATACCTAATGATGCTAACATAACTACCTGGACAGTAAATTTTACAGCTTATGATAATGAAACAAATTATCTTAATACAACTACACACACTTTTAATGTAACAGACATTTTAACAGTAAATGTAACTGTTATTGATAAGAAACCTATGGCTGGCACTCTAGTAAGAGCGAATATTACTGTAGAAAACTATCAACAAGCAGCAAGAATTATTGGTGCCACAATAAATTGTTCTTATAATGATACAGAAGTTACGAATAAAACTGAATATGGAAATGGGGAATATGGTGTTAATTTTACTGCTCCTTCAACTGAAGGTCCATATATTCTAATTTGTAATGCAACAAAGAATGGTAATTTTGGTGAAGGTAATGATACTTTTAGTGTAGAGTCTTCAAAAACCTATGTAACTATAACTGCTACCCCTCCAAATGTAACAGTATCCAACATAACTTTATACCAGAATGAAACCTTTGAAGTAACCGTCAATGCTTCAAATATAGGAAACGGTACTGCTTACAATTCTAACATAACTTTAGAACTTCCACAAGACTGGAATTCAACTCCCTCCTCTGATTATTGTGGAGACATAGAGAAATCTGGTTTCTGCACAAAATATTTTAACATAACAGTCCCTCAAAATACTTCTCCTGGTAATTATACCGTAAACTTTACTGTTGGGTGGGGAAATCCAGATACAACTAATTCTACAAACCAAACATCTATAAATGTTACTGTCGAACCTAATCCACAAATAAACTTAACAATATTTAGTATGGCTGGTGAAGGGGCTGATGGAACAGATATATATATAGATAACTTTACTGTTCAATCAATAGGAGATGAGGCATTACAAAACATTACATTTAATTGTTATCAGGGAGTCGTTTGTAATGATTTCAATGTAACCTTTTCCCCAAACAATATATCAAGTCTTGAAGTAAACTATAACGAATCTGTAGCTATTAACGTTTCTATTCCAATTGCTTATACACCTGGAAATTATAGTGGATCTATTAATGTATCTGCTGAAAACGATAACTATAAAATCCTAGAATTAAACATAACTGTTCCAGCTACAACTTCTATAAATATAACGCTACAGCCACCTGAGTTTACTGCTTATTATGTAACTCAACAAAATAACGAGACATTTACTCTAAATATAACACTAGATAATATAGAAAATGGGAGTGCAAGATATTCTAACATGAGTTTAACAATACCTCAAAATTGGATGTCTACATCTTATTTCGAAGAATGCGATAATTTAACAGCTGATCAGGACTGTACTAAAACATTTAATATAACAATACCTAATAATACCCTAGCTGGTAGTTATCTAGTAAATGTAACATCAAACTGGACTAATGCTGATAGTTCTTTAGGTATGAGTAATACTTCTTTGAATGTAACAGTAGCAAATGTTCCCTTAATAGATGTTATTGAAGAATATGTTTCTGGAACGGTTGGTGATGGTGAAGAAAAATATATAGGAAACTTTACTGTGCTTTCGGTTGGAAATGGTAAGATAGAAAATATAACTTATATCTGTTATCAGGGAACTGTATGTAATAATTTTACCTTAAACTTTACTCCCGTAAATATTTCTGCTATCGATGTTGGCCAAAACGAATCAGTAGCTG
>Ga0209636_10005039_pt1 | contig 13497 bp, 14 predicted proteins | sample DeeMarSWOR152_54_FD_187464 | JGI IMG/M metagenome (GOLD analysis project Ga0209636, IMG submission 187464) | Marine sediment microbial communities from White Oak River estuary, North Carolina - WOR-1-52-54 (SPAdes) (version 2) | ecosystem: Environmental > Aquatic > Marine > Intertidal zone >...
GCAGTGGAGTTCCGAGAATGAGGTTCAAGACTTGCAGAGTTTTGACATCGGTTTGATGCCCTTGATGGATGACCCTTGGTCCTGGGGGAAGTGTGGTTTGAAGATCGTCCAATATCAGGGAGTTGGCGTTCCTGTGGTTTGTACGCCGGTTGGCATCAATCGAGACCTGGTCACCGATGGAGAGAATGGGTTTTGGGCCAAGACCCCAGAGGAATGGATCCAAAAGCTTTCCCTCATGATTGAGGATAGGGATCTGAGAATGAGGATGGGAATCAGCGGTAGACAAAAGGTTGGGGAACTGTTTTCACTTCAAAACTGTGCTCCGAGGATGTATCACTTCTTACGTGATGTGAAAGGCAATGAGAAGGGAAATCAATGAGGGAGCCTGTCCGAGAGTATGTGAGACAAATCATCAATCAATACGATTTCGAAGATCCCGTTCTAGATTGTGGGGCAGGATGGGAACCAAATTATTATGAATCCCTCTTTCCGAATAGGAGATATATCAAACAAGACATACAAGATTACGATCCCCCCTGTATCGATATTATCTGTGATATTTGCGACATGCGGGAAGTGGAAGACGATAGCATTGGGCTCGTACTCTTGATGGAATCCCTGGAGCACATTGCTTTACCTCAAAAGGCAATGGATGAGATATTCCGGATCCTGAAACCAGATGGCCTCCTGATACTCACCACCGTCATGGCAATGGGGATTCATGAATGCCCCAAGGATTATTGGAGGTTCTGTCCGGGCGGCATCGAATTGCTCCTGAGTGCATTCAAAATAGTGGACTTAACGTTGGAAGGATACCCCTCTTTTCCCTTGGGCATCTGGGTAACGGCTCAGAAGAGCTTGGAGAACAGAGGCCTCGGGCAATTACCGGAGCCCACCCTGGTAAAGGCACCCAGGCAGGATGAGTTCAAGAGGGTCAATAGGTTATTGAAGCATTTCAGATTAGAATTACGTCGTGTGAGCAAGAGCAGGCCACGCTATTGAGGCGGAACATGAAGGTCATTTTCTTAACCCACCACAGTACCCAGGGCCACCGGTTTCGCGTAGAGCAGTATTTCCCCTATTTACATGCCCATAAGGTGGAGACCGTCTGGCAGTCTATGCCAAAGTCTTTAGGGAAGCGGTGGGAGATGTACCGGGATTTCCCTCATTATGACATTGTTCTTATCCAGAGAAGGCTTCTCTCGCCTATCGAATTTTCCTATGTTCGGAGGAAGGCAAGAAAGGTTATCTTCGATGTGGATGACGCCGTTATGTTTCGGTCATCGAGTGCATATCGACAGAGATCCTTGAGCCGGATGTGGAAATTTAAATATATGGTGATGAATAGTGACGCTGTAATTGTGGGAAACCGTTTTTTGAAAGACCAAGTTATGCGATATGTGGACTCCAGCAGAGTCACCCTCATTCCAACCGGTATCGATTTAAATTTTTATCCTAAGAAAAAAGAATTTACTCATAGGGGGACAACTATCCTGGGATGGATAGGGACACAGAGCACACTCAAGTACTTGAAGGATTTAGATGATGTTTTCGGGAACCTGGTGAAGCGTTTTAAGGGGATTAATTTGAAGATCGTATGCGATGAATTTCACGATTTTCAAACCATCCACGTTATTAAAAAGAGGTGGTCACTGAAGGAAGAGAATGATGATCTTGTGAGCTTTGATATCGGTTTGATGCCGTTAAGGGACGACCTATGGTCAAGGGGTAAGTGTGGGTTAAAAATCATTCAATATCAATGTGTGGGTCTCCCCGTGGTATGTACACCGGTAGGTATCAATCGGGATATCATACGGGATGGACATAACGGTTTTTGGGCCACCACCCCTCAAGAATGGCTGGAAAAGCTATCCCTTTTGATCGAAAGAGAAGATCTCAGGAGAGAGATGGGGATTCATGGCATGGAGATGGTGGAAAGGGAGTTCAGTATTGGTGTTACCTCGGAGAAATTATTAACGGTCTTTCGGAGATTGTCCTCCCATTGATTTCTCAAGGGGGGAGGGGTTACTTTGAGAGAAGCGGTGGTCAAGTACGTGAAATGGGTTATCCAACGATATCCCTTTGAAGGTCCCGTCTTGGACACCTGTGCGGGTTGGGAGCCCAACTTATACGAACCCCTCTTTCCCGGATACGAATACATCAAGCAGGACATGCAGGATTATGATCCGCCTTGTATCGATATTATCTGTGACGTGTGTGACATGAAGTCCATCACGGATGCCAGCATCGGGGTAGTCCTGAATATGGAATCCCTGGAGCATATTGCATACCCACAGAGGGCCATCGATGAGATGTATCGAGTCCTCAAGCACGATGGATTCCTCATCCTGACCACGGTGATGCACTTCAAAGTCCACCGGGCACCGAGGGATTATTGGAGGTTCGCCCCCGATGGCCTGGAATTGCTGCTGAAGCGATTCAAGATAGTGGATTGCACTATGGAGGGAGGGTTTAAAAGGCCCAAGGGGATATGGATAACAGCCCGAAAAGTTCTGGAAGGGGAGGGCTTGGGGAAGCTTCCCGAAATTCGGACCGTAAGAAGCGATGATTGGCTTCCGCATAAGCTTAAGCGGAGGATATTAAGGGGCTTAGAAAGAATACGGGAAAATATCCTCCCGGTCAGGGGCTGAGCGCAAGAGGTAATGGATAGAAAGCATATGCCACCAGTGCGACTGTCGGCAAGGGAATACCGGGGATTTGTACGGGAAGACCTCAGGGGTGTTTTCACCGATGATTTCCTTGAGGATATCGAGGCTGCCGTCGCACGGGGTGGGGGTCAAACTATAAAGGACTCCCGGATAAGGTGGGCGGCTATTTTCCGCGCTCCTCATGGTCAGGCCCTTTTCATCAAGAGATACAGGGTTAACAATTGGAAGGAACGGTTCAAATACCTCCTTTGGCCGTCAAAGGCCAAGAAGGAGTGGGATGTCTCGCTCGCCTTTCGGGCGCAAGGAGTGCAGATTCCCCCGCCCGTTGGCATGATGGAACGGAGGCGATGGGGGTTCTTGGAGGAAAGCCTCTATATATCCGAGGCGATCGAGGACACCCAGCCGTTATTAGATTTCTTCAGGGAACGGTTCAGTGAGAAAGATTCGGAGAGCCAGGAGGAGAAGAGGAGAATAATCCGTTTGCTCGGGGAGATCGTGAGGCGCATTCATGTCGGTGGACTCTTTCACGGCGACTTGCACGCGGGCAATTTCTTGATACGAGAAAGCGAGGAAGGGGTGCTGTACCTCACCGACCTTCATAGGGCCCGAATGGGGAAGGCCCTGTCCCAGAAACGACGTTTGTGGAATATCGCCCAAATCTTCTATTCCTTGAACTCACTCCTCGATCGGGGGGATAAGGGGATTTTCCTCGAAGCTTATGGCGGAAACGAACCGTCTCCCTTCACCTCTCAGTCCCTTTTGATGAGGGTGGAGAGATTAGCCGAGTTGATAAAAAGGCGCCATCAGAGGAGCAGGTCAAGACGGTGCCTGAGGGAGAGCACCCAGTTCACTTCATATCGTTGGAGTGGATACAGGGTATACCGAAACCGGCACGTTTCCGGTGATGCCCTCATGGAGATGATCGACGCCCATCGGGAAGTCGTGCAGAACGCGCCATCACTCCTCCTTAAGGATTCCCCCAAGACCGTGGTGTCGATGGTGGACCCACCCAATGGAATGGGCTGGCGAATCTGCGTGAAACAGTATCGATACGTAACGGCATGGAGTAAGATAAAGGACCGTTTTCGCCATTCAAAGGGAAAGATTTCCTGGATAGCAGCCAACGAACTTTTCAGGCGGGGAATATCCACCCTGAGACCATTGGCCTATGTTGAAAAGACGCGTTTCGGTCTCTTGGCGGAGAGCTTCTTCCTCATGGAGTCTCCAGCCGATTATCTCGAGATGGACCGTTATCTTCTCAAATTATTCGGAAATGGGCCATCAGGTGACATGGTCTCCAAGAAAAGGTCCTTCGTACGGCACTTCGCCCTATGCATTGGAGGCCTTCATCGATCAAATATATTCCACAGCGATCTGAAGACATGTAACATCCTGACCCGAGAGCGGCCGGGGGATTGGGATTTCAGTTTCATCGACCTGGATGCGGTCCACCTGGGAACGGAGGTGAGTTCGCGGAGGGCTTTAAAAAATCTGGTTCAGATCAACTGCTCCATACCGGGATGTTTGGGCTATGCCGACCGGATAAGGTTTCTGAAATGGTATCTCGAGATACATCCCATTCCGATGCCAAAGAGGGATTTGATCAAGGCCATTCTGGAGGAGAGTCGGGAGCGGGGGGTGCTCTATGTTTCCCCTCAAGGGGATGTAACGGAAGAGGTATTTGCGAGATGAAGGCTGCATTGGATCACGACCTTTCCGTTATCATCGTTAACTGGAACACCAGGGAACTGCTTCTCAATTGCATTGAGTCCATTTACCGAACCGTAAGGGGCTTGACCTTCGAGATCTTCGTGGTTGACAACGGTTCCAATGATGGGAGCCCCGATTCGGTTAAGAGGAAATTTCCCGCAATTGAGCTCATACAAAACCAGCGGAACCTCGGGTTTGCCAGGGCCAATAATGAAGCCCTGAGGAGAAGCAGGGGGAGATATGGACTGTTGGTGAATACCGACGTTATCCTGACCGATGGTGCTGTCGAGAAATTGGTGGAATTCATGGAGGGCAATCCCACTGTTGGGGTTGCCGGGGGGCAGCTTATCAATATCGATGGGTCCAAGCAAAACTCCTTCGATAATTTTCCCTCCCTCACCGCGGAGGCGTTAAATAAGAGTCTCCTGAGGATTGTTTTCCCCAAGAGGTATCCCAGCAAACGAGTCAACTACGGCACGCCCGTCGACGTCGATTCGGTCATTGGTGCCTGTATGATCGTTCGCTCTCGGGCCATCCGGGAGGTGGGATTGTTGGATGAGGATTACTTCTTCTTCTTGGAGGAGACGGATTGGTGCTATCGCATGAGGCGCCGGAGATGGCGCATATGCCACGTGCCCCAAGCGAAGATCATTCATCTCCAGGGGAGAACGGCGAATCTGGTGAGGGACAGGGCAAAAATAGAGTACTATCGGTCCCTCTACCTCTTTTTTCGGAAACACAGGGGAATAGCAGCGGTCGTGATGCTCAAGGGATTCCTCTTTTTGAGGTTCTGCGTCGATTTTCTCCTGACGTTACTCTCCTGCCTGTTCACGGCATTTCGGAAGGAGAGGCTCAAGAGGAAGCTTGGCATCTACGCCAGACTCATCTATTGGCATATGAGGCTGTGTCCGGGGGGAATGGGTTTGGGGGGAGGATAGATGGAGGACAGAGGAAATACCCTCGGGCTCATTCCATTGTCCAGAAATGAGATCTATGAGAAGATTCTCCACATGCTCTCTGAGCAGCGGAGGGGAAGGCTATTGGATATTCCCACGGGGACTGGGGTGCTGGCGGATCGCTTGCACAAGATGGGGTTTGAGGTCTTCTGTTGCGATATTAAACCTTCCTTCTTCGCTGCCAAGGATTTGACAGTCACATTCGGCGACATGAACAAGCACCTTCCCTATGAGGCCGGGTATTTCGAATACATCATCTGCCTCGATGGCCTGGAACACGTGGAGAACCCCCTCAACGCCATAAAGGAGTTTAGCAGGGTTATCAAGAAAGGGGGGAGGTTATTTATCTCTATTCCCAATTACCTCAACATCGAGCGGAGGATGCGATTCCTGATTACGGGCGTTTTTTCAAAACTCGCTCCCCGACTGAAATACCGGGACGACCTCAAGGGAGATGTTTCAATGCTCCATATCAACCAGATGGGATACCCCGTGCTGAAGTTCTTCCTGGAATGGAACGGCTTCCGAGTGATGAAACTGGAGATCGATCGGCCGAAGCCGAAACTGAAATACTTCTTGCCCCTCGTCTGGCTCATCCGGTTTTACTGTATGTTTTGGCCAACGGAGACCAGGGGGTCCTATCTTCTTGATGAAACCCTTTCCGACCAGATCTTGATGGGGGGGAATACCTTGATCGTCGAGGCGGAGAGGAGGGATTTCGAGGGTTGATGAGATGGGAGAGCTGGTTCCCGAAAGGGGGATACGTGTGGTTGATCTCTCCATCTGTATCGTTAACTGGAATACCGAGGCCCAGCTGAAGGAGTGTCTCCGATCCATCTATGGGGAAACCAGAGGCATATCTTATGAGGTATTCGTTGTAGACAATGCCTCGCGGGATGGATCGGTGGAGATGGTGAAAAACCATTTTCCCGATGTTTGTCTCATCGCCAACAGGGAAAATAGGGGGTTTGCCGCGGCCAACAATCAGGCCATCCGTTTGGCGAAGGGTCGTTACGTGATTTATCTCAATCCCGATACCGTGATCAACGGTAATGCCCTCACTACGATGGTTCGGTTCATGGACGACCACCCCGAAGCGGCGGCGATAGGCCCTAAGTTGCTCAACACCGACGGATCCGTTCAGCACTCCATAAGGCGCTTCCCTTCCTTCAGCATAGCGCTTCACGACAATACCATTCTGGGCCGGCTGCTCGTATTCAGGAGAAGGGTTGAGAATTTTAAGATGGGGGATTTCTCTTTTGACAGGGTGGAGGAGGTGGATGCGACATCCGGCGCCGCTTTAATGGTGAGAAAGGATGTGTTAGATGAGGTGGGCCCGATGGATGAGGGGTATTTCATGTTCATCGAGGAGCTGGACTTATGTCAGAGGATGCGATCGAGTGGGCACAAGATATACTTCATTCCCGATGCGGTGATAACTCACGCAGGAGGTGAGAGCAGGCGTCAAAACCCGGGGGATCTGGTCATCATCGGTCAAAACAGTTTGATGAGATATTTCACCAAATTCGAGGGGCCGAGGAAGACCTTCTTGTTCAAAATCTTCTATAAGCCCCTATTCATGATAAGGATACTCTTTGACCTCATTTTGGATTTCCTCTCCCTATTGAAATACAAAACGGTAAGGAGGGATCCTCGTAAGTCGAAGAGGAGGGCAACGAAAATCAGGGGAATATTCCATTTCCTGAGAAGGGACTTGGGCTCTTTTCTTTTCAAACTCTGAAGGAAGGTCATGGAGAAAAGCGTCAGTTTTGTGGTGCTCAACTGGAACGGGGAAGATGTCATTCCCCGATGCCTTGACGCCATCTCACAGGCATTAGATACCTATAGGGGTCCAGGAGAGGTCATCGTAGTCGACAATGGGAGCAACGACAATAGCGTTTCCCTCATCGAAAGGGATTACCCCCGCGTGAGGTTAATTAGGCTCAAGGAAAATATCGGCTTCAGTGAGGGCAATAACATTGGTGTCCGGGAAAGTAGGGGAGATATCGTCGCCTTGGTCAATAACGATGCCTATGTTCACCCTGACTTTCTCATTCCCATTGTTCCCCACTTCGGTGATGACCAGGTCTTCTCGGTGACGCCAAGGGTTTACGGGTTGGATGGAAGTACTCTGACCATTGGTAAGACGGGCGCCTACTTCTATCGAGGGATTTTTCGGCTCAAGTTCACCGAAGATATTATTTCTTCCTCGGTTCCGTGCCTCTGGGCAACCGGAGGCTCGGGCGCCTTCGATAGGCGAAAGTACCTGGAACTGGGAGGGCTCCTGGAACTCCTCTACTGGGAAGATCTGGAATTGGGTTATCGGGCATGGAAACAGAAGGGATGGAGAACGATCTACGAGCCCAGGAGTTTGGTTTACCATGATCATGGAACCTCTTTCCTGAAGGTATTTCATTGGAAACGCTTGAAGAATATGAGGGATCGAAACCGATTTCTCTTCCAGTGGTATGCCATTTCGGATCCACTGTTGATTATGAGACATATTTTCTTTCTCCCTTATATCCTTGGATATAGTGGCTTCAAGGGAAAATGGAGTTATATCATTGGGTTTTTACAGGCTTTACGGTCATATCGAGGGTTCAAGAGGAGGGCAAAAAATATTATCTTAGCTGGCGATAACTGCTTGAGTGATCGGGAGATATTGAGAATTACCTCTTCTCAATGATCGTGAAGCGTTAACGATTGGACATGTTTCTCCTATGAGGTTTCGTTACTTACCCTATGAATTGAATGCTTGGACGGTTTACCTCCTGAGCAAGATCCCCGGTCGTATTGGTATGGCAATGCGATACGGATACTATCGGGAAAAATCCCCCTCTTTGGGGAAGAGAGTTCACATATTCGAGGAGGTTTTACTCTTGGAGGCAGAGCACATTCTCATCGGCAAGAATACCTTTATCAATACGCGAACCATTATCCAGGGAGGAGCAGGCGTTGAAATCGGCGAAAATGTGTTAATCGGTCCCGAGGTCATCATCATGTCCACTAACCATGGATATCGGGAAAGGGATAGAATCATTCAGTATCAGGGCTTCAAATCCGAAAAGGTTGTCATTAAAGATGACGTGTGGATTGGTGCTCGTTCCATTGTTCTCCCCGGGGTCACGATTGGGGAAGGAGCGGTAATCGCAGCGGGTACCGTGGTAACCAAGGACGTCGAGAAATACACCGTGGTTGGGGGAAATCCGGCCACATTACTTGCATCTCGTCGATAAACGCAATTAAGAGGATCTTTGCTCCATTACGTGGTCAATTGCAAGATAACTTCAAATATGATTATTGGTCCCTGCCACGGACTGACCTTGTTGAGCTCATACCACCGCGCACGAGAAGGGTGCTGGACGTTGGATGTGGCGTGGGGAAAACCGGTTCGGTGCTCATGCAGATGGGTTTCGCGAGGATAGTGGGCTTGGAAATCCATGCTGAAGCAGCTCAAAGGGCCAAGAATGCCTATCATGAAGTCTTGGTGCTCGATGTAGAAAGGGAGAAATTGCCTTTTGGAAAAGGTTTTTTCGATTGTATCCTTTATGGAGATGTGTTGGAGCACCTTAAAGATCCGTGGAAGGTACTGAGAGAACACCGGGACTATCTATCGGATGAAGGGGTGATTATCTGTAGCATCCCGAATATTCGTTACTATAAGATATTACTTCCGTTAATCTTTCGAGGCCGATGGAATTATGAGGATATCGGAATCTTGGATCGGAGCCATCTTCGTTTTTTTACCCTCAAGACCATTGAGGATTTGCTCCGTGATACGGGTTTCAAGATCATCTCCGTTATAAGGAAAAAACGATGCGGGAAGTTCATGCGGTTCTTGAATCATCTGGTTTTCGACCGACTTATCGATTTCCTGGTCCCTCAATATCGCATCATTGGGGCGAAGGGAGACGAGATTTAACGAGATTTAGGGATTGGGTAGTATGCGACTGGACAAAAAGGTTTCGGCTATAGTGGTCAATTATAATAGGAGGGATTTGCTGCACGATTGTCTCTCCTCACTTTTGACGCCTCGTGATGGTTATCTCACCGAGGTGATCGTGGTTGACAACGCTTCCTGCGATGGCTCCGCTGATTTCGTGAGGACCCGGTTTCCCCAGGTGAGGTTGTTCGCCAATAAGGAGAATGAGGGATATGCGAAGGCGTGCAACAAGGGCATACGTTCTTCTTGCGGGGACTACATATTGATCCTGAATGGGGATATCATCGTTCAAAAAGGGGCGATCGAGCATTTGGTTGAGTTTATCCGCTCGCGAGACAACGCCGGCGCAGTAAGTGGGCGCCTCCTCAATCCCGATGGTTCGATCCAGCGCGAATACTTGGGGGCAAAATTTCCGGGTCTCAGGCAGGTTTTTCATTTCTTTGCGCATGGAAGAACCTATATGGCTTATGATCACATCGATTTTAATGCCGTATGCAAGGTTGATCAACCTCCTGGGGCTTGCGTGATGGTGAAGCGCTCGGTGATAGACAAGGTGGGTTTGATGGACGAGCGCTTTTTCCTCTGGTACGAGGATGTAGACTGGTGTCTAAGGATACGGAAAGCGGGCTTTGACAACTATTATTTTCCGGGGGCTGATTTCATTCACGTGGGAGGTGCATCCTTTGACATTGAAAAGAAGGAATTGAAGGAACGGTATCTCAAGGAGAGCCTTGAGTACTACATTGATAAACACTTTTCCCGGTACTCGATTTCCCTCCTGAGGTTTTTGGCGAGAGTACGGCTTCCACAGCAGAAGAGAGAATGAACCGTATTGCCTGTACCATTTGCAATTCACGAGAACAGAGGTTCTTATTTGAAGGTCGAGATCGGTTGATGAAAATTCCAGGGACCTTTCGGGTGGTCCAATGTCCACAATGCGGGCTGATCTTCATTAACCCGCAACCGGATGCGAGGGAGATAGCGCGATATTACCCTGATGATTATTTTCACTACCATCCGTTTAATGTGAATGCGCAGAGGCCAAATGCATGGGAGAGGTTGGTTTTGACCTATCACTGCGGGTACCCCCGCGATGGAGGGATACGGTGGATTGATTTCCTCATGAGGGGAATTGCCTCGGTTCTCAAATATCACTATTACGGTCTTGTTCCCTATATTCCCGACGGAAAGATCTTGGATGTGGGCTGTGGAAGTGGAGAGATGTTACATAAGCTCAGGGCCTTGGGCTGGGACACCTATGGCGTCGAAATCAGCCAGTCCGCATCCCAATATGCCAGGGAGATAGGGCTCAAGGTATATACGGGGAATGTTGAGGAGATAGAATTCCCGGATCATTTCTTTGATGTCATCCGGTTACATGCGGTTTTCGAACATCTTACGGATCCACTCGTAACGTTATTGGAACTCAAACGAATCCTCAAACCCTCGGGCCGGATTCTGATGGTCCTCCAAAATATCAATAGCTTCAATTATCGATTGTTTCGCGATAAATGGTTCCACTTGGATGTTCCTCGGCACCTCTTTTCGTTTTCACCGAAGACCCTTTCCCTGATCTGTTCAAACGCCGGTCTTACCATCAAGAAGATCACCACATTTTCTGGTACCATCGGTCTCTTAATGAGCCTTCAATATGTCATAGATGAAAGGGGGACAAATGGAAAGCTCGTTTCTGGGAAGAAACTCATTCCCAGAAGGCGGTGGCTGAGAAGGATAGTGGGGCCTTTCATGTTTTTGGTCGATAGATTGGGCTATGGAGACCTCATGGAGGTTGAGATACACATGAGCGAGTTGGGCTAATGCATAATTCCCAATGTAGGGTAAGGAAATGGAGGACGAATCTCAAGATCATGTGAATATGGGTTTTAACTATTTCCGATACACGATACCCCGGGCTGATCTGGTCGAATTAATACCCCAGGGAGCAAAGCGAATACTGGATGTGGGATGTGGCGATGGAAAGACCGGATCTGTTCTCAAGGAAAAGGGGTTCAAGGAGATCGTGGGTGTAGAGTTGGACCCTCGTGCTGCTGAGAGAGCAAAGCCTTCTTATGATCGTATCATCGTCGGAGATGTAGAGGAGGAGATGTTACCATTTCGAAAGGGTTATTTCGATTGTATCCTCTACGGGGATATTTTAGAACATCTCGTGGACCCTTGGAGGGTACTGCGGAATCATCGGGAATTCTTGGCAGATGAGGGTTCAATCGTATGCAGCATTCCCAACATTCGATACCATAAGATCTTGAAGGCCCTGTTGTTAAAGGGGCGTTGGGACTATCGGGCATTGGGAATTCTCGATCGTACCCACCTTCGCTTTTTCACCTTAAAGACCATTGAAGATATGCTTGTGGAAACCGGGTTTGAGGTAAAGACCGTTATTAAGGAGGGGTATTCCAGCCGTTTCATGACTATGGCAAATAAGGTGTTGTTTAATACATTAATCGATTTCTTAGTCGTTCAATACAAAATTGTGGCCACAAAAAGCAATCAACACAAATCGTGATCCCAAGGAGGAGTTTGCATTGGAAGTTCAGGAGAAATCCTCTATCGCCGTAATTGGTTGTGGGTATTGGGGGAAGAACCTCGTACGAAACTTCTGGGAATTGAAGGTCCTCAAGGCCCTGTATGATGTTGATGAGCAGAGGCGGGAGGAGATGAAATCCCTCTACCCCCCTGTTAAGGTCGCCGATAATCTGGCCGAGATATTTCGAGATGACTCCATCGAGGGAATTGTGGTGGCCACTCCAGCCGAGTCCCACTATGAAATCACCAAGGAGGCCCTCCTGGCCGGAAAGGATGTCTTCGTGGAGAAGCCGCTGGCCTTGAAGGTAAGGGAGGGGGAGGATCTGGTGTCACTGGCAGAGGAGCGGGAAAAGATCCTCATGGTGGGACACCTCCTGGAGTACCATCCGGGAATTATTAAACTGAAGGAAATGGTCTCCGCCGGGGAGCTGGGAAAAATACACTACATCCACTCGACCCGGTTGAACCTGGGAAAGGTTCGGACCGAGGAGAATATCCTGTGGAGCTTCGCTCCCCATGATATCTCCGTGATTCTTCTCCTCTTGGAGGAGATGCCAAAAGAGGTATCCGCCCATGGCGGTAGCTACCTCAATCAAGGGGTTCCCGATGTCACCATGACAATCATGGACTTCTCCAGCGGCGTCAAGTCGCACATCTTCGTCAGCTGGCTTCATCCGTATAAGGAGCAGAAGTTGGTGATCGTGGGCGATCGAAAGATGGCCGTTTTTGATGACGTGGCACCGAGTGATAAGCTCTTGCTGTTTAGCCATCGGATCGATTGGATAGACCGGATTCCCGTCCCCAGAAAGGAGGATGCTGAGGTTGTCGATTTTGAAATGGAAGAGCCCCTCAAGGTCGAATGCCGGCACTTTCTCGATTGCATCAAGAATCGCAAGAGGCCGAAAACCGATGGTCATAACGGACTGCGGGTTTTAAAAATCCTGGATCTCTGTCAAAGATCCCTGCAAGAGAAGGGGAAGGTGCTGCAATTCGGAAGGGAGCGCCTCCAGGGTGTCTTCATCCACGAGACGTCGTGTGTCGATGAACCCTGTGAGATCGGTGAAGGAACGCGGGTATGGCACTACTGCCATATTATGGAGGGAGCGGTAATTGGGAGGAATTGTTCAATCGGGCAAAACGTTTTCGTGGGAAGGGGCGTCAAGATTGGGGATAACACAAAAATCCAGAATAACGTATCCCTGTACGAAGGAGTGATCATCGAGGACGATGTCTTTTGCGGCCCCTCGATGGTCTTCACCAATGTGGTCAATCCGCGCAGTTTCATCTCGAGGAGGAAGGAGTTTAAGGAGACGCTGGTAAGACGGGGTGCCACCATTGGGGCAAACGCGACCCTTCTGTGCGGCCACACGATCGGCAGATATGCCTTGATCGGGGCGGGAGCGGTGGTAACGGAGGACGTCCCCGATTATGCCATCGTGGCAGGAAATCCGGCAAAAGTCATCGGGCATGTTTGTCAATGCGGGGTTCGGTTGGCATTCGATGGTCCCATTGCTACCTGTAGCAATTGCGGACTAAAATTCCGAAACGATAGAGGAGTCGTCTCACCTCTTTAAGGGATTGGTTATCGAAATGGAGATTCCACTCGTTGATCTAAAGGCACAATATGCGGAGATCAAGGAAGAGATTCAGAGGGCCGTGGATGCCGTTTTCGAGA
>Ga0209636_10005040_pt1 | contig 13496 bp, 11 predicted proteins | sample DeeMarSWOR152_54_FD_187464 | JGI IMG/M metagenome (GOLD analysis project Ga0209636, IMG submission 187464) | Marine sediment microbial communities from White Oak River estuary, North Carolina - WOR-1-52-54 (SPAdes) (version 2) | ecosystem: Environmental > Aquatic > Marine > Intertidal zone >...
GCACTGAGGGCCTGCTCAAGCTGCTGGAGCATCTCACCACGCGCGATGACCCGGCGACAATGGAAGTGCTCCAGAACGCGGTCATCATTATCGACCCGATCCTCAATCCGGATGGCCGCGATGCCTTCGCGCACTTGAACCACCAGAACCTCGGCCGGGAGCCGAACCCTGAGCAGGACGATTGGGGCAACGACTTCACGCGCTGGCAGGCCCTGAAATTCCGCACTGGCCACTACTACTTCGACACGAACCGCGACTGGTTCGCGCACACACAGCGAGAGACGCAAGCGCGTGCGCCGACCATCATTGCATGGCGGCCACAGGTGGTCGTTGACATGCACGAGATGGGCTCGGACCGGGAGTTCTTCTTCGACCCCGGCACGGATCCGTACGCGCCTTACTTCCCAGAGCACTCCAAGCGCTGGTTCCAGATCTTCTGCCAGGCCTATGCCACCGCCTTCGACTCGGCGGGCTTCGAGTACATCACCCGCGAGCTGTTCGACTATTTCTATCCGGGCTATACCACGTCGTTTGGCGACTACCAAGGCGCCGTCGGCATGCTCTACGAGCAGGGATCGAGCCGCGGGTTAGCAATCACTCGCTCCGACCACTCGGTCCGCACGCTCACCGATGCGGTGGAGCAGCAGTACGTAGCCGCCTGGACCGCGGCTCGCACCTCGGTCGAGAGGCGGGCCACGCTATTACGTGAGTACTACGATGCGATTCGGGCTGACATCGCTGACGGCCGGCAAGGCATTCGGCGCTACCTGATCGCACCGGAGGGCGACCCACTCCACATCGTCGAGCTGGCGAACATGCTCATTAGCAACGGCATCGAGGTGGACGTGCTCACCCGGCCGGCGCGCCTGAGCAACGTGCGGGATCGCACTGGCCGGAACGTCGGTGCGCGAGACTTTCCGGCAGGCACGTACGTCATCGAGGCCGCCCAACCGCGCAACCGGCTTGTCCGCGTGTTGCTGGAGCCGGACGTCCCGACACCGGAGGAGTTCCTGCGTGAAGCCCGCCAGCGAATCGAGCGCGCCGAGAGCCCCCGCTTCTACGACATCACCGCCTGGTCGCTGGCGCTGCTCTTCAATGTGGGCGGGTTCAGCAGCAGCGACGGTCGCGGCCTTCCGGCGGAGCGCGTGACGAGCCAGATCGTCCCACAGGCGGAGGTACCCGCGGCGGCACCGAGCTACGCTTACCTGATCGACGGTCGTCAGACCGGGTCACTCAGCGCGCTGTACCACCTCAAGGCGCGCGGCTATCGAGCCGCGTTGATCCGCAAGCCGAGCAAAGTCGAGGGCCGGGACGTGGCGAGCGGGACTGTGATCGTTCGGATCGGCCAAAACGACGAGACCGTGCATGACGCGGTGCGCGAGCTCGCAGAGCGGTTCAACCTAACGGTCCGGGGCACGAGTACAGGTCTCTCGGAACCGGGATTCCCCGTTCTCGGCTCGGCCGATGCCGTCATCACCGTGCGCACGCCCGAGATCGCCATACTCGCCGAAAACCCGATCCACGGCTACTCGTTCGGCTGGGCCTGGTACACGCTCGACCAGCAGTACGAGATACCGGTCACCGTTTTGCGCGTCGGCTCACTGGCGAACAGACAGCTGGATCGCTTCAACGTGCTGATCGTGCCTTCGGTCTCGGGCTCGGCATTAGCGTCCGAACTCGGCGAGGAGGGCGCGGAGCAGCTCAAGCGGTGGGTGCGCGAGGGCGGCACACTCTTGACCATAGGCCAAGCCACGGAGTTCGCGCGGAGCGAGCTCAAGCTCATCGACCTGCGATCCTGGTACGATACGGAGGAGGGGGAGGACGCACAGCACTTCGATGTCCCGGGCGCGATCTTCCAGGCCAAGCTGAACGAGCATCACTGGATGTCGGCCGGGCACGATGGCGCCGCGCTCCCGGTCCTGGTCGACTCCGATCGGATTTACCTGGCGCCGGAGGGTCCGCCCTCGTCGCGCAAGCGCGTGATCGCCACGTACGGTGATGGGCAGTCCAAGCTCTCCGGTCATGCCTGGCAGGAGAGCCTCGAGCGGCTGCCAGGAGCGGTCTTCGCCTATGAGGAGCGCGTAGATCGAGGCCGCGTGATCGCCTTCGCCGAGGACATCAACTTCCGGGGCTACGCACGAGGCGTCAACCGGCTGTTCCTGAACGCGGTGTTGCTGGGCCCCAGCGCTCCGTAGGAGCGCGCGCAGGACAACTGCGCGTGACCGTGCCAGCCGCCGAGAGCCCGGGCCCACGCCCGTTCGGTGTCATCGAGATCGCGCCGTCCGGCTAGTGTTTCAAGAGCACCTTCCCCACACTGCGCCGCGACTCGACGAACGCGTGCGCCTCCGCGACATCCTCGAACGGGAAGACCCTGCCGATCACGGGTCGTATTCCTCGCTCCCTTACGAAGGCGCTCAGCCTGTCGAATACAGCGCGCAGCCGGGCTGGCTCGTCGAGCAGATAGCCCAGGTGGGTGGCCATGATACCGGTGGACGCTTTGGCCAGGTCCAGTAACTTCGCGCGCGGTATGTCGCGCCAGGTCCGCCACCAACTCGCGGGGTTCCATCTCTTCAGGTTCAAACTCGCAAAGCCCGCCACCACGATCCGCCCGAACGGATTCAGGAGCTCGAAGCAGGACTTGTAGACATTACCGCCCACAGTCTCCAGGACGACATCGAACCCGCCGGCCAGCTCCTGCAGCCGCTGATGCCAATCAGGTCCCGTATAGTCAAGAGCAGCGGCCGCTCCCAAGGATCGCACCAGGTCGACTTTCTCCTGGGAGCCGGCCAGGCCGTAGACCTGACAGCCGTGCTTGGCGGCAAGCTGCACCGCAGCCGTCCCGACTCCACCCGCTGCTGCCGTGATCAGAACGTTCTCTCGCTCTTGTAGGCGCGCCAATTCCATCAGCGCGACCCAGGCTGTCATGTAATTGACGCCAAAAGCGGCGTTCTCTTCCATCGTGTACGTGTCGATGGCTGGAATAGCACGCTCCTGCGGCACGACGACCTTCTCCGCGTAACAACCGTACTGCGTCCCGACCATCACCTTTTGCCCGACCCGTGAGCGATCCACCCCTGCGCCCACGCTGTCGATCACCCCTGAGCCTTCCATACCCAAGACGTAGGGTCGTCTCGGCGCCCACTGGTACAGGCCCTTGCGCGAGAGAATCTCAGCGTAGTTGATGCCCGTGTAGCGCAAGTGCACCCGCACCTCACCCGCACCGGGACCAGGCTCGGGCACCTCACACGGCTCAAGCACTCGCGGACCGCCGGTCTCCCTCAGAATGATCGCCTTCATGTTCACTCACCGCTCGCTTGGGTGTTGCCATCGTCGAACTGCCAGCATCCTAGCCGGTTGCCAGCAGCGACACAAACCGTCGCGTCCGTAGCCCTGAGTGCTCGCCGACTTGTGCGAGGTGTGCTCGGCTCGTTAGTTGGTGCTCGCCATGAGAGACCGTGCACTTGCCGGACACACCGCCCTACTCGCCGTGCAGGCTTGCTACGGGCTCCTGCCCGTCTTCGGGACTGTGGCCCTCGCCGAGGGTGGCTTCTCGCCGCTGGGCCTCCTGAGCTGGAGGGTTGCCGGCGGGGCCCTAGCACTGGGCGCCCTCGCGCTCGTCGCCTACGGCCGCGAGGCCATCCCCGCGGGGCGTGATCTGCCGCTCTTCGCGATCTGTGCGCTGCTCGGTGTCTCCTTGAACCAGGGGCTGTTCCTCGAAGGACTGGCGCGCTCGACGCCGATGAACGCCGGTCTGATCATGACTCTCATCCCGGTATTCACTTTCGCGATCGCTGCCGCCGTGAAGCAGGAACACTTCAGCTGGCTACGTGCGCTGGGTGTGCTGACCGCGCTGGCTGGTGCAGCGTTGCTCCTGTTAGCTGGCAGGGAGGGCCCTGTACGGGGTCATGGATTCGGCAACTTCCTGATGGTTCTGAACGGTCTATCCTACGCGACCTATCTGGTGGTCGCCAAACAGCTCGTCGGCCGCTACCGCTCGCTGGTGGTCATCGCCTGGGTCTACATCCTCGCCCTCCCGTATCTCCCCTACTTCATGACCGGCGAGAAGCTCACACCTGATCCCGGCAACACGAGCGCCTGGTGGTCGATGGTCTACGTCCTCGTATTCCCCACCGTGCTCGCCTATCTGCTAAACATGTTCGCGCTGGCGCGTGTACGTGCCACGACCACCGCCGTCTACATCTACCTGCAGCCGCTCGTGGCTGGAGTCGCCGCCTGGCTCGCGTTCGGCGAGCGGCTAACGACTGACATAGGGATCGCCGCAGTCTGTCTGTTCGTCGGGATTTGGCTGGTCGCGCGCAGCAAGCGCGATCCCATCATCAGCCGAACGGTCAACGCCGCCGCGGACTCGGCCCGGCCACAGCCAGTAGATCCGCCATAGTTCGGGCGTTCTCCACGGCATGCGCACGAAGATCGTTGTTGAAGTATATGAACAGCTCGTCTACGTCCTGCGCGAGGTTCTGCAGAAGGCGCGCCCATCTCTTGAGTGTGTTCCCATGGTAGCGCCCGGCGTATTTCACCTGCCCCGCACCATGGAAGCGCACGTAGGCGAAATCGGCGGTGGCGAGCACCGGCCAGCTCAGCCCGGGCATGTCGAAACAGCAGAACGCGATATTCCGAGATCGCAGGATATCGAGGATCTCCTCGGCCAGCCACGACTCGTGCCGAAACTCGAATACGTAGCGCGCCCCAGGCTCGGGAAGGCGGTCAACGAAGCCGGCCAGCCGCTCCCGGTTGGCGTGCCACGTACCTGGAAGCTGAAACAGAACCGGACCTAGCCGCTCGCCAAGCAGGCCTGCATGCTCGAGAAAGTTCTCCAGGTATCCGGAGCCATCCTTGAGCTTCTTCTGGTGCGTTATGAGGCGGTGCGCTTTGACCGCGAAGCGAAAATCGCCGGGCACCGTCTCCCGCCACTTCTCCCAGGTCTCGCGCTTCGGCAGCCGATAGAAACTGTTGTTGATCTCTGCGGTGCGGAACTCGCACGCGTAGAAGCCCAGCCAGCCTCCGCTTGGGAGGGCCTCAGGATAGAAGCGGCCGCGCCAGTCGTCGTAATGCCAGCCAGAAGTTCCGACCCAAATCCTGGCAGACATAGCAGCATCCCGGAGTTCTGGAACCTAGAGGCTTTGCGCGTGCCGCCGTGCAGCGCAACATCTGCTACAGCTGCCGAGCATCTTACGGACTCAACAGAAACAGGATCAGCGCGCTAAACAACCCTACAGCAAGCAACCCCAGGCTAGCCCACGCCACAACGCGGAATACCCGCGCTCTCGGGCGTGCACACAGCCCGACGAGAGCGATACCGGTCATCGTCAGGGCGGCGATAGCCGTGAGCAGGTGCTGGTCGCTGGCCGCGTACAGGATCGGTCCATCGAGATAGGCGAAATCCTCGATCGCCAGGATGACGAGATCGAAGAGGTTGCTGCCGAGCAGGCCTCCGATCGCCAGATCGACCGCACCGATCCGAACCGCCTGGACCGAGATCACCACCTCGGGCACTGAGGTGACGAGGGCCACGAAGATCGTACCCACAAAGGTCTCGTCCCAGCCCATGTTGATGGCCAACGCCTGACCGATGACGGGCAGCGCTGTGGCCGCACCTGTCAGCACCACCGCGTTGACGGCGAACAGCGCGTAAACGCTCTTTAACACCAACGGGGGCGGCTCCAGACGGCGTACCTGAACTGCCTCGACCAGCCCACTAGCGTAGATCTCGTTTTCGCGACGCTCGAAATAGAAGATGCTGCGGATACCGATGAAGTATATGACCGGCGCGATGAGCGCATATGGTCCGACCGGTCCAAGGCCGGGAGGCGCAAAATGTTTCTGTACGAAGATCGCACTGGCGAGTGCGCCGAGGAGCACCACCCCAAAGCCAGCCGAGAGACTATGGCTGTGCTGTATCCCGCTATAGATGGAGCCCCCCCGGTAGACGAAATCCAGAATCGCAATGATCAGCAGGTTGTAGATGCAACTACCGAGTGCCGAGCCGACGGCCAGGTCCGGCGCGTGCACGACGATGATCGCACTGAGCCCGGTAACGAGCTCAGGCATGGAAGTCACGATCGCCAGCAAAACGAGGCCAATCCATGCCCCACCCAGCCCGGTGCGAACGGCAATGATGTCACCGTAGCGGGACAGCTTGGTGCCGGTAAGCAGAATGATGAATAGGCAGACGAAAAAGGCGAGCCAGACCGCCGCCAGGCTCAGAGCTGAAAAGAATTCCGCGACCATGATGGCTCAGACGTTGAGGCTGACCCTCAGCTGCCCGCAGCAAGATAGCCCACTCGGACCCCCGCCGTAACCCGAGTCTACATCCTCGAGGTCTAGCACTCACCTGCCGCCGGGCAGCAAGCTTGATAGATTCAACGCGCGCCGTTTTTGCTCGGCAGAGACAACACGCGGCCAGTTACCTGTTCCCGAGCTGGCAGCTGTGCCACCGTCAGGCAGTCATAAGCGTGAGATGAGAGCACGTAGGAAGAAACCGATTCTCCTGCCCGTACCCAGGTTCGCGCAACCCGACGACGTAACCTGCGGCCCGACCTGCCTGGCCCAGGTTTACAAGTATTACGGCTTCGAGAAATCACTCTCCGCGATTATCGAGGAGACCCCGCGCAACCCCGACGGTGGGACGCTGGCGGTCTTTCTCGGGATCAGCGCGCTGCGTGACGGCTTTGCAACGCAGATCTACTCGTACAACCTGCGCGTATTCGACCCAACATGGCGTAAGCTCGATGTCTCGGCACTCCTATCCAAGCTGGAGAGCCGGTTGCAGAAGGTGAAATCACAGAGACTGCACCGCACGATCAACGGGTACCGGGACTACATCCAGCTGGGTGGTGAGGTGTGCTTCGCCGAGCTCACCCAGGAGCTGCTTGCAGGCATCCTAGCCAAAGGACACCCGGTACTCACCGGCCTCAATGCGACGTATCTTTACGGGACTCCTCGGGAGTACAGAGACGAATACGACGACGTCCGCGGCGAGCCTGTCGGTCACTTCGTGGTGATCTCCGGCTACTACCCGGTAAGCGGGCGCTTCATCGTCCGCGATCCTTCGAGCCATATCCCGTTCAGTCGCACGGGCAAGTACTCCGTCGAAGCGCAGCGCCTGATCTCAGCCATACTGCTCGGCGATGTCACCTATGACGGAGTGCTTCTGATCGTGAGTCGCCGATAGCAGTGGAAGCGGAATCGCATATGAGAGACCGTCCAGTCTACTTGGTCGTCGCAGAACAACAGGACCTCGCCGCCCTCAAGGGTGTTTCAGCGCGTACGCCCGACGACTACCTCGAGGGCAAGGCGCCCGACACCCTCTCTGAGGATGTGACGGTGATCAACCTTTGCCGCTCCTACCAGTACCTGTCACGAGGCTACTACGTCTCACTGCTGGCAGATGCGCGTCACCAGCGCGCGCTGCCCAGCCTGCGGATGATCGAGGAGATCACAAACCCGTACGCCTATTTCATAGCGCTGCGCGGGGCAGGTATCGAGACGATCGATTTCCGCGTCGTCAGAGGTCGACGCGTGCTCCCTAAGATCATTGTGCCCGCCGCTGGCCGAGAAGCGCAGGCCCGCGAGCCGCAGGCACCCCTGGTGAGTAGCAGCAGCGGCGCGGAGCCGGCACGCTACCAGCCGGCACCTGGAGATTTCGAGGAGATCACCTCCGTCTTCGGTAGAACCCTCGACGCACGCTTTCGGAAGCACTGCTCCAGCGTATTCAAGGTCTACCCATTCCCACTCCTGCGAATCCGCGTCTACAGGGACGACGAGCGCTGGAAGATCGGTCAGATCCACCCGCTGTCCGTTACCCAGATCGGCCCGGAGGAGTCTGTTCTGCTGAACGAGGAGTTGTCTCGCGGCAAACCGCTCGCCGCTTCTTCACAGACTAGCCGCACCACACCTTACCGCATCGCCGTTCTGATGGATGACGATGAACCGTTCGCACCGTCGGACGAGGACACGTTCGAAAGACTCAGGAGAATCGGCGAGCGGCGTAGTGTGCTGTTCGAGCAGATCACGAAGGACGATCTCTCGGTCCTGCCGGAGTATGACGCCCTGTTCATCCGGACCGTCACCGGCATGGACCATTACTCGTTCCTGTTCGCGCAGCGCGCTAAGAGTCTCGGGATGCCGGTGATTGATGACCCGCAATCCACCGTCAGGTGCTCCAACAAGGTCTATCTGCATGAGCTGTTCAAGAAAGCCGGGCTGCCAACGCCGAAGACGCTTACCATCTCCCGCAAATCAACGCTCGCCGAGGCTGAGGCACTGGGCTACCCTCTCATCGTCAAGCAGCCCGACGGCACGTTCTCAGCGGCGGTCCGCAAAGTCGAGAGCCGGAAGGAACTGCACAAACTGACGCGCGAGATGTTCAAGCGATCGCCGTTGCTCACGCTCCAGGAGTACAAGCCTACGGAGTTCGACTGGCGCGTCGGCGTCTTGGATGGCGACGTCCTTTTTGTCTGCAAGTACCACATGGTGAAGGGTCACTGGCAGGTCGTCGCAAAATCACGCACCGGACGTACGCGTTACGGGGCTGTCGAGGCCGTTCGGGTTACAGAGGCACCTGAAGCAGTGAGGGTGCTGGCCGTGGAAGCCGCCGCCTTGATCGGCGACGGCCTCTACGGAGTGGATATCAAGGAGGCGGATTCTGGTATCATCATCATCGAGATTAACGACAACCCGGACCTCTGGGTGGGCCATGAAGACGCCGCGGAGGGGGATCGCATCTACGAGAAGATCGTCGCCAACTTCCTGCGCAGAATACGAGAGACGCTCGGCGACGTGACCCTGGAATGATCGGGCCAAAGCGCAAACGCTACCGGCTGTTCGAGGTCGTCGGCTTAGAGTTGGAGTACGTCGTCGTCGATCGCGATCTCAGACCCCGGTGCTTGGTCGAAGATGCGTTTCGGCAGATCCACGGCAGGGCGACATCAGACATAGAGTACCAGCGAGTCGGCTTCTCCAACGAGCTCGCCGCCCACGTGTTCGAGATCAAGACGATCGACCCTGCGGCGAGCCTGGCTCGAATCGAGGCCGATCTGGTGCATGGGCTGCGCTTCTTCGCTGGCGTGCTCCGCGACAACTTCGAAGCTCGACTTCTCCCCACCGGAATGCACCCGTTCATGTCGCCGGTCGAGACGAAGCTCTGGCAGCGTGGTGGCCGTGCCGTCTATGAGACATATGCCGGGATCTTTCCCATCCAGGATCACGGTTGGCTCAACGTGCAGGCCAGCCACATCAACCTTCCGTTCGACTCGGAGGCTGACACTGTACTGATGCACAACGCGCTCGCCTGTCTTATCCCGTACCTCCCGGCCCTGGCCGCGAGCTCCCCCATCTACGAGGGTAGGATCGGCCCATCCGTAGACAACCGCATGGAGTTCTACAAGCGAAACCAACGACGCATTCCGGTGATCACTGCGCAGGTCGTGCCGGAGTACATCAGCTCCTACGCCGACTACAGGCGCAGAATCTTGAAGCCGATCCGCGAGTCCCTGAACGGACTCCCCGGCGCAGAGAGGCTGAACCCCGAGTGGGTCAACTCCCGCGGCTCTATCATGCGCTTCAGCCGGCAGGCGATCGAGATCAAGGCGCTCGATGTTCAAGAGTGCATTAAGGCCGATGTCGCTATCGCCGCCTTCGTGCGCGGCGCGCTCAAGCATCTCGTGCGCCGGCTCAAGGCGGACACGCTGAGTTTGCCCGAGCACACCATGCTCGTGGCCGATCTCAACAGTGTGATCCGCGGCGGGATTCAGGCTCAGGTACGGGCGCCTCACCTGCGACCGAGGTCCCTGAACCCGCAGACATCCACAACAGCCCGAAGCGTTCTGGGCCAGCTGTTGGAGGGGGCTTATCCGGAGATCGCTGCGAACGAGCAACCCTACCTCGCCGTTGTGGAGGACCGCATCCGCAGGGGCAGCCTGTCCGAGCGGATTGCCCACCGGGTGCGGCGTACGAGTCGCGGTCGCGATCAGAGGGCCGCGATTCGGGCCGTCTACGAAGAGCTGGCGGACTGTCTGGTGAACAATACGCCCTGGGACGGTTAGCTTGTCGAGCCGCTCGCTCAGCCCACATCAGCTTGTTGTCTCATGCGAGCACGCCTCTAATCGTCTGCCCGCGAGGTACGGGACTCTGGGGCTCCCGCGCCGCAGGCTCAGCTCACATATCGCCTGGGATGCCGGTGCGCGGGGAGTGGCGCGCTATTGCGCAAGTCGCCTGGGTTGTGCGTTCCATGCCGGCAGATACTCCCGGTTGTTGATCGATCTCAACCGGAGCCTGCATCATCCCAAGCTCATCCCCCAAGAGAGCTTCGGGGTCCGCGTACCGTACAACGTCGGCATCTCAGAGGACGAGCGGTGGGCTAGGATTCGCCGCTACTATGAACCCTACCGCAGTCGCATATTCCGCGACATCGAGCATGTCATCGGCCGCTACGGCACCTGCGTGCATCTGAGCGTGCACTCGTTCACGCCGCGCCTGGCTCGGCAGCTTAGACGTGCGGACATCGGTATACTGTACGATCCGCGACGGCCGCTTGAGAGCCAACTCGCTCGTTGGCTCACTGCGGATCTGAAGGAACGGGGATACCACACGCGACGGAACTATCCCTACCGCGGCACCAGCGACGGATTCACGACCTACTGTCGGGGAGTCTTCCCGGCGAGCGCGTACCTGGGCATCGAGATTGAGATCAACCAGGCAAGGCTCGAGAGATCTTCGCGACTTGCCCGCATTACGAGCGCCGTAGCGGACTGTGTCAACACGGCTCTTCTCGCGGGACCCTGGCCTGCCCTGGCACGCCGATTTCGCGCGCCGGGTTGAGTATCGCGAGCGAAAGCGGGAGTTTAGATCTCTCGCGATCGAGAACAGCGATAGGAGGGGTCGGATGGCAAGCAAGCACAAGAAGTGGATGACTCGGCGCCCGCTGATACGACGACGTACCCTGCCTGGGGCAGCACCTGGGACCCTGGTGATAGATCCACAGGCACCACACCCCGTAATCAGCGTGATCGCTTACGGTCCAGACGACCTGGTCGAGGAGAGCAACGCTGATCCGGGCTCGATCAGGAGCTACCTGGGCAAGTGGCCGGTTACCTGGATCAACGTGGACGGCCTCGGAGATGCGGACACCATCAACGCCCTTGGCGAGATCTTCGAGCTACACCCGTTGGTCCTGGAGGACGTCGTGCACACTCATCAGCGACCGAAGTTCGAGGAGTACGATTCGCACGCGTTCATCATCACCCGGATGCCACAACTCGAGGAGGCGTTCCGAACCGAGCAGGTGAGCATATTCCTCGGCGCGGACTATGTACTGACACTGCAAGAGCGGCCCGGCGACTGCTTCGAGCCCGTGCGCAAACGCCTGCGGAACCAGCGAGGTCTCGTTCGCCGCCAAGGGGCCGACTATCTCGCCTACGCCCTGCTAGACGCCGTGATCGACAGCTATTTCCCCCTGCTTGAGGATTACGGTGAGCGGTTGGACGACCTGGAGGCCGAGATCTCGGAACGTCCCGGCCCCGCGACTGTTGCCCGCATCCAGCAGACGAAACACGATCTGCAGGCGCTGCGTCGAACGATCTGGCCGCAACGTGATACGCTGAACGTGCTGATCCGTGATAGGAGCCCGTTGATCTCGGACGACACCCGAGTATTCCTGCGCGACTGCTACGACCACTCCATCCACATCATGGAGCTCGTCGAGACTTATCACGAAGTGGCGGCTGGGCTCATCGAACTCTACATGTCGAGCGTCGGACATCGCATGAACGAGATCATGAAGGTGTTGACGGTCATCGCGACGATCTTCATACCGCTGACCTTCATCGCGGGCATCTACGGAATGAACTTCAACCCGGCCGCATCCCCGTGGAACATGCCCGAGCTCAACTGGTACCTGGGCTACCCGTTCGCGCTCGGGCTGATGGTTGTCGTAGTGCTAGGGATGTTGTTTTATTTCCGTCGTAGGCATTGGATCCGCTAGCTAGGCGTGCAAACTACTCGTTCTGAGGATTACTGGCATGTTCACTCGTCGGACGGTCGTGACATTTCTCGTTGGGCTCGTGGTAGGGGTCGTCCTGGTCGCCGTTGCTCGCCCCTTCCTGGGCGCCCGCCTGCCGGAGGCGATGAGCGGGAAGCGGGAGTCGGTGACAGGCCCTGTGGCCGCCAAACAGCGACAACAAGATCGCCTGTTGCTGACGATCGTGACGCCAGGCGGCGCGATTCTCGGCACCTTCACGAAGCGGGTAGCTGAGATCGACCTGCTGGTGCAGACGGAGGACACGCTCACTCTGGCGATCGCAGGGTACCAGCCGTTCCTGCAGGACCCTCAGATCACCCGAGTCGCGAAGCCGCATGCGTACTCGCTGCCTACCGACTCGATGCCGCCGGAGCCAAGCCGAGATACGCTTCGGCAGGAAGGGAGCCAGCAGGAGGAGGACACCCTGCAGGCCGCCGACAGCGTCGATGCCCGGCGCGGTACCCGCTGGTACGACTAGCGCGCAACTCCGCCCGGACGGGGTACCCGACTCCAAGAATGCAGCGCCGCCGGACTTCTGATGAGGTCCAGCGGCGCTGTTCTGCCCCGTGAGGCTGATCCTGTCAGGTCACTTCCTGGAGACCGTGACGGGAATTCGCTTCGCGGCCGCCTTCTCCGACTTCTGCAGCCTAATGGTCAGCACCCCCTTGTCATACTCCGCCGCAATCTTCTCCTGATCGACCGCGGCCGGCAGGGCGATGCTGCGCCGGAACGATCCGAATCGGCGCTCCGTGTGGTAGTAGCCTTCACGACGCTCCTCGCTCTCCTCCTTCTTATCGCCGGAGATGATCAGGACATCGCCGTGCAACGAGACATCGATCTCCTTGGGATCGACGCCCGGCAATTCGGCCCGTACCGTAATCTCATCCTCACTCTCCTTCACGTCGAGCGACGGCGACCAGGCCGTTGTCCATGAGCGTAGCTCCGGGAGCAGCCGCGACTCGCCCAAGAACGGTTCACGGAAAAACCGCTCGAAGAGTCGGTCGACCTCCTCATGGAAGCGGCCGATCGCTAACTCGGTAGACGGTAGCTCCGATTCAGAACCCCTGAACTTGCCTCGCCAGGGTATCAAACTCGCCATCAACATGGTCCAACACCTCCTTCTATCCTCAGGCACGCCATGCCAAGGCGCCGCCCATTACTTGTACTAGCTCGTGCGAACCTCGATCTTGCGAGCCTTCGCCTCTTCCGCCTTCGGCAGATGGAGCACCAGTACACCCTCACTGTACTCGGCGCTGATACGAGCCGCATCCACTTGCTCGCTGACCTGGAAGGCTCGATGAAAGTCGCCTACGCCGTACTCGCGTAGTAGGTAGTCCGTGCCCTCAGGCTGCCGAGGCTTGACCTTGGCATGAATGGTGAGCACACCATTCTCGAACTCCACGTCGATGTCCTCTGCCTTCGCACCGGGGATGTCCGCGACGACTCGCAGCTCATCCGA
>Ga0209636_10005043_pt1 | contig 13494 bp, 16 predicted proteins | sample DeeMarSWOR152_54_FD_187464 | JGI IMG/M metagenome (GOLD analysis project Ga0209636, IMG submission 187464) | Marine sediment microbial communities from White Oak River estuary, North Carolina - WOR-1-52-54 (SPAdes) (version 2) | ecosystem: Environmental > Aquatic > Marine > Intertidal zone >...
CGGGAGAAATCGCACAACGCTGTCTTAGAAGCTGGTTGGCGCGATCGGCTAGAAAGCTCGCTACTGCCTTAAGTTCGGCCTTCTTTTCGATCATCGCGTAGGTCTCTTGAAGGTCATCGAGAAGCGTTAAGAAGTCCACATCGGCTTTCTTTTCAATCGCGATGCGAATAAGGCCATTTGCCTGCCGCTTGATTCCGTAGGGATCGCGCGATCCTGTTGGCTCCTCTCCAACGAGAAGCGCCCCCACCACTGTGTCCAGTCTATCGGCCAAGCTGATGACGATGCTCACCTCGCCTTCTGGTAGGTGGTCATCCGAGGTGATAGGAAGATAATGCTCGCGAATCGCTGCTGAGACTACGTCTGGCTCGCCGTCAAGCTGCGCGTAGAGCCCACCCGCCACCCCCTGCAAGCTTGGGAACGCCTTCACCATCTCGGTCACAAGATCGGCCTTACATAGAAATGCCGCCCGGTCGATCTCAGCCGCAGCCCCCCTTCCACTCCGAACGGCAATCTCTCCAGCCAGTGCTCGGATTCGCTCGACTTTTTCCCACAGCGATCCGAGCCTCACATCGTAGGTCACCTCACGCAGTTCGCGCACTCGTTCGGCCAGTGGCCGCTGCCGATCTTTGCTAAAGAAGAAGCGCGAGTCACGCAATCGGGCCCGCACTATCCGCTCAAACCCAGCCCGGACAATGCCCTTGTCGTCCGGTAGCCCATCCCGAAACCCCATGAAGTGCGGACAGACCTTGTCAGAAAGGTGAAATGGCACGAACTTACCTTCCTCCCGCAGAGTCGCGTGGATCACTTCGTTCGGAAGATCCAAAAACTCAGCCGGGATTGACCCCAGGACCGGCGAGGGATACTCTGCTCCATTAACGATCCGTTCGAGGAGCTCTTCATCGAGCAGAACCTCTCCCCCAAGTTGACTTGCCGCCTCCTTGAGCCCATCGATCACCACCTTTTCTCGCTTCTCCGGGTCGATCATCACGAGGGCCTCGGCCAAAGCACTCTCATAGCTTGCGGCGTTTTCCAACGTTATCTTTTCTTGCGCGATGAAGCGGTGTCCGTGCGTGGTGCGAGTGGCGCAAAGCGAGCCAATCCTCACCGGAATGATGGCTTCGCCGTATAGGCAGACGAGCCAGCGGATCGGTCGGATGAACGTTAGCCCCGAGGCATCCCAGCGCATGCGTTTGCTGGGGTGAAGCCCTTCTACTAGGCGGGGTAGAAACTCGGGAAGAATCTCCGCGGTAGGGCGTCCGGGAACAGTTTGCCGAGCAAACGCGTAGACCTTATCCCCCACCTCGCGCTTTTCCAGGGATTCGGCCGTGAATCCGTGGCTCTCGGCAAACGCAATTCCTGCCTGGGTCGGGTTTTCGCCCTGATCGAAGGCGACCGCCGCCGGCGGGCCCTTGATCTCCTTCACTTGATCGGCCTGTGACGAAGAGAGCCCGTTTACGGTAAGTGCCAGACGTCGAGGAGTGTGGACAACTTTGAGCTGGGTATAAGAAAGTTGGGCAGCGGAAAATGCCCGTTTTGCCTCTGCTTCTAACTCTTCGGCCAAACGAGAAACTTCCAATGCCGGCATTTCCTCTGTTCCGATTTCGAACAGCAGATCAGGCAACAAATTCCCCTAGAGCCAGGTACGCTTCGGCGCACCCCTTAGACAGATCGCGAACACGAGCAATGAAACGCTCCCTTTCGGTGACGCTGATCGCGCCACGGGCATCAAGCACGTTGAACAAGTGCGAACACCTGAGGGCATAGTCGTAGGCGGGGAAGACTAAACCCACTTCTAGGTTGGCGCGGCACTCCTGAGCACAGAGGCTAAACATTTCCTGGATCCGCTCAATGCTCGCTGCCTCAAAGTTATAGACGGAGAACTGACGCTCCCGCTCCCACCATAGGGCACGATAGCTGACGGTATCGTTCCAGGCTAGCTCGAAGGCACTCTCCTTCTCCTGCAAGATGAGGGCAATTCTCTCCAATCCATAGGTCAGCTCAACTGAGACCGGGTCGAGGGCGATCCCGCCCATCTGCTGAAAGTAGGTGAACTGAGTGATTTCCATCTCGTCTAGCCAGACCTGCCAACCGACCCCCCAGGCCGCCAGTGTCGGCGACTCCCAATCGTCCTCAGCGAACTTCACGTCGTGATCAGCCAGTTTTAAACCCAGTTTCTCCAAGCTTAACAAGTAGATCTCTTGGATCTCATTTGGTGCCGGTTTCAGAATCGCCTGGTACTGGTGATGCAGCTGAAGCCGAATCGGGTTCTCCCCGTACCGTCCGTCGGTCGGCCGTCGACTCGGCTCCACGTAGCCGACTTTCCATGGTCGTGGCCCTAAAGCCCCGAAAAAAGTGGCCGGATTGAACGTCCCGGCCCCTTTTTCCACATCGTAGGGGTGAAGGATCAGGCAGCCCTGGCGTTGCCAGAAGTCGTGCAAGTGAAGGATAATCTCCTCGAGGTTCATCCTACCGTTTCACGGCCGCTTCCTTGGCCATCCCGGCAAGAACGGCGAACGTCTCCGCATCCCGCACCGCGATGTCAGCCAGAATCTTGCGATTCAACCTCACCCCACGACGTTCCAGGCCACCGATAAATGCCGAGTAGGAGACCCCATTCTGCTTCGCCGCAGCGCTGATTCGTGTGATCCACAACCGTCGGAAGTCGCGCTTGCGTCGCCGGCGATCGATGTAGCTGTTGCGAAGGGCCTTCATCACCGACTGTTTCGCGATCCGGTGCGAAGTGCCCCGCTTTCCCTTGAAGCCCTTGGCGAGCGCCATAATTTTCTTGCGGCTCTCCTTGCGCTTCTTCCCCCCACGTGCCCTTGGCATCTTTAAGCTCCTTCTATACCCTCATCTATCTTCCGATCATTCGTTTGATCACTTTCGCCTGTCCACCGTCAAGCTCCTTTCCCCGGCGTGCCTGCCGCTTTGCTTTCGAGCGCTTTTTCACGTTCTTGTGAAAGTAATTCGACATGTGGTGAAACAGCTTGCCGCTCTTCGAACTTTTGAATCGCTTGTTTGCTGCCCGGTGTGTCTTCTGCTTGGGCATGTCATCTCCTCCTCATCGTTGCTGAGTAGGGACCAGCAACATCTGCAATACCTTCCCCTTCGCTTTCGGTTCGCCATCCATGCGAGCAACGTCATCCACCTCTTGAGCGACACGTTTCAACAACTCCTGGCCGCGCGTGGCGTGCACGATTTCGCGACCACGGAAGAAGATGGTCACTCGAACCGTATCTCCTCGGGTCAAGAACTCACGCACCCGTTTCATCTTCGTCTGAAAATCGTGGTCGCCAATTTTGATCGTAAACTTCATCTCTTTCAAGCGAGAACGGTGCTTCTGCTTGCGCAAGCGCTTTTCCTGTTGGTAATGATATTTCCCGTAGTTGACGATCTTACAAACAATCGGCGTAGCCTGTGACGCAACCTCAACCAGGTCAAGACCACGCTCTTTTGCCAGAGCGAGGGCCTCCTCAGTTGCCATCACACCGAGGTTCTCGCCGTTCTCGTCGATCACCCGGATCTCACTCGCGCGGATTCTCTCATTGACTCGTAATTCCTTCTTGATCCGTACCTCCTATCCTTTCTTAGCGCTGGACCTGCGTCAACTGCCTGTCCCGATAGAACCCATGCTGGTCAATGTACGCGGCCACTTCTGACGGCACCCAGTCCCGGATTGATTCTCCATCCTTCACGCGCTCGCGTACCCAGGATGAGGAGAGATCCACCTCTTGCATGCAGAGGAAGTGAAGTTCCGCTCGATCAAACGGTGGAACAAGAAAGGCCTCTTTGGATATGCCATCGCGGGGAGCAATGATGAACGGAACACTCGTCAGAAGAGCTTCAGGCTCCTTCCAAGTTTCTAACTGCAACAGGAGATCCGCACCCACGATGAAGCAGACTCCCTGCTGGTAGACACCTTTCAAGGTTCGAATGGTATCGATGGTGTATGAGGGGCCCTGACGATCGGTCTCTATACGCGAGACGGTGAAGTTCTCGTAGGGTGCGATCGCTTGCTCCACCATCACGTAGCGGTCTTCCTTGTTGATTCCGTCCTCAACGGCCTTATGGGGCGGGATCCCGGTAGGGATAAACACGACCTGCGAAAGCGTAAATTGCTCGAGCGCCTTCTCTGCCACCAGCAGATGCGCGTTGTGCAGGGGGTTGAAGGTGCCCCCAAACAGGCCCACCCTATCTTTCAAGCTCAAGTTCCACTTCCCCAATGCGAACCAAATCTCCGTTTGCGAACCCCTGCCGAGAAAGCTCTCTTAGGACACCCATTCTTTCCAGTCGCTCGCTCAGGTACTCGCACGCGTCGCGGCTATCCAAGGAGAGCTTCTTCACCAGCTTCTCGACGAGATCTCCTCGGACGGTGAACACATCCCCCTCCCGATCGACCCGAAACCCTTCCTCGCCGCGATAGCGGTAGACGCGTCGGCGTGGGGTCGTCGCCTTGTCTTGTACCGAAGGCCGCTGGAGGACACCGTAGGTGCGCATGATCAGCTCCCGCACCCCTTGCCCAGTCACGACCGAGATCGGCAGGATCTCTATCCCCGCTTCCGCAAAGCATTTTCTAGCTTCTGCAACCATTGTCTTATCAAGAAGATCAATCTTGTTGCCAACGACAATCTGTACTCGCTCCTTCAGCGTAGCGCTGAACGCAGCCAACTCCTCATTGATCCGGTGGTAGTCCTCCAACGGATCTCTCCCCTCGAGCGCGGCGAGGTCAACCATGTGGATCAGCACGCGTGTGCGCTCCACGTGGCGGAGGAACCGGTCACCCAATCCCTTTCCAGCATGTGCACCCTCGATCAAACCAGGTATGTCCACGGCGACGAACTGATGCCGGCCATCAACGTCGACAACCCCCAGATTCGGGCTAAGAGTCGTGAACGGGTAGTCCGCTACCTTGGCCCGCTTGCCGGAGATGCGGGAGATCAGGCTCGACTTGCCCACGTTGGGATAACCGATGATGCCAACGTCAGCAGTGAGCTTCAGCTCCAGACGAAGAGCCCGTTCTTCCCCTTTTAGTCCTCGCTCGCAGATTCGCGGCGCCTGCCGAACGGAGGTTGCGAAGCTGCGGTTTCCCCGGCCCCGCTCTCCGCCCCGCGCCAGGACGACTTCGTCACCTGGTTTCGCGAGATCCGCAAGAATTTCTCCGGTGCTCAAGTCGCGGACGACAGTCCCTACTGGCACCAAGATCAGTTTGTCCGCTCCCCTTGCTCCGCAGCGAGCGTTTCGTCCGCCGTCCTTGCCGTCACCGGCACGGAACTTCGGCTCGTTGCGAAATGCCCACAAGGTTGAGAGACTCGTGGAGGCGCGCATCCCCACTGACCCGCCGTCTCCCCCGTTCCCTCCATCCGGCCCACCTCGGGGATTGCGACGGTTGGAAACGAAACTGATCACCCCATTGCCACCGCGCCCCCCTTGGACGCGGATCGTCGCCTCATCGATAAACATGGAAAAAGAAAACAGGAAGGGAGACCATCCGGAGGGCTTTATGCCTCACGTATCGGCAGAACACTGACGTACTTCTTCTTTCGACCTTCAAACCGCACGTAACCAGGACTGGTCGCATAGATGGTGTAATCGCGTCCAAGTCCCACGTTCTTGCCCAGACCGTACTTGGTGCCACGCTGGCGAACGATGATCGCTCCCGCGTTTACCCACTCACCACCAAAGCGCTTCACACCCAGGCGTTTCCCTGGACTATCGTGAATATTCTGAGTTGAGCCGGTGCTCGTCTTATGCGCCATCGAGGCCCCTTCTTACACCTGCAACCCGACGGTGGCCTCTTGAACCACTACGTCACTCGGGTATTCCGTTGCCAACATCTTAAGCCCGATTACGAGCGTTTCCATGATCGCATCGATCTCGCGATTCAGGTGCGGGTCGCTTCGATCGATGACCAGACTGATCTCCTCTCCGACAGAGAAATCGGGGGCAAGATGAAGATAGTCGGTTATCGCAGAGACCGCTGCTCGAAGGAACCAGAGTGTATTCGTTGTTGCAAGGCTACTTTCCTCCATTCCCCTGCCTGTAAGACCGACAATTCGGTTTTGCTCATCGCGTTGAATGAAAATCTCTCCCACGTCACTCCCCTTACGACTCAATCGCCGTGATTAACGTCCTCATGTACGGCTGACGATGGCCTCGCTTTCGCCGATATCCTTTCTTACTCTTGTATTTGTAGACGATGATCTTGTCGCCTCGTCCCTCTTCGCGAACCTCTCCCTTCACCGTCACACCGTCGAGGTACGGTCCCCCCACCCGGACTCCATCTTCATCGACGAGCAGCAGAACGCGGTCGAACTCTATCGACTCCCCAGGTTCGACACCATCAGTCCGCTCGTGCTCCAGCAACATCCCTTGCTCGACTCGATATTGTTTTCCACCGGTCTCAATTACCGCATACATTCAAAAGCACCTCAATGCAACTTGATTTTAGCGATTTGGGTCTTGTTTTTCAATGGGCTTATCCGATCGGCGTTCCCGGTGCGACCTCTCGATCCGGGACAAGGAGGGAGATCGGTTCCCCCGTTGCAGCGAGGAGCATGCACTCTGAGGTGATTCCTTTGATCGTCGTCGGTTCGAGGTTAGCCACCACGCTCACCTGGCGGCCAATCAACTCTTCGACGGAATACACCTTCTTAATCCCGGCAACGGTTGTCAGGATCTCATCACCCATGTCAATCTTTTCGGCTTCTCCACCCGGGCGCTGATCGCATCCACGTCGATCCGCTCAAGCAGCACGCGCTCATCGGTGAGCCTCCTTCCTGCGTCTGCTGCCTCAATCGCCTCCCAACGGGGATCCGCGATCCCCATTACAGACAGCACGGAGGCTGAAAAACTGGGAAGGAAAGGGAAAAGAAGGATTGCCATCGCCTTTACCATGCGAAAGGCGTTTGCCACTGCCATTGCATCCTTTGTCTCCCACGGTTTCTTTCGCTGGAAGTACTCGTTCCCGAACACGGCGAGGGTGCAGATGGCACGTAGCGCCTGGCTGAGGCTTCCCCCGTTCATCGCATTTTCGTAGCTTTCAAGCGTGTTTGCTAATTGTTTTTTTAACTCCGGGTCAGGTTCAGCAGATGGGACCACCCCATCGTAACGGGTCTGAATGAACGAGAGCACCCGATTGATGAGGTTGGCCACGTTGGAGATAAGGACCCCGTTGACCGCCTTTCCTAACTCCTCCCACGAGAAATTGACATCGCGGCCCTCCGGCCGGTTGTAGAGGAGATAGAAGCGCCACAGCTCCGCGTCCATCACCCCGAGGGCGTCATCGCAGTACAGGCCAACCCCGCGACTCTTGGAGAAGCTCTCCCCCCCGATCCAATTCAGAAACTCGGTTGCGGCAATCTGGTCCGGAAGGTGATACCCCTGCCCGGAGGCGATCAACTGGCCCGGGAAGATCAACGTGTGGAAGGGAATGTTGTCCTTACCGATCGTGTAGATCTGATACACATCGTCTCCAAACCAGAAAGCCTTCCACTCATCACTACCATCAAAGTGCTCCACCACGGCGGTCACATAGCCCAAAGCGGCCTCACCCCAGACGTAGATGACCTTTCCTTCTGCGCCTTCAAACGGGGCGGGGATTCCCCAAGCGATGTCACGGGTCATGGCGCGAGGTTTTAACCCCTCGTCGATCATCCGCTGCGTGAACAGGGCCACGTTTCCCTGAAAATTCCGCGATGCCACATAGTCGTTGAGCTTCGGAGCAAGGCGGGCTAGATCGAGGTACCAATGACGGGTGGAACGAAATTCAATGTCTCCTCTTCCACAGTAACTGCAGACCGGGTCAATCAGCTCCTCTGGTTCGAGAATTGAGCCACAAACAGGGCACTGGTTTCCCATCGCTCTGGCATCTCCGCAGCGCGGACAGATCCCGGTGATAAACCTGTCGGCGAGAAATTGTTGGCAGTTGCGGCAATAGGCCCGTTCCTCCTCGCGGGTCAGAATATAGCTGTTCTGTTCCATCCGCAGATAAATCTCTTGCACAAATCGTTTGTGCACCGGCGATTCGGTCGTCGTGTAATTGTCGAACTCGATCCCGAAGCCCTCGAGAATGCCGCAGATCTTCTCGTGATTGCGCGTGGCGAGCTCTGCCGGCGTAATCCCAAGCTGTCTTGCCTCGTACTCAATCCGCGTACCGTGTGCATCGGTTCCGGACACATACAGCACATCGTGCCCGCGCATCCGGTAATAGCGGGCGAACACATCGCCGGAAAGCAGGGAGGAGACAAGATTCCCCAGGTGAGGAACCCCGGATGCATACGGCCAGGCGCTGCAGACGAGCACTTTTGACTTGTTCATGCGCATAGTTTCCCTACTGCCAGTAATGAATTTCGATTATACCCTCGCTAGAGAAGGCCGCCAACGGCGATTGCTGGCAGAGGGGATAATCCTTTCTGATTGTCGACTGCACCTTTCTTATCCGCCAAACCGCCACTAGCGTTCCCTGCGATGTCCTTCTCTATTCCTTGAAGATGAGGTGGCGATAGAGCCGCAGCTCCTCGATCGACTCTCGGATGTCGTCCGCCGCGCGGTGCCGGGTCGCTTTATCCAGCTTGGTGACAACGCCGGGGAACCAGCGGATCGCAAGCTCGTTGATTCCACTCACATCGACGCTCCTGTAGCTTAAGTGGGCATTCAACTCCGGCATGTAGTGCATGAGAAAGCGACGATCGAGCAGGATCGAGTTGCCGCACAGCGGAGACATTCCCCGATGGGTATGCTTGCGCACAAAGCGCAGCGTCTGTTGTTCCGCCTCTCGAAGCGAGATGCTGGAGGCACGGGATGCCGCGAGCAGTCCGGAGACACCGTGCTGCTGTTCGCACCACGGGTCGATTCGCTCCAAGACCTCGTCGGGCTGGTGAATCACCGGATTGGGACCCTCTGCGACGATGTTGAGATCCTTGTCCGTAACGATGCTCGCGATCTCGAGGATCGCTCGGCTTGCGACGCTCAGACCCGTGGTTTCCAGATCGATCCAAATAAGATTGCTGCGGTCACGTGCCATGGGTTTCCAGCTCCTTCCGGCAACTACCTTACCAAGCCAAGCGGACATGAGCCAATACGTCGGCTACGGCCAGAGGTGGCGCAAGCCGGCCTCGGGAGGCATTCCACACGGATCGGGGCAATCCGTTCCCGAAATCCCCGTCCGCATCGTCACCGAGAACGCCAGCGAACAAAGAAACACCAAGAATGAAGGTGCAACCCCGAGACGTCTGTTTTCGCACACCACTTCGAGGATCGTTTTCCACACATGCCGAAGCCAGTCGCAGTTTCGACGATGAACCGTCTTGCCCCACAAGGAGGATAGTCAGTAGGATAACTTCTTGAGCAAGAAGGAGGATACGATGAACAAGCGATCGGTTCTTTTGGCATGTGGTCTCATCGCCCTGTATGTCCTGGTTGCCCAATCCGGCCTTCCGGAAAAGGGGTGGGGAATCGGGGTACAGGTGAACTACCCGTTCACGGGCTTCAGCATTCGTTACTTTACGCCCGACGGGATTGGATTCGAGTTCAACATCTTCCCGAATCCAACGCCGCGCTACGTGAATGCCAAGGAGGAACCCTACGAAGTGCGACGACTCGAGCTCACCCTCTCGGCAAAACTTCTCTATCCAGTTCGACAGGATGAAGACGTCAACTACTATTTCTCCGCAGGGACCGCTCTCACGTTTGCCTTCGAGGAAGCAGCGCCCGTTCCGGAAGGTACGGACCGACCGGTAATTCAATCTAGCCTGGAAGGCGCGATCCTTTCTGGAATGGGTGTAATCGAGGTTGAGAAGATCTGGCTGGATCGGCTCGTCGGAACCTTCGAGTACGGACTCACTTGGGACGTCTTTGACCCGCTCAACTTCTCGTTCTTTGCCGGTGGGATCGGCGCGCATTACTACATCTAGAGAGCTGATCGGACTGGCGAGGCGCGAATGTTGCATTAATACTCTGGCATTCAGTCGCGTGAGCCTACTGATTTAGACTCTCGCAACAAGAGCGATCTTGTGTTGCAGGGGACACCGTTGTTGCTTTAGGATTGGCGTTCGATGGGTAAGCTGGGTGTTTCTCCTGTTTTGGTGTCATTACTTGTATTCCTACTGACATACGTGGGAATCCTGTCCGACCGGATTCACCGCACTATCGTCGCGTTAGCTGGCGCTGCGATCATGATCATCGCCGGAACCTGGCTAGGCTTCTATGGTGAAGCTGAAGCGGCCAACGCGATTGATTTCGACACGATAACACTTCTGCTTGGAATGATGCTGATGGTCAGCATCCTACAGAAAACCGGACTTGTCCAATACTTGGCCATACTAATCGCGCTAACTGCAAAGGGAAAGCCCTGGCGACTGATGTTCACGCTGGGCCTGTTCACAGCGTTTGTGTCCATGATCTTGGATAACGTTACCACCATTATCGTCGTAACGCCTGTGACCCTCTCTATTGCCGATGTGCTAGGTTTCTCGGCGATTCCTTTCCTGATCAGCGAGGCTTTGCTCTCAAACATCGGTGGAGTAGCAACCCTCATTGGTGATCCCCCCAATATTCTGATTGGCTCAGCCGCAGAACTGACATTCAATGACTTCCTGATCCACTTGGGTCCAATAGTCCTTGTAACGCTGGTAGTTGTGCAAGCACTGTTACTGTTGGTCTTCTGGAGGCAGCTTCATACAACAGCTGAAGGCTTGGAAAACCTCGCTCGCCTTGACGCCAAACGTGCCTTGCTCGACCCTAAGACAGCCAAGAGGATGCTCATTGTCCTTGGAGCGACAGTGCTCCTCTATTTGATCCACGACATGCTCCATTTAAGCCCGGGCCTCGTAGCAATCCTGGGAGCTGCAATGGGACTCCTGTGGGTTCGACCTTCAGTGGACGAAGTGTTGCGGGAAGTGCACTGGGACGTGCTAATATTCTTCCTGTCCCTTTTTGTCGTTGTGGGCGGCTTAGAGGCTGCGGGTGTTCTTGCCCTAGTTGCAGAAGCGATAACGCAACTTACGACCCACGGACTGGTATTCGCAGCAGTTAGCATTCTGTGGGTAAGCGCTATCATGTCAGCTGTTGTCGACAACATCCCGTTTACGATTACCATGATCCCAATTATTGCTGGCCTTGCCAGTCGCGGAGTGAACATCCTTCCGCTGTGGTGGGCACTTGCGCTTGGTGCTGGCTTTGGTGGCAACGGAACCCCCATCGGTTCGACGGCAAGTGTCGTTGCAGTGTCAATGAGCGAGAACACGGATACTCCCGTGACGTTTCGTATGTGGCTCACAAGCGGCTCATTGTCTGCTCTAGCAAGTTGTGTTGTTGCCAGCGTCGCCCTATTTGTAGCGATTGAACTTGGCTGGTTTTGAAAGCCACCCCACGTGCGAACGGTGTGCTAAACCCGAAATCTCCTACAATAATTTCTTGGTGCCGCAGTAAATTGCCTCGATATTCAGGACAATGGCTGCAGCCTCTGAGTACTTTGGATAAAGCCAAGACATCATGTCCTCGTATATCTTGCCTTCCGTGCAATAGTCAATTGGCCCTTTGAGCTGAAAGGATCTACCATCCTTTAAGCGGAAGAGGATTGCACCTTTGCTCCCTGCAAGGATGTTTGAGCGGGTTTTTTGAAAGTCGGTATCAGCGATCACCACCTTGCCCGCTCCGTACGTATTGACACAGGATGAGTAGACTGCGTTTGGAACACCTTCTTGGTCAGCCGTTGCCAGCACTACAGGGCCGTCACGATCCTTCCAAACTTTCTCTACAATCTCAGTGACCTTTGGCATCGAGCCTCCCTATTGGATCTCATTCATTCTGCGAGTTCGGAACACCAACCGACTGTGCAGCCTTTCTTACCACAATGATACCAACTCCTTGCAGCAGTGCGAGTGGTGGATCCCGAAACATACTTGACTGCGCAACAAAAGAAGCCCACTGTTGCAATAAGAAGTCCCCCATATGGTACCAAACTAAGTGGGCTACGATGATTGACAATGGACGGGTAGGGGGAGAGACGTGGTCATACAGCGACAGCGGATTCGGAAGATGGTTCTGGCCGTCTCGGTAGTGCTCTTTCCGGCTACGTTCTTCTATGTCTCGCCGTACCTGATCATCATGGCCGCGGGAGAAGGTATCGTTGCAGGGACCTTCGTCGTCTTCGGCGGCCTTTTCGTCAGCTCGCTTGTGTTCAGTAGGGCGTTCTGCAGTTGGATCTGTCCGGCTGGAGGGATCGGCGAGTTCTCGGCGCGCATGCGCGACAAGCGCGTGCGGCATCAGTGGGTAGACTGGATCAAGTACACCTACTGGCCGATCTGGCTCGGGTTCATCGCGTTTTCAGCAGTGAGCGCGGGTGGGCTGAGGCGGCTCGAATTCGGCTACCAGACGTGGCATGGGATCTCGGTATCGAACGTGTATGCCCTTGCGCTCTTCAGCATCATCGTCGGCATCATCATCGGGCTCACGCTGATCGTGGGACGGCGGGGATTCTGTCACAGCCTGTGCTGGATGGCTCCGTTCATGGTTCTCGGCACGGTGATCCGTGCTCGGCTCAGGCTCCCCGGTCTTCGACTCAAAGCTAACGCGGAGGCCTGCATCTCGTGTGGACAGTGCACGAGGGCTTGCCCGATGAGCCTCGACGTCCAAGGGATGGTCGATCGCGATTCGATGTCAGAGCGCGAATGCATCTTGTGCGCGAATTGCGCCGATAGCTGCCCGAAAGGCGTCATCGAGCTGAAGCTCGGTCGTCCGCAGTAGGCACAGTGATCCGCAAGAGCGACAGGCTAGAGGGGCGACAGTAGAAGAAATGGAGCCTGGGGGACTCGAACCAATGTACCCCAGGTTACGAAAACACTGTTCCGAACTAGCTTTTAGCACATGCTCCTCGGGGAGGACTCGAACCTCCAACCATTCGGTTAACAGCCGAGCGCTCTACCAATTGAGCTACCGAGGAATACGTCTGTATTGTATCGCGGTCGAGAAACGTCGTCAACTGCACGCGTAATCGTAACTAAGAAGCGATTTCATCGACGATGGTACTTTGGACAAGCTTGCCCCCTCAGATACACTTACACACTCTTCTGCTGGTATTGGCAAAAGCGCACACTCGAACACGATGGAGGGTGTGATCCTAAAACCATCTAGGATTGAACGCATTCTCCAAGTGGCAATGATCCTGCGGGAGGTCTAAGATAGACATCGCGATCCTGTTTGCCACAAGTAGCGCGATCTTGTGGGCGTTTGGGCAAGTGTTGGCAAAGATCGGCTTGACCGACATGCCGCTTGCCCTGTTTGGGTTCATTCGCGCAGCGGTTACTCTTGTTTTTGTGATTCCGTTTGGTCTACTGGGCTTGGGGTTTCACTTTCCCGGGCTCACCCTTTCGGTGATCGCGTTTCTGGGCGGTTTGTTGGACTCGTTCGTCGGCACGCTGCTCTACATGAGTGCCCTCAAAAACAGCCCCGCTTATGAAGCAGTCCCGCTAGCAAATACTGCGCCTTTTTGGGGCG
>Ga0209636_10005045_pt1 | contig 13487 bp, 12 predicted proteins | sample DeeMarSWOR152_54_FD_187464 | JGI IMG/M metagenome (GOLD analysis project Ga0209636, IMG submission 187464) | Marine sediment microbial communities from White Oak River estuary, North Carolina - WOR-1-52-54 (SPAdes) (version 2) | ecosystem: Environmental > Aquatic > Marine > Intertidal zone >...
TTTTCGATGTGTGGTCGAGTATTGCAGAAGCTTGGAATAAGACAATGCTCATGCTGATTCCGTGTCTGTGCAGAAATTGGTGGATTGTTTCGTCTGAGTACTTGGATTTGTTCAAGCGGTAGCAGCCGGTGCTGTTATAATGCACCACCACGGGGATGAACCACAACCACTTGTCTATAATCCACAGGTCGGTCATTCGGCCGACAACGTAGTTGCTCACAAGTGTAGCGTTGTTACTGTCTGGATTGAAAATCAAATCGTAGGTGAAAGTCAGCTTCTCGTAAACGCTGACGGCGACCGGCACTTTTTGATGCGACGAATTATTGGGGTCTATGTAGATACGCCACCATATTGCCGTAAGATTGTGGTAGGTCATTCCCCAATGCCATTCAAGCTTGTCGTCCGAATGAGTCAGCGGAACAATTGTAGTCTCACTGTTGAGTCCCGGTCTATCCGTTGTATCGATCAGCGAAGACAAGTCGAAACCGATGTTAAAGGAGGCGTATAGCGTATCGTTTCTGTCCGGTGAATCGCGGTAAATGGGTCCGTCGGTGGTCTCGTTGTAAGCCAGCAACATGACGTAGGAAGATGCGGTAACAACATCTCTGCTTTGATTCTCACTCTTGTAGTGCATCATAAACGTTTGGATGGGAAGTGTGAGAGTCAGCCTTCCGAGAGCCATCGTTATGTTAGTGAGACCCGCATAGAGCATCTGCAATCCTGAATAGTTTACATATGTCGTGTATAGGTACGCATGGGCGCCAGCAGGAGGGCGTGGCAATCCATGAGCAGCCGCATAGACATCGACATACTCCAAATAGTCAATGATCTTAGACCAGCTTTCTTCCTCGAAATCATCAGGCATCAGATAATCAGCAAAGATCGGTACAGTCGGATAGGCCATGAGCACAAAGACCATAAGCACAGATAAAGCGTAAAATTTCTTCGGCAATGTTATCGCCACATTTTCCAACGAAAGTGCCATACGTCACATTAAACTTATGAACCACAAATACACATTGGCAAGTGCGAGGAAGAAAATTTCCTCATATTTTTGAAATAGCTCTCAATTTCTTACGTTGCTGCATACTACAGAAATTATCATACTCGCTTGGTCTTCCGATACGTAGGGATTTCATGGAACTGATCTCTCCACAATGGGGTATTGAACAAGACTTCAAGTATTGAATTGGCTACATGTGCAATTTATTTTAGACAGGGTTTCCTAGTAGTGTAAGTGCTTTGAGGTGGTTTGTTGTCTTCGTCTTTTTTGAGCAGGCGGATCAAGAGGACTAGTGAGTTGTTGAGGTTGGGGGCTTCTGATCAGGTTTCAGAGTATGCGGAGCGGTTTCATTCTCTTCGGGGTTTGTATGATCGTTTGCTTTGTGATTTTATGATTTCTGATTTTGATTTTGGAAGAGCTTGTGAAACTGCGAAAGACTTCTTTGGCAGCGCTAAGGTGCGGTTTGCTGGGATCGATGGCACAATGTATTCGAGGTCCATGTTTGATCTGATGATCTTCTTTGGTGGGGCTTATGCTGTGACTGGTACGGTTGAGTTTGGGAAAGATGGGGCTCCTAGGGTGGTGTATGATTCACGGTTTTTGGAGAGGGGTGCTGGGGTTTCGAGTGTGGTTCCGATGTATATCAGTGAGGTTCCTGATGTGGATCAGACATTTTTTGATTTGGAGGAGCCTGGGGAATTAGGGGTTGCTAGGCCTTTGGTTGATGAAGCCATCATCAGTAATGCGACGATTGCGAATTGGATCATGAGCTTTGCTGAGTATTATCTGGCTTACAAGCTGATCACGGATCCAGAGAAGGATATTCGGATTCTGCTTATGGATAGGACTTTGTCCGGGGAGCGGGGGAGTTTGCTGTATGACACTTCTAAGCGGGAGCTTTGGGAGAAGAAGGGGTCCTTGATCGGTTTTGAGGTGGACGGTGTGCCGGTTGATGTGAATGATCTGGCTTATGGGAGACATTGCATTCGGCATTCTGTTCTGGGTCTTCCTCCGGCTAGGGCGGACTATTTGCGTTATGCTGTGATCTATCTGATTGAGGAGAGGGGTCCGCTTTCTTTGAAGGAGATTTGTGAGGGTTTGGGCGTTAAGGATGAGAAGCGGGTGAAACGAGTGAGGAAGTATCTGGAGAGTTCGGTGAAGGACGGCTACTTGAGGGAGGAGAGCTCGCGTTTTCTGATGGAGCCACGTTATCTGGATGCATGGGAGCGTTTGAAGAAGGTTGTGAGGCTTCTTGGTGATCGTTTCTTCTATGAGGACGAAGAAAGGAAACTGAGTTCTAACAGGATGAAGATTGTGAAGGATGGGAAGGAGCGTTGGCTGACGACGTTAGATATCGCCTTTCTGACGCTGTTTTGCTTGGAGATGATTATTGAGGAGTGTTGGAGGAGGCGGGTGCTGTTAATTGGGTTGACGAAGGATACAGCGGCTAGGGACTTCAAGCGGCAGCTGATTCCGATTTTGCAGAATGAGGGTTTGCTTCGTGGGTCTTTGACCCGTGAGGAGTTTGAGGAGCTGCCTAACACGGATCGCATGATCCTGCAGTCTATTTCACTCTTTAATTCCGGGCAGGTGAAGGTTCCTTGGAGCCTCATTGAGTATGATTCGGCTTTCAAGACGATGGTTCCTGATCATGAGGGTAGGGAAGGGTATGTGCTTGGTGCTCGGAGGAACAGGATAAGCTTGGAGAAGACTTTTTTGAAGACGTATGTTCAGCTTTCGCAGGCTGTGTCTGATCCTAGGTTGAGGAGTAATGTGTTGTTGACGGATAGGTTGGTTTATCCTGAGTTTGATTTCTCGGATGAGAGTGCTGTACGGTTTTGGAATGAGTTTGGGGGTGCTAGAGAGCCTGTGGAGGCGATTTTGTTCAAGGATAGAAGTGTGAGGAATTCGTTGCAGAATCTGATTGTGGTTTTGTTGAAGGCTATGACGACTCCGAGTATTCCTGAGGCTTTTGGTCACAACAAGCCTTTGTTTGTGGCTGATAAGGTGGCGAAGTGGCATTATAGATCTTTCGCGCGGGTGGCTGAGAGTGTGGGGAGGTGGATACTGAATAATCATAAGTTGAGGGATTTTGTATTCTATATGAGCACGTTTCGTGAGCGGAGGGCTAGAATTGAAGCCACTAGAAGGGAGGTCGTTTAGCATATATTTCACGGATTTCGATGGAAGATTTCGGGGAAGGTTGAGTGCTGCCATTCCCAAGAGAGTCATGGCTGGTCAGCAGACGAAGCTTTCGGGCATATCCGCCCGATATGATTGTCGTGTGAAGGTGGAGTATCAGAAGGATTTGATGGGCTTGTTGGAAGAGGGTATGTTGTTGGCTGTGAGGAATTTTAAGCAGGGTGAAGGTGGGCAGCGATATACGCTTATGGAGATTTCGCGGGTTTGGCCTGAACATTTTGGTTTGCGGGGGCTTTCTGATTATGGGTATTATCCTATGCAGTTTGAGATTATTGAGCAGTCTGAGGCGGATTGGGCTACTGATGATCGGGCGACGATGATGGTTCAGATCAGCTCTGTACCCATCAACTACGACCTGATCCTAGATAATGGGAAGGATCCGGAGTTTGTGAAGGGGTTCTCTTACCCTGTGGTGGCGAGTGAGGCGTACATTCTGAACAGTGAGATGATCAATCGCATGTACAATCATCGAATCGCAGACAAGCTTGGCGTAAACACTTCCAGAACTGTTGAGCATGCGAGAGCGGATCCTCGGCTAGGGCTGATCAAGATGTTTGAGGCGAGTAGGAGGCGCATCCCTATCTATGTGGACTTTGAGAGATTGGTGCGTTACCACTTCGGAATCTTCGCCTTCACCGGCGGTGGAAAGAGCAATCTGATGTCGAATATTTTGCGAAGGCTTCTTTATCATACGGAGGATACAAAGGTTATTATCTTTGACATCAGCTGTGAGTATCCCTTCCTGCTCATGGATGCATTGGCCGATCCTGATATGTCTTCTTTGGTGATTTTGGAGAGGCGGATTGACTCTATCGGGCAGTTCGCTAATTCTGTGGTGAAGCCGAGGGAGTATGAGGCGGACGAGCGTATTCTTGACGGCTTCCAGGAGATTCTGGCTCAGGGGAAGGTTTCTTACTATACCAAGCCGCGGTTGAAGGTTCCGACTTTTGCGCAGTTCTTGGAGGAGTTGGATGGGCAGCGGAAGGGGAGTGTGGACAAGCCGCATTATGTGAATGCCATCGATGAGATTCGGGATGCCGTTTTGGCGTACATGGATGAACATGGGTTCATTGAGCAGCAGGAGGTCGATGAGGACTTCATTCGGTTCGTTGATGAGCGAGCCCGTCAGGCTGTAGAGCGGTTTGGGGTGCATGAGAAGAGTGGGCTTTTCGCTTGGGCGACAACTAGATCAACGCTTCTGGATCTTTTCAAGAAGAAACGTGCGACTGAAGCGAAGGAGGTTGGCGGGCTTACGGCAGAGAAGATTCGTCGGTTGTTGGAGGGTGAGGAACGGCTGGTTTGTGTCTCGATTGCTGATCCGTTCACGATTAAGGATTTGGTGATCAGGCTTTCTCGGGATTTGTTGAATCGACGGAAGAGGATGTTTCAGGTTAAGCCGTATATTCTGTTTGTCTTTGATGAGGCGCAGGAGTTTATCCCCGAGATGGGGGGGTCTTCTGGGATTGATAGGAAGTGTTCGAAGCAGGTGGAGACGTTGCTACGGCAGGGGCGAAAGTATGGTTTGGGTGGGTGTATTGCCACTCAGCGGATTGCCTATTTGAATACGAATGCTCTGCAGCAGTTACATACATATTTCGTGGGAACCTTGCCAAGACCTTATGACCGATCTGTGGTAAGCAACACCTTCATGATTGATCAGGGCATCTTGGAGAAGACCTTGGAGTTTGCGCCGGGAGAATGGTTGTTGTCCAGCTACATCGCCACAGGAATTGAAAACGTCCCCATTTTCATCCGAGCAGACAATGCAGAAAACGAACTGGAGACATTTCTAACCCAAGCCAAGGCTTAGCGGGACCGACCGCTCACGCACGGAGATAAGAGGGATGCAATGGGTGGGATTTGAACCCCACCCTGCGTGGTGATGTCACCCCCGCAATCTCCCTCTTTTTTGTGGCGCGTCTAGGATGGAGGCTGACATGGAAGAATCGGAGAAGCAAATTGCAGATTATCTGAAGGAACTAGATCTTTGGTGGCGGTATGAGCAGCCTGTTTTCGTGCTTGATGAAAAGGAGAGGCCACGAGTATGGACCCCTGACTTTTACATTCCAAAGCTGGGCATGTATATCGAAGTGTGTGGATCGGAGGAGTTCGACTATGAGTATAGAGAGACGATATACAAGAAGAATAGTTTTCCTGTGATTTTCGTCCACTATTACAAGAAGAGGAAGAAGCGGAAGAACTATCTAGTGAAGAGGATTATGGAGATTGAAGAGAAGAGGCATGATGAAGTTATGAAGATGCTTTATCAAATCCAATTCTAGTAGACGACCACTGGACGTATTTCAGCTCTTTCATATGCTTTCCTAGAAGGTGTAAAACCAGTGAATCTGGGATTTCGGGCATAATGCTTCAAGATTTCTTGACGTATGGATAAGAAATAAAAGCGGATCGTTAGAAAGAGAGTGAATGTTCGTGAAGGGAAATGGCCATTGATAGGGCTTTAGAGAAATATAGAGAGGTAACGAGAAGCGACGTTTTTGTGAGATATGAAAAACGGTTTGCTAATGAGATAGTTACTGCGTTGTCGAAAGGCTATCTCCAAGGATCAGATGAACGACCTCTGGTTAAGATCATTGAAGACGTAGTCAACAATGTCCGCAGTTTCAGTGACAAAAGCTCTAAGCCATACTTTGAACTATCCACACAGTCGATTTTCATCCATGGAAACAAATCTCAAGTCAAGTTCAAGTACTATGGTAATTGGATAAACTCGATAGAACTAGGCGACCTAATCTTCATCGTATCAGTTGTTCACAACGGTAAGAAGCATTTTGAGAAGATCACAATCAATCAATTCAAAAGGGAAAAGAGCCAATCCAAGAGCGTATCTTGGAGTATTTCTAACAAGAAACAGCTCTATTTATTGTCAAAGTTTCCGCCTTTCAGAGGTGCGAAGGGGCTGGTCCCAAAGAGAACCCACTATTTGCCAAACTTTTCGGGTTGCCTGGGCTCTTACGGCCTGCTTCACAAACCAGGCGATTTTGCTTTTGTTAGCGCAACCAGATTCGATTGCTTCATGGGAGATAGAAAGACGTTGAAAATGACGGAACTCTATGATCTGATCGACAACACAGTGAAGCCGCCTTTCTATTGGTGCAATGTCTTTTGCCCATTAGATTGGCATATCCTCGGTAATTGTCATTTCTCGAATGACGTGTTTGACTTCGTGCATGAATACCTGAGAGCAAACATAGGCGAACCGGTTCTTATGAAGATGGGTGTAGACAATCCACAGGTTAGAGCTTTCCTTGATCAACTAATGTCAAACATAGAGAGCAAAGGAAAAAGAGAGAAATCAGAAGATATGCTGAATTTCGTGAACGAATTTCGCAGATTTCCATATTTCGATATAAGGAGGTTGAATCAAACCAAACAAGACAGAGAGCCTGAAGGGGGAGGAATTGGAATAATCCACACAACGATAAATCTAGGAGAGTGAATTGCAGGCAACTGTTGATCCTTGATTCCCTGACTCTTAAGCCGTGACTCCTAACACGTGTATGCAGGCACGTGAGATTTCATATGGGTCTAGGATATTATGTAAAACTATCAATAGAGGCGGATTCATCACCGCGATATGTTCTAGTGCTCAACTGCCCAGATTCACCAGAGGACTTCTTGAATGGACTACTCTTTTAATATTCTTCTCGAGGATACCGGAAAAAGGATAGCTATCGATTAAAAACGATTCGACGTATTTTCGCCCATGGTGCGATATTCTACGTTCATATCTTTTCGGATAGTGGCTGGTCCCTAATATTCTAACAGGTCCAGAACGCGTGTATATTAACCCCATCTCGGTAAGCATATCTAAGTCCTGGGCGAATTTCACGCTGAAGAAATCAGGATAACCATTCTCGCGCAAACCTCCCCCTTTTTTCTGATTTTGTAACATGCGCGCGCTCTGACTTAATTCATGTTCCAGTGGGACTAAGGATTCTGCCCATAAATAGAATTGAACCTGAGCGGTCATCCCTGATTTCAAAGAAGAACGGCCTATTGACCACAAAAAGAATACTCGGTGGAATCGAGGTGATTCCTATGCCTACATTAGTCACTGCCGCTGCTTCGGTCCCTTTTTCATTGACTTCCACAATAGCTTTGTGATCTACATAAGATATGTAGAGATTTTCTGGGGCGGTTGATGCGATGCCGCTGAAGTCAGCTTCATAAGGGTTAAAGGCTATTTGCATTCCCAGTTTCTTCAGAACATTATTGAGGCGTTTCACACCATATTCTACTTTAAATTTTGGCAGTTTGATGATGAGGTTCCCTCTAGGCCGAAGTTTACTGATATATTCGTCGTGAGTAGTTTGGTTCAGGTTGGCCATAAAGGAGTCGAGAGAGATCCCTTCATTCGGCAAGAAGACATACATCGCGATTTTGTCTCGTCCGTAGGGCAGTCTTGCTACTTGGCAGTTCTCCCCTGAGTAATAGCTGAAGTTACCTGAAGTAGACATCATGTCAACTTGCATGGTGGTTCCTTCAGGTAAGAAGAAATCCTGTTTCTGTGTTGCGGCCTCGTCGAATTCTACTATCCATTCTCCCTTGAAATAAATAGCATTAATTAAGAGCATTACCAGCTCCGGATCTATTTCTTGAATTATTTTTTTTATTGTGCCTTGCGTTCTCTCATATACCCACCCATTAATTTCGCTGAGAGTCTGGGGGTTCCTAAAATCGCGTGTAAACGTCTCCCCGTTGTACCAAGTTGTTATTCTATCGGTGAAACTAGCTTTGACAAGAGGTTCAAACTCTTTCTTCATCCAAACGGAGTTCCCAAATAGCAACTTTACTGCTTGATCAGCGTTTTCTAGGCTTTCTATCAAGTTTGAGTATTGGTCGTTGATCTCGTCTAAACTCATGTTTCCAAAATTGAGCGTCTCCGCCATTGCATCTTTTGTTGTACCTTCTGCCCCATTGTAGGTCATTGCCAACGCCAGTGAGATGCTCAAAGGAGAAATGAAAATATTCCTATCCAGTTCCTCGGCGACAAGCTCTCCGAAAAGATTAAAAGCAAACTTCGTATTTGCAGAGACCACCGTCGGATCAACAGAATAGGCTCTTCCATCAGATGTGGCATATGCTGAATCCAGGAGACTTTTGGGATAGTAAACCAACGCCACATAACTAACTAGAATAACGGAGACTAATGCTAACGCTATTACAGTCAACTTACGGCTTTGAACGGCGTGCATCCTTTTCTTCACAATTGGGCTAGTCTCCATGCCGCTTTTAGGATTGTTTGCTCATTTCAATTGTGTGTAAGGAAAAATCCCAGATAAAACTATGCTTTAGAACAGATCGTTCTATGTTTCAGAACATTGGAATTTAATGCCGAGAGAGAGCCCTTCGAAGAACAGTTGCCTCCCCTGTGGTGATTTTGCGTAGCAAAAGGCGATTTTGACGAAAAACGGCATATCAGAGGCGCTCGTAAGTGGACGAAATCAGCTAATAGTGGCCGGGGTGAGGTAGCCTCGGCTAAACTGGAGATATCTCCCGCAAACCCCCAATCCACCTTTCTACTCTTCCAACACATATATGAAGAAGTCTGTCATTTCAGCCTCTTCATTGTTCACATTGACCTGTTGGCCGACTCGTCTGGCTTGTACAAATGAGGTTATAGGCATGCGGATGAATTGGGAGTTTTCAGGAGAGATCTCCGCTCTTCATCTCTGGCATTTGGGGCAGAAGTATACGTGGCCTCCTCCGACGCCTAACTTCTCTATCGGCGTTTCACAAATCGGACACGGCTGCTGTTTCATGTTTGGACCCATAGCTGGCGTGTAGCCACCTTGATCGCCATAAATGTCATAGAATTGGTCTTTTCCCTTGAGCCTGATTCTCTCTTGAAGCACAAGCCTGATAGCATCATAAAGGGCGCGTCTCTCATCTTCATTCAGCTCTGAGGCTTTTCTCTTTGGGTGAAGCCTAGCCCTGTATACAATATCTTGAAAGGCACTGTTACTCAAGCCTACAACAACAGCGTCCTTTCCGACGAGGACTGACTTGAGCATCCTATTAGTCTCGGTCAAGAGTTTTGAAAAGCGCTCAGAGGTGAACTCTCCGTCTAAAGGTGATAACACTTCAGGATTGAAGTCTCGTCTAAAGACATAAGAGCGCTCTAGGTGATCGTCCTTCAATGCCTGAATGACACCCATGCTAGTGAGCCTTACCGTCAACATAGTGTCATCAGTGAAATCAACTTTCAAGTGGAACTTCTTTGCAACGGTTTTTCCACTCGTATGATAGAGGATCTTGCCACCGTACTCAGGGCCAAGAATGAGGTTCATTCCATTGTTGAGCTTCATACGTATCACATTGCCCCGAGATATGACCGATTCGATTTTTCCGTTAACCAGCTGATCGAAGGCCTTTACATCTTTGTTCAGCATACCTATTCTTTGCAGTTTCTCATAGTCCTGCAGATGATAAGATTGGATGCGTTTCCCCCGCAGCTCTTTATTCATCTGGTCCGCAAGAATCTTGGCTTCTGGAGATTCAATGCTCATTGGGCAACCTCCAATTCATGAGACTAGGCTTTGATGTTGAGTTTAAATGCTTCCATGAACACGATGCGAAGAGCAAGGTGCATGGAATCGAGCTCTCACCTTAACGAAAAACAGGGATTGCGGGGAACATCACACATTTTATACCTGAATAGCTGGTCAAGAGTAAGCAGAAGACAGGTGAACTTCCTTGGATAAATGGAAGTATTATGACATCCGTCACAAGAAGCATCTGCTATGTAATCCGCTGAACAAGGAGAAGTTCGAGAAGCTGTGCCGACTTCTCAGACTTGAACAGGGATCACACGTCCTAGATATCGCCTGTGGCAAGGGAGAATTTCTGATCAGATTAGCAGAACTGTGTAACATATCAGGTGTCGGCGTGGATTTATCGCCTTATTGCATCCGAGATTGTTTGGCAAAACGCCAAGAGCGCACACCAGACTCCGACATCACGTTCATAGAGATGGACGGTGCTAAGTACAAGCCCGAATCCTCTGAACTGTTCGATTTGGCGATGTGTATAGGCGCAAGCTGGGTGTACGGCGGCTACAGAGGCACACTGAAGGCCTTAAAGAAGATGACAAAACCAGGCGGATTGGTCGTCGTAGGCGAAGCCTTTTGGCTGAAAGATCCCACTGAAGAGTATTTGAAGGCAAGCGGAACCAAGAGAAAGGATTTCGGAACTCACATAGGCAATGTGAAGGTAGCTGAAGAAGAAGGGTTGCCCTGCGTCTATACGATGGTGAGCAACAGGGACGACTGGGACCATTATGAGACCCTGAAGTGGTGGAACGTGGACGACTACGTGAGGAAGAACCCTGACGATGAGGACATCGAAGAACTCTTGGAAAGGACAAGAAAAGAGAAGGATATTTATCTTCGTTGGGAGCGGGAGACTCTTGGCTGGGCCATATATGTTTTGCAGAGAAGTAATGAGTGTTGAGGCTTGCCATTGCGCATCCTTTGAAAGGGTTGAAGGTGAAGCTTCGATGACAAAGAAGACTTAAATCCAGTTGTGCTGTGCTGTTTGTCTCGATGAGGTTTGTCTGACATTACTATACTCCCTATGCGTGAGGAGGATTTAGAGACCGTTTCAGAACTGGTCATGCTAGCAAATCCACATGCGGCAAAGGAGAAGTATCGAGAACATGTTGTCGATGAGTTGAAGGAGAATCCCGACTTGTCTTTTGTAGCCGTTTGTAATGGAAGAGTTGTTGGCTACGTACAGGGAGATACTCGAAGTCCAATGACAACTATTGAAGACCTAGCAGTTGCCAAGGGCTATCAAGGCAAGGGTATTGGCAAACAGCTGCTAAGTGCTGAGTTAGAAGCTTTGAGGACAGGAGGGGCAAAGGTAGTCATTGCAGAGGTCCACTATCGGAACGCACAGGCAATCCCTTTCTATTACAATCATGGTTTTAGAATCAGCGGGTGTCTTCAAGACTATTTTGGAATAAGTCATGATGCAATCATACTGAAATTAGTCTTGTGAGAGAGGACATGGCTCTCGAATCGTGTCTAGGAAATCATTCTGGCACTCGTTTCTCATAGTCAATGTATTCTGACGACGCGAGTATGCATGCGACCTGTAATGTCTTTCTATCAACGGCTACTCTCTATCTCGGCCTTTATCTTCCGAAAAGTTCTCTTGCAGTACTCTATGATCGCCTCGAGCCGCCGTATTCTTTCATTTGGGGCTTTTAATTTAAGTATGTTTGCTATAGAGGCTGACACCGTGTTTTGGATAGCCTTTGTCCTTGCTTTCGCGTTTTGAAGAAATGGAGGATGTTCCCCTGATTTCACGCCCTCGTTCAACTCTTGATACTAAAGCAGCTTGTCTGACAGATTGGCTTATATGGCGGAGTTGAATAGGAGAAGTGGAAGATTAAAGGAGGTGGAGTGCATGGGATTGGATCGAGATCTGGGATATGACTATATTCTTTCAGATGATGAGTATCTAATCCTCGGAGCACTCCGCGGCTGCGATGACAGGTAACGCTCACTGATGAAATATACTTCTCCCTTTAATCACTCTGCAGGCTTACAGAGAAAAGGATGTAAGGAATAAGATGGAAGAGTCGAGAGACTTCCCACGGCTGGAGACGGATAGGCTGATCCTGCGAGAGATGACTCTCGGTGATGTAGAATTCTACTTCCGTCATTTCAACAATAAGAAAGTGGTGGAAGGAAGCTGTTTTCCAGGACCAAAGACTCTTGAGGCGGCGAAGGAAGAACTCGAACTCTACTGCATAAGACCATTCAAGGAGAACCGGGGTATTCGGTGGGGAATCGCCAGAAAAGGCAGTGACGAGCTGATAGGAACCTGTGGCTACTACGATTGGAATAAGACCTCGCGTCGAGCGGAGATGGGTTATGATTTGGAGCCTGCACACTGGGGAGAAGGCATGATGACGGAAGCGTTACGTGCTATCCTACGATATGGTTTTGAAGAGATTGGGTTAAACAGGGTTCAAGCCATAATTGACTCAGAGAATGTGAGGTCCATCAAACTCGTGGAGAGGCTAGGCCTCAAGAAGGAGGGTATTCTTCGACAAAACAGCTACTTCAGAGGACGGTTCAGAGACGAGATATGCTTTTCGCTACTTAAGGAAGAATGGATGAAATCTTAGAGCTTCTTACGTACCTACAGAATAAGAAATAAGCGCTGGCGCATTGAAAGAGAAGCTTAGACTTGGCTCATGCTTGGCTCAAACCTTCCGCATTTTTTCTAATTGTAAGAAGATAACACGCCCCCAGCCAAGTTGATGATCCGCCAAGGTGGTAAGAAAACCCATTTTACAGAAAACAGGTATTGCCCGTAGACTAGATAGTGTCGAGACTCACCGGAGAGAATCCAAAGGGCTGCGATGAGACCTACGTTGGTAAGGGTCATAAGCAGAACCATAAGAAACTTAGTGAATGTTCTTGGGCTGATAGCGTAGATGAGACCGACTAGAATGAAAGCTAAACCCCGCGTGACCCCAACCAGCGGTCACGCCCTCTATGTGAAGGCGTTGAGTCACCATGAAGTATTGGTGAACGCTTACACCCAACGCCAGCGAGGTGATGCCCAAAAATAACAACACTCTGGAGGCTGTTTTAAGCAACTCTCGCACCTTTCAACGTGTGTAACCCTTCTAAGTCGTCATTTGCCGAAGTTTGGCGCGAAGGTAGCCGGTGCTGGCTATGATGAGACTAACGCCGAAGAACGTCATCGCCCAAACCACTGCTTGGCTGGACCTGGCCGACATACCCTTGTGGAAAAGGTCGTCCACAAACCATCCGATCCATCTCGGATTGGGGGCGTTGATCACACCAAACATATCAAGCAAGTATCCGCCAGCCAGATACACGAATCCGACTCCCAACAGCAGGTTGAAGACACAAAGCAATACAAGTAGCAAATTCAACATCATCAATAGCTCTGTCTTGTATTTATTCATGTTTCTCCTAACCATCATATATTTTGACAAGTTTTCTTCCTTATAAATCAGATGCAACTCGAGTGGAAACGCTGAAGAGGGCGCAAACGTTCACATTCTTTGCACACGCGCAAGCTAGCCGAATCTGTCAAGCCTAATGTTAGACAGGCCGTATGTCTTACTTCTGTGGAATATCTCTGATATGGCGACTCCGAGGAAAGAGAAAGCAATGTTTGCGATTATGTATGCAGGCTGAGACATCATTAGAACACGTTCCTGTTCTGAGAATGTGAATGATAGTCCTATGTCTAATAGATACATGATGAT